>Ga0302235_10000042_pt1 | contig 122550 bp, 100 predicted proteins | sample II_Palsa_N3_3_FD_193577 | JGI IMG/M metagenome (GOLD analysis project Ga0302235, IMG submission 193577) | Peat permafrost microbial communities from Stordalen Mire near Abisko, Sweden - II_Palsa_N3_3 | ecosystem: Environmental > Terrestrial > Soil > Palsa > Peat permafrost | place: Sweden...
GGGACCATCCACCGCCATCTCCATCGTCGCCGTCATCTCGAAACCCCTCGCGTCGATTGCCACACGCGAGCAGGATTCGCCAAGTCGACGCAGAATCCTACAAAAAACCTAACAAAGCACTACTAGGCGATCGAGAGGCAAGCGAGGCAAGATTTGAATGCCCACCCACCCGCGCGTGGCGTGCTTTACCGAAGCCGGGTGACACGCGCCTTCGGCGCGAGTCCCCGTTTCGGCCAGCGAGCGACCGAGGACGCAGCATCGCGCCGCCTAGCGGGCGTCTAGGCCCCGGTGTGCGCGACCATGAAGTAGATCGTGAGGACCACCAGCAGGTCCATCAGCGCCCCGACCGCGCCGATACGGCGGACGAGCGAATCGTGCTCGGTGCTGAACGTCACCGCGCCATCGCCGCCCTCGGCCGCCACATCCCGGTCGGCGACCTCGATCAGGCGCCGCTCGCGCGGACCCATGTAAGCACCCTCCACGGCGCCGATCACGATCACCACGGCGAGACCCCACTGGACGAAGAACGAGCTCCACAGTTCGAGGTGGGAGGCGAGGTAGATGCCGAACACGAGGACCGCCGCGACGCCGGGCATGATCACCCGCTGGCTGATCGCGTGCAGCGCGCGGTAGAGAGCGGGCAGCGCGCGCGGGTCGGCCTTGGCGACGGCGCCGAGCAGCACGGGGTAGGCGAAGGTCGCGCCGAAGGCGAACACGACGGCGATGATGTGCAGCGCGAGGACGACTTCCCAGAAGGCCACGGCGAGGAGCATGGGCGAAGCCTATTGGTCCGGCAGGCGCATGCGCCTGCCGGCGGGGCAGTGCATGCACTGCCCCGAGGAACGGCCGCATGCGGCCGTTCCAGGCAGGGCCACATGTGGCCCTGCCCACCCTCAGAACGTCGGCGCGTAGCGCCCGAACACGTCCTGCATCGCCCCGCACACCTCGCCCAGCGAGCAGCGGTCCTTGAGCGCGGCGCGGATCGCGGGCAGCAGGTTGTCCTCGCCGCGGGCGACCTCGCGCAGCTCCTCCAGCCGGCGCTCGACGAGCGCGTGGTCGCGATTGTCCTTGAAGGCTGTGAGCCGCTCGACCTGCAGCCGCTCGGACTCGGGGTCGACGCGCAGCAGGTCGGGGACCTCCACGTCGTCCTCCTCGAACTTGTTGACCCCGACAACGATGTCTTGCCCGATGCGGTAGCGCTCCTGGTAGCCCCACGCGGACTCGTCGATCTCACCGGTGATGAAGTCCAGCGCTTCGACCGACCCGCCGAGCGCGTCGACCTTGCCGATCAGCTCCAACGCGCGCGTTTCGATCTCATCGGTGAGCGCCTCCACGAAGTAGGAGCCGGCAAACGGGTCTACGGTGTCGGCGGCGCCAGACTCGTGGGCGAGGATCTGCTGGGTGCGCAGCGCGATCTTGGCGGCGTGCTCGGTCGGCAGCGCCAAAGCCTCGTCGAAGCCGTTGGTGTGCAGCGACTGGGTGCCGCCGCACACCGCGGCGAAGCCCTGCAGGGCGACGCGCACGATGTTGTTCTCCGGCTGCTGTGCGGTGAGCGTGACGCCTCCCGTTTGCGTGTGGAAGCGCAGCATCATCGCCCGTGGGTCGGTGGCGGCGAAGCGCTCGCGCATGATCGCCGCCCACATGCGCCGTGCGGCGCGGAACTTGGCGACCTCCTGGAAGACGTTGTTGTGGCCGTTGAAGAAGAACGCGAGGCGCGGCGCGAAGTCGTCCACCGAGAGCCCCTTGTCGATCGCGGCCTGCACGTAGGCGATCCCCGAGCAGAGCGTGAACGCCACCTCCTGCACTGCCGAGCAGCCCTTCTCGCGGAAGTGGTAGCCGGAGATCGAGATCGTGTTCCAGCGCGGCACCCGCTCGTGGCAGTACTGGAAGAGGTCGGTCGTCAGCCGCATCGTGGGGGCGGGCGGGTAGATGTAGTTGCCGCGGGCGATGTACTCCTTGAGTACGTCGTTCTGGGTGGTGCCTCGCAACTGCTCGCTCGGCACGCCCTGCTCCTCACCGACCAGCTCGTACAGCAGCAGCAGGCAGGCGGCGGGGGCGTTGATGGTCATCGAGGTGGACACCTGATCGAGCGGGATGCCCTCGAAGGCGGTGCGCATGTCGTCGATCGTGTCGATCGCCACGCCCGTGCGTCCCACCTCGCCAAGGCAGCGGGTGTTGTCGGAGTCCAGGCCCAGCTGCGTGGGCAGGTCGAAGGCCATCGACAGCCCGGTGGAGCCCTTGGAGAGCAGGTAGCGGTAGCGCTCGTTGGACTCCTTCGCCGAGGCATACCCGGCGTACTGGCGCATCGTCCACAGCTGCTTGCGGTACATATCGCGGTGGGGCCCTCGGGTGTAGGGAAACTCGCCCGGCTCGCCCACCTCCAGCTCGTCCGGGAGGTCCTCCTCGGTGTACAGCGGCTTGACCTCGATCCCCGAGTCGGTGAAGCGGCGGGGATCGTCGGGCCCCACGATCGGGGCCACGGTGAGACGCTCGCGATCCTCGTCGTCGGCGCTGCCCCGCGGGTGTTGCTCGATGGTGGCCATGTCATGGATGATAAGGATGAGGAGCCCGGGCGGGCGGGAGCGAATCCCATGGCTCCAGGTTGGCGCCGTGGTTGGATGCTCGAGCCGGGCGTACGGCGCCCCCGTGGGTGCGGCCGCAGCCGACCACGGCGCTCTCTGGCGTGCGGGCGGCAAACGAATAGCCCCTATGGGTATGCTGCAAATCGATGGCAACCTGTTTGGTCACCGGCGGTGCCGGGTTCCTCGGCTCGCACCTGTGCGACGAGCTGCTGAGGCGCGGGCACCGGGTGATCTGCGCGGACAACCTCGAGACGGGGTCGCTGGCGAACATCGAGCACATCCGCGATCCGGAGCGCTTCGTGCACCTGAACGTGGACATCATCGATCCCTACTTCGTCGATGAGCCGATCGACTACGTCTACCACCTCGCCTCGCCGGCCTCCCCGATCGACTACCTGCGCCTGCCGCTGCACACGCTGAAGGTGGGCTCCTACGGCACCCACCACACGCTCGGCCTGGCGAAGGCCAAGCGCGCGCGCTTCCTGATCGCCTCGACCAGCGAGGTGTACGGGGATCCGCTCGAACACCCGCAGTCGGAGAGCTACTGGGGGCACGTCAACCCGATCGGCCCGCGGGGGGTTTACGACGAGGCGAAGCGCTACGCGGAGGCGCTGACGATGGCCTACCACCGCCAACAGGGGGTGGATACGGCGATCGTCAGGATCTTCAACACCTACGGCGCGCGGATGCGCCCGCACGACGGGCGCGCCATCCCGACCTTCCTACGTCAGGCGCTCGCCAACCGCCCGATCACGGTGTTCGGCGACGGTAGCCAGACGCGCTCGTTCTGCTACGTCAGCGATCTGATTCGCGGCATCATCGCGCTCGCCGAATCCGGCCACCACGATCCGGTGAACATCGGCAACCCCGACGAGTTCACGCTGCTGGAGCTGGCGGAGACCGTCAAGCAGGTGACGGGATCGAGCTCTGAGATCGTGTTCGAGGCGCTGCCGGTGGACGACCCCAAGCAGCGCAGACCCAACATCGGACTGGCGCAGGAACTGCTCGGATGGTCGCCGGAGGTGGCGCTGAAGCAGGGGTTGGAGCGTACGATCGAGGAGTCGGGCGTCGAGGTGCTGGTCGGCTCTTAGAGGGTGGCGCAGGCAGCCGAAGGCCGGCTGGCCGAAACGGGGATGCGCCAGCGTCCCCCGGCTTCGGTCGGGCCCCTCTTTGCTCGGTCAGCCCAGCAGGGAGCGTCTCGACCGCTACATCTGCGAGTCTGAGGCGTTGTGAAAGGCGAGATGGCCCCCGCCACGCGGACGTCCGCTACCCCGCTCGAGACCCCTCCCCCCCAGGTGCACCCTCTGGAATCGAGCGCCCTGACGGCTCCCCCGCCGCCCGAGGCCCCTGCGGGGATGCCGGCGCCCTCGCAGGCGACCGTGCGCAGGGAGCCCTCCGCGCGCGACATGCGCCGCAAGCGCTGGCCGGCGCTGTCGTTCCTGCTGCGGGTGGACACGGCGCGACGCGCGACGCGCGTGCTGACGCTGCTGGCGCTCGACTTCGCGGGGCTGTCGGCGGCGATCTTTACGGCGCTCGTGCTGAAGGCGGCGGTGCTGAGCGAAGTGAGCGCGCACGGCGCCTACGAGGAGACGCGCAGCATTCTCGCCTTCGCCTACCTGCTGACGGCGCTGCTGTTCGCCCGCTCCGGCCTGTACGCGGTGAGGGCGCAGCGGCCGGGGATGGCGCGGATCGTGGGATGCCTCTTCCAGGTGACGGTGGTGGCGCTGATCTTCGCGCTGGTGAGCGGAGAGCACTTCTCCAGCTACTACATCTTCTGGGGCTCGCTGGCGTTTGCGCTGCTGTACATACCGCTGCTGCGGTTGCTCTACGAGCGCTCCACCGGCGCGATCCTGCGCGCCGCCGGCTACGAGCGCCGTGCGGTGCTGGTAGGCACCGGGGAGCACATCGTCGAGGTGGCGCACGCGTTGCAGGACGCACTCCACTCGCGCATCGAGGTGGTGGGATATGTCTCGCCGAAGGCGCTGCCCGCCAACGGCTTGCGCTCGCTGGGCACCCCGCGCGACCTCGAGCACTTGCTCAGCGCAGAGCGCATCGACGAGGTGATAATCGCCGACCCCGACTTCCCCAAAGAGGATGCGGTGGAGCTGGTGGACCGCTGCCATCAGCGGGGTGTGAGGGTGCGGATCGCGCCTTCGACGATGGAGATCCTGATCCACCGCGCGGAGTTCGTGCCGGGCGAGTCGGTGCCGCTGTTCGAGCTCAAGCCGCCGGTCTTCGAAGGGATCGACTTCGCGCTGAAGCGCGCCTTCGACGTGGTGGGCGCAACGCTGCTGCTGATCCTGCTCAGCCCGCTGCTGGCAGCGATCTGGGTGGCGGTGCGGGCGAGCTCGAAGGGCCCGGCGCTGTTCCGCTCGATCCGCCCGGGGATCGGGGAGGGGCCGTTTGCGTGCCTGAAGTTCCGCACGATGTACGAGGACTCCGAGCGCCGCCAAGCCGACCTGGAACCGCTCAACGAGGCATCGGGCGCCCTCTTCAAGATCCGCGACGACCCCCGCACCACGCCGGTGGGGCGCTTCTTGCGGCGCTTCTCGCTGGATGAGCTGCCGCAGCTGGTGAACGTGCTACGTGGTGAGATGTCGTTGGTGGGGCCGCGGCCGCTGCCGGAGCGGGACTTCGAGCGGCTGGAGGACTGGCACCGCAAGCGCTACCTGGTGTTGCCCGGGATCACCGGCCTGTGGCAGGTGTCGGGTAGGGCGGAGCTCGACTTCAACGACCTCGTGCACCTCGACTTCCTCTACCTCGAGCACTGGTCGCTGGCGGTGGATCTCACGATCCTGCTGAAGACCATCCCGGCGGTGCTCACACGGCGGGGCGCCTACTGATTCGCCCATCGCCCGCCGGGGGGAGGTCGGGAGGGGGGCCTGCCCCCTTCCCGCTTATGCTTCCCGGCGGTGCTTACGCGCCGCGGGGCTTACTAGATCAGATCGGCCTCGCCGGGCTGGCGCGGCGCCCTACGACGCTCTGCGGCCGGCGCCAGGCGCTGACGCACGGTCGGTGAGGGTGGGCGAGCGCCCGCCGGTAGACACGCCAGGTCTCCCGCGCCGCGTCCTCCCAAGTCCACGCTGCGTGCGAAGCGGGCTCGGCCGGCAGCCCAGTCGTCGAGACCGCTGGGTCGGACGCCTCCGGGATCACCGCCAAACGCTCGTGCTCGAGCCCGAACTCGGCGACGGCTTCACGCGCGACGACCTCGCTGGGAACGATCACATGTGAGGCACGCTGCAGCGCGAGATGGCGCAGATGGAGGTGCATGCCACCTCCGCGCAGCCGTTCGCTGGGGCGCTTTAGCGCGGCGATGTCGTAGAGGGTGACAACCATCGGGCAGGGGCTGTGCAGCATCGCGCCCTGCACCCACGGCGTGTGGAAGAGGTCGGCTCCGCGCGGGCGGTGGACCTCGAGGATCTCGTCCTGCTCCTCGGCGGTGTCGCGCAGCGCCTGCAGCAGACCGCGCGAGTAACGTCCCAATCCTTGCGGATCGGCGGTCGGTCGGCTGTCGAACGCCAGTCTCACAGGCGCTCGCGGTCGGTAGGACCGTCGGATCTAGCTCGACGGGCCCTGACGTCACGATGGGAGGGCGGGACCTGATCCTGCACAGCGGGGACCTTAGTCGGTTTGGGTGGGGAGTGGCAGGGATGACAGCGGAGTTGCCGCTCTGTGCGGATTCTCCGTCACGACCTTGCCGGGGAGCTCATCGCCCCTGCTCCGTCGATCTCCCGGGCGCGCCACCGTTTCCGCCGCTCGGGCCTTAGCCTCCAACGGATGCCCATGCGCGACTATCACGAGAGCCTGTGGCAGGAGATCCCCGAGGGCACGCGCCCAACGCACATGCAGGCACGGTTGGACTTCCTGCTCGCCCACGTCCCCCCCGGCGCGCGCGTGCTCGACGTGGGCTGCGGCGAAGGCTGGTTCACGGCGGCGCTGGCGCAGGCGGGCCGGGAGGCGGTGGGGATCGACGTCGCCGAGGAGCCGCTGCGCCGTGCCCGCACGCGCGAGCCGGGCCTGGATCTGCGCTGCGTCCCGGCGGAGGGGGAGTGGTCGTCGCTGCAGGACGTGAGCTTCGACGCGGTGTGGGCAGGGGAGGTGATCGAGCACGTGGCCGACACCGCCGGGTGGCTGTCGGAGGTACGCCGCGTGCTGCGTTCCGGCGGGGCCCTGGTGCTGAGCACCCCGGCGCACGAGCCGCTCACTCGTCTGGCGCTCGCGCTCTCGGGCCGCGCCTTCGCGGCCCACTTCGACCCGCGCTCCGACCACCTGCGCTTCTACACCCGCCGTACGTTGGTCGCACTGCTGGAGGATTTCGGCTTCGATCAAATCAAGACCCGCGCGGTGGGTGGCTCGATCGGGTCTCTACCACCGCGGCAGGTGCTGCTGGTGGCGGCGCGACGCAAGCGCTTCTAGAGGGTGGCGCAGTCGGCCGAAGGCCGGCCGGCCGAAACGGGGATGCGCCAGCGTCCCCCGGCTTCGGTCGGGCCCCTCTTTTGCCAATCAAATCAATGCACCGCCGTGCCGCCACCGCTAGCGGTGTCGCGCAGCGCCTGCAGATAGGCGCTTTGGATCGAGAGCAGTTCGGCGTTGTCGGTGATTTCGGCGCGCGGTGCGACAGCCTCCGGGTTGAGGTAGACGGTGGCGCGCAGCGCCTGCAGCGCCGCCTGCGGCTGGCCGACTCGCAAGTCGTATTCGCCGAGCGCCTGCCACGTGTGGAAGTTGGACGGTTGCAGGTGCACCGCGTGCTCGTAGGTGGCGGCGGCCGCGGCCGATTGGCCGGCGCCTTCCTGGACGGCGGCGAGCGTGAGCAGTGCTTCCGCGGAGAGCGGATCACGGCTGACCGCGGTGTGGGCGGCGGCGAGCGCGGCTTTCGGGTCGCGCCCGACCAACGCAAGCGCTTCGTTGGAGGCGTCGACCGAGCGCTGCGGCTGCCACTGCGCCCAGGCCGCGAGCAGCGCGCAGACGACGACGGCCGCGGCGATCCCGGCGCGTAGCGGCTCTATGTTGCCCAACGTAAGTGAGCGCCACCGCGGCGTGCGTGAGATCGGGTCGCCGCCCCCCTCGCTCGGATCGAGGCCCGCCGGGGCGCCGGCGACCGCAGGAACGCTGCGCAGCGGCCCGCGGCCGGCCACCCAGCCGGCGCATAGCAGGGCGGCGCAGGCGACGCCGGGGACATACCACGTCCAATCCACGAACGAGTGGATGCCGAACGTCGCCACCACGCACACCAACGTGAGCAGCCCGACGCGCTCGGCGGAGTAGAGGCGCTCGTCGCCCACGAGCGCGGTCCAGCGCCAGCGCCGCCAGCGCCTGTTGAAGGGATGCGTGGCGCGCCCCGCGGCGCACATCCAGGTGCCGAGCAGCGCAAGCACCACCAGCAGCCCCACCAGGCCGAGGTCGGCGAGCGTCTGCACGATGAAGCCATGTGCCTGGCCGACGTTGAGGATCGCGGTGCGGTAGCGCAGGCGTGCCGTTTCGTAGCCTTCGGCGCCGGCCCCGAGCAGGGGGTGGGCGGTGAAGATCTCGAGCGCTTCGTTCCAGTAGCGCGCGCGCACGCTGCCGATCGCAGTGAGTCGCCCGGGGCCGTTGGCGGGCACGTGGGCGTTGGGGTTGGTGAGCGTGCTGGCCGTGTGCGAGATGCTGCCGAAGAGGCCGCGGTGGCTGAAGGTGAGCAGTCCGGCGAGGGCGATCAAGGCGATCACGGGGAGCGCGAGCAGCACCGTGCCGGCGCGACGTCGGGCGGGCGACGAGAGCGTGTGCTGGTCGAAAGGGGGATGCTGGTCGAAACGGGGACTCGCGCCGAAGGCGCGTGTCCCCCGGCTTCGGTCGAAGGCGAGTGTCTCCCGCTTTCGGCCGGAGGCGAACCCGATCGCGAGGCCGGCGAGCGTGAGCGCGAAAAGGATCGCGGCGAGCAGAACCCCGAGCTGGTGTCCGGCGCTGACCCGTTCGGCGAGCGGAATGTCGTCGGTGGTGAGTGCGTGTTGAGAGAAGTCCCAAGCGACCACCACGATCGCCCCGAGCGCGCCGACACAGAGAACGGCTGCCCCGCGCAGGCGCAAGGGGACGAGGCACAGCCACAGCGTCAGCCCGAACACCAGCGCCGCGAGCGCACCGCGCGAGTAGGCGAGCAGCAGCGTCACCAACATCATTCCCATCGCGGGGTAGGCGAGCGCACTCAACAGTGCATGTCCAGCGCGGCGCGCCCCCAGCCACATGCAGCCGATCGCGCCGATCGCGGCGGCGAGGCCGATCGCGTTCCAGTAGCCGTACGGTGCCTGCAGCCGGGCGTAGATATGCCCGTTGTTCTGCGCAATGCCGATCGCGTTGGGGAAGATCTTTGTGAGCAGCGCATAGCCGCACACGATCACCGCGGCGAGCAGCACGCCCCCGAGCACAGCCGACCAGCGCGCGGGGGCGGCATGCGCGAGCAGCACGGCGAGGGCGAACACGGCGCTGTAGAAGAACAGGCGCCCCGCGTCCTGCCAGCTGGCGTCGGGCTGCACCGACCAGATCACCGACAGCGCAGAGAGTGCGGCGAGCGCGAGTAGCAGGCCTGCCGCCCACGCTCCATATACCCGCTGGCCGAAACGGGGATGCTCGCCGAACGGGGGATGCTCGCCGGAGGCGAGTGTCTCCCCGCTTCGGTCGGAGGCGAGTGTCTCCTCGCTTCGGTCGGAGGCGAGTGTCTCCCGGCTTCGGCCGGGCGGCGCGAGCAGGATCGCCACAGCGATCCCAATGCCGCAGGCCAGTGTCAGTGCGATCTCGACGGGGGTGCGAGTGCTGAGGTTGAGGCCGCCGCCGGCGAGAAACGTGATCAGGCAGAGGACACCGGCGACCAGCAACGTGGGAAGGGCGGATTGAAGGGTGCGAACGAAAGGTGGCAGAGCCGTATCGCGCCCCCAGCGCCAAGCCCCGGGGTTGGGATGGTGCGGCGGCTCGGGCCTATTCCCTACCCCGGGCACGAGCGCGGGTGCTTCAACGGTTGCCCGGTCTGCGGATGCGGCTCCCTGTCCCGGAGCCTCTGCGATCTCGGTAGACATCTCACTCGCCGGCGATCGAGTCACCGCCTGCCTGCGCGCCCGCCCGCCCGATGCGCCTGCGCACGGCCCACGCGATTACCAGCAGGGCGCAGGCGAGCAGGAAGGCAAGCAGCGCGAGCAGCGGGGTCGGGAGTGTGTTGAAGGCGGAGGCGAGGTCCACGTGGACGACACCGGGGTGAATCACCTCGCCACCGACCTTCACCGGTGGGGCGCTCGCGTGGGGGATGCTTTCGAGCGTGTGCTGCTCGGCGGGGGTGGGAGGTGCCACCGCGGTGTCCGCTTCGCCTGGGCTAGACGTGCCAGGGCCGTGAGGGCCGGAGGCGCCGGCGAGCTGGGCTTTGTGGATGAGGTCGGGGCAGGCGCTGTACTCGGCGAGGAAGGGTTCCATTTCCTTGATCGCCTGGCTGTATGCCTGCTGGCTGTAGCCGGTGGGCACCGTGCCGTTTCCACAGGCTTCGTAGATTTTCGTGACTTCGCTTGCGTTTGCCGAAGCGGCGACAGGCAACGCAAGCGTCAGTGCGGTTAGGACCATGGAAGCGGTCGTGAGGGCCCACCACGTCCTGGGCAACCCGTTGCCGGTGGCCGTGGCCGAAGCGGCGCGAGCACGCGGGGCCGAGGCGGCCCTGGAGGGAAGAACGAACAAGCGACGCACGCTACCAGCGCTCCCCGCGGGAAAGACCGAGGCTGCCCAGTGCTCCAACGAACCCCCCCGCCCAAGCGTCGTGCGTGTAGGCCTGCACGTCGCGCTCCCCGGCGGCGCCGAGGCGGAGGCGCAGCTGCGCGTCGGTGGCCAACCGCCGCATGGCGCCTGCGAGCGCGCGCGCATCGCCGGCCGGCACCACCAGGCCGTTGTGCCCGTCACGTACCAGCCCACCGGCGACGGCGCCCACAGCGTCGCTCGCGATCACGGGAAGCTTGCGGTTCATGGCCTCGTTGACCACCAACCCCCAGGGCTCGCGGAAGGTGCGGGTGGGGATGGAGGGCACCACCAGGACGTCGGTGGCGGCGTAGATGTTGCGCAGACGCAGGGGCGGTAGGGGATCCAGGCAAACCACATCGAGGGGGGGCATCGTGTTTTCAAGCGCGTCCCGCCCTGTGCGGTGGACAGCGCCTCGCCACGCCGCGACTCCCCGCCTCACCGCGCCGCCGGCGGGAACCCAAGGGGGAATGGATCCCACGCCGACGAGGACGAGCGCGGCGGAAGGCGCCTGGAGACCGGAATCGGACCAAGCCTCTATGAGCACCCCGATTCCCTTTTCCCGCACGGGGCGCCCCGCAAACAGGAACTTCACGGCTGTCTCGGGTGGCCACGCCTGGGTCGCAGAGGCCGCTGGTCGGCTCGGCGTCGTTGGGGCCGGCGGCCCCCCCGGGATCGTGGTGGGGCCCGCATCGGGAGCGGCTGGGTGGGACCAAAACTCGTTGTCGACCGATTGCGGCGCGACGTGCACGTTGCGCGCGCCCCGCGCCCGTACGTAGGCCTCGACGTGCGGCCCGTAGACTACGACCGCCTCCGAGGAGCGATAGAGCCTCCGCAGCGCCAGGTAGCTGAACGCGTGCGCGGCGGTGCGGGGGTGAGCCCACAGGGCGCTCCAGAGGATCACTGGCACCCCCGCGCGGCGCGCGCCCGCCCAGGCGGCCGGCAGCGCGATGCGCCCTCCGGTGGAGACGACCACGGCGCGGTAGTGCCCAGAGGCGGCGAGCACGGCGAGCTCATGTTGGCGCACGCGCCGGTAGGGAAACGGGAGCGCCGCTTCGCCCTCGCCGGTTGATCCGTTGCCGGCGGCTGGTCGGTTCTCGGTGGCCGTCCCATCGCCGGCGGCTGGTCGGTTCTCGGTGGCCGTCCCATCGCCGGCGGCTGGTCGGTCCTCGCTGGCCGACCCTTCGCCGGCAACCTGTCGGCCCGTGCCGGCGACTCCGCCGTGCTGCGACCGACCCCCGAAGAGCGCGAACTCGACGCCCTCCAGCTCGTGTAGCCGAGCGAAGGCGCCCACCCGGTCGAAGGGGGCGTGCCCGGTGACGAACAGCACAGGCTTGCTGGTCGAGCTTCGATCTGATGGCGGGTAGGTCATCGTCTGTGCCTACTCCCCGTGTGTCCCCTCCCCGTGTCCCCGCTCCCGGGCGGCCTCATTGCAGAACGTGCTCGTACGCCGCGACGGTCTGCTCACCGCAGCGCTCCCAGGTGAAGTGGGCGGCGACCGTGGCGCGGGCGCGGCGGCCGGCCTCGCGCAGCCGCTGCGGATCGGAGAGCAGCTCGTCGATCCGCTGGGTGAGGCGCTCGATGTCGCCCGGGGGCACCAGCATGAAGCCGTCGCCGGCGGCGGCGATCTCCTCCGGGCCGGGCTCGCCGCGGCAGCCGATCGCGGGCAGGCCGCCGGCCATCGCCTCGATGTAGGCCACTCCGAAGGCCTCCTCGGTGGAGGGCATCACGAACAGCGTGCAGCGCCGGGCGCGCTCGATCGCCTCTGCGGGAGGGAGCTGCCCGCAGAAATGCACCCGCTCGCGAATCCCGAGGCGGGCGGCGAGCCCTTCGAGGGCCACACGCTCGGGGCCGTCGCCGACGATCACGTAGCGCAGCGTGGGGTGGCGGTCGCGCAGCACGGCGAGCGCGCGCAGCACATCGGCATGGCGCTTGCGCGCGACGAGATGGCCGACCGTAACCAGTGCGGGCTCTGCGTCCCGCGTGAGCCCGCTGCTCGGGGGGTCGGCGCCGAGGTGCACCACGCGTACCTCTTGCGCGCCGTCCGCGCGGGCGAGCTCGGCGATGCCGCGGCTGTTGGCGAGCACCAGCTGGGCGGCATCGAGGCTCCGCGCCACCGCCTCCCGGCCGGCGGGGGAGCGGGGTGCGGTGTAGAGCACATCCCCCCCGTGCACGGAGACGACGAGCGGCACGTCGAGGCCGACTCGTCGCACGGCATCCCCGGCGGGGACCGCGTTGTGGGCGTGGATCAGCTCGACGCCGGTGCGCCTGCGCAGACGGCGCAGGGCGACTCCCAGCGCAGGCGCCGCCCACGCGCCCCACGACGAGTAGGCGCGCCACCGCGGGGGAGAGACGTAGGGGATGTAGGTGACGGGCAGGCCGTCGCGGACCTGACGCCAAGGCTCGCGCAGCAGGCCACCGAGGGCGCGGGCATGCTGCGAGGTCCGGGGAGGCACCAAACGATGCAGCACGAGCACGTGCACCTCTGCCCCCGCGGCCTGCGCGGCGAGCGCCTGACGGTGCGCCCACACCCCCAGCACGGAATCGCTCTGGCGGGGGTAGAACTCCGCTACGACGGCGACCTTCACCAGCGTTGGTGGGTGGCGAGTGTGGTTTGGGCTTCGGCTGCCGTCAGGTGGGGCCGCTCGGCGAGCAGCGCACGCGCCTCGGCGACGGCGGCGGCGCGCGAGTAGGCCTCGCCGGCGGGCGCGACGGAGTGGCGGATGGCGACGGCGTCGAGCACGCCGCAGCGCCAGCCGCGCTCGCGCGCGAGCGCGGCCCAGTGCATTTCCAGGCCCCAGCCCATGCGCATGTCGGGGAACGGCAGCAGCGCCGGGAAGGTGGCGCGGGCGAAGGCGGTGACGGGGCCGATCTCGACGAAAGGCGTCTGGCGGGCCACGACCCCCCCGCGGCGGCGGGTGACGCGCCAGGCGGCGTGGGAGTGTGCGCGATGCGCCGGTTGGGCGAGCTGGAAGTCGAAGCGCTCGGCGAGGAACAGCAGGCGATCGAGGAAGTGGTGGGGCAGCACGACGTCATCGTCGACCACCAGCAGCCAGTCGCGCTCGTCGACCGGATGGGCCGAGAGCAGGTGGTTGAGGTTCTGAAACTTCCCCAGCTCGCCCGGAGGAGCGAGGTGCACCTCGACGTCGTGGCGCGAGCGCGCCAGCTCCGCGCGGATAGCCCCGGCCAGCATGCGCCGCTTTGGGCGCTCGATGCCCAGCACGAGTACCCGCCGGCGGGGAGGCGAGCGGCGCGCGGCCCGATCGAGGCGCAGGTGCCGGCCGCCCAGCAGCTCGCGGGTGTCCACCAAGCGATCGACGAGCTCGCGCCGCCTCGCGTCGAGGCCCCCGACGGTGCCGCTTTCGCCGGAGAGGAAGTCCTCGGTTGCAGGACGTTGCGGTGGATGGCGTGGTTCGCGCAAGCCCTGCTCGAAACGCCCGAGGCTGTGGGCGACCATCGTCATGCCAGCCGGGCAGCGCCGGCGGACGACGTGACCGAGACAGCCGGCGAGCGTGCGCAGCTCGCGGCGCAACTCGGGTGCCTCTCCGCGCCACGCGTCGTAGCGGCGGCTGGCGCGTCCGCGCGCAAGGGCGGCGCGGGCGAGTGAGTGCAGTCGCGCATCGGCCGGCGAGCGGCGATGGTCGAGCGCGGCGGCGGCGACGTACAAGATCGGTCTCTCGAGAGAGGAGGGGCTCGGCTCGGTGGGGCTTGTCTCGGTGGGGCTTGTCTCGGTGCCCTCCGCCTGACCGCCCCCTCGATGGCCGTTGCGCGACTCGGCGAGCAGCCGTTCCTGCCACTCCTGCTCGTCGCCGTACAGCCCCAGCGCCGCGTTGAAGGGCCCCACCCGCTCCAGCGCCCCGCGGCGCACGGTCATGTTGGCCCCCCAGGCGAAACGCACGTCGTCGGTGTCGCGCGACCCGAGGTCGAGCGAGGTGATCGGCGGCCCCTCACGTCCACATGAGTGCCGGCTCCAACCGCCGCGGCCCTCCAGACGGGGGCGGATCGGGCCGGTGAAGACCTGCGCGTGCGGATGCTCGCGGGCGGCGGCCAGCAGCGCCTGCAGCCATCCCGGGGCAACCTCGACGTCGTCGTCGACGAACACCACCAGCTCGCCATGAGTGTTGGCGACGCCCGTGTTGCGGGCGGCATTCAGCCCGAGCGGCCGCGCGTGGGAGAGGTGGGCGGCGCCGAAGCGCTTGGCGAGCGCCCCCACCTCGGGCGAGGGCGGGCCGTCCTCGACCACCAGCAGCTCGGCCCCTGCGGCGGCGGCCTGGGGCGCGATCGAGGCGAGCGCGACCCTCAGGTAGTCGGGGCGCGCACGGGTGGGGATGACGATCGAGGCGGTGGGATCGATGAGGGTCAAGATGCGATTGTTCTGGATGCGAATGGTCGCAGTGAGAGTATTCGCATCGCGACCATGATCCTCTTCCTGCACAACCGCTACCGCGCGCCTGGGGGCGAGGAGCGCGTGGTGGACGACCTGATGTGGCTGGTGCGCGAGCGGATGGGCGAGACCGCCGAGCTGCTGGCGCGGGAGTCAAACGGGGGCGGGCGCAACCGGGCCGCCGCGGGGCTGCTGCGCGGCGGCCTCGACCCGGGCGAAGTGGGGGAGGCGGTGCGCCGCACGGGAGCGCGGGTGGTGCACGCTCACAACATCCACCCAACCTTCGGCTGGCGCGCGCTGGCGGCGGCGCGTGCGTCGGGCGCCCGGGTTGTGCTCCATCTGCACCAGTACCGCCTGGTGTGTGCCGTCGGGGTGTGCTTCACCGACGGGCGGGAGTGCACCCGCTGCCACGGGCGCAACACGCTGCCCGGGGTTCTGCACAACTGCCGCGGCAGTCGCGCCGAGGCGCTCGTGTACGGGGCGGGCCTGGGGTTGTGGCAGCGTCGCGTGGTGGAGCAGGCGGACGCGGTGATCGTCCCGAGCGAGTTCGCGCGGGAGCGTCTGCGAGAGCTCGGCGCGCCGCTGCGGTGGGACCGGGTGCATGTGCTGGCGCCGCCGGTACGGGCGCTTGAGCAGGGGCATGTGCTGGCACCGCCGGTAGGGGCGCTCGAACGGGGCGTGCCCGCCGCGGGTTTCCCACCGGAGGGGCATGGGGGCGGCTCTCCCGCGGGCCGCCCACCGGAGGCCGCCCACCCGCCCGCGGAGGGCCCTCGTGACGGGTATGCGCTGGTGGTTGCGCGCCAATCGCCCGAGAAGGGGATCGACGTGGCGATCGAGGCATGCCGTCGGGTCGGCATCCCGCTGGTCGTAGCGGGAGCAGGCCTGGACGGCGACGCGGATGTGCGCGAGACAGATGGGGTGCGCTTCGCCGGCCGCGTCGACGACGCCCGCCTGGCCACGCTGCGGGCGGGGGCGGCGCTGGCGCTGGTGCCCTCGCGCTCGGCGGAGACGTTCGGTTTGGCGGCGGCCGAGGCGATGGCGTCAGGCGTGCCGGTGGCGGGCAGCCGCGTGGGCGCGTTGCCAGAGCTGCTGGAGGAGCAGGCAATGGCGCCCCCGGGCGACGCGCGGGCGTTGGCAGAGGCGATCGAGCGTGTGCGCGGCGACCCCGATGCGGGGGAGCGTGCGCGGGAGCGGATTCGCGCTCTGTGCGCCCCCGGAGTGGTGGCCGGGCGGTTGGCGGAGATTTACAGGGGGGCGACGGCTCTACACTACGCCCGGTCATGACGACCGTCGGGATTGTCGGGTTGGGCTACGTGGGTTTGCCGCTGGCGGTGGCATTCGCGCAGGAGGGCTGCGACGTGGTGGCGGTCGACGTGGACCCGCGCAAGGCGCAGGCGATCGAGGCGGGGGAGTCGTACATCGAGGATGTGCCCTCCGCGCAGCTGCGGGCAGTGGGGGAGCGGATCCATGCGACCACGCGCTACGCCCGCCTGGAGCGTGCGGATGCGGTGCTGGTGTGCGTGCCCACCCCGCTGACGCGCAACCGCGAGCCGGACCTCGGCCCGCTGCTCGAATCCACGCGCGCCCTGGCGGATGTGCTGCAGGCGGGCCAGCTGGTCGTGTTGGAGTCCACCACCTACCCGGGCACCACGCGCGAGCGGATGCTGCCGATCCTGGAGGAGGAGTCGGGGCTGGTGGCCGGGCGGGATTTCCACCTCGCGTTCTCCCCCGAGCGGGTGGATCCCGGCCGTACGGACTTCACGCTGCGCAACACCCCCAAGGTGGTGGGCGGCCTGACGGAGGCGTGCGCGGAGCGCGCGGAGCGCCTATACGGGCTGGTGTGCGACGAGATCGTGCCGGTTTCGAGCCCCGAGGCGGCGGAGCTGTGCAAGCTGCTGGAGAACATCTTCCGCTCGGTGAACATCGCGCTCGTCAACGAACTGGCGATGCTCACCGATCGCATGGGGATCGACATCTGGGAGGTGGTGGACGCGGCGGCCACCAAGCCCTACGGGTTCATGCGCTTTGAGCCGGGCCCGGGGATGGGCGGGCACTGCCTGCCGGTGGATCCCTTCTACCTGAGCTGGCGCGCGCGCGAGTTCGACATGGTCACCGAGTTCATCGAGCTGGCGGGCAAGGTCAACCAGCAGATGCCCTACCACTGCGTGATGAAGGTGGAGCGCGCCCTCAACGACGCGGGCCTGCCGGTGAGGGGCGCGCGGATCGCGGTGCTGGGCGTCAGCTACAAGCCGGGCGTGGGCGACGTCAGAGAGTCCCCGGCGCTGAAGATCATCACCTTGCTGGGTGCGCTCGGGGCGGAGCTCGTCTACCACGATCCCCACGTCCCCGAGCTGCCCGAGTTCGACCTGCGCAGCGTGCCCCTGGAGGACGCGCTGCGCGACGCGGATCTCGCGCTGATCGTGACCGCCCACCCCACCGTCGATCATGCGCTCGCCGCCGAGCGTGCGAGCATGGTGGTGGACCTGCGCGGGGTCACACGGAACGCCTCCCTGGCCAACACGGTGCGGCTGTGAGCTTAAGGGCCCACATCAAAATCTCTGACGGTCCGGTGCGGCCACTTCGCGGCGGTCTGCGCCACCCGCGGTGCTCGCCGTGCCACCAGCACGGCTGCGCTCGCGTGCGTCGCATCCCATCCACGAATCGGCCACCCCGATCCCGCCATCTATTTTGATGCGAACCCTCACCCCCGACCCGCGCGCCCCGGGACTGCTGCTTGGCGTGGGCGTGGAGATCGGCGCGGAGGTGTCGTTCGGCGCCTACGTGGTGGTGCATGCTGGCACGGTGGTGGGCGATGGTTGCGTGATCGAGGACCACGCGGTGCTCGGCAAGCGCCCCCGCCTCGCGCGCAGCTCCTCCGCAAAAGGGGAGGTGGGGCGGTTGGAGCTGGGTGAGCGGGTGACGGTGTGTGCGGGCGCGGTCGTGTTCGCGGGTGCCACGATCGGCGACGAGGCGATCCTCGGCGACCAGTCCTACGTGCGCGAGCGCGCAGTGGTCGGCGAGGGCTCGGTGATCGGAAGGGGCAGCGTGGTCGACAATGACGTGCAGGTGGGCGCGCGAGTGAAAGTGCAGACGAACGTCTACCTCACCGCTTTCACCACGATCGAGGACGACGTGTTCGTCGGCCCGGGTGCGACCACCACCAACGACAACGCGATGGCTCGCCACGACGACTCCATCCCTCTGCGTGGCGCCACCCTGCGGCGCGCCTGCCGCGTGGGCGGCGGCACGGTGCTCACCCCGGGCGTGGAGATCGGCGAGGAGGCGTTCATCGCAGCCGGCGCGGTCGTCACCCGCGACATCCCCGCCCGCGCGGTCGCAATCGGCGTCCCCGCCCGCATCGCGCGCGAGGTCCCGGCCGAGGATTTGCTGGAGCAGTGGCGCTAAGCCTGATCACTGGATCCAGGCTTAAGGGTCCACGAACCCTGAATCATTTGATCACCAGGATCTGCGGGTGGGTGGCGAGCAGCGTCTGCGTGAAGACGTAGTCGAACATCCCAAACGCCAGGAAAGAGGCGACGACAGCCTGGTTGACGGCGCGACCCACCCCCTCGGCGCCGCCGGAGGCGGTCAGGCCCTTGTAGCAGCAGATGATCGAGATCATGGCCCCATACAGCGTGGCCTTCAGCGCGGAGCCCCACATGTCGGTGGTGTCGGCGTTGGCGAACAGTGTGTTCCAGAACGGTCCGAGCGGGTAGCCGTTGACGATCTCGGCTAGTACCCCGCCGAAGATGCCGAACAGGATCGCGTAGATGTTGAACAGGCCGGTGGCGAGCATCAGCGCGAGGAAACGGGGGACGACGAGGTTCTTGATGGGGTCCACGCCGAGCACCTGCAGCGCGTCGAGCTCCTCCCGGATCTTGCGCGCCCCGAGGTCGGCGGTGATCGCCGTGCCGGCGACCCCGCTGATTACGATCGCGGTCACGTCGGGGCCGAGCTCGCGGACCGAGGCGAGCACGAACAGGCCGCCCAGCCGGTCGAGCGAGCCGAACAGCGTCAGGAAGTTGGCGCCCTGCAAGCCGGGCGCCGCGTAGTTGATGCAGACGGTGGAGACCATCAGCGGGAACCAGCAGAGGCGCAGCACGAAGAGGAACTGTGAGACGAACTCCCCGCCGTAGGGATAGGGAGGCCGCAATGCCGAGGAGATGGTTCTGCCGGCGAGCAGCATCATCTCGCCGACTTCCTCCAGGCCCCTCATCGGGCGCGCGAGCGGCTGCTGCATTGAACTAGTATACTAGTTCATTAGTAAACTAACCTCTCGGGCGCGAAGATCGCTACCGTAGGGGGGTGACTCGCGAGCCTGACACTGGGGGTGGAGGCCTGGATCTCACGATCGACCGTCGCGCGGAGGTGCCGATCGGCGTGCAGCTGGCGTGGGCGCTGCGCACACGTGTCCACGACGGCCGCCTTGCGCCCGGTCAGCGCCTCCCGGGTCTGCGCGATCTGGCGCAGGAGCTAAAAATCAACGCCAACACTGTGCGTGCCGTCTATCAGCGGTTGGAGCACGAAGGCATGATCGAAAGTCAGCAGGGAAGCGGCACCTACGTCACCGCCAATGCGCGCAGGCGCTCGGCGGCCGGCGCGATCGCGGCGAGCGCCGCCCATGAGGCCCAGCAGACGGGGGTCGACCCCCGCGAGGTCGCCGCTGCGTTGTATGTGGAGTCGGGCGATCAGCAGCCACCGGACCGGCCAGCGGAGCGTCGGCGGGTGCTGCGTATCCAGATCGCCACGCTGGAGCAACTGCTGGTGAAGATCGAAGCCGAGCACCCCGAGTTGGTGCCGGGCTCGCGCGCAGCAACTCCATCCGACCAGATCCTGCCCGCGCGCGGCCCGCGGCTGCTGGACATGGACGAGCTGGAGCAGACCCAGACGCATCTCATCCGCCGGCTGGCGGCGCTGCAGACGGCGCTGGACGCGCGAGCGCAGCAGGGCGTGAGCGGCGGGCGGCCGGTCAAGCGTGTTGTGCCGGTCGAGCCGGAGCAGCCGGTCGAGCAGGCGCAGACCGCCACGCCCAAGCGCGCCCCGCGGACGCGCACGAAGACGCGGCCTGCTCCAGCCGGGGCCTGACGGCAATCGAGGGTGCGGAGCCGCATTCCAACCCCCCCCCTACCACTTCACAAAATGAAGGGTAGGGCTCGGAAAAGTACATACACCACCCAGCCCACCACCATCCCGCGACGCGCTCGCGTGTGTGTGAAGGCTAAACCGCCCCGCGCGACGCGCTCGCGCGTGTGTGCAAAGGCTAAACCGCCCCCCGCACGGCCGCGACGACCTCCTCGACCTGGGACTGCGTGAGCACGGCGCTCATCGGGATCGCGAGGTGGGTGGCGGCGGCGTGTTCGGTGGCGGGCAGCTCGGCGGCGGCGCCCCACTGGAGCATCGAAGGCTGGCGGTGGACGGGCGTGCGGTAGTAGGGCTTGTGGCCGATCGAGGCGGCCGCCAGGGCGGCTTCGAGTGGCTCCGGGGTGGGGTGGGCGATCACGTAGAGGTGCCACGCCGGCTCGGCGCCGGCGACCGGCACGGGCAGTGTCACCAGCTCGCCGAGGCCCGACTGCTCGTAATAAGCGCCGGCGGCGCGGCGGCCATCGGCCCATGTGTCCAGATGGGGCAGCTGCACGCGCAGGATCGCGGCCTGCAGCTCGTCGAGGCGGGAGTTGTAGCCGACCAGGTCGTAGGTGACCTTGTCGTGGGAGCCGTGGAAGCGCAGCGTGCGCGCCCGTTCGGCGATCTCGGGGTCGGACGTGGTGATCGCGCCGCCGTCGCCGAAACCGCCCAGGTTCTTGGAGGGAAAGAAGGAGAACGTGGCCGCCGTGCCGAGCGAGCCGGGGCGGGCGATGGCGTTGGATAGCTCACCTGCGATCGCGCCCCCGCCTATGCCCACGCGCGAGCCGGCGGATTGGGCGGCGTCCTCGAGCACGGGGACGCCCAGTGCCTCGATCTCCGCGACCGGCGCAAGGTTGCCGAACAGGTGCACGGCGATCACGGCCTTGGTGCGCGGGGTGAGCGCGGCGCGCACCGTATCGGCGGTGATGCAGTAGGTGGAGGGGTCGATGTCGCAGAACACCGGCACGGCGCCCGTCGGCGGGATGGCCTCGGCGGAGGCATAGAAGGTGAAGGAGGGCACCACGACCTCGTCGCCCGGGCCGACGCCCATCGCGCGCAGGGCGATCGTGAGGGCCTCGGTGCCGTTGGCGACGCCGACGGCGTGCGCGGCGCCGCAGTAGGCGGCGAACTCCTGCTCGAAGGCGGACACCTCGGGGCCGAGGATGTAGCTGCCGGAGTCCAGCACGCGTGCGACGGCCGTGTGCAGCTGATCGCGCAGCGGCGCGAGCGGGGAGGAGGTGTCGAACAGGGGAACGGCCATTGCGATTGCGCGGAGCCTATCGGCGCGCGAGGCGGGTGGGATTAGTGCGGGCGGCCCTCGTGCGGCGCGTCAAGGGAGGCGTCGTGCTCGCACAGCCAGCCGACCGTGGCTGCGATCCCCTCCTCGACGCCGATCTGGGCCTCCCAGCCGAGCAGCGTGCGCGCCTTCTCGACCGAAGGCCAGCGCCGCTGGACGTCGACGGTGAAGGAGGGGAGGTGCTCCAGAGCGAACGCGGATGGGTCCTCGCCACACGCAGCCCACACGATCCGCGCGATCTCCGCGACAGACAGCTCACGCGAAGCGGAGATGTTGAAGTCCTCGTTGAGGCCCGCGGGGGAACCCATCGCAACGACGACCCCGTCGGCGATGTCGTCGACGTGCGTGAGCGTGCGCGTCTGCTCGCCGGAGCCGAAGATCTGCAAAGGCCGCTGTCCGGATAGCACCTTGCGGATCAGGTCCGGGACGGCGTGGGCGATGCCGGGCTCGGCGTCGGGGACCTCCCCCGGACCGTAGGCGTTGAAGGGACGGCAGATCGTGTACGGGAGCCCATGCTCCTCGTGCGCGGCGCGGCAGTACACCTCACCGGTGAGCTTGGAGAAGCCGTAGGCGGAGAGCGGGACGGGGCAATCGGGCAGGTGGGCCTCGGTGGTGGGGTACTCGGTGGCGCGCTCGAACACCATCGAGGAGGAGACGTAGGTGAAGCGCTCGACCTCGATGTCCAAGGCGGCGCGCACGACCGCGTTGTAGAGCGCGTTGTTGACCTCCGTGAGCGTGTGCGGGAGCCGGTGGAAGTTGGCGATCCCGCCGACGATCGCGGCGAGGTGGATCACGTGCGAGCATCCCTCCGTGGCCCGCCGCGCCTCGGCGAGCGAGCGCAGGTCGCCGGTGTGCACCTCGCACCCCTCGCGCATCCACTGCGGCGCGGGCCGCTGGTCGGAGACCCGCACCTCATACGCGGGGTCGGCGAGCAGGCGGCGCACGACCGCGGAGCCGATCGTGCCGGCGCCACCTGTCACGAGCACCCGACTCATGCCTGCCGGCCTATCGCGGCAAGCTCGGCGGAGTACGCGAACACCTGCCCCGCCCCCCAGCAGTTCCACGGGTCCACCACGAGGCACTCCTCCGCGGCGAGCGTGGCGATCGCCGCAAGCGTGCGGGGCCCGCGGAACTCGGAGTGGTTGGCGGCCACGACCACCGCATCGGCGCCCGCGAGCACCTCCTCCAGCGGCGCCGTGGGCGTGGCGACGTGGGGGTCGTGCGCGGCGACGTCGGCCAGCTCGCGCTCGAGCAGGCGGATCAGCTTGTGCGCGAGCGAGTCGCGCTCGTCGTCGGTGTCGGCCTTGAAGGCGAGGCCGAGCACGGCGACCTTGCGGTTGGCGAGCGGGCCGAGGCGCCGGCGCATCCCTTCGACCAGGAACAGCGGCACCGACTCGTTGACGCGCGAGACCGCGAGCAGCATCCCGGGCGCGGGGGAGCGCTCCTCGGAGAAGGTGAAGTCCTTGCGCAGGCAGGTGCCGGCGGTGAGCCCCGGTTGGGCGAGGCCGCCACGCGGGTAGTCGCGGTTGACGAGGTCGATCACCTCGAACACGTTGGCGCCATAGCGCTCGCAATCCATCATCAAGAGGTTGGGCAGGGCGAACAGGGTGTAGCGCAGGATGTTGGCCCAGATCTTCGCCAGCTCGGCCTGCACGGGGGTGGTGAACACGATCGGCGCGTCGAACACGCCGAACAGCTCTGCGACGACCTCCCCCGAGCGCGCGCCGACGCCGCCGACGATGCAGGGCAGCGTGTCGATCTCCTCCAGGAAGCGCCCGGCGGCGATCCGCTCGGGGGCATGCGCGACGAACACCTCCTCGCCGATCCGAAAGCTGCGGTGCTTTTCCAGATAGCCGGCCACGAATTCGGTCGTCCCCGGAGCCACGGTGGAGCGCAGCACGAGCGAATGCCCCGGTGCCAGCACCCCCAGCAGGTCGTCGAGCGCGGAGCGGATGTCGCGCATGTCGATCTCGATGTGTGAGAAGGAGGGGGTGCCGAGCGTGATCACGATGTGCCGCGCGCCGGCGGCGTCGGCGACGCGCTCGGAGAGCTGCAGCCGGGCGTGCGGGCCCTGATCGGCCCGCACGCGGTCCAGCAGCTCCTGCGCGCCGGTCTCCTCGAAGGGCATCACGCCCTCGCGCAACGCACCCAATCGCGCGGCGTCGTTGTCGATCCCGATTACGCGCAAACCCCGGTCTGCGAACGAGAGCGCGAGCGGCAGCCCGACGCGGCCGAGGCCGATCACGGAGACGTCGGCTGTGTACTCCTGCGGGGTCACGGCGCCCAGATTAGCCCTTGATCTTCCGTCTTCCACGCTCGCGCAGGTACTGACGTGCAAAGCCGGTCACGAAGCGGGGGTTGTAACGGGCGTAGCGTCGCCACAGCCTGCGCGGCTCGCGCGCCAGGCGGTAGATCCACTCCAGGCCGTGCTGTTGCATCCACCCCGGCGCTTGGGGGACGAGGCCGGCGTGGAAGTCGAAGGCGGCGCCGACGCCTACCAGCAGCGGCGCGCGCAGGCGGGGGCGCATCCGCTGCATCCACTGCTCCTGCTTGGGCTGCCCGATTCCCACCCACACCACCTGCGCCCCGCTGCCGTCGATCTCCGCGACCACCCGCTGCTCTTCCTCGGGGGTGAGCTCGCGGAAGGGGGGCGACCATCCGCCGGCGATCGCGAGGCCCGGAAAGCGCTCGCGCAGGCGGCCGCCGAGCAGTTCGAGCGCCTCGGGGGTGCGTCCCCCATAGAGGTAGATCGGGGTCCCGTCGCGCGCGGCCCGTGCGCAGAAGGCCGCCATCAGGTCGGGGCCGTAGATGCGGGTGGCGCCGCGGTGGCCGAGCAGGCGCAGCGCCCACACCAGCGGCATCCCGTCGGGCACGGCAAGCGTGGCGTCCAGCGTGGCGGCGAGCGTGGCGGGTTGCTCGCGCGCGCTCATCACCAGGTTGACGGCGGCGGCCGTCACGTACCCGCGCTCGCCCGCGGCCACCATCGCCTGCATCCAGTCGAGCACCTGCTCGTAGTCGGAGACCGCCAGCGGGATGCCGAGGATCTCCGCGCGGGGCGGGGTCGCGGGGATGGTGGAGGCGGCGGAGAGGGCGATTGAGTGAAGATACCCGGCTCGTGACGGGCATCGACCGAGACTTCTGGGCCGGGCGGCGGGTGCTGCTCACCGGCCACACGGGCTTCAAGGGGGCGTGGCTGTCGTTGTGGCTGCAGGCGCTCGGCGCGCGGGTGGTTGGCCTGGCACCGTCGGGCCCCGCGACCTGCCCATCGCTGTACGAGCTGGCGCGGGTCGGCGAGGGGATGGCGCGCGAGCGCGTGGCGGATGTGCGCGACGGGCCCGCCCTGCTGAGGGCCGTCGAAGAGGAGCGCCCGGAGGTCGTGCTGCACCTCGCCGCGCAGCCGCTGGTGCGCCGCTCCTACCGGGAGCCGGTCCACACCTACGAGGTGAACGTGATGGGCACGGTGAACGTGCTCGAGGCGGTGCGCCGCGCCGGGGAGGGGGTGTGCGCGGTGGTGGTGGTGACCTCGGACAAGTGCTATGAGAACCCCCCCGAGCAGGTGCGGCGGTTCGTGGAGGGCGATCCCCTGGGGGGCGAGGACCCATACTCGAGTTCGAAGGCGTGCGCGGAGTTGGTGACGGCGGCGTATCGCGGCTCGTACTTCTCGAGCGGGGGTGGCCCGCGCGTGGCGAGTGCGCGTGCGGGCAACGTGATCGGTGGGGGAGACTGGGGCGAGGACCGCCTGATCCCGGACATCGTGCGGGCGGTGGAGGGGGGGCAGGCGGTGAGGGTCCGCAATCCCCGTGCGGTGCGTCCCTGGCAGCACGTGCTCAACCCGCTGAGTGGATACCTGACCCTCGCGCAGGAGCTGTGGAGCACGCCCGAGGCGGCGGGAGCGTGGAACTTCGGTCCTGCTCATGAGGATGCGCGCACGGTGGGCTGGATCGTGGGGCGCCTGGCGGAGCACTGGGGCGGGGCGTTACGGTGGCAGGCGGACGGAGCTGCACCGGATGGGGTGGCTGGGGATGGGACAGGCGGGGATGGGGGGGGGGGGGACCCTGATCTTCCGGAGGCGGGCCACCTGGCGCTCGACTCGGCCAAGGCCGAGCGGGGCCTCGCCTGGCGCCCGGCGTGGGGTTTGGAGGAGGCGCTGGAGCGGGTGGTGAGCTGGCACGAGGCGCACCGGCGCGGCACTGACATGCGCGCGGTCAGCCTCGGCCAGATCGCCGACCTGGCGTAGGGCGGCTCGCGCCGCGAGCCGCCCGTCGCGTTTTCGCCGGGGTCGCAGCCGCGCGCACGCCGCCTGTCGCGTTTTCGCCAAGGGGCAGATTTCGGGGGATCGCTAAAAGGGCCGGTTTGCTCGGGGTTTATGGTCGGATATTCGACTGGGTCGCAGTATTTCCACAAGTCGTAACCTCCTGGACCGTGAGCCCTTCGACCCTGCGCCGCTACCGTGCCGAGCGCCTGCTTCGCCAGGAGTTCGGGGGGCTGCGCGAGGAGGTGTTGAGGAGCGTCCGTGGGCGGCTGCGCGTGCGGGGCGTGCACCTCGACGAGTGCGACCTGGAAGCGTGCTATGCACAGGCGTGGCAGGGCCTCTACGCGGCGGTTGCGGCAGGCGAGGAGATCGCCAACCCGGGTGGCTGGCTGGCGGTGGTGAGCTTCCGGCGCGCGATCGACGAGCACCGCGGCGCCCGCGCGCGGGGGTTTGGCAGCCTTGCCCGGGTCGAGTCGACCGGCTCCGGGCGGGAGGTGGCGGTCGCGGCGGGGGCGCACGTCACGCGCATGGCGCACCCTGCCCGCAGCGAGCCCGATTTCGCGGCGCAACTCGACGACCGCGTGAGGCTGCGCCAGCTGTTCGAGGCGCTGCGCAGCCGGTTGAGCCCGCGCGAGTGCGAAGCGGCGGCGCTCTGCTATCTGCAGGGCTTCACGCGTGCACAGGCGGCGCAGCGGATGGGGATCAGCGAGGCGCGAATGACCAAGCTGATGGAGGGCCGCGGCCCGGGCAGCCCGGGCGTGGCGGGCAAGGTGGGTGCGCTGCTGGAGGCGATCAGCGGCGGGGGGTGGTGCGAGCAGCAGCGCTCGCTGATGCGTGGCTTCGCCTTCGGCATCCTCGACCCCCGTGGCGAGCGCTACCGCCTCGCGCGCCTGCACCAGCGGGAGTGCTCGGCCTGCCGCGCCTATGTCCTCTCCCTGCGCGGACTCGCCGCGGTGCTGCCACCGCTACCGCTGCCGTGGGGGCTGGGGCTGGGGCTGGCGGGCCCTCACCACACGGCCCCCAATCCGACCTCCTCCACCCACTTTCCCTCCACCCGCGGGTCCCCGCGTGTTCCCTCGACCCGCACCCCCTCCGTCCGCTCATCTTCGCCTCGAAACCTCTCTGCCCGAACCCCGCCCACCCACGCCGTGGCGGGCGGGAAGGCCGGAGCAGGGACCGGCGCCGGCGCGATCACGGCGTCAGGCGCTGCCGGCGCGGGTGGTGCCGTCGGTGGAGGCTGGCTGCTGGGCGGCTCGGTGGGCGCCAAGCTGGCGGTCGGGTGCGTGCTGGCGCTGAGCGTCGGATGCGTCGCCCTCACGGTGGCGCCCCACCACGCGGAAGCGTCCCATCGAAGCTATGCGCGCCACCTGGCGAGCGCCTCCCCGGTGGAGGACCCGGGGGCCGCGACGGAGTCCCCCGCCCTTGGTGGAGGGACCGATCTCGGTGGGCCCGTCTCAGGTGGCTCGTCAGCAAAGGCCCTCCCGCACGTCTCGCGCATCTCACCGGCCGCGCGTGCTGCCGCGGTGAGGCGCGCCGCGGTCAAGCACGCCCAGCAGGAGTTCGGTCTCGAACGGCCCGCGTCGGCGACGGCCACCGCAAGCTCATCGCCGCAATCCGCCACAGCTCCCGCACGCGTGGCTTCGGTTCGGCAGGCTGGCACCACGAGCGCTGCGGAATCCACCTCGGAACTGGCGCCTGCGCCGTCGTCAACGCCGAGCGGGCCGCCCAGCCGCGCGGAACGGGAGTTCGGGCCCGAATAGCCTCCTCAGGGCTGCGGGAAGACTTTCGTGAGCAGCCTCAGCCCGAGCGGGTTGCCGCGGGGGCGCAGGCGCCCGGTCGCGAGCGCGCGCACCGGTGTGAGGCGGGCGCCGATGATGTCGACGAAGTCCTGCCACGCGACTCGCAGGCGCACGTCGGGGCTTGGCACCGACCCCTCGGCGACGGTGGATGAGCCGTTTTCGACGGTGAGGTGCCAGGTGGGGACGTCGGGGTCGGTGAACTCCCACTGAAAGACGGTGGGCCGGCGCAGCCCGTGGCGCGGGTTGACCTGGCGACGCACCGTGTCGAACAGCAGTTCCACCGTTTCGGGGTCGCGCATCGACGGGCCCTCGCGCACGCCGAGGACGCCCGCCTGCGCCAGACGCCGCCCGCGCTGGGAGAGCTCCAGCGGGGTGAGGCCGGGAGGGAACAGCGGCGGGCCGGGTAGGGTCTCGGCGGGCATCCCGGCGGAGCGCAGCTTCGTCATCAGCGAGTTGACGCCGTCGGGACCGATGCGGTCGAAGGTGTAGCCGAACACCGTCAGGTAGCTCTCGTCCCAGCCGGGTGGCATCAGCACCTGGGCGGTGTAGCGGGTGACGTCGTGCAGGATGCCTGCCACCGCCTTGGGGACCCTGACGGGGTCTTCGCGGCGCAGATCGGCCAGCAGCTTGACGCCGAAGCCGATGTGGCGCTGCTCGTCGACCTGGATGTTCTGCATCCCCTCCTGGAAGGCGGGCAGTTTGTCGCGCTCTTCCAGGTAGCTGCAGATCAGGTGCTGCCCGGGCTGCGCGAGCGTGCCCTCGACCACGATGTGGTAGAGCGTCACCGCCGCGGCGAGTTTGGCGGGGGAGTGGTCGGAGCGCAGTTCGTCGGCCATCCGATCGAGGCGCTCGAAGATCTTGCGAAAGCCGGGGCTGAGCTGTGGCTTGATCGCGTTGAGCCCGCTCGCCATCGAACCGTCGCCGATCCCGGCGACCTCATGCATGAAGCGCTTGAAGAACACCGCGTGACGCGCCTCGTCGACCTGCTGGGTGGCGAGGAAGTACTTCTGCTCCTCGCGCGGGGCGGCGTCGATGTAGGGAGAGAGGTTGTCGGCGACCGCATCCTCGCCCCAGAAGAACAGTGCGTAGTTCCAGATCGCGGCGGTGCGTTCGAACTCGGAGAACTCCTCCCGCCACTGCCGGGCATCCTCGGTGAAGTCGAGCTCGGTCGCCTTCCAGTTGCCGCGCTCCCAGCGGGCGTAGAGGTCTTCGTAGGAGATCGCGTCGGCGGGTAGGCTGCCGAGCTCGCTGGAGATTGGGGCCTGCTCTGTTGTTGCCATCGTCTTCTGCTCCTCGGTTGCGGGCCTGGTGATCTTCGGTTTGGTGGCCGGGTGGATCTGTTGGTCCCTGCTGCTGGGGCTCGGCGATCGTCGGCTTGCAAGCTGTGGTGGCAACCGGCCGACTGCCGGGGGCCCACCGAACGAATAATGAACGTTATCGCAATAGCAGTCGCTCCGTCAAGTACGATTGGCGCGATGAACACCGCGCGCCTGACACGCGAGCAGAGCAAGGCGCTCACGCGCGAACGGCTGCTGCTGGCTGCGCGCACGGTGTTCGCCCGCCGCGGCTTCCATGGCGCCTCGGTCGAGGAGATCGCCGCCGAGGGCGGCTACTCGACGGGGGCGCTGTACTCCAACTTCAGCGGCAAGGAAGACCTCTTCCTTGCGGTGATGGACCGCGAGATCGACGAGCACACGCGCGAGATCGAGGAGGCGGTGCGTGAACGTACCTCGGTGGACGAGCGTGCGCGCGGCGGCGCCGAGCGGTGGATGGCGATGATCGACCGCGAGCCCGAGGTGCTGCTGCTGTTCGTGGAGTTCTGGGCCTACGCCGCCCGCGACGAGGGCGTGCGCCGCCACGTGGCCGCCAGCTTCGCCCATGCCCGCGCGGCGCTCACGCGTCTGATCGCCGACGGCGCGCGCGACTTCGAGTTGGAGCTGACACTCCCGGCGGAGCAGCTGGCGATCGCGATCGACGCGCTCGCCGACGGGATCGCCCGCCAGCGGATGGCCGATCCCGATGCCGTCCCGGACGAGCTGATGGGCAGGGTGCTCTCGCTGCTGCTTGCGGGGGCCACGCGCCCGGCCTCTTGACCACCTGCGGGGAGGCGCCCGCGCTGGTTGTAGGCTCTGAGCCCGGATGAGGCTGATTGCGCCCCTGCGCGCGGCCCCCGCCACGGTACCTGCCCTCGGCGCGCTCGCGCTGATGGTGGTGTGGGCCTCCGACCAGGCCGGTTACCCGCTCACCCACTGGGCGCCCGGTGGCCTGATCGTGCTCGCGCTGCTGGCGATCGCGCTGCTGGCTGGGGCACCTCGTTGGACCGGGTGGGCGGGGATTCCCATCCCTGTGCGGATCGCGGTGGGCGCGCTGGCCGCCTACACCGCGCTCAGCTTTCTCTCGATCCTGTGGGCCGGCGTGCCGGGGGACGCCTGGGAAGGGGCCAACCGCACGCTGCTCTACCTGCTGGTGTTCGCCCTGTTCGCGTGTTGGGCGCAGACCGGCGTCACCGCGGCGCTGCTGCTGTGCGGGTGGGTGCTGGCAATGGTGGGCGTGGGGCTGTTCGTGCTGTTGCACATCGACGCCGCTGCCAGCGCAACCCGCCTGATCGCGCTGCTCCCGGGGGGCCGGCTGGTGTATCCGGCGGGGTATGTCAACGCCAACGCGGCGCAGTGGCTGATGGCCGCCTGGCCGGCGCTGCTGCTGGCGCGCGAGCGGCGGCTGCCGTGGTGGCTGCGGGGAGCGCTGGCGGGGGGAGCGGTGCTGCTCGCCGAGGTTGCGCTGCTCGGCCAGAGCCGCGGCTCGGTGTACGCAGAGCCGGTGATGCTGGTGCTGGTGTTCGCGCTGCTCCCCGGCCGCGTACGCACGTTCGCGCTGCTGGCGCCGGTCGCGGCGGGGATCGCCGTCGTGGCCCCGGCGGTGCTGCGCGTGGGCGATCGCGTGAGCGTGTTGGAAGCCGCGAATGGTGGAGTTGCGCCGCACAGCCCGGCTGTCCTGCACGGCGCGACGGCCGCGGTGCACGCCGCCGTGGTGGCGACGCTGCTCGGCGCGCTCGCGGTCGGTGTGGTGGTGGCGGTGGGGGCCGCGCTCGAGCGCCGGCGCACGCTCTCGCCGACCGCCGCGGCACGGGTGCACAAGGGCGTTGCCGCGGTCGCCATCGCTCTGCTGATTGCGTTGCTGGCTGGCGGCTGGGCGGTGGCGGGCAACCCGGTGGCGCGCGCGCACCACGCGTGGGACACGTTCAAGAGCCCCAAGGGCTACGGCGCCAATAGCAATACGGGCAGCCGGCTCACCAGTGGGCTGGGCTCCAGCCGTTATGACTTCTACCGCGTGGCACTCGACGAATTCGCTGCGCACCCGCTGCTGGGGATCGGCGCCGATAACTTCGCCGAGCCCTACCTCGCGCACGGGCGCTCCACCGAGACCCCGCGCTACCCGCACAGCGTGGAGATGCGCACGCTCGCGCAAACCGGGCTGGTGGGGGCGCTGCTCGCAGTGGTCGGCTTGGGTGCGGCGCTGCTGGCGGCCTGGCGTGCGCTCGCGCAACGCCACCCCGACGCCGCTCTCGCGCGTGCGGTCGCCGCGGCCGCGGTGGCGGGCTTTGCCTACTGGGTGGTGCACGGCTCGTTCGACTGGTTCTGGGAGTTCGCCGGACTGGGAGCGCCGGCCTTCGCGCTGCTCGGCCTCGCCTGTGCGCTCGCGCCGCGCACGCCCGAGCAGGCTGCCCCCCGCGAACAGCGCCCCCGCTGGCCGCTGGCGGTCGCTCTGGGCGTTGCCGCGCTCGCGGCGATCGTCTCGCTCGCCGCCCCCTGGCTGAGCAGCCTCGAGGTGGAGAGCGCCGCGCGCGTGTGGGTGCGCTCGCCGGCGCAGGCGTACGCGCGCCTCGACCACGCCGCGCGGCTGAACCCGCTGAGCGACGAACCGTACGTGGTGGCCGGCAGTATCGCGCTGCGTCTTGGCGAATACGCGCACGCCGATCACGAGTTTGCCCTCGCGCTCCAACGCACCCCGGGCGACGCCTACGCGACGCTCGAGCGGGGGGCGATTGCCTCGGCAGGTGGCGATCGCCGAGAAGCATTGGCGCTGCTCCAACGGGCCGTGCGACTCGCGCCGCGCGATCCCCTCGCGCTCGCGGCGCTCGCGGAGGTGCGCGGCGGCCACCGGGTAGACATCGGGGAACTCAACCTCTCAATTCTGCGCAACGCTCAGCAATTCTCATAATAAGAACGAATGCCGAGTGAAATTACGGACCAGAAACACAGCTTTTCGCTCGACATCTACTGTAAGTTCGCTAATTTGTGTACTGACCTGACCGATTAGCCGGCCGCGACGCTGTGGCGGCGATGGACCCCGAGTACGGCGTGTAGTGGTGGCGAGGCGAAACGGCGGGCGAGGCAAGGAGAGCGACATAGGGTTGCTCGACGCCGAAAGGACCCCCAAGGTTGGGAAGCATGAGACGCAATCGCATAACCCTCGGAACGCTGGCGCTGCTGGCGCCATTCGCCATACCGGCCCCCGCCGCGCTCGCGGGCGGGCCGCTGCTCAGCGGCTACGGCGGCCCCGGGGCGGGCGCCCAGGCGATCATCGGCGGGACGCTGCTGAACGGACCCAAGGGGGGGTCCGGCACCGGCTCGAATGGCAGCGCGAGCGGCTCGTCCTCGTCCAGCTCCTCTCTTTCCTCTTCATCCTCTTCTTCCTCCTCCTCGGCCACGACTGCAAGCGGCGTTGCAAGCGGTGGCGGCCGTGCCGCGCCCGGGAGCACCGGCGGTCGGGGCTCGAGCGCGGCCCCCCGGCACGGTGGCGGGGGAGCGTCGACGGGCCGCGGTGCATCTGCGGGGAGCGCTGGTGCGTACTCGAGTCGGTCGCACCCGGACGCCTCGCTCGCCGCCTCGGTGAGTGCGGAGGGGTCGTCGTGGTTCACCGGCGGCGATCTGTTGGCGCTGGTGTTGGTCGCCGGGGTGCTGGCGCTCGTTGCGGTTGCCACCGTGCGTTTGTCGGGTATGGGTGCTCATCATGGATAGGCGGCGGGGGCTGGAACGCGAGCTCGAACGGCAGGGGTGCCAACGCAAATCACGACGCATAAGGATGCCCTCCCTCACATGAACGGACCTCGTCTCACCCAGCAAACGACCGCACCGAGCCTGCCGCTCACGCGGCACCCGGCCGCGCGGCCGGCTCCGGGACCGCGCGCTGCCCACAGCGGGATCTTCCACGGGCCGCTGCAGATGCTGCTCGAGGAGCCCGGCTGGAACGTGCTGGTGCCGGCGATCGACCTCGCGATGCTGTTCCTCGCGATGGTGCTCGCGCTCGGTGGCGCTCAAGCCACCCTGCATCTCTCGGCCACGGCCGCACCGCTGCTGGCGCTGCCTCCGCTGACACTGCTGGCGCTCTACCTGCGCGGGCTCTACCGCACCCGGCTGCGCGCGCTGGTGCTCGACGGAGTGGCGCCCGCGGTGAGCGCGGTGTCGGTCGCGGCGATGGCGGTTGCAGCGATCGGGTTGCTCGCCAACGGGCGGATTCCCGACCAGTCGGAGTGGGTGGCGGCATGGCTGCTCTCGCTGGCGACGCTCGCGGTGGGCCGCATGGCGCTGGCGCTGGCGCAAAGGTGGGCGCGCAGCCGCCGCCTGGTGGGCCGGCCGGTGCTGATCGTCGGCGCCGGCATGGTCGGCGCGCAGGTGGCGCGCCGCCTGGAAGACCACCCCGAGTACGGCCTCTACCCCGCTGGCTTCCTCGACAACGATCCGCGTTCGCTGGCGGAAGTGGGCGGCCGCGACATGCCGGTGCTGGGTAGCACCGAGGATCTCGACGAGGTCGTGCGAGAGACGCACACGCGCAACCTGATCGTCGCCTTCTCCTCCGTGGCCGACGCGCAGGTCAGCCGCCTGATCCAGCGCTGCCAGGAGCTCGGTGTGGAGGTGTCGGTGGTGCCGCGCATGTTCGACACGATCAACAACCGCGTCGGCTACGACACCGTGGGGGGCCTGCCGCTGCTCTCCTTCACCACGGTCAACCCGAAGGGGGTGCAGTTCGCGCTCAAGCACGCCTTCGACCGCGTGTTCGCAGCCACGCTGCTGCTCTTGCTCTCCCCGGTGCTGGCGCTCACCGCGCTGGCGGTGCGCCTCACCTCGCCCGGCCCGATCCTCTTCCGCCAGCGCCGTGTCGGCCGCGATGGCACGCTGTTTGATCTCTACAAGTTCCGCTCGATGCGGGCGGGGCACGAGGAGCATGAGCCGAGCGAGGCAGACGAGCTGGCATTCGACTTCACGCTCAACGGCGACACCGCGCCTGGCGGAGTGGAGGGGCAGGACCGCCGCACCCCGATCGGCCGCTTCCTGCGACGCACCTCACTGGACGAGTTGCCTCAGCTCTTCAACGTGCTGTGCGGCGAGATGAGCGTAATCGGGCCACGCCCGGAGCGTCCCGAGTTCGTGGAGCTGTTCCGCCAGGACGTGACCCGCTACGGCGACCGCCACCGCGTGAAGTCGGGGATCACCGGCTGGGCGCAGGTGCACGGCCTGCGCGGCCAAACCTCGCTCGCCGAACGCGTGGAGTGGGACAACTACTACATCGCCCACTGGTCGCTGGCGCTCGACCTGAAGATCCTCGCGCTTACGTTCGGGGCGCTGTTGCACAACACGGAGTAGGGAGCCGGCCCCGCTCTAGACGTCGGGTGCTTGCCGGCCCCGCTCTAGAAGTTGGGTGCTCGCAACCCGCCTCAGATGCTGCGCTCGGCGTCTTTGCCGCTGCCCTGCCAGTACTGGTAGACGCGCACCGTCAGGCCGCTGGTGCCGAGCACCTGCGGCAGCGGGATCGCGTAGCGGTTGAAGCGGTTGAGCGTGAACAGCGCCCGGTAGCGCAGCACTTTGCCCTGGAAGGCTTCGAGCTGCAGGTAGTCGCCGACGGGGCCTTCGCCCTTGGCGAGGACCCCGCCGTGGCGGCGGCTGAGACTGAGGGTCACGGGCGTGGGGCTGCCGAAGGGGTTGGCGAGGACGCGGGCGAACGCCGCGAAGGCAGGCTTGCGCGCACCCTTGGTGTTGAACACGCCGAAGTCTTCCTGCTCGGAGTCCTGCAGCTTGTAGAGCACCGCCGCCGCGACGTAGGGCGTGCGGGCAAGCGAGCGATAGAGGTTGGTGATGTCGGTGGCCTGGATCTTTGGGCTGACGCACCCTTGTTCCTGCTGGATCTTCTGCTTTGGCCAGCAGCTGCTCCAGCCGAACTCGTCCAGCCACAGCGGCGTGTTGTCGCCGTTCGCAAGCTGCGTTTCATGAATCGCGCGTAGCGCGCCGAGCGTGAGCGTGTAGAAGTGCACCGCCAAGCCGTCGTAGTAGCCCTTGATGCCCGCGGCGTACAGCGCGCGCAGGAAGACGCCGTTGGAGCCCACGAGCGAGCCGGCAAGCACCTTCACGTTGGGGTTGGCCTGCTTGATCGCGGGGTAGGCGGCGCGCAGCATGGCTGCGTAGTGCTGCGGTTTTTCCGGGCCGGCGAAGTAGGCTTCGTTGGCTTGGTCGGGCTCGTTCCAGACCTCGATCGCCGCCAGGCGCGTGCCGTAGCGCGCGGCCAGATAGGCGACGAAGGCGGCGTACGCGGAGGGTTCGCGCGGGGGCCAGGCGTTGGCCGCGGCCGACCGCCCAGGCACGCATTTGCGCAGCAGCGAGGCCGGGGCGGAGGAGGCCCAGCAGGGGGTGCTGTAGGCGATCGCGATCACGCCGATGCCGCGCGCGGCCGCGTCGCTCACCAAGCGGTCGAGGAAGGCCAGCGCGCGGGGTTCGACCTTGCCCCGACCGCTCGGTTCGAGCGCCGACCATGAGACTTCGGTGCGAACCAGCTTGGCGTGCAGCGCATGCGCACGCGCGATTTCCTTGTCTGCCAGCGAGAGGGGAACGTTGCCTGCGACGCCTGCGATGTTGACGCCGCCAAGAGGCGCGGCGAGCGCGGTGCGCGCCCCGACCCTACCGCTGGCGGTGCTGCTCGTCGCCAGCAACGCCGCGGCGCAAAGGCAGAGCAGTACCAGCGTTGAGAGTTTTGGTAGGCGTCCAGCCATGGGCTTGCATCGGCATCCTGCCACCACTACACGATAGAAGGCCCCGCTAGGGCTGCCGCCGCCGGCCCCCTCCCGCCCGGGTCGACACCCCCGGTAGGCTGTCGGTCGTGTCCCCCACCTGGATCTGGATGCAGATCGCGATCGTGGTGTTTGTCGTGATCGGGATGGTCATCGCGATTACCAAGCTGGCGTAGACGATCCGCTGACCCACAGGTCCCCGAGGTGGGCCCCTCTCTTCGCCCTCGCGCAAGCTTCACCGACGCAGATGCAGCCACCGGCGCGGGTGTGGGGTTTGGATCTCGCGCATAACCACCTCGGGACGGGGCGGAACCTCCCCACCGTCGAGGATCGCGCGCGGCACCGCCTCGGTGAGCCACTGCGTCAGCGGGCCGAGCCCCACCGCCTCGAGCTCAGCGGCGATCACTGGGGGGCGGTGGACGTGATCGTGCGCGTCGGAGGCCACGTTGTGCAGCAGCCCGTCGCGCGCGAGCTCGAGCGCGAAGCGACGCGCTTCGCCGCCGAAGCTCCCACCGAAGGAGCCGGCGGTGACGGATGTGAGGAACCCCTCCCGCACGAGCCGCTCGAGCATCTGTCGGTCGCGTTGAAAGGTGGGACAGCGCTCGGGGTGGGCCACCACGACGCGTCGCCCCTCGCGCCCCAGCCCCAGCAGGATCTCGTCGAGGTGGGGGGCGACCGGGGTGAAGGGCGGCTCCACCAGCAGCCACTCTCCCCCGCCGAGCGTGAGGCGCCCCAGCTCCGCCGGCTCGATCTCCGCGATCTGCGTGAGCGCGACCTCGGCGCCGGCGCGGACTTCGAGTGGCACGCCGCCGGCGCTCACCACCCCCTCCTTCGCCAAGCGGGCGTTTAGCTCCCCCACCAGTCGAGCGATCGTCTCGGCGTCGTTGCGGTAGCGCCAGCTCACGTGGGGGGTGGCCACCAGCACCTGCGTCCCGCCGCTCGCCGCGGCGCGCGCGAGCTCGAGCGAGCCCTCGATGGTGGCGGGGCCGTCGTCAATCCCGGGCAGCACGTGGCAATGCAGATCGATCACAGGCGTCGTGAACGTTAAGGCAGGCCTGGATATGATCGAGCCGCCGGTAGCGTTCTTCAGCTCCACTACACAAGCAGGCGAGGAGTCAGAGCATGTTCAAATCGATCGTGGTTGGCACCGACGGCTCCGAGACGGCCGGTGAGGCAGTACGCCAGGCGGGCGACCTGGCCCGCACGCTGGGCGCGACGCTCGAGATCGTGAGCGCCTACGAGCCGGTGCCGGCTGGGCGTCTGCGCTCGGAACGGCGCGACGCCCCGGAGGATCTGCAGTGGGCGATCAACCCCCGCGAGGACGTGGACGCGGCGCTCGAAGCTGCCGCCGCACCGGCGCGCGAGGCGGGCGTCGAGGTGAATATCTATCCCCGCCAGGGCGACCCCGCCGACGCGATCCTCGACGTCGCGGAGGAGCGCGGCGCCGACCTGATCGTGGTGGGCAACAAGGGCATGAGCGGCGCCAAGCGCTTCCTGCTGGGCTCGGTGCCCAACCGGGTCTCCCACCACGCGCCCTGCTCGGTGCTGATCATCAGGACGACCTAGTCGTGGATGGGCGGCTGAGGCCGCTCGTCGTGCAGTACCTGTACGTGCACGGGCCGGGCGAGGCGTTTGACTACCCCTCGAGTCGCTCGTGGGGCGGCTCCGGGCGGCTGGCGGCGCGCTATCTGGAGTGCGTGCTCGTGCAGGCCGCCTCGCTGCGGCTGCGAGGGGTCGAGTGCGACCTGGCGCTCGTCACGAACCTGAGCGACAGACGCCCTCTGGGTGGCCATGGGGCACGCCTGCTGGAGGAGATCGAGTCGGTGGGGGTGGAGATCGTGTTCGCCGACTACGCGCATCGACCTCCGGGGGAGGTGGCGACGTTCGCATCCTCCAGGTATGTCTTCGACGCGATCTCCGCGGTCGGTGGCGACGGGAATTCGGATCGGCGGCTGTGTCTGGTGGACGTCGACTGCATCTGGCTCGATGCGCCCAAGGTGTTCGCCGCGCTTCCCCCGTCGCCGGGCATCGGCTGCATCCACATCCCCTACCCCCCCGACTGGGAGCTCTACGGGTTCTCCCCACGGACACTGGGCGAGCTCGCCGGTCGTATGGGAGCGCCGGGCGCCACCGCGGGCGCCCCTGTGAGGTGGGTCGGCGGCGAGCTGCTGGCCGGTGCGGCCGGCGATCTTCGGGCGCTGGTGTCGACGTGCGAGCAGCTCGAGCGGGAGGTGGCGGCGGCGCACGAGGAGGCGTTCGCGACCGAGGAGCAGCTGCTCTCGCTCGCGGGGGCGCTGGGGCGTGCGGAGCTGCACGACCTTGGGAACGTGGCACAGCGGATCTGGACCGGTCCCCGTCACGGCGCCCCCGCCGTCAGCGATCCGGGGTCGCTCGGTTTATGGCACCTGCCGAGCGAGAAGGGTCTGGGTTTTCGTCGTGCCGCCCGCACGATTGCCTCTGGGCACGGCGAGCGGTTGGTCGGCGACCTCGAAGTGCCCGCGCGCGCCATGAGGCGGTTCAACGTCGCGGGGGCGGGATGGCCGCGCCGGATCCGCGACGATGGCTGGCTGGCCACGCAAAGACTCCGCGACGGCATCCTCTCGCGCGTCCGATGAGCGGTCGGCTGCTGATGGTCGAGGAGGGCGGACGGGGCGGCGTGGCCGACTACACGGAGGAGTTGACGCGCGCGCTCGCCGCGCAGGGTTGGCAGGTGGCGCTCGCGACGGCGGAGGACCACCGCTACCGGCCGGCGAGCGGCGTCACGATCCACCCCCTGTTCCACTATGTGCGCGGTCGCACTCGGCTCGCGCGCGCCGCGCGGGGAGTGGGGATGGGCAAAATCGCCAACGGGCTGCGCTTCCTACTGGCGATCCCACCGTTGATCCGTCTAGCTCGGCGCGCGGACGTGGTCCACACCCAGGGGTGGGAGTTCGCGCCCCTGGGGCTGGTCGCGGTTGCCTGCCTGCGGCTGGCGGGGGCGCCGATCGTGCAGACCTCGCACAACACGTTCGAGCGCGGCCGCTCGCTCGATCGAACCCATGCGTGGCTGGCGCGGCTCACGGCTCGCACGATCGTCCACACCGAAGCCGATTTCGCCCGGGTGCCGAGCACCGCGGATGGTCGCGTGGCGGTGGTCCCCCACGGCGAGTACGGGGCGCTCGCCCGCAGCGGCGGCGCGGCCGATCGCGACGCGGCGCGAGCGGAGCTGGGCATCGCGCCCGAGGCGCCGGTCACGCTGCTGTTCGGCCGGTTGCGGGCGGACAAGGGCCTGGGCGATCTGCTCGCGGCGCTGGGGCGGCTGCCGCAACTGCACCTGCTCGTTGGCGGCGAGGAGGACGGCGCGCTCGCCGCGGCGAGCGCGCAGCTCGCCGACCCGGCGCTCGCTGGGCGCGTGACGGTGCATGAGGGGTACCTCGACATGCGGGAGGCAGCGACGCTGTTCGCAGCCACCGACACGGTCGCGCTCCCGTATCCGGTGGCCAGCCAGAGCGGCGTGCTGCTGCTCGCGTACGGTTTCCGGCGCCCCGTCGTCGCCTACCCGGTGGGTGGGCTGCGCGAGGCGGTGCTCGACGGCGAGACGGGGTGGGTCTGCGCACGGCCCGATGTCGAGGCTCTCGTTGGCGCGCTCGGCGCGGCGATCGAGGCCGGCTGGCCGGAGTGCCGGCGCCGCGGGGAGGCCGGGGCCAAGCTCGCCGAAGAGCGCTTCGCGTGGCCGGCGATAGCTCGTCGCACCGGCGAGGTCTATCGCGACGTTCTGATGGGTATCTGAACCGTCCCGGGCTCGGCTGAGATTTGGCTGTGTGGATCATGCGATCCCGCGGGCCCGGCGGCGGCTGCCCGCAAGCTGGTATGACTGCGCGGTGGCCGGACACCGCATTGTCTCGATTCAGACGACCGACGAACGCGGTGGCGCGGAGTACGCGAACGTCGATCTGCTGCAGGCGTTGCGCGGTCGCGGCCACGACGTGGTGCTGCTGACCAACGTGCCCGACATCACGGGCGACACCGGCGTTCCCGTCCGCGCGATCGACATCGGCCCCAAGCTCGCCCGCCGCAGCGCCGTGCTCGTCGCACTCGAGGCGCCCCGCACCGTCCTGCGCATCGCTCGGGCGTTATGGGCCGAGCGGCCGGTCGGGGCGATCCTGCTGCACTTCAAGAAGGAGCAACTGCTGTGCTCGCTGCTACCACGCTGGCTCACGGGCGAGATCGTGTGGGCCGAGTGGGGCCCCGTGCCGCCGCCGATGCGTCAGGGGGCGCCCAGGTGGCTGTATGCGCTCGCGGCGCGGCGAGTCAGCCGGATCATCGCCGTCTCGGAGGGAACCCGGCGCACGGTGGTGGCCGCCGGCATCCCGGCCGGGAAGGTGACGGTGGTGCCGAACCTGGTCGACGTCGGCAGCGTCGCCTTCGACCCAGCGGGCCGCGAGGAGCTGCGGCAGGCGTGGGGGGCCGGCGAGCAGACGCTGGTGGTCGGCTGTGTCTCGCGCTTTCAGCGACGCAAGCGCAACGACGTGGCGATCGATGCGATGGCCCACCTGGAGGATGACGTTTGCCTCGTGCTCGCGGGGGAGGGGGAGGAGGAGGAGGCGCTGCGCGCGCGCGGGGCACCGTTCGGCGATCGCGTGCGGTTCGTGCCGAACGTGCGCGGTCACGTGGAGTCGTTCCTCTCCGCCTGCGACGTGCTCGTGTTCACGCCCAGCCCCACCGAGGGAGAGCCTCGGGTGATCGTGATGTCACAGCTCGTGGGGCTGCCCGTGATCGCCACCGATCCCGAGGGCGCCGAGGGGCTGATCCCGCCGGGCGGCGGCACGATCGTCTCGCCCTCGCACGACCCCCGCGCGCTGGCGGCGACGATCGAAACGTATCGGCACGATCCGCAGCGTCGCAAGCGCGAGGGCGAGGTCGCCCGCCGCGCCACGCTCGAGAGCCACGATCCGGAGCGGACGCTGGGTTTGGTGAAACGTGCGCTTGGACTCGAGCCGCCCGGGGAAGCGGCGATACAGGAAGGGGGGGCGAACGGGTTGCTGCCGGCAGACGAGGAGAAGGGTGGGCCGTTGAAGATCGTGAGCGTGATGACGACCGACTCCAGCGGAGGCGCCGAGTTCGCGGCCGTCGAGATGCTCGACGCGCTGCGCCTGCGCGGCAATGAGACGGTGATGCTCAGCGACATGCCCGGCATCGGGCGCGACACGCAGGTGAAGGTGGTCGGGATCGACATCGGCCCGAAGCTCTCCACTCGGACCTGGACCCGCCTGGCGCTGCACTGGCCGCTGCTGCTGAGGCGCCTCGCGCGGGCACTCGAGGAGCAGATGCCTTACGACGTGCTCCTCGTGCACTACAAGAAGGAGCAGCTGATGGCGGGCATGCTCCCCAAGCGGCTGCGCGCCACCACCGTGTGGGCCGAGTGGGGCCCGGTGCCGCTGCCGTTGCGAGGCGGCGTGCCGCGCCTGGCCTACCTCGCCGCGGGCAGGCGGGCGGCGCTGGGGATGGCGGTCTCGGAGGGCACCCGCCGCTCGGTCGCCGCAGTGGGGGTGGGCACGAAGCTGGTGGTGGTGGCGAACGTGCTGCGTACCGATGAGATCCGCTTCACCGAGCAGGGACGTAGGCGCGTCCGCGAGCAGCTGGGCATCCCCGAGGATGCTTTCGTGGTGGGCTGCATCTCCCGCTTTCACCGCAAGAAGCGCAACGACGTGGTCGTCGACGCGGTGCGCGAACTGGAGGATCCGCGCGTGCACCTGATCCTCGCCGGCGAGGGCGAAACCGAACGCCAGCTGCGGGAGCTCGCGGCTGCGCTGGGCGAGCGCGCGCACTTCATCCCGACGCCGGGGGCGGAGATCCCCGATGTGCTGTCGGCCTTCGACGTGTCGGTGTTCTGTCCGAGCCCGACCGAGGGGGCTCCGCGGGCGGTGATCCTGGGAATGCTCGCCTCCCGTCCCTGCCTGGCGACGGGCGCCGAGGGCGTTGCCGACATGATCACCGAGGAGCTTGGGGCGATCGCCTCGCCGGAGAACTCCCCCGCGTCGCTGCGGGCGCTGCTCGAACGCTACATCGACCACCCGGAGCGGGTCGAGCGCGAGGGAGGAGCCGCGCGCGAGTACGCCGAGCGGACGTACGCCGCGCCGGTGGTGGCCGAGACGATCGAGGGGCTTCTGCGCGAAGCGATCGCCGCTCGATGATCAAGTCCCGCCTCAAGCGCCTATCTCCCGCCTGGCAGGATCGATTGCGGCGCCTCTCGCGTCTGCGGTGGCTGGAGAAGACGCGGATCGTCCGCTCCTACGGGGTCTCGTTTCGCGCGGATCCGCTCCGCGTGGCTCGTTACATCCTGTTCGCTCCCGACGTGGGCGACTTCACCTACGAGCTCGACAACGAGGGAGAGCTCGTTGAGTTCCTCGCCGGCTCGCTGGGTCTTGCCCCGGAGGCGATTTCGAGCTATCTGGATGAGATCCGTGCCGAGCCCGCGCTCACATGGGAGCTGTCCGCCCGCGTCCGCTGGCGGGTGGACATGAAGCGCCCGGTGGGCTTGGGTCATCGTGTGGCCTGGTATGTCGTCGCCCGGACGGTGAAGCCGCGTGTGGTGGTCGAAACGGGCATCAAGCACGGGCTGGGCGCGCTCGTGCTGCTCGTGGCGCTCGAGCGCAACGCCCGCGAAGGCAGCGAGGGACGCCTCATCTCGTTCGACCCGGACCCGTTCAGCGGCTGGGTGGTGCCGGCCCGCCTGCGCCACAATTGGGAGCCGATCCTGGAGTCGACCTTCGATGCGCTCGAGACGACGCTCGCGGGCGAGAAGGTTGACCTTGTCATCTGCGACACGCCACCCGACTACGAAACCGAGTCATTCGAGATGCGAACCGCGCTGCGTCACGCCGCCCCGGGGATCGTCCTGATCGCCGGCAACGGCGACCGCACGACTGTCCTGCCAGAGCTGGCCGCCGAGCTGGAGGGGGAGTACCACTACTTCGCCGAGCGTCCCAGGCACCACATCTATCCGGGTGCGGGCATCGGGCTCGGCCTCGGTCTGGGGCGATGAGGCGCGCGGTGATCCTCGCGGGGGGTGAGGGCACGCGACTGCGGCCGTACACGACCGTGCTGCCCAAGCCGCTGATGCCGATCGGCGATCGTCCGGTGCTCGACATCGTCGTGCGCCAGCTGAAGGCGCACGGCTTCGAGCGGATCACGATCGCCACGGGCTATCTCGCCGAGCTGATCGAGGCGTTCTTCCGCGACGGCGAGAGCTACGGCATTCCGATCGACTACTACCGGGAGCGCGAGCCGCTGGGCACGGTCGGCGCGCTCGCCCTGATCGACGGCTTGGCGGACGAGGACGTCCTGGTGATGAACGGCGACGTGCTCACCGACATCGACTACGGCGCGCTGCTCGAGCGCCACCGCGCGAGCGACGCGGCCGCCACGATCGCGACCAAGGAGCGCCAGATCCAGGTGTCGCTTGGCGTGCTGCGCTTCGGCGAGGACGGCGACCCAACGCGCCTGACCGGCTACGACGAGAAGCCGGCGATCGACTACATCGCGAGCATGGGCGTGTACTGCTTCGCGCCGCGCGCGCTGTCGTTCATCGAGCCCGGCAGGCACCTCGACTTCCCCGACCTGATCCTGCGCCTGATCGCCGCCGGGGAGACGGTGCGCGCCTGGCCGAGCGAGGACTACTGGCTGGACATCGGGCGCCACGACGACTACGAGCAGGCCCAGGAGGAGTTCGAGTCGGTGCGGGATCGGCTGATCCCGCCGGAGTGAGCCGTTCGGCGGCGCATGCGCCGCCGGCTGGGCCGCACATGTGCGGCCCAGTGGACACGCCGCATGCGGCGTGTCCCGAGGGGCGCATGCGCCCCTCGACAGCCCCGTGCACGTACGGGCTGGGCGATAGCGGTCAGCTCGCGAGCGCTTTGCGCGCGGCATCCACGACGGTCTCGACTTCGGCCTCGGTCATCGTCGAGCTGAGCGGCAGCGCGCAGTGGCGATCTGCGGTCTCGGTTGCCTGCGGGAGACCATCGGCGGGGGCGAAGCGGCTGTACTCGGTGAAGGTGTGCAGCGCCGGGTACCACGTGGTCTGAACGCCGTTCGCTTTGAGAGCCTCCCGAAAGCGGTCGCGCGTGGCGCGGTCGGCGAGCAGCACCGGGAAGGCGAAGTGCGAGGAGCGCTCGACGTCGGTGTCGGTGAACGGCAGCTCGATGCCGGGGATCGCCGCGAGTCGCTTGCGGTAGGCGCGCACCGTCGCGCGCCGTGCCTCGATGCTGTCGGCCAGGCGCGCCAGGCGGCTCAGGCCGAGCGCCGCGCGCGGCTCGTCGAGGCGGTAGTTGAAGCCGATGTCGACCACGTCGTAGGCCGGGTCGTGGCCGCGGTGGCGGTCCCACGTGCTGCTGGTCATCGCGTGCGAGCGCAGCAGCCGCACGCGCTCGGCGAGCCGCTCGTCGGCGGTCGTGACCATGCCACCCTCGCCCACGCAGAGCTGCTTCTTGGAGAAGAAGCTGAAGGCGCCCAGCTCGCCGACGGTGCCCACCTGACGCCCGCTCGCATCCACGCGCGCGCCGATCGCCTGGGCGCAATCCTCGATCAGCACCAGCCCGCGCTCGTCGCACAGTGCGCGCAGCGCGGCCACGTCCGCCGGGTAGCCGGCGAAGTGCACCGCCACGACGGCGCGCGTGCGCGGCGTGATCCGCCGCGCCGCGTCCGCAGGGTCGATGTTGAAGTCGAGCGGGCTGCGCACGTCGCACAGCACCGGCTCGGCGCCCACATAGCGGGGGGCGGCGGCACTCGCGACGAACGTGAAAGCCGGCACGATCACCTCCTCGCCCGGGCCGATTCCCGCCGCCAGGCACGCCAGGTGCAGCGCGGCGGTGCCGCTGGAGACGGTCACCGCATGGGGCGTGCCCACGAACGCGGCGAGCGCCTCCTCGAAGACCTTCGTGCGCGGGCCCATCGTCAACCAGCCGGACTCGAGGCAGTCGAGCACCGCCCGCACGTCCTGCTCGGGGACCTCGATCTCCGTCAGCGGTACCCGCCACTCACTCATCGTGTGCGATCGCCTCCGCCAGGGCGCTCATCGCGCGATCGCCTCCGCCAGGGCGCTCATCGCGCAATCGCCTCCGCCAGAGCACTCATCGCGTAATTGCCTCCGCCAGTGCTGTGACCACGCGGTCCTGGTCGTCGTGGGTCATGTGCGGGTAGAACGGCAGCGTCAGCTCGGTGCGCGAGGCCAGCTCGGTGATTGGCAGCGACACGTCGACCCAGCGCTCGCGGTAGGCGGAGAAGCGGTGGAGGGAGGGGTAGAAGATGCTCGTCTGGATGCCGAGCTCGCGCATCCGGCTCGACACCTCCGCCTGGCGGCCGTCCTCATCGATCATGATCGGGATCACGTAGCAGGAGGAGTCGGGCACGTCGGCGTCCTCGAACGGCACGACGATCCCTTCGACCTGCGCGAGCAGCGAGCGGTAGCGCAGCGTCAGCTCGCGGCGGCGCTCGATTTCCGCCTCGAGGCGCCCCATGCGCGAGAGCAGCAGCGCCGAGCGCGGCTCGTCGAGACGGTAGTTGAAGCCGAGTCCGACCACGTCGTAGGTGTCGGTGCGCCCGCGGTGGCGATCCCACGTGCCGCTGGTCATCGCGTGCGAGCGGCGCGAGCGCGCGAACGCGGCGACCTCGTCGTCGTCGGTGCACAGCAGGCCGCCCTCGCCGACGGAGAGCACCTTGTTGGAGAAGAAGCTGAAGGCGCCCGCGAGGCCCCACGTCCCGAGCTTGCGCCCGTGCAGCGTGGCGGAAGGCGCGTGCGCGACGTCCTCGATCAGCGCGATACCGTGCCCGTCGCACAGCTCCTTCAGGCGATCGACCGCGGCGGGGTAGCCGGCGTAGTGCACGGCGCACACCGCCTTCGTGCGCGGCGTGATGCGCCGCTCCACATCCACCGGGTCCAGGGAAGGGCGCTCGCGCGAGACGATCTCGGCGAACACCGGCGTCGCGCCGCAATACACCACTGCCGCGGCGGTCGCCGCGAACGTGAACGCCGGTACGATCACCTCATCGCCGGGGCCGGCCCCGGCGGCCAGGTAGGCGAGGTGCAGCGCCGCGGTGCAGCTGGAGAGCGCGACGGCGTGGCGCGCGCCCAGCTGCGCGGCGAACGCCTCCTCGAACGCTGCGGTGCGCGGGCCGAGCGTCAGCCAGCCCGAGCGCAGCGTCTGCGCGACCGCCTCCAGGTCCTGCGGCTGCAGCCGAAGGTCGAACAGCGGCAGCTCGGGGAAGGCATCGGCGCTCAAGGGATGTTCTTGTAGCGCGGGTCGAACGGGTCGCCGAAGGACTCGGCGTCGAGCGCGGCGACGATCTCGGCGATGCCGTCGGGCACCGTCATCAGCGTCTCGAAGCCGAGCTCGGCGCGGATCTTCTCGAAGCTCACCTTGTAGTCGCGCGGGTCCTCATCGCGCTTGACGTAGGAGACTTTGCCTCGGTCGATCTGGCGGCCGATCTCCTGCACGAGGTCGAGCTTGCGGTAGTTCTCGCCCGAGCGCCCGGCGTTGAACACGTTGTGAGCGACCTTCTCCGCCGGCGCCTGCAGCACCGTGCGAACCGCCCGCGCGGCGTCGCGCACGTGGATGTAAGGACGCCAGAACTGCTCGCCGAAGACCTCCAGCTCGCGGCCGGCCCACAGTTCGCGGGTGAACTCGTTGACGGTCAGGTCGAAGCGCATCCGCCGCCCCACGCCGTACACCGTGGCGAAGCGCAGGCACGTCGGTTTGAGTCCGTCGCCCGCGCCGCCACCGAGGATCAGCTTCTCCATGCCGACCTTCTGTTCGGCATACAGCGACACCGGCGCCAGCTCGCCCTCCTCGGTGATCGGCACCGTCGGGTCGGCCATGCGCCCGTAGTTGGAGCAGGTGGAGGCGAACACCAGGCGCTGCACGCCCGCCGCGCCGGCGTCCGCGACGAGGCTCTCGGTGGCCTGCACGTTGACCTCGTCGGACACCGCGGGGTCAAGCGCGCACGCGGGATCGCCCACGATCGCCGCCAGGTGCACGACCGCCTCGGCCCCGTCGAGCGCGCGCCTGCGCGCCTCCGCGTCGCGGATGTCCGCGCGAATCACCTGCACCCCAGCCCGCTCCTGCTCGGCTGCGATCTCCTCCTGGCCGTGCAGCAGCGAGTCGAGCACGCGCACCTCGCGTCCTACGTCGAGCAGCTCTTTGACGAGCATCGCGCCGATGTAGCCGCTGCCGCCCGTGATCAGTGTTGTGTCGCCCACCTGCGTCCCTCCTTGGTCTACGCGTCGCGGCCGTGCCGCCCGTCGAGATCACCGATGTCAACGGACGTGACACAAGCGATGCTATCCCCGGCATCGGCGCGCGACGGACGCCGCTTGACCCGGCGCGCGACGGGCGCCGCTTGGCCCGTGGCGTAACGTGGTGGCGCCCATGAGCCCCGATGCCGTTCCGCTGCTGTTCTCCAACAACTACGACATGTCCCGGGCGCGCGCGGGATGGCTGGCCGGCACATACCCCGCCCACCACCTGTACGGCACGGCACGGCTGGGCAGCGAGTTCGAGGTCGTGGACCTGCCCTTTCGCACCGGCGGCACCCTCGCTCGAGCCACCGAGCTGACCCGAGCAAAACTAGGCAACATCGGCCAGCAGGTGGCGGCCGTCCGGTGGGGCCAGCCGGGGTCCGTCGTCTACGGCGCCGCCGCTTCCGAGCTACGCAGCCTGGCGGGCCTGCGCGCCGCGCGGCTGGTGGCGACGCCGATCGTGGGAGTTTTCCACTGGGCTCCAACGAACCGCATCGCCCGCGGGTGGCCGCTGCGGGGCTTCGATCGCGTGATCGTGCTCTCCCAGCACACGCGGCGCAGCATGGTGCAAGCGGGCGTGGCGCCGGAGCGCATCACCGTGCTCGGCTGGGGGGCGGATCTCGACTTCGCCGGGTTTGCGCCCAGGGGGCCGGCCGCCGCGGACGCGCCGGTGGTGGCCACGGGCAAGACCCAACGAGACATGCGCACCCTGCTTGCGGCGCTGCGCGCGACCGGGCTGCCGGCGCACATCTACGGCGATCGCGACGAGCTGGCGCGCGGCGCCGGCCCGATCCCCGCGCACGTGACGGTCCGCCCGGTGGCCCGCGATGAGCCCACGGCGCCGCTGAAGTACGACGACGCCGTGATGGCCGATCTGCGCGCGGCCGCCGTCGTGGCGATCCCGCTGCCGAGCACCGATCGCCTGGCCGGTCTCACCGAGGTCGTCGACGCGCTCGCGTGCGCGCGGCCGATGATCCTGACACGCTCGCCGTACTTCGACTTCGACATCGAGCGGATCGGCTGCGGCTGGTGGGTGGAGCCCGGTGACGTCCGCGGCTGGAGCGAGCGGCTGAGGGCGGCGATGTCCGACCGCGAGCGGCTCGAGCAGATGGGCCGCGCCGGCCGAGCGTGGGCCAGCGATCATCTGAACGAGCGGCTCTTCACCGACGGCCTGCGGCGCGTGCTCCTGGAGGTGGCGGCAAGGCCGCTCGGCGCTGGACGATGACTCCGGCCGTCGAGTCGCGGGCGATCTCGTGCAGCTCAGCGCTGGATGATGACTTCGGCCGTCGAATCGTGTGCGATCCGGCGCAGCGCGCGCGTCGACACCGTGGTGCCCCGCGCTGCGACAAAGCGCGCCACGGCGAAGGTTTCGCTTCTGGTCACTCCTGCGAGGCGGAATCCGGGGGGCCCGCTGCTCGGGACCACCGCCGGACTGGGCGCGCTCGCGCTGTGGCGCACGCGCAACGCCACGAAGGCCAGTTCGCGGGTGCTCACAGTGCTCGCGGAGGTGAGCCGCAGTCCGCCCAGGTAGATCGACAGCGGCAGGAAGCTGTTGGGTTCGGTGACGATCGCCCGGGTGACCGGCGGGCTCGCCAGGGCGCGGGCGGCGCTGCGCCAGTCGTCGCGCTGGTAGGCGGGGATCAGGTTGATCGCCGCGATCGCCCCCAGCGAGATCGCCACGATCGCTGCACCCAGCGGGGCGGTGTAGCGGCGTGCCCGCGCTATGCCCAGGGCGCAGGCGATCAGGATCGCGAAGGGCACCCAATTGGCGATCACGTTGCGACCGTCGTACACGTCCACCAGGTGGGTCGCCGCGAGCAGCAGCGGCACGGCGAACGCGACGAGCAGGACGAGCGCCGCATCCCGTGCTCCCCGTCGTTCGGGTCCACCCCCTCGCCGCAGCAGCAGCGCCAGGGCAGCCACGGCGAGCAGCGCGGCGAGTAGCGCCGAGACGATCTCAAGCGGTCCGTAGACCCCGACGAAGAAGAGCTTGGCCGTCTCGGTGACCCGCGAGGGCAGCGACGCTTCTTCGATCCACTGCGCCTTCCCTCTTTCGATCTGGCTGGCCGCCAGCGGCAGGAGCGCCAGCCCGACCAGCGCCACGGCGCCGATCGGCGCCCACGTGCGCCTCCAGCCGAGACGCCTGGTCAGGATCAGCGCCTCGGGGAAGAACAGGAACGCGGCGAAGTAATGCGTGAGCAGTGCCAGCGCCGACACCAGCGCCCATAGCGCCAGACGCCGCCCGCTCGGCTCCCGCAGGGCGCGCTGCCAGAACAGGTAGGCCACCGCGCTCAGCAGGATCAGCAGCGCGTACGCGCGCGCCTCCTGGGAGTAGTAGTACATCGCGGGGTTGACGGCCGCCAACACCGCCGCCCACACGCCCACGCGCCGCGACACCTGACGGCCGGCCAGATAGAACACCGGGATCGTGATCGTGCCCACCAGCGCCGAGAACGAGCGAAAGCCGAGGGGCCCGGCGCCGAGGACCTTCGTCCAGGCCCACACGAGGACGTAGTAGAGGGGCGGCGCCGACTCGCTCGCCGACAGGTTCGAGAGCATCCCCGAGAAGCCGCGGTGAACGAGCACCAACGTGGCCGACTCGTCCAGCCAGATGCTCTGCACGTTCAACGTCCCGAAGCGCAGTGCTGCTCCGAGCATGGTGAGGGCCACCACGATGAGCGCGGCCGAGCTCGGCCGCCGCAGCGCTGTGAGCCAGCGATTCAACGGCGAGGAAGAAGTCCCCTCCGCGGTGCTGGGGGGAACGGGCTCTACGGCAGACGGGCTGGGGGCGGCGGGGGTGCCCACGCGCTCGCTCATTTTACCCGACACCGGCGTGGGCCTCGAGCAGCGTGTGCCAGCGCTCGCTGTAGCGCTCCAGGCTGTTGTGCTCCCGCACGAACGCTCGCGCGCGAGACGTCAACCGATCGGTGTCGATCTCCGCCAGGGCACGCAGGCGCGCGACGATCTCGTCGAGCGCCGGCTCCACGCACAGCGCCTCGTACTCGGGAACGGCCTGCAGCAGAGTGGGCATCCAGCCGACGCGCGTGGTGATCAGGGGAACACCGCAGGCGAGCGCCTCCAGCACGACGTAGCTGCACGCCTCGTACATGCTCGGGAACAGCACGCAGTCGGCCGCCGAGTACGCGACGGCCAGCGTTTGCGGCTCGAGGATGCCGAGGTTGATCGCATCGGGGCTCCCGTCGCGCCCGGCCACCATCAGCTCGAAGCCGGCGCGCTTGCTCGCCTCGAGAATCAGCCGTGCCCCCTTGCCGTGGTCCATACGCCCGACGAACAGCGCATAGCGCCCCTCGGGCGCCAGTCCCAGGTGCGCCAGCTGCGCGCGGGCCTGCGCGCGGGGAATCGGCGAGAAAATGGCGGTGTCGATCCCGTTGGGGATCACCGTCGCGCCCTTCACCCCGTAGAAGCGGCGCACCTCCGTCGCGGCGGAGGGGGAGACGCACACCACCGCCCTCGCCCCGCGCGCCGACAGCGCCTCGGTGCTTCCATAGCCGAGGACGTGCCGGACGCGTTCGCGCCGGGAAAGGTCGGCGCCGACCGCCCGTACCGCGCCCACGGCCGTGCCGTGGTAGACGTGGATGCGAGGCGTGCGTCTGCTGTAGCCGACGCCCAGATAGCCGTTGGTGACGAGCAGGTCGGGGTGTTGCGAGCGCGCCGCGCGGCTGCCGGCGCGGGAGGTGACCAGTGGGCCTGCGCCCAGACGGAACTGCCAGCGCGTGACCTCGTGCTCCGGGCCGACGATCGTGGCGCTCCAGCCCTGCCGCTCGAACACGCCGGCCAGCAGCACGCACATGCGCTCGACGCCGCCTGCCGCGTTCGAGGCGTTGGGCGAGACGATGACCGCATGACGCATCGGGCGTGTCAACCGCGTGCCGGGTGTCCGCCGCCGGAGAGCACTTGCCGCGCTGCGGCGATGCGGGCCCGTGTCATTCCCGAAGCGACCGTCTGAGCCCGGTGCCGGGCAAACCGCAGTTGGGCGCGCGGGACGCCGTCGATATAGCCCTGTGCGGCGAGCCACGATCCATGTCGGCGCAGGAAGCGCCAGTTGTTGCTCAGCGTCCAGTACTCGTAGCGCAACGGGGTTGCGTGGTGCTGGCCACCGTCCCAGGTGTGTAGCTGGTAGGCGTATGTCTCCCCGGTCAGCAGGCAGCAAAAGCCGGCCCTGGTCGCCTGTACGAAGAGGTCGGTCTCCTCGCGGTAGCCGTTCACGGGAAAGCCGTCGTAAAAGCGGACGCTGTCGAAGACCGCCCGGCGGACGAGCACCAACGCGGGCAGGAATGGCGTCTGCACGGACTGGAGCGGGAAGGCGCGCGCTTCGTCCATCGCGCCACTGACCACGCGACGGGGAGCGCGGGCCGCGAGCTCGGCCGCGTCCGCATCGGTGCCGTCCAGGTGCAGCATCGGGGCACCCACGATGTCCGCGCCGTGGTGCTCGGCCTCTCGGCGGAGCACTTCGGCATAGTCGGCGGGGAAGCGACAATCGTCCTCGCCGAAGAGCACCCACTCGCCCCGCGCCGCGTCGATGCCCGTGTTGCGCGCCACTGCCACTCCCCGATTCTGCGGGTGGCTGATCACCCGCAGCCGCTCGTCGGCGAGTGCCCTGCACACCTCAACGGTTTCGTCTGTCGAGCCGTCGTCGACCACGATCACCTCGGCCACGCCGCGAATCGCGAGCATCACGCCGAGATTCGTGCGGAGGGCCCCGGCTCGGTTGTAGGTGGGCAGCACCAGGGAGATGCGCCCGTGCTCGTCCGTGACCACGCTCGCAGTCTAATCGCGCCCGCGCGGGAGACATGCTCCGGTGGACGCGCGGGCCGGGCCGACCGCGCCTCTACGATCCACCCTTGTCCGTGAGCGAGCACCTGGAGGTCGGTCCACGGCGACTGACGCTCGACGTCGCCGTGCAGATCGTGGCGCGCATCGTGAACCTCGCGCTGGGCGTGGTCGTGACGTTCGTGCTCGCGCGTGCGCTTGGCAGCAGCAGCTTCGGCCTGTGGTCGACGCTTTTCGCGGTCACCCAGATCACGAGCAGCTTCGGCGAACTGGGCCTCACCCAGATTGCGATCAGCCGTGCTGCCCGCGAGCCCGATCGCGAGCCCGAGTGGCTCGGCAGCCTGCTCTCGCTGCGCCTGCTGCTCGCGGTTCCGATCACCCTCGCATCGATCGTCGCGGTGTTCTTGATCGTCTCCAATCACGAGGGGAGAGTCGCCGGGACGCTGCTCTCGCTGGTGATGCTGGTGGGAGCCGTCGGCACGCTCGGCGTCGTGTTTCAGCTGCGCGTGCGCAACCACATCACGATGGCGATCATGACCGTGAACAGCATCGTCTGGGGCGTAGGCGTGATCGTCGTGGCGATCATGTCCGGGGGCATCGTCGCGTTTGCCTCGGTGTTCCTCGCCGCCTCGGTATTCACCAATACCCTCACCGCCGTGGTGGCTTCACGGGTTGCCACGGTGCGGCTGCGCGGTACCCGGCGCCTGTGGCGCCCTTTGATGCGCGTGGGGCTCGGATTGGGCGCGGCAGGGATCCTCGTGACGCTGTATGTCAAGCTCGACCAGATCCTGGTCTTCGAGATCGCGGGCAGCCGTGAGGCGGGCCTGTATGCCGCGGACTACCGGCTGCTAGATCAGATCCAGTTCATCCCGCTTTCGGTGATGACCACTCTCTTTCCACTGATCGCCGCGGCCTATCCCACCTACCGTGAGCGGGTGCGCGATCTGCTGCAGATGGCCGCCGAGTACCTCGCGATGGCGTCGCTGCCGATCCTGGCGTTCACGATCGTCGCCGCTCGTCCGATCGTGACCCTCCTGTTCGGTGGGCAATTCGCCCCGGCGGCCCCGGCGCTGCCGGTTCTTGCCGGTGCGTTCGTCTCTATCTCCTTCGGTTATCTGGTGGGCAACATGGTGGTGGTGCTCGAGCTCCAATACCTATTCCTACGTTTTGCGGCGATCGGGTTGGCTATCAACGTGGTGCTCAACCTCTTGTTCATACCGCGCTACGGATTCCTGGCGGCCGCCTGGATAACGCTGCTCACCGAGGCGACGGTGATGTCGATGAGCATGCGCAGGGTGCTGCGAGCGCTCCAGATGCGCCCGCGCCTGCAGCGTCTGGCGCGTGTATTGCTCTGCGCGCTGGCGATGGGCCTGGCTGTGTGGTTGGCGCGCACGGCCGGCGTGCCGCTGGGGGGCTTGGTGGCGATTGCCGCTGTCACCTATCTGCCGGGCCTGATGCTCCTGGGCGTGCTCAGCCTCGATGAGCTGCGGTCGGTGTTGCGCAAAGAACCGCTCGCCGGGGCGAGCTAAACCGGCAGGCTGCTGGGGATCGGGAGATCTGCCTCCTCGGATGCGCTGGCCAGCTCATCGACCCGCAGTGCGTGCACGCTGCCCCACAGCATCGCCACGAAGAAGACGAGGAACGCGAGGTCCCAGAGCAGGTAATCGTAGAGGCCCTGCGCCATGAACCCGACCAGCGCGGCCGCGAACCCGGAAGCGCGCACGGCCGAGGAGCCGCCCTTGCCGTGTTTGATCACCAGCAGGATCGGGGAGGCGACGAGCAGCCAAAAGCCGGCCAGTCCGAGCCACCCTGCGTCCAGCCCGACCTGAACGGATGTCTCTTGAGCGTGAAAGAAGGGCTGGTGGACGTACGCGGTACGGACGTAGCTGGAGACGTAGTAGGGGAAGTTTCCGTAGCCCAGCCCAAAGGGATGATTGGTTAGTGCCTCCTCGCCGGCTTTCTGTATCGCGAAGCGCGTCTTGTCCTCGCCCAGCGATCCATTTGACTGAGCGACGCGGTGCTCGAGCGTCAGGATCTCGGAATGCGGCGTCACGGCGAACGCGGCCACGATGAATACCGCAATGACGACGATGACCCGGCCGAAGACCGAGGCGCGCCGCATGTTGAGCACCGCGAGCATCACCCACCCGGCACCCAGTGCAACCAGGCCGCCGCGCGAGGTCGAGGCGGCGAGGCCCACCAACATGAAGACCATCGCTGCTCCGAACGCGCTGACGCGCAGCGGCCTGTGTTCTTCGAGGGCGACGAGGATCTCGGCGGTCGCGAGCGTCGAGGCCAAGGCGATGTAACCGGCATATACGGTGTAGTAGGAGAAGAAGGAGTTGGGAACGCCGGTGTCAAACGGTTCGCCGACGATTGCGTCAATGCCTGCCTTTTGGAGAAAGCCAAAAAACACCACGATCACGGCAGAGCCGACGAAGATGTCGACCATGCGGCGGGAGGCGTCTTCCCGTTCGCGCAATACGGTGAGTGCCACAAACAGGATCACAAACGCGCACAGCCAGTCGACGGCCCCTTCCAGCGCGAGGCTGCGATTGTGGGCGCCGATAACCGAGACAAAACCACCGATGACGACCATCAGCCCGCCGGCAGATATCCACCACGGTATCGCCCGCGTCCTGATCCGCCACGCCAGCACGAGCGCGAGCAGCACCAGCATGACCTGGTTGGAGTTGGTTCCGTAGAAGGCGAGCTCGAACGGGCTCAGAGCCAGGAGGATCAGCAGGCCGATGTCTGGCCGAAGTGCCGCAATCACCATGGTTAGGCCGGCGGCGACTATCAGGACGGCCTTCAGCTGGTGCTGAAGACTGCCGAGCTTCGCGGTGGCGAGCCCTGTGAGAATCGCCAGCAGCACCGATGCAAGCACCGTGACCACGGTCGCGCGATCCAGGCGGCCGATGCGCTTGGGGAGCCTGGGTTGAGTGGCCATCGCATGGAGCTTAACGGCGGGCTGGCCAGACCTCACAAGTGCTCGGGAGGCGCCCAAGGCGTGGAGGGCGCGCCGTGGGGCCCAGCGCCGACGGCGGGGAGATCCCGAGTGCCGGCTGCAAAGCTTCGTGCGCCAAGTTTCCCCCACATGCCGCTCTGAGTAGCCTTGGGCAGGTATGCCGCGCTTGTGGGACGTGTTTGTACGCGGCTCTTCCACGCAGACCGCGTGGGGAGCTACCATCGCAGGAGATGCTGCTCTGCCGACAGTCTAGATGCTAGGTCCGATGCCCGAGCGAGACTCGGAACCGGCCGACACGCCCGGTCTGGTGCAAGCCCTCCACGTGCTGCGCGAACGTTGGTGGGTGATCGCTCTGTGCGCGCTCGTCTCGGTTGTGGCCGCGGTGGTCTACGTCGAGCGCAAGCCCAACCAGTACACGGCGACCGCATCGCTTCAGTTCACGACCAACTCAATTCCCAGCCAGCTGGCCGGCGTCGGCAGCGGTCAGTCTTTGGATGTGGAAGGGGAAAAGAACACCGACGTCCAGCTCGTGACCACGACCCCCGTCGCGGCGATGGTGATCAAGGAGCTCGGGCTCCACACCACCCCCACCGAACTGCTCGGTCAGGTCAGCGCCAGCGACCCGCAGAACGACTACATCGTCGATGTCGCGGCGACCGACGGCGACCCTCGGCAGGCGACGAAGATCGCCAACTCGTTCGCGCAGCAGTACGTCCTTTACAGTCAGCAGCAGAACGAAGAACAGCTGATCAAAGGCCAGCAGCTGCTCGCCCAGCGTATCGCGCAGTTGCCGGCCGGCGACACGACCGATCGGGCCAATCTTGCAACTCTCTCTCAGAAACTCCTGCTGCTGCAGGCGGTGGCGACGGCGAACGCGAAAGTGGCAAACACAGCACCCGTTCCCGGGTCTCCAAGCTCACCTAATAGAAAGGGAACGGCCGCCGTTGCCCTGATCTTCGGCTTGCTGGTCGGCGTCGGGCTTGCCTTCCTGCTCAATCTTCTGAGCACCGGGGTGAAGTCATTGGAGGGGTTCGAGGAGCTGTATGGCGTTCGCGCGCTCGCCGGCATTCCTCAGCGCGCGCGCGCGCTGAGAGGCAAGGAACGCGACGTCGAGCTCGAGCCTTTCCGGATCTTGCGCAACAGCCTCTCGTTGCTTGCGCCGGATGGCGTGGTCAGGACCGTGCTGGTGACGAGCGCGATACCGGGCGAGGGCAAGACGACCGTGGCGATGGGCCTTGCTCGCGCCGCGGCTCAGACCGGGAGCGACGTGGTCTTGGTGGAGGCCGACCTTCGTCGCCCCTCCTTCTCGCAACGACTGCGCGTCGACGGCCGGGCTCCCGGCCTGTCGGAGGCGCTGTTCGACGACGAGGATCCGCGTGAGCTGTTCCAATCGCCATTCCCCGACCTGCCACGACTCCGGGTGCTGACGGCGGGCCAGGTGCCGGCCGATGCGCCGAGCAAATTGCATCCCTACGAGCTGACGAGGGCGTTTGAGCGGCTGTCCTCTCACGCGACCCTCGTCGTGATCGATTCGGCGCCGCTGCTGCCCGTTGTCGATACGCGCGTGCTGCTCGACGAGCTCAGCATCGATGCCCACCTGATCGTTGCCCGCATGGGCGTCACCAAGCGCGAAAACATCCGCGGCGCTCGTGCGCTGCTCGACCAGCGGGGTTTGAAGAGGAGCGTCGGGCTGGTCGTCAACGCGCTGCCGGCGCGAGTCGGGAGCTACTACTACGGCACCGAGGAGCGGGCCCCCCAAACCGCTCGGCCCGAGTCGCGCCCACGCGCGGCGAGCCAGACGTAGCAACGGCAGTGGGCCGGTGATCGACCCACTGCCGTTTGTAAGGCGCCCGAGGCTTCCTGGTCAGGGAGCTGAGGAGCTCAGCAGAGCCTGGATCTGTGTGGTGTAGGCCCCCTTGGGCTGCAGTTCGTGCTGCAGGGCGCCGTAATAGTCCTGGCAGTTGGTGGCCGTGCCGGTCGTCCTCTGATCGCGGACCTGGTAGATGAAGAAGTCCCCGAGCCGGTTGCCGAGCAGCTTGCTGACCCACGTGACGGTGTTTCGCAGCGTCTGTGCGGCTTCTTCGTAGGACATGCAGACATTGAAGCCTTCATTGAAGTTCAGGCAGTTGCCGTTGTCGGTGGCCACGCCCCACTCGGTGATGTCGACCGGAATATTGGAGGCGCCGTGTTCGGCTGTCTGGGCAATCAGGGCATCCAGCCGTTCGCGGTTGTACTGTTCGCCGCCATAGGGGTGGATCGTCCAGCCCGCGACGTACTTGGACAGGGTGGGCACTGCGGAGTACATGCCGTTCATCCATTCGCCGCTCTGGTCTTCGTCCTGGGCCAGGAGCCCGACGCCTGTTCCGGTGGCGGTCGTGGCTTCGGCGGCTTCCCGGAAGCGGAGGGCGTAGCCTTGAGCGCGAGCGTAGAAGGAGGCTTCGCCGGGACGATCGTTGTACTGGCCTTCGGAGGCGGTCTCGTTCCCGAACTCGATCGCCTTGATGGCCAGCTGCCCGTCAGAGCGACCAGCCCAGAAGGTGCCTCCCGGACCGTACGCTCTTGCCCAACTCGCGAGGTTCTGTGCTTCGGCTGGGGTCGGCAGGGTCTGATAAAATTCGGCCAGCGGCTCGACCCGGATACCCTTAGAGGCGTAGCCAGCTATTACCGGTTCCATCGCTGCTGCTGTGGTACCGATTGACCAGGCGACCCGCACCAGTTTGGCTCCCAAGATTACGGCGCCTTGGAGATCTTCGTTCATGTTGGTGCCTGAGTTGAGCCCGGGCTGGAAGGCGGTCGAGCTCTGTGTGGGCGGTTCTTCGGTGGGGGCCGGAGATGCTTTGACGGGAGATTCGCCGACGGGTGCCGGAGATTCTTTGGTGGGTGTCGGGGCTTCTTTGGTGGGGGCGGGAGATTCTTTTGTGGTGATTGGGGATTCTTTGACCGGGGATTCTTTGGCGGGCGCTTTGCCGCCGGCCGGCGGGCTGGACGCCGCGGCGGGGTAGGAGATGGCGACTTCCGAGGACCACTGGCTGTTGCTGATGCCGGTGCGCACGCTGTAATGGGCGGTCACTCCGGGCACGACCGGCGGGATCGTGGAGGTGCCGTTGACGACCGAGGTCTGGACGGCCTGGCCGGGCGTCCTGGTTGCGAGGACATAGGTGTGGACCCTGCCGATTGCCGTCCAGCTCAGGGTGTCGCTCGAAACGGCGATCGCCGGCGCTGTGAGGGCATAGCGGGTGGTGCTACCGGCGAAGCTCGCCGGTCGGGCTTCCGTCGCGGCGAGGTTGTGGGCGGCGCGCTGCACCGCGCGCTTGGCGGCCGCGCAGTGCCGGGGATGGATGCGCTCGCAGGTGCGCAGGGTGCGGATCCGTGATGCGAGGGTGCGAGCGGCGGCGGCGCGAGCCGTGGTGGCGCTCCGCGCGGTCTGGGAGGTTCTGGCGCTGTTCGCGATCGGTGAAGATGGTGTGCTTGCGTGGGCTGCGGTTGTGCCGAGAAGCGTGCACGCGGCGGTAAGCGCCACGGCCATAAGCTTTCTGGGCATCCAGTGGGACTGCGACTGGATGGTGGTCATCGGTGCCTCCTTCGGCGGCTGGGCTGTCTCCGGGAGACCCCTGGCTTTGCGGACCCACCTCGCGGCGGGGGTGCCTTTGTCGGGATGAAAGTGGGCGGGTCGGCTCGCGATTCCGGGGCCGATCACCCGCTTTCTTTAGGGCTGCACAGGATATTTCGGGTCTGCTGGGGGCGCCGGTGAGTGAGCCTGGACCGCCTGGACGGATGTCCGGGTGCCGTCGGCTTGCGTAGGTAGCGGGTCACCGGAGAGCCCGTGTTTTGCCCCTGCGCGAGGGCGTGATCGGGCCCAGCGGTCTCGGTGGTCGCCCGCGGTGCAGCGGCAGCCTGCGGCCGCACGTGCAGGGCTGGTCACGAGTCCCCGTCCCACCGCACCGATGCCTCCCCTGCCTACCGACCTGCTGCGCCCACTCCCCAACCCCGTCCACCATCGATCCCAAGCGCGATCGTCAGGGCTCGATCCAACGCGTCGAGCTGTCCGGGTGAGAGATGGCCGCGGTAGCGCTGCAGCCGGCCCTTGGGGAGCGTGGCGAGGTCGTCGCAGTTGAGGACGGAGTGCTCGTGCAGCTCCAGATGCGGCCCTTCGAGCGGCACCTCCGCTGGGTGGCCGCGCACCGTCGAGGTGACCAGGACCACCGTGACCGTGCTCAGAACGGGGATTGCCTCCTCGCGGGTGACGACCACCGCGGGGTGCGGACCCGCGAGCGGGAAGTCGGCGTCGTAGACGTCCCCGCGATGGATCACGCCGAAGGTGAGCGCTCCGCCAGCTGTTCCCCGGTGGCGTGGGCGCTGGCCTCGGCAAACCAGGGTTCCTGCGGGTGCTTGCCGTACGCCCGGCGGTACTGCTCGGCGATCTCGCAGTTGCGCTGCTCGCGCAGCAGCTCACCGATGCCGGCGCGCACCGCCGCCGCTCGGCTGGGGTAGCGCCCGGTAGCGACCGCTGCGTCCAGGGCTTCCAGATCCTCGTCGTCGAGGCGGATCGCGATCTGTTGGGACATCCCGCCTAACATATCATTTGTAATCCCAATGACCACACCGCGGTGGTTTGGTCGATGGATCGCGGGAGTCAGTGTCTGCTTTGACAACCACGCGCGGCGGGCAGCGCGATGCCGACGGAGCTACCGCGCCAGCAGCGCGGTGAGCGTCTCGATCGAGTAGCGCTCCCCCGCAAGCTCGCGGCCGCGCCGGGCGAGATCGGGCGCACCAGCGCGCAGGACGCCGACGAGCGCCGCGGCAAACGCCGCACCGTCCGAGGCGATCAGACAGTGCTCGCCGTCGCGCAGCTCCAGGCCGGCGGCGGCGCGAGCCGTGGCGATCACCGGCAGGCCGTAGGCCAGCGCCTCGATCAGCTTCAGCGGCGTGCCGCCGCCCTGCAGCAGCGGGACGACGGCGCAGGATGCGTCGGTGTAGGCGGTGCGGAGGTCATCGACGAAGCCGCGCATCTCCACCCGAGGATCGCTGGAGGGTGACTCGTGCAGCCCCGTGCCGACGAGCGTCAACCGCGCGTCGGGCAGCTCGGCCCACACCCGCGGGAAGACCTCCTCGAGCAGGAAGCGCAGCCCGCGGCGGTTGGGCTCGTAGGCGAAGCTCGCTACGAACAGCGCCCTTCGCTCCTGCACCGCCGGGCGCACCGGCATGATCGCTGCGACGTCGACGACGTTGGGCACGTAGCGCAACCGCGCCTCGGGGCATAGCTCGCGGGCGGCCTCCATGTCGGCGCGGCTCACCATCCACGACTCGTGGAAGTCGGCCAGCACCCGGCGCTCGAATGCGCGCATCGTCGCCCGCTCGCGCGCGCCGCGCGAGGTGAGCTCGTGGCGGAAGCTCGACTCGATGTTGTGCGCGTTGTAGATGACTTGGCGCCGCCGTGCCAGGCGCGCGAGCGCGGCGGCGGCGGTGGGGCCGTCGGCGATGACCCTGCCGCGGCCGGGCTCTTGCGCGAGGCGGGCGGCCTCGGCGCTCAGCTCGCTCGAGGCCCCGCGCGCAAAGCCCCAGGGCACCCCCCCGAGACGGGCGGCCGCGTAGGTGTACAGCCGGCGCGGGCCGCGCGAGGGCACTGCCTCACACAGCTCGATCCCATCGATCGCCCTGAAGGCGCCGTCGGGCTCGTCCGCGCCGAAGCGCTTGTAGAGCAGCGTCAGGCCACCATTTGCGGCCAGCGCGCGCGCGACGCCGTAGGTGCGCACGGCCTGGCCGGAGCCCAGCACCGGCGTGTGGGAGGTGACGAGCAGATCTTTCAGGCGCCGCTCGCCCGCGCCGGCGCTGCGGCCGACAGCGTTCACCTTTCCCCCCGGGCGCCGTGGTGCGGCTCAACCTCCAGCGCATCGATCGCCGTGGCGATCTCCTCCAGGCGCCGCTCCCATGAATTGGCGGCAGCCGCGCGCGAGCGCTCGGTGCGGCCACTCGCACTGTCCGCCGCGAGCGCCCCGTCGAGCAGCACGGCGATGCCCTGCGCGTCGGGCGCGCTCACCACGTCGGGGACGCCGGCGAGAGCGGGTAGCGGCGTGGCGATGACCGGCAGGCCGGCGGCGAGGTACTCGTACACCTTCATCGGGAAGATGCTCCCGGTGAGCTCGTTGCGGGCGTAGGGGATCAGCCCGGCGGCGGCCGCCCGCAGCACGTCGGGCAGCTCGTCGTAGGTGCGGCGGCCCAGCAGGTGGATGTTGGGTGCGGCCGCCAGTGGCGAGACGTCGGCGCCGGGTTCGCCCGGCCCCACGGGCCCCACCAGCGCGAACGACCACGACGGTCGCAGGCGCGCCAGCTCGACCAGCAGCGGGATGTCCAGCTTGATCGCGACGATCGCGCCGGTGAACACGATGCGGGGCGCCGGCAGCGCGGCCATGCCGGGATCGAGCCGGGCGGGCGGGCTTGGTGCGAGGGCCTGCGCGAACAGCTCGGTGTCGGCGACGTTGGGCGCGTAGAGCACGTTGCGCGAGATCGTTCTCAACCGTTCGGCGAGGGCGGGCGCGCTGGCGAGCACGAGGTCGGCGCGCGCGGCGAAGCGAGTCTCGGCGGCGCGGAAGCTCGAGGTGTCGATCCGCTCCTGGGCGGCGATGTCATCGACGCAGTGGTAGACCACCAGCGAGGGGTGAAGCGCGTCGATCAGTATCTCCGCCTGCGGCACGTAGGCCCACAGGATCGGCTTACGCAAGCCCAGCCGGCGCGCAGCGCGGGCGACCAGCGCCGGGAGCAGGCGGGCGTTGAGCGCCCGGGCAACCCGCGAGGAGTGCAGCGGCAGCACCAGCGGCGAGAGCACGTGCAAACCGTCGACCGCGCGCGGCGGCGCCAGCCCGCGCCGTAGCCGCCGCCACACGCGCGCCAGGTCGCGCCCGGCGAGCTGGGGACGGCGCAGGCCGAGCGACTCGACGAACAGGACGCGGTTCTCGCGCGCCAAACGCGACATCAGGTGGTGCTGGTTGGTCCACAGCTCCGTGTCCCAGTCGGCAAACCCGACGCACACGATGTCGCGGCCGTGGAGGCGTGGAGGCTCGCCCATCGGCGCCATCATCTCAGGCTGGGTAGTTGGTGGCGGCAACGCAGAGTGGTGTCTCGGTTGGGATGTGCAACCACCGACTGGACTTGGGGGGCAGCAACCAGATGACAGCTATGAGCGGTCCGGTGGGTGTGAGGTAAGCTCGCGACGGTGATCCACAGCGCGCAGGCGGACCCGCGAGGTGGGGCGGGCGCCGATGCTCATGACAAGGCACGTGATCGGGAGCGGACCGCGCGGCTGCTCCTCGACGCGGAGCTCGCCGCCGGGACGCTCGCGCCCGAGGCGCTGATGGGCCCCGCGGTGCGCCGTGCGACACGCGTCCGCTCCGTCCCTCCGCGCCCGGCGCGGGTGGCCGAGCAGGTGCGCTACAAGCTCGGCAGGCTCGACTTCGAGACGGCTGTGGTGGAGCCTCTGCTGGCCGCGCGCCGCGCTGCGCTCGGCGAGGGCGCCGTGGCCCCTCCGCGCTTTCTCGTGCGGATCGACGAGTTTCCCCACTACATGGCGTGGGATGATCCCGAGCGCTTCGGGACTGCGCGGTTCGAGCGCTTCCACGAGATCATGGCGGGCGCAAGCGTCCCCTATCTCGTGGCGGTGCTCCCGCGTGTCGCGCGTGAGCCGCTGTCGCCCACGGCGAGCGGCTCCCGCCCGCTGGAGCCCGAGGAGGTGGCGATGCTGCGGCGGCTGTCCGGCGAGCGGGTCGCCTTCGGCTTGCACGGGCGCGATCACCGCACGCGCTTCGCCTCGCCCCGCCGTCACTCCGAGCTGTGCGGGCTGAGCCTCGCCGCGACGGAGGAGCTGCTCGAGGACGGGCTCGCAGAGCTCGCTCGCCACGAGATCCACCCGGCGGTGTTCGTGCCCCCGTACAACCGCTTCGACGCCGCCCAGTTCGAGACGCTCGCCCGGCGCTTCGAGGTGGTGTGCGGCGGCCCGGAGTCGATCGGGACGATGGGCTTCCACAGCACCCCCCAATGGCGGGGCGAGGCGGTGTACCTGCCCTCCTACGCCCCCGTGTATGGCCGCGCCGCGGATGTGCTGCCGGCGGTCGAGTGGGCGATCGAGCGGGGCGCCGGGCTGTGGGTGCCGGTGGTGCTGCACTGGGGCTGGGAGATGCAGGCCGGCTGGGGGGATCTGGAACGCCTGGCCGAGCGCATCGCTCCGTATGCCGCCGGTTGGGAGGACTTCCACGGCGCGATCCACCGCAGTGGGGCGCTCGGGGGATGAATGTCTTCCCTGGTGCGACGCTCACCGCGCCGCCCGGGCATCCTCAGGGCAGCAGGGTGAAGCTGGGGACGTGCAGGGGGCGCACCACCCCGAGGTGGCGGTGGTCGAGGGTGGCGATCTCCGTCGCTCGGTGGCGCTCGGCGAGCGCGACGAGTGAGGCGTCGGCGATCCCGAGTGGGAGGTCGAGGTACTGCTCCATGAGCTCCGCGATGCGCTCCCATTCGGGGTCGAGGACCGGTTCGACGAGTAGCTCGGCGGCGGCGATGGCGCGAGCGAAGGCCAGCTCGGCGTGGGGGCCGATGCGGTCGCTGAGCAGGTAGGAGACCTCGGTGACGACCAGCTCGGGCACGAGCAGCGGCCGCGGGGCGTGCGCGAGCAGCTCGAGGCAGCGGCTGTGGTGGTCGTCTTGCGTGGCGGCGGCGGCGTAGAGCGGCCCGGCGTCGACGAGCAGCACGGCTAGCGGTCCGAGTCGGAAGCTCGGTGGGTGCTCGCGGGGGAGGCGGGGTGGCGATCGCCGATGGCGGGCCCTACGAAGTCCTCGACGCGGGTGGAGGCGTCGGGGGGGCCGCCTGTGCCGATGGCAAAGAAGGAGAGAGCGCCGTCAGGGGTCGGCTCGGGCAGCTGCTCCTCGATCGCGTGCCGGGCGACATCGGCGATCGAGACTCCGCGCCGGCGGGCCTCGTGGCGCAGGCGGGCGTCCAGGTCGTCGGGGAGCATTATGGTTGTGCGCTTCATGCATATAACATAGCGCATAGGTATGTGAAAATCCGCTGTGGGGCGCCCACCGGTGTTGGGCTCCGCGCGGCCATGACCACAGGGTTCGCGCAGGCCGATCTATACCCTCGCCACAGTGAGCTTCCCTCTGCTCGACGAGCTGCGCACCCGCTTCCCCCGCGTGGCGGTGGTCCACGAGTGGCTGACGATCCCCGGCGGCTCCGAGCAGGTGGTGGAAGAGCTGCTGCGGATGTTCCCCAAAGCAGAGCTGTTCTGCTCGATCTACGACCCCGCGCCGTGGCCGCCGGTGATCACCGAGCGCCAAGTGCACGCCTCCTACCTCAGCCGCATCCCCGGGGCACAGGCCCACTACCGCAGGCTGCTGCCGTTCATGGATCGCGCCTACCGCTCCTTCGATCTCTCGCGCTTCGACCTGATCCTCTCCAGCAACCACGCGTTCGCCAAGAACGTGCGGACCCCCGAAGGCGCGCTGCACGTGTGCTACTGCCACACGCCGATGCGCTACGCCTGGGAGGAGGACTTCCTCGAGGGCGAGGAGGTGGGGCGCGTGGCCCAGCTGGTGCTGCCGCTGCTGCTGGGCCGCCTGCGCCGCCAGGACCTGCGCGGCGCGGCGGGCCCGGACGTGCTGGTCGCCAACTCCCGCCATGTGGCCGCCCGCATCGAGCGCTGCTACGGGCGCGCCGCCGAGGTTGTGCACCCGCCGGTAGACGTCCAGCACTACCTCGGAGTGCCCCGCGACCCGCAGAATTACTACTTGGCGTTCGGCCGGGTGGTGCCCTACAAGCGTGTCGACCTAGCCGTGGCCGCCTGCGCGCGGCTGGGGGTCCCGTTGAAGGTGGCGGGCGGCGGGCGGGCGCTGGAGGCCGTGCGCGCCGCGATGCCCCCGGGCGCGAGCGTCGAGTTCCTCGGCCGCGTGAGCGAGCGCGAGCGCGACGAGCTGCTGGGAGGGGCCCGCGCACTGCTGTTCGGAGGCGAGGAGGACTTCGGGATCGTGCCCGTGGAGGCGCAGGCGGCGGGGCTGCCGGTGATCGCCTATAGAAAGGGCGGCGCTGGCGAGACGGTGCTTGACGGGCGCACGGGGGTGCTGTTCGACGAGCAGACCGTCGCGGGCATGGCGGGCGCGATCGAGCGCTTCGAGCGGCTCACGCTCGCCCAGCACGACGTTCGTGGCAACGCCGAGCGCTTCGGGCGCGAGCGCTTCCGCGCGGAGATGGCGGCGGTGATCGCGCGCGCCTGCGAGGGCCGCAACTCGCTTACGCTCAGTGTGTAACCGCCCCCGGCCCACCGGGTGCGGTGGCGGCGGCGGCGTCGAGCAGGCCGGCCCCGTAGAGGCGGCTGTCGGAGGGCCCGCCGAGCGGCCGCGCGGTGGCGATCAGGCGAGCTTCCAACTGCGCAGGCGTGGGGTGGCGGCCGAGCACGCCCGAGGCGATGATCATCGCCGCGGTGGCGGCCACGTGGGGGGTGGCCATGGAGGTGCCTTCGTAGCCGCCCGGGATCCCGAACTGGCGGGGGGAGGCGCCGAGGAAGGTGACCTGGAAGACGTCGCGCCCGGAGGCGAGGTCGGGGTTGCAGTTGGGGTCGCCGGGGAGGTTGGCGTCGGGCCCGCCGCCGGGGGCGACCAGCGTGACGCCGGTGCCGAAGTTGGAGTAGGAGGCCAGACACCCGTGTTCGGTGGAGGCGCCCACCGCGATCACGTTGGGCGCCCGCGCCGGGAAGGCGGCGGCGGAGTGGGCCTCGTTCCCGGCGGCGGCGACGACCACGACGCGGTGGCGGTGGGCGTAGCGCAGCGCGGAGATCAGCTCGGGGATGTCAGAGGCGGTGATCCCGCCGGGGAATTCGAGGGATAGGTTGATCACGCGCGCGCCGTGGTTGACTGCGAAGCGCACGCCCTTGGCGATCGTGGCGGCGTCGCCATTGCCTTCGCCGTTGAGCACGCGCACCGGCATGATCCGCACCCCGTACGCCAGCCCCGTCAGGCCCTTGCCGTTGTTGGTGGCCTCCGCGATCGTGCCGGCAACGTCGGTGCCATGACCGTTGCGGTCGTTGGGGTAGCGGTTGTGCGCGACGAAGTCCCAGCCCGCCACGAACTGGTAGCGATAGAAGTCGGGCGACATGCGAAACGGGCCGCGGTTGGCATAGGCGACGCCGGTGTCGAGCACGGCCACAACCACCCCCCGGCCGCCGGGCGCGTGGTCGGCGATCAGGTTCTGCCATGCGCCGGGTGCTTCGACCCCGTTTTCGCCGGAGAAGTTCCACTGCAGCTGGCTCCACCCCCCGGGCGTTTTCGCCAGGCCGGGGTCGTTGGGGAAGGGTTCGCCGGTGGTTGCGGTGGTGGCATCCACACCGAATGCACCTGCGGTCGTCGCCCCCCTGGATGCACCTGAGGTCGTCGCCCCCCTGGATGCACCTGAGGTCGTCGCCCCCCTGGATGCACCTGCGGTCGTCGCCCCCCTGGATGCACCTGAGGTCGTCGCCCCCCTGGATGCACCTGAGGTCGTCGCCCCCGCTCCGGATGCATCTGCGGTTGTCGCCCGGCCCGCGGGCAGCGCGTCAGCGAGCGAGGCGGCGGCTGGCCCTACGAGTTCGGCGGCGGAGGCGGCCGCGTGCGAGCGCGACATCACCGCGGCGTGGGCGATGTAGTCGGGCACGGCCCACGCCACTCCGCGCGTATGGCGCAGGCGGGCGAGCGCTCCGGGAACGGAGGCGTGCGTGCCCAGCGTGAGCACGCGCGTGTGCGATTCCAGTTCGATCGGGTCCACTGCGCCGGCGGCGTGCGCGATCGCCGCGCTGGCGGTGGGAGTGTCGGAGGGCGCGTAGCCGACCACCACCTTGCCGGGCGCGTACGGAGCTTCGGCCGCGGTTGGCGTGGAGGTGGGGGATGAGGTTGGGGGGGCGGCCCCGCCCGGAGGGCGGCCCGGGATGGCGGCCGACGTGGAGCGGGGAATGAGCGCCAGTGGCGCTCCGGCGGCGAGCGCAAGAACTGCGCAGGCGAGCAAGCGTGCGCGGCGCCTCCCACCACGGGAGCGCGACTGCGTGGCCGGGGAGCCGCGCGGTGTGGTGTGCCCGGTAGGTACCACGGGTCGGGTCGAGGCGAGGCGGTGGGGCATCGGATTGGTAATGATGATGGCGCGTGCCGCCACAGGAGCCCACCTTCATCTGGAGCGCCCCGCGGGGGAGACGGTGAGCGACCGTTTCCTTCCGCGTGACGAGTACTTCATGCGCCTCGCCCTGCGCGAGGCCGAACATGCATTGGAACACGAAGACGTGCCGATCGGCGCGGTGGCGGTGCGCGCCGGCGAGGTGGTGGGAGCCGGTCACAACGAGCGCGAACTGCGCCAGGACCCCACCGCCCACGCGGAGCTGCTGGCGCTGCGCGAGGCCGCGCGCGCGGTGGGAAGCTGGCGGGTGCTCGACACCGTGCTGTATGTGACGCTGGAGCCGTGCGCGATGTGCGCGGGCGCGATCGTGCTGGCACGAGTACCGCGCGTGGTGTACGGCGCGTCAGACCCGAAGGCGGGCGCGGCGGGCAGCGTGCTGGACGTGCTGGGCGAGCGACGTCTCAACCATCGCCCCGAGGTCGCGGGGGGGTTGCTGGCGGAAGAGTGCGGGGCGCTGCTCAGCGAGTTCTTCGCCTCGCGCCGGTAAGCAGATCTATTTTTCGCACCCCAACCCTTCATTTTGTAAAGGGTTGGGGGCCGAAAAGTAAATGCATAACCCGATGCCCTCGGCGGATCTCCGCTGCCCAGGTCGATCCACTAGCCTAGGATCCTCCCCTCGGAGGGGTGGCAGAGCGGTTGAATGCGGCGGTCTCGAAAACCGTTGTGCGCCTGATTGGCGTACCGAGAGTTCGAATCTCTCCCCCTCCGTTTTTGGCGTGATCATGCGACTTCTCGGCATGGTTGAGCGGGATCTAGATCGGGGCGGGTCGTGTGGGCCGAGGCTGACAAACCCGCTTGGGCTACCTGACGCCACTGGGTTCCCGCTTGGACTGGCGCGAGTTTGGCGCGAGAGGGACCAGGCTGGTTGAGGGTTTGCGTGGGGTCACTCCCTCTCCGTTTACTCGCCGAAGAGCTGCACGTCGGCGTCGTCGGGAAGGGCTGCAACGCTCGACGCCCGGGACGCCGCCGCAGCCTGCTCAACGAAGTGCTTGCTGAGAGTCGTCTCCTGCCCTTGGTAGTTGGAACCGACATCCCCGCCGTACAGCCTGTCGGGCGTCTCGAGCATTGCCTCGAACGCAAGCTTGCAGATTGGCTGTCGGTGCTCGACCATGAACGGCACATCGCGAGCCCGCACCTCCAGGGCGGCACGGGAGCCGAACTTGTGGCCGGTGGCGTCGTAGCCGAAGCCGGGATCGAAGAACCCGGCGTAGTGGGTGCGAAGCTCGCCGGCCGTGGGATCGTAGGCCATCATCTCGGCGGCGTACTTGGGCGGAACGCATACCCCCTCCGCGGAGAGCAGGAGATAGAAGACCTCGGGGTCGAGGACGATGCGGCCACCGGCCTCCGGGTAGACCGGCTCCCAGTAATCGCGCCATCTGTAGTGCGCATCCAACGACATGTCGAGGCGGTTGCTGTTCTTCTTCGCGCGATAGCCGACAATGCGGTTGTGGGGGCCGCTCAGATCGACGCTCAGGAACAGCCCGTCGGCGATCGCCAAGTCTCCGGCCGACAGGGCATGCCTGTCGATGTAGAGGAGTGGGAACTCGTCGTGGATGCGCGCCAACTCCGAATCGCCCACCCGTGGATCGCCTGCGGCCAGTCGCAGCTGGTTCAAGCTCAGCAGCGGCTGCACGCGAACGGCGAACGAACGCGGAACCACCTCGAGGTATAGCTTGCCCCGGTAGCCGGCCGGTATCTCGTCGAAGCGGTGGTTGCCATCGGTGATGACACGCGTAAAGACATCCAGGCGGCCCGTCGAGCTCTTGGGATTGGCCTTTGCACGCACGTGGCGCGGGAGAGCGAGATCCTCCACCAGCGGGATCAGGTAGGGCCGATCGCGCTCGAGTGTCGCGCCGTCACGCAGGTCGAGTCGATCGAGGGCCAGATCCTCGACACGGTCCATCACCCGGGCGCCGGCGCTGGGCAGGAAGCTGCAGCGCAGCGCCCACGCGTGGTCGGCAAGCCGCAGGTCGATGCTCGCCGGCTGGATGCTCTCGGGGTGGATCCGGTAGTCGCCAGATGAAATCCAGCCCTCCTGCACTGCCTGCCAAAGACCCTGGCTGGGGATCACGCCGCGCGGCGTGATCCGGTCCGACTCGGCGTGGGACTCGGCTGTCGGTTGGGTCGTTTGCGTGGCGATGGCCCCCTCCATTGCGCCCATTCTACTCGCCGTCCTCCACGGTCGGACTGCGTTCCCTGGCCAGATCGACAGCGCATGGGTCGGGCCCCGGCGTCCGGCCCTGGACGTACCTTGCCTGCGTGAGGCTCCTCGAGGAGACAGACATTTCCGGCCCGGTTCGCCTGGATGACGACCTCTTGATCCACGCCGACAATGCCGAGGTGCTTCCGGCCCTCCCCGGTGGCGCGTTCGACCTGATCTACATCGATCCGCCTTTCAACACCGGTCGCACGCGGGCGCGCACCGAGGTTTCGGTGACGCCCGACCCGGATGGCGATCGGGTGGGCTTTGCCGGCCGTCGCTACGCCACCACCAAGCTCGCCGGTGGTGCGTACGCCGATGTCTTCGATGACTACCTGGACTTCATCTCCCCCCGGCTCGAAGAGGCCCGCCGGCTGCTGGCCTCCCACGGGACCCTCTACTTCCATATCGACTACCGCGAGGCGCACTACTGCAAGATCCTGCTCGATGAGATCTTCGGAAGGGAGTGCTTTCTCAACGAGATCATCTGGGCTTACGACTACGGGGGAAGGACGAAGAGGCGCTGGCCCGCCAAGCACGACACGATCCTGGTGTACGTCAGGGACCCCGCCGCCTACCACTTCGACTCCGGTGAGGTGGACCGGGAGCCCTACATGGCGCCCGGCCTGCAGACCCCCGAGCGCGGCGCGGCCGGCAAGCTGCCGGTGGACGTATGGTGGCACACGATCGTGCCGACCAACGGGAAGGAGAAGACCGGGTATCCGACGCAAAAGCCAGAGGGCATCGTCCGCCGGATGGTGGCCGCCTCCAGCAGACGGGGCGGGTGGTGCCTCGACTTCTTCGCGGGTTCCGGCACGCTGGGCGCGGTCGCGGCCAAGCTTGGGCGACGGTTCGTCCTCGTGGACAGCAATCGAGAGGCGGTCGACACCTGCCGTACGCGCCTGGAGGCGATCTCGGCGGGTCTCGGCAGATCGGTTGCAACGGCGCGATAAACGTCCTCTCTCACCACCGACGCGCTAAACTCCAAGAATGGAAGTTGCCCAGGGTATGGAACCCTGGGACAAGATATTTGTCTTGGTTCCATATTCCAAATCACGGAAGATATGGCGGTGGGTGCGAGTGTTGCAGAAGTCCCTGCCATGAGCACTGTCAAAGGCTCGGCGAGACGGGCGGCACGGCGTTTGGCGACGACCGCCGGAGATCAAGCCCTGCGGTCTGCCCAAGGGCCTGCCGGGCAGGACCCTGCGATGCGGGACTCTTCGTTGAGGGAGCCCGCGCTGCGGAACCTCCCGCTCGGGGGCTCCGCGGTGCAGCTGGGACTGGGCGTGCAGGCCGATCTGCTGGAGCTGGCACCCGATGCATTCGTCGGGGTCGATTGCAACGGGACGATTGTGCTTGTCAACAGCCAAGCCGAAGCGCTGTTCGGTTACCCGCGCGCGGAGCTGTTGGGCCAGCGTGTGGAGCTGCTGGTGCCCGAGCGCTTTGCCGCCGCACACAGCGAGCACCGGACGAGATACTTCGCGGATCCGCGCACGCGACCGATGGGGGCGGGACTGGAGCTCTTCGGCTGCCGCCGCGATGGCAGCGAGTTCCCCGCCGAGATCAGCCTATCGAGCATCGAAACCGAGGACGGCCGCCTGGGGATCGCCGCGATCCGCGATATCGGCGATCGCAAGAGCGCTGCACGCGAGCGCGAGCTCCTGCAGGCGGAGGCCGAGCGTGAGCGGCTGCGCAACCAACTGCACGAGGCCGAGCGGCTGGAGAGCCTCGGGCAGCTGGCGGGCGGGATCGCGCATGACTTCAACAATCTGCTGGCGGTGATAATCAACTACGCCGCGTTCATCGCCAACGACCTCGACGCGGCGGCCGGCATCGACGGCGACGGCCGCTGGCGGGGCACGCGCGAAGACATCGAGCAGATCCGCCTCGCAGGGGAGCGGGCCGCCCACCTCACCCACCAGCTGCTGGCGTTCGCGCGCCGCGAGGTGGTGCAGCCGGAGGTCGTCGACGTCAACGAGGTGGTGGGGGAGGTGGAGCAGCTGCTGCGGCGCACGCTCGGCGAGCACGTGCAGCTCGTCAGCTCGCTCGCGCGCGAGCTGCGCGCGGTGCTGATCGATCCCGGCAGGCTCGAGCAGATCCTCGTCAATCTTGCAGTCAACGCCCGCGACGCGATGCCCGACGGTGGGATGCTGCGGATCGACACCGTCAACCTGGACGTCGACGAGGAGTATGCGAGCTCGCGGCCCGAGCTCTCCCCCGGACCGTTCGTGCGCCTGCGGGTGAGCGACAGTGGCATCGGCATGACTCGCGAGGTGCTGGAGCACGTGTTCGATCCCTTCTTCACAACCAAGCCGGCCGGGCAGGGAACCGGCCTTGGGCTGGCAACCGTGTACGGGATAGTTCAGCAGGCCGGAGGGCACGTCCACATCTACTCCGAGCCGGGCGTCGGCACGACGGTCACAACGCTGCTGCCGGTCACCGATCGCGAGAAGGCTCCGGTCGGGCAGAAGCCCGATGGCAAGCAGCCGCGCGGCGAGGCGACGGTCCTGCTGGTGGAGGACGAGGAGGCGCTGCGCGAGGTTACGCGTCGCGTCCTCGCGGCGGGCGGCTACAGGGTGCTCACCGCCGCCGATGGCCCCCGGGCACTGGAGGTGGCGGCCACTCGGGAGGGTCCGATCGACCTGTTGCTTACCGACGTGATCATGCCGCGGATGTCCGGGCCGCAACTGGCCGAGCACGTCGAGCGCGAGCTGCCCGGGGTGCACGTGCTGTTCATGTCGGGCTTCGCCCAGCCGATCCTCGACTCGGGCGAGCACCTGGGACGGGGCGTCCCGCTGATCGAGAAGCCGTTCTCCGGGCCGGCGCTGCTCGCCAAGGTCAACCAGGTTCTACGGAGGTGAGGCGGCGATGGCCGAACTGTTGATCGTCGACGACGACCAGGCTTTGCGGCGCTGGGCGCAGCGGGTGCTGGAGGGCGAGGGCTACACCTGCGAGACCGCCGGCGATGCGGCGGCGGCGCGCGAGCTGCTGGGCGCCAACGACCACCAATTGGTGTTGCTCGACGTGAACATGCCGGGCGAATCGGGGATCCAGCTGCTCTCGCACATTCGCAGCGAGCATCCCTCCGCGGCGGTGATGATGGTCACCGGTGAGGACAGTCCGAAGCTGGCAGGCATCGCGATCGAGCACGGCGCCTACGGCTATCTGGTCAAGCCGGTGGGGGCCGGCGAGCTGTCGATCAACGTGGTGGGCGCGCTGCATCGCCGCCGGCGGGAGCTTGAGAACCGCCGCCTGCTGGAGCGCCTGCAGAGCACCGCGCAGGAGCGGGGCGAGCGCCTCGACGAGGCGCTGCAGGATCTGCAGCTCTCGCAGACCAAGGTGTGGATGTCCCAGGCGGAGACGATCTTCCGCCTCGCCCGCCTGGTGGAGTTCCGCGACGAGGAGACCGGGCATCACCTGCAGCGGATGAGCTCCTACTGCGAGCTGCTCGCCCGTGAGATCGGGCTGGAGGAGCCTCGCCGCGAGCTGATTCGCCTCGCCAGCCAGCTGCACGACGTCGGCAAGGTGGCGATCCCCGACCGCATCCTGCTGAAGCGCGGCAAGCTCGCGCCGGAGGAGTTCGAGGTGATCAAGAGCCACGCCGAGATCGGCTTTCAGATGCTCGCCGGTTCGGCCTCCGAGGTGGTGCAGCTGGGAGCGGTGATTGCGCGCAGCCACCACGAGTGGTGGGACGGCTCCGGTTACCCGCGCGGGCTGGCGGGCGAGGAGATCCCGCTCGAGGGCCGGATCGCCGCCGTGGCCGACGTGTACGACGCGCTCACCAGCGACCGCGTGTACCGCCCTGCGTTCCCGCGCGGCACGGCGGTGGAGATGATGCGTGCGGAGCGCGGCACGCACTTCGACCCGCAGCTGCTGGACGCGTTCACGGGAGCGCTGCCGGCGGCGGAGGCCATTCGCCGCGCTTATGTCGATTAGCTAGGTTCCCCAACCCTTCATTTTGTGAAGTGGTTATGGGGTTGAAGAGGATTGTTGTTTTGAGTTTGAGGTTCCCCAGCCCTCCGTTTTGTGAAGTGGTCATGGGTTAGAGGTCTTGTTTGGAGTCCCCAACCCTTCACTTTGTGAAGTGTAGGGGAGTTTTTAAAGACACTTCACCCCCTTCGATCCCCAATCGGCAAGCGATGTCCGCCACCCACCCCCACGCTCGAAGCTCGACTCCCCGCTCGCGCATACTCGTGGTGGACGACGACGAGGTGGCACGCGCGGCCCTGCGCGGCGTGCTGGAGCGCGCGGGGTATGAGGTGCGCGAGGCGGAGGACGGCCGCGCCGGTCTGCGCGAGCTGTACGCCAAGTCGCCCGACCTAGTGATCCTCGACGTGACGATGCCGGAGCTCGACGGGTGGGCCACGCTCGAGCGCATCCGCGACCTCAGCGAGGTGCCAGTGCTGATGCTCACTGCGCGCGAGACCGAGCTCGAGCGCGTACGCGGGCTGCGCGCCGGGGCGGACGACTACGTGGTGAAGCCGTTCGGCCACCAGGAGCTGACCGCGCGCGTGCATGCGCTGCTGCGCCGCTCACGCACGAGCGAGCCCGCCGCGCAGCAAACCTACGCCGACACGCGGCTGCAGATCGACTTCGCACGTCGCGCGGTTGCCTACGGCGGCCGCGAGCCGCGGCTGACCCCGCAGGAGTTCAAGCTGCTGGGCGCCTTCGTGCGCCACCCCAATCAGGTGCTCAGCCACGAGCAGCTGTTGGAGCTGGTGTGGGGCGATTCGTGGGAGGTGTCGCCCGACCAGGTGAAGCTGTATGTCGGTTACCTGCGCCGCAAGCTCGACCCCGACGCGCCCGCCTCAACCCCGATCGAGACGGTGCGCGGCTTCGGCTACCGCTACCGGCGGGCCGCGTAGCCTTACCGCCTGCCTGTAAGGCCGATCTGGGCCGGCGGGCCGCGTAGCCTTACCGCCCGTCTGAAGGCCGATCTGGGCTGGTGGGGCCGCGTAGCCTTGCCGCCTGCCTGTAAGGCCGATCTGGGCCGGCGGCCCGCGTGGCCTTGCCGCCTGTAAGGCGATCCCGGCCGACGCCCCGCTTAATCCCGAAGCTGGAGTGTGGAGGACTACGGCTAAAGGCGCCGCGTGCGGGCTGTATATCTACGCCGTGATGGCTGACGAGGAGGCTCACGCCCTCGATTTGAGCGGCGTCAAGGACGCGGCGGCAGAGGATCGGAGAATCCGGATCGTGCTCGCCGACGACCACGCGGTGGTACGCAGCGGCCTGCGCCTGCTGCTGGACAGCGAGGCGGACTTCGAAGTCGTGGCCGAGGCGGGTGAGGCGCAGAGCGCCCGGCGCTACGTGCGCGGCCACCGCCCCGATGTGCTGGTGCTCGACCTCAACATGCCGGGCGGCTCGAGCCTCGACGCGATCCCCGCGCTGCGGGCCGAGTCCCCCGGGACCCAGATCGTGGTGCTGACGATGCAGGAGGAGCCGGCCTTCGCCCGCAGCGCACTGGGCTCTGGCGCCCTCGGGTACGTCCTCAAGGAGTCTGCCGACGACGAGCTCGTGCAGGCGGTGCGCGCCGCTGCCGCGGGCGAGACCTATCTGACTCCACGCCTGGGGGCGCGCATGGCGTCGGAGCCGCCGTCCGGGCGCCCGGACGACCTCTCCGAGCGCGAGCTGGGGGTGCTGCGGCTGATCGCCCTCGGCCACACCAACGCCGAGATTGCCGAGCAGCTGTTCCTGTCGGTGCGCACGGTCGAGACCCATCGCGCCCACATTCAGCAGAAGCTGAGCCTCGGCTCCCGGGCGGAGCTGGTGCGCTACGCGCTGGATCGCGGCCTGATGAACGTGTGAGTCAGGTGCACGGCCCCGGCTGCCCGACGCCCGGTGGCGCAGACTGACTGCCGGTGGGCGTAGCCCCGCTCACCCGCCGCGAAGCTCGTGCAGGGTGCCCGGGGGGGCCTCCGCCCGACGCCGGACGGGTAGGGTTGCTCGCACGGTGGCGCCGGCACCGGGGGAGGAGTCGATCTCCAGCGTCCCGTCGAGCAGCTCGACCCGCTCGCGCATCCCCAGCACGCCGAAGCCGCCTGTGTCGGCGGCGGGGTCGAAGCCGACACCGTCGTCGCGCACAAGGACGTGCACCGTCTCGCCCTCCTCGTGGATCTCGACGACCGCGCGCCGCGCTTCGCCATGCTTGGTGGCGTTGGTGAGCGCCTCCTGGACGATCCGGTAGATCGCGGTCTCGAGCTCCGGGGTATGACGGGCGAGCGCTTCCTCCCCCTCGCCGCGCTGTCCCTGGACGCGCTCGTGGTCGAGGTCGATGCCGACATCGACCTCGATGCCGTGGCGGGCGGCCCGTTCGGCGAGCGCTTCGACCGCGGCCTGGGCGCCGAGCTCGTCCAGCGCGGCGGGGCGCAGGTCGGTGATCAGCGCGCGCAGGTTGGTGATCCCCTCCTCGAGCTGCTCGATCCCCTGGCGAAAGGCCTCGCGCAGCGCCTCGGGGCGATCCGAGCGCGCCGCGGTGGAGAGCCCGATCCGCAACGCGGAGAGGCTCTGGAGGGTGTCGTCGTGCAGCTCGCGCGCCCACCGCTGGCGCTCCCCCTCGGCCGCGGCGAGACGCTGACGCTGACGCTCGCTGGCAACCGATTGGGCGGTTGCCACGGCGGTGGCGGCGCTCGCCGCGAACGCCACCAGCAGCCGCTCGTCCTCGGCGCTGAAGCTCGGCCCGTCCTCCAGCCGGTCGAGCGCCAGCAGCGCGCCGTAGCCGACACCGCGGAACAGCAGCGGCACCACCAGCCCGCCCCGCGCGCTGAGGCCGAGGCGGCCGGTGCCGTGCTCGTCGAAGCGGGCTCGGTTGAGTTCGTCGTCGAGGCGCAGCGTGCGGCGCGCGCGCAGCGCCTGCCCGGCTAGCGAGTCGTGCAGCGGGATGTTCCGGCCGACCAGCTCCGCCGGCAGCTCGCCGGCGCCGGCGGCGACCACGAGCTCCTCGCGGTGGCGCAGCTCGATCAGCAGCACGCGCGCGCCGACCAGCGCGCGGCCACGCTTTGCGACCAGCTCCAGGATCACATCGAGGTCGGTCTCGCCGCCGACGGCGAGCGCGATCTGGGTGGTGGCGTCGAGTGTGGCGACGGTGCGCTCGAGCTCGTCGCGGCGCTCGCTGGCGCCGGTGTAGCGGCGCGCGTGGTCGATCGCCACCCCGGCGAGCTCGGCGAGCACGGTGAGTGCCTCCTTGTCCTCGGCGGAGAACTGCGCGCCGTCGACCTTCTCGGTGAGGTAGAGGTTGCCGTAGGGAAGCCCGCGAACGAGGATCGGCGCTCCGAGGAAGGTGCGCATCGGCGGATGCCCGCGGGGGAAGCCGTAGGAGCGGGGGTGGCGGCCGACGTCCTCGAGACGCAGTGGCACGGGATCCTCGATCAGCGCGCCCAGAACGCCGCGCCCGCGAGGCAGCGCCCCGATCGCGGCATGGGTGGCGTCGTCGATCCCCCGCGTGATGAACTGGGAGAGCTCGCTGCGCGACTCGTCGAGCACACCGAGCGCGGCGTAGCGTGCGCCAGTGAGTTCCTGCGCGGAGTCCAGCACCCGCTCGAGCACGACGTCGAGGTCGAGCTCGGCGAGGACGTCGCGGGCCAGATCCAGCACTCCACGTACGGCACGGTCCATCGTGGTCTTCCTGGTTGTGGTGTCCAAACGCTCGGCCTGGAACTTCGCGGACGGTGCCGGTACAACCACTTTGGCGAGCCTAGCCCAATTCCACAGCCCCGATTTCTTTGCGCTCTACACCGAACGATACACCCAAAATGCGCAAATTTCTCCATGATTGTGACCAGATGCTCGAACTTTGCGCTGGTCGTCCCGCCGCCGGCGGTCATCGGGGGCGGCGGGCCACTCCGTAGAAATCTCAGTCACGGCACTTTTGGAGAAACAGAGACATCCCTTGACAAAATCACTGCTTCTCGCCTATATTCCACATGCCGGGCGGGGTAGGTCGGAGGGAGGTGAGAGTATCGGAAGCGAACGCAACGTTGTGAGCAGGCGCGGGACTGAGAACGGCGGCGGGCATCAGCGCGAGCTGCGCGTGAGCGTGTCGCCGCGCGAGGGCGTCGAGCTCGAGCGTGAGCGGGTGGCGGAGATCCAGCGCGCGAGGATGCTGGGCGCGATGGTGGACCTCACGCGCGAGCGGGGCGCCGAGCGGGTGACGGTGGCGCACGTCGTCGGGCGCGCGGGGGTGTCGCGCCGGACCTTCTACGAGCTCTTCGAGGATCGCGAAGCGTGCCTGCTGGAGGCGCTGGATGAGGCGCTGCGGCGGATCGAAGAGGCGGTGCTGCCGGCATACAGGCGCGAGCGTGGGTGGAGCGCGCGGATCGGCGCCGCGCTCACCGCGATGCTCGAATCCTTCGACGCCGATCCCGCCACCGCGGCGCTGTGCGTGGTGGACTCGCTCGCCGCCGGCCCCGAGGCGCTGGAGCGCCGCGCCGGGGTGGTGGACGCGCTGGTGGGCGCGGTCGACCGCGGTCGCCGCGAGCCGGGTGCTCCCAGCGGCCTCAACCGTGTCATCGCCGAGGGGGTGGTGGGCGCCGTGCTGGGCGTCCTGTACACCCGCCTGCGCGAGTCCTCGCCCAAGCCGCTGCTGGCGCTGCGCGGTCAGCTGATGAGCATGATCGTGCTGCCCTATCTCGGTCCCGAGGCGGCGGCCGCCGAGCTGGCCCGTCGCGCACCGCGCGCGCGCCGGGCGGCACGTAGCCAGGAGGACCCGCTGAAGCGGCTGGATATGCGCCTCACCTACCGCACGATGCGCGTGCTGGCCGCGGTGGCAGCGCAGCCGGGGCTCAACAACCGCCAGATCGCGCGCGACGCCGGGGTTGCCGACCAGGGCCAGATGTCGAAGCTGCTGGCGCGTCTGGAGGGCCTTGGGCTGATCGCCAACGGCGGCGAGAGTCTCGTGCGCGGCGAGCCCAACATGTGGCGGCTCACCAAGCGCGGCGAAGAGCTCGAGCAGGCGATCCGCACCCGCGAGGAGCGCTGAAAGCCCGCCCCGCACGCGGGACACTTTCTTACACGTGAAAGCGGACACTGGACACTGGGTCGTGCCAGCGTCTATAATCGGGCGGCGTCAGGAGTGGCGCGATGGGAGCGCTACGGTCTGCGTGGAGCATCTAAAGGGTCTGGGGAGGTACCGATGGGTTCTACAGCTGGTGGTCGGGTCGCACTCACGGGCTCTTTCGCGGGCGCAGCGAGGCGCTACTGGCTGGGAGTCTTTCCGCGCGTGTGCGCCGAGCGCCGCCGCCGCGAGGCGCGGGCCCGGGAGATACCCGACCAGATGCTGCGCCAGGTGGTGGTGGACGCGCTGCGCAAGTGGGGCAACATCGAGGGCGCGAGCGCCTTCGCGGCGTTCGCTCCTCGTCGCCATCGTGCCGCGGCCGCCCGCGCGATGGTGTGCTTCCAAGCGGCATACAACTACCTGGACATGCTCACCGAGCTGCCCAACACCGAGCCGGCGGCCAACGGCAGGCTCCTGCACCACGCGCTGCTGGTGGCGCTGGACCCCGGGGCCGAGCACCTCGACTACTACGCCCACCACCATCTGCAGGAGGACGGCGGCTACCTCAGGGAGACGGTGGACGGCTGCCGCGCGGCGCTCGAGCAACTGCCCTCCTACGCGGCGGTTGCGCCCGCGGCGCTGCGTGCGGCGGAGCGGATCGTGGCCTTCCAGAGCTGCAACACGGGCGGGGTGCAGGGCGACTATCTGGCGCTCGAACGCTGGGCGCGGGTGCACACGCCGAAGGGCACCGGCATGCGCTGGTGGGAGACGGCTGCCGCCGGCGGCAGCTCGCTGGGCATCTACGCGCTGATTGCGGCGGCCGCCGAGCCGCGCGTGGACCCCGAGGAGATCGCGGCGATGGAGGATGCCTACTTCCCCTGGATCGGATCGCTGCACTCGCTGCTGGACAACCTGATCGACGCCGCCGAGGATTACGCGACCGGCCAGCGCAGCCTCGCCGGCTGCTACGCCTCCCCATGCGACGCGGCCACACGCATGGGCATGCTGGCGGTACGTTCGATGCAGGCGGCGCAGGCGCTGCCCGGCCGCCGCCACACGCTGGTGCTGGCGGCGATGGCGAGCTTCTACCTGTGCACGCCCGAGGCACGCGCGCCCGAGGCGGCGCCGGTCGCCGACGCGGTGTTGGAGGCGCTCGGCGAGCCGGCGCGTCTGGCGATGACCGTGTTCCACTCGCGCCTGGCGCTGCGGCGCCTGGCGCCGAGCGCTCCCGGCGCGCCGGTGCGGCGCGGCGGTGGGGCGGAGGTAGTGATGCCCCCAGCGGCCGCTGAGATGCTGCCCGCGGCCTCGGCGATCGCCGCCACGCCCATCTCCCTCGGCCACGATCCGCGTGGCATAAAGTAGACCGGTGTCCGATCGGGTCAAAGTCGGGCTCCATGGGAGCCGTGGGGTCGTGCTTTGGCTTGCCAGCGCCAGCCGGCAAGCCCCTGCGGTTGGCGACATGAGGGAGGCCGCTGGTGCTGGAGCTGCGTGATCTCGTAAAGCATTACCCCCAGGTCGGCGGCGAGCCGGTGCGGGCGGTTGACGGCGTCTCACTGGAAGTGCAGCCCGGAGAGATGGTGGCGCTGTACGGGCCGAGCGGGTCGGGCAAGACGACGCTGCTGCTGATGGTTGCCACGCTTCTGGCTCCGACCAGCGGCGCGGTGCTGATCGGCGGCCGCGACGTCTCATCGTTGAGCGAGAAGGAGGCTTCCCACTTCCGGCTCTCCGAACTGGGCTTCATCCGTCAGAACTTCGATCTGCTGCCCGGCGTGACCGCGATCGACAACGCCGTGCTGAAGCTGCTCAAGAGCCTGCGCTGGCGCGAGGCTCACCGCCAGATCTCGCCGTTGCTGGAGCGCCTCGGCCTCGGCGAGCGCCTCGACCACCGCGCGGAGACGCTCTCGATGGGGGAGCGCCAGCGGGTGATGATCGCGCGCGCTCTCTCGACCAAACCGCGCCTGTTGCTGGCGGACGAGCCGACCGGCAGCCTCGACACGCAGCGCGGGCGCGAAGTGCTGGAGCTGCTGACCGAACTGTGCCGCGAACACGAGGTGGCGATCGTGCTGGTCAGCCACGACCCGCAGGCGGCGGCGTACGCCGACCGCGTGTATGCGCTGCGCGACGGCAAGCTGGGCGAGTACGAGCCCGAGCAGTGGGCCGCGCGGGTGGCGGCGCAGTAGGGACGCCACGCAGCTGTGAAGCCCCTCAACGTTCTGCACCTCTACCGCGTGCGCCTGCGGGCGCGCCTGCTGCAGGAGATGTTCGCGATCGTCGGCATCGCCGCGGGCGTGGCGCTGCTGTTCGCTTCGCAGGTGGCCAGCTCCAGCCTGTCGAGCTCGGTGGCGCAGCTCTCCAAAGGGATCGTCGGAAACGCCACCCTGCAGCTGCTCGCGCGCGACGAGCAGGGCTTCGAAGCGGGGATGGTCGCGAAGGTGCGCCACCTCCCGGGGGTGCGCGTGGCGGCGCCGCTGCTCGAAGCCAGCGCCGAGATCTCCGGCCCGAAGGGCAGCGAATCGGTGGAGCTGGTGGGCGCCGACTCGAGCTTCTCAAAACTCGACGGGACGCTTTTGCGCAAGACCAAGCTGGAAGCGTTTGGCGGCTTCGGGGCGCTCGTGCTGCCGGCGCCGCTCGGCCACAAGATCGGGATCGTGAAGTTCGGCAAGGAAGCGACCGTCAAGGTGAACGGGCGCGTGGAACAGGCGCCGCTGTACTCGCTGCTGCACTCCAGCCAGATCGGAGCGCTGGTCTCCAGCCCGATCGCGGTGACCACGCTCGAATACGCCCAGGAAATGGCCGGGCTGCAGGGTCGTGTCAGCCGCGTGCTCGTCGAGCCCGCGCCGGGCGCCGAAGCGCGCGTGCGCGCGGGCCTGGAACGGCTGGCGGGGGGCCGGCTGAATGTGGAGTCGGCCAACTACGACGAAAGGCTGTTCACCAAAGCGGCCGCCGCCACCAACCAGTCCACGGCGCTGTTTGCGGTGATCAGCGCGCTCGTGGGTTTCCTGTTCGCGTTCAACGCGATGCTCCTGACGGTGCCCCAACGGCGGCGGCTGATCGCCGACCTGCGCCGCGACGGGTATCCACCTCGGACGGTGATCGGGGTGATGATGTTCGACGCCTTGGTGCTCGGCGTGCTCGCCTGCATTCTCGGGTTGGCGCTTGGCCAGGAGCTCTCGATCCACCTCTTCCACTCCAACCCCGGCTATCTCTCCTCCGCATTCGCCGTGGGCGCGCAGCGCGTGGTGAGCGCCCAGAGCGTGATCGTCGCAATCGTGGGCGGCATGCTGGCCGCCTCGGTGGCGGTGTTGAGCCCGCTCAAAGACATCGTCTCGCGCCAGCCGCTGGCGGCGATCACCGACAAGGACGGCGCGGGCACGCTCACCGGCACGCGCTGGCTGGCGCTGGGCGGGGCGCTGTGCTTGGCGGCGGCCACGGTGATCCTGCTGGCGGCGCCGAAATTGGCGGTGCTGGGGATGGTGTTCCTGGTGGGGGCGCTGCTGCTGCTGCTGCCGATCCCGCTGAACGCCACGCTCGCGCTGGTGAGGCGGATTGCGCCCAGCATCACGAGCGCGGTGCCGCATGTGGCGGTGATGGAGCTGCGCGCGGGGCGCGCGCGCGCAGTGGCAATCGCTGCGACCGGCGCGGTGGCGGTGTTCGGCAGTGTGGCGATCGAGGCGGCGCACGGGGATCTGCTGCACGGCCTCGAAAACGCCTCGCACGACATGAACGCCTTCACCGACGTGTGGGTGTCCCCGGCGGGCACGTACAACCTGCTGCGCACCACGCCGTTTGTGCCGAGCGATCAAGCGAAGCTGGCGAGCCTACCGGGGGTGAGCGCCGTGCGCCTCTACCGTGGGGGGCTGCTGGACATCGGCGAACGGCGCGTGTGGGTGATCGCCCCGCCGCGCGAATCCACGCCGCTGCTGCCCGCCAGCCAGATCGTCGAAGGGAACGTGATGCGGGCCGAAGAAGAGGTGCGCAGCGGCGACTGGATGGTGGTGTCGCAGGCGATCGCCAACGAACACCACCTGCACGTCGGCGACTCCTTCGCGCTACCCACCCCCGTGCCGAGCATCTTCAAAGTGGCGGCCATCGGCACCAACATCGGGTGGGCGCCGGGTGCGATCATCATGAACGCCGACGATTACGCGCGCGCCTGGGGCTCGGCGGATGCAAGTGCCTATAACGTGCTGCTCTCCGCTGGCGTCTCGCAAGCCCAGGGCAGGCGCGAGATCGAACGCGCGCTCGGCGGCAACTCCGGTTTTGCGGTGCAAACCGCCGAAGAACACGCTGCCCAGCAGCGCGCCCTCAGCCGCCAGGGCCTCGAACGCCTCACCCAGATTGCCACGCTGATCCTGATCGCCGCGGTGCTGGCGATGGCGGCGGCGATGGGAAACATGGTGTGGCAGCGCCGCCCGCGCCTGGCGAAGCTGAAGCTGGAGGGCTTTCCGCGCGGGGAACTGTGGCGCACGATCCTGCTGGAGAGCCTGCTGCTGCTCGGCGTCGGCTGCGTCAGCGGTGCGGTGTTCGGCCTCTACGGCCAGCAACTGCTGGACCGCGCACTGGCCAACGTGATCAACTTCCCGGTGGTGTACTCGTTCGGCATCGTGGTCGCCATCGCCAGCCTCGCGCTGGTGACCGCGGCGGCCGTGGCGATCGTCGCGATCCCGGGTTACATCGCCGCCGGGGTACCGCCCGCAGTAGCGCTGCAGGACTGAGGCCCTTGCGGCGCTAGAGATTCGCCGAAGAGGACGTGATCTGTCGGCAAGGCCTGCATCGACGAAAAGAGACTTAGGGCCGAATGCGCGAGTCGAATGGAGCCGCGCACCTCATGGAAGCACGAAAAGGACTACATTTCGCGTGCCGGCTTTCATCGCTTGAGTTCCAGCCGTCGTCTGTGGTATGCGCCCGAATATTGCTTCCAGGCCTCGGGTATGTCGCTCTGGACAGCGGCTGAGTAAGCGTCGCATATTAGCTCGACATAACATCATCTGCTGTGAGCCGTCGTCGACCTCGCCGGGCATGCGTGGTCGCTGGCGAGTCGTGTGTCGAGCCATCAAGCGCCAGCTCATCAGCCAGCGCGTCGTTTGGCGATGCGATCCGCGCCAGCCGCAAGGAGCAGGGTGCTTCTCAGGAAGCACTCGAGCCGAGCAGCTTGGCGGCAACAAGAACATCTAATTCCGGCCGAGGCGCCATCCCCATCCCCGACTCGGCCTGACCCAAAAACGCCGCGATCCGCTCCTCAGACTGTCCTTCGCGGAGCATCCTGCCGAATGTCCCCGCATAATAGCCGTCGCCTACCTACGGATTGACGCGGACCTTGACGACGTTGCTCGTGCCGGACGTGTACGGGTAGTCGTTTGATCCGGTGGCAGGCATGCTCAGGCGAAACGGGTAGGTCGTCGGCGAGCGCGTCCTGAGGAAGCGGTACTTGTAGACCAGGCTGGTGCCTTCGTGATGGACAACGACCTGATCGAAGATCTTCCAATCTCCTTCGACATGAACTTGAGTATCGAGCGTGATCCCCTGGGACGGGAAGGGGCCGCCGAGCACCGTGACCGTCCAGAAGATCCAATGGTGGTTGCGCACCTTGCTCGGCTCGATCTGTAGCTTGATCGAGGGTCGCACGCGCAGCGTGGCCGTGGCGCTCACCGACGGCCCCGGATCGTCGCTGTAGGACGTGTAGCTGAAGCTGAGCACGCGGTTCGGCCCCGGCGGAACCACATACATGAATGAGCCGTCGAGCCCTGTCGTGACCGACGGTGCGATCGCCAGAGCGCCAGGCACTCCACTGACTTCCGCAACGGCAATCGAAGCGTTGCGGATCGGAACCGTCCCGCAATGGAGCACCCCCCGGATGGTGATCGGGCCGTAGGAGAGAATCGGCGAGCCTTTTTGACCGTCGATCTTCAGCGTCAGTTCCTGGCCCGCGCACGGATCGCCGTTCGGAAAGTCCGCGTCCTCTCGATGCTGGCTGGCAGCAGCCGAGCTGGGGATGCCGAAAACCAGCCAGATCGCCAAGACCAGAAGCCCCCAGGCAATGCCCCGGACGTGAATCACCTCTCGTCTCCCTTCCGCAGCCACACGTAGACCCATATCCTGTCGAGCTGGTATTCCCCTGGCGCTCACCGCCTAGTCGCCAGCCAGCGCACCTTACTCCAGCGCCACACGGCGGTGGCTCCGCAAGTACGGCCGCTCGCTGACCCGTCCGAGCAATTCGCCAGGGGGAAAACGCCTGTTCGCCACGACAGACCAGTAGAGGCCGGATGGACACCTTGAATCGTCCGCCCGGCAAAACCGACGGAATGAGGCAGGCAGCCATGTTCGGCGCCCCAATAGAGCCAGTAGAGCAACGTCCGAGCCAACCAGACGGCAGGAAGCCGTTGTCCGGTTCGGGGACTGGAGTGCAGCTACTTGTCTAAGTCGGTCAATCTCGTGATCCCTTCTCCGCCATGTGGCCACATCTGACAGCCTGGGCGATCATCCTGCCAGCGACCGGGCTCGGGCTACGTGCCATATGGTTTGTGCCGGACTGGCTGCTGAAGCTCCTAGCCGTCGCCGAAGCGCTCCGGCGCTATCGACGCCAGCGGGATGGCGACCCTCATTGAGCCATCTAGCGACGGTGGGAGCCTTCGGCCAGCGCTTCGGCCCGACCGCATGAGGCGAGATCTTAATCTCGCAATTTGCGAGTATCCCTTGACTTTCATGCGTAGGAGCAACAGGTGACATGGGGACCGCTCGGGACGGAAGGAGCCGGAGCGCCTATGGACACTTGACGGAGCGGTATCGTTGGCGGTGATGAGCGTCGAACGAGTGTTTGATGTGGTGATCGTGGCCGAGCCGGAAGGCGGCTACAGCGTGTTTGTGCCCGAGCTGCCGAGCGTCGCAACGCAGGGCGAGACGATCGAGGAAGCGCGCGCGAACGCGCAAGAGGCGATCGAGGGATACCTCGAAGTCATGCACGAGGATGGCCTTCCCGTCCCCACCGTGCACCGCGACCGCGTAGCGGTCCACGCCGCGTGAGCCAGGCGCCAGCCGTCACGGGCAAGCAGCTCGTGAAGGTTCTCGAAGGCCAGGGCTGATACGTCAAGCGCATCCGTGGCAGCCATCACATCCTGCGCCACCCGACCATTCCCGACGCGATCCCCATCCCCATCCACGGCAACCAGCCGATCAAGAAGGGCACGCTCGGCAACATCCTTCGCACGCCGGGATGAGCCGCGAGCAGTTCAACCGGCTGCTCTGACGATGCCGTGATCCCGCTAGCTCGCCTGACCTTCCTCGTCGTCGGGATCAACGCGGACAGCCCAACGCCGAGGCCGTGGGACAAAGCGACCAGCACGTCGAATCTCGGGTCAGTCAGGCCAGCCTCGAGCTTGGCTACTCGCGTCGGGCTGATGTTGCTTCTGCTGGCCAGATCAACGACGGGGCTTCCTCAGACGATGAACCCGGTGCTCTTCACCGCGGCGAGCACCTTGCTGGCGGTGTAGGGCGTGTCGAACGGGCCGTCGGGGGTGATGTCGTTGCCGGCCGGTTCGTTGAGGAGCCCGATCACGCTGGCGTGGCGGGCCTCGATCGTGAGGATCGAGAGAGCCGCCTTGACGTAGGCGGGGGACTTGATGTTCAGCGCCTGCCCCGAGTAGGCGTGGACGCCCGTGTTCTCGAGCACTTCGGAGGTCGCCATGAACATCGAGGGGCTGGTGTTGGCGCCTTTGAAGTCGAACTTCGGTTCCTTGGCGGCTTTCGAGCCGAGGTGTTCCTTGAGGAACTTGACGTGCGCGTTCTCGTCGCGGGTAGCGATCTTCAGGAACGCGTTGGCCTGTCCGCTGAGGGACATGTTGGCGGCGCTCGCGCCGTTGTAGAACGCGGCCTCCAGGTACTCCAGCGTCAGCGCGTAGTTGAGGATTCCGACGTCGCCCTTCCCGAAGCTCGCTGGGGGTCGTCCGGCGCCGGCGGCGAGCGCGGGCGCGGCGAGGGTGCCCAACACCGCCCCTGCGCTCATGGCGCCCGCGCCTGCGAGCGCGGTCTTGCGTAGAAAGCCGAGCCGGGTGTCCCCGGGCTCAAGCGTATCGACGGCCTCGGCGTGGGCTTCTGTGACCGCGCCGTCGACGTCGATCTCCTGCAGGTTGATCTTGCTGGGCATGTGCAACTCCCTTGTTGTGTGATTTGAGCGTGAGCCGTTTGGTGACATGCCCGTTCATTCGCGCCAGGCTGTTGTGCAGATCAGTTGCCCCCGACTGGCCCGCCCGGCGGCAGCTGGTCCGGTATGCCCACTCGGCGGCGATCATCGCCGCCGGCCGTGCCCCCCAGTGATCCGCCGCGACCGCTCACGCGAATAAGGAGGTCATCAGCACGCTTTCGCACATTCCTGTCGCCGTCGGCAAAGTCGGGCACGAGGAGCGGCTCAGCTTGGTTGAGCACCTCGACGAGCTGCGCACGCGCCTGATCGTCTCGCTGGCGGTGCTCGTCGCGGCGTTTGGCCTGTGCATGTGGCAGAACCACACGCTGCTGCGAATCGTCAACCGGCCGCTGGAACACCAGACCCAGAAACAGGTGCGCGCCGGGAACGGCCCGCTCGGCGCGACCTACGCGGTGCAGCAGGGTGCCCGCTCGGTCGGGGTTCAGCTGGAACGCGTTGTGGGCGCGCTGGAGCGGCCGAGAAGCGGCGCGAGCGCCGCGACTCGCGCGACGCTACAGGGCGTGAGGCCGCAGCTGCACCGGGCGATCTCGCGGCTGTCGGGGGCGCCGCAGGGCAACAAACCGGTTACGCTCGGGATCGGCGAGCCGTTCACCGCGACGCTCGGCATCGCGCTGCTGTTCGCGCTGATCCTCGCGCTCCCGATCGTCCTCTACGAGCTCTACAGCTTCATGCTGCCGGCGCTCGGACCCGAGCACCAACGCGTCGTCTCGCCGCTGATCGTGGCGGTGCCCGTGCTGTTCGTTGTGGGGGTGCTGTTCGGCTACTTCGTGGTGCTGCCCGCTGCGCTGCGCTTCTTCGAGAACTTCAACAGCGACCAGTTCAACGTGCTGGTGCAGGCCAGCCAGTACTACCACTTCGCGGCGACCGTTCTACTGGCGATGGGGCTGGTGTTTCAGGTGCCCGTCGCGATCCTCGCGGTCACCCGCGCGGGTATCGTCGCTCCGCGCCAGCTGCGCGCCAACCGCCGCTACGCGATCCTTGCGTGCGGTGCGGTGGCGGCGTTCTTGCCCGGCGACGCGATTACCCTGCTGCTGGAGACGGTGCCGCTGTACATCCTCTTCGAGGGGAGCGTGCTGCTGGCGTCGATCTTCGAGCGGCGCACCGAGCGCCGGCGGCGGGCCACCACCGAGACGTAGCGCCGCTGTGCCCGGGCGCTCTGTGACCCCAAGCCGAGCAGCCCTGGCAGCAGGTCTGGCCCCACCAACGCAAACGGCGCCCCCCGGAAGAAACCGAGGGGCGCCGTTTGAACCACAATCCAGGGATGTGACGATCGACGCTACTTCTTCCTGTGCTTGCTGCTGTGCGATGCAGGACAGGGAACCTTCGCCGAGGTACTCGTGGTGGAACCGTCTTCGAACGTGAACGAGGCCGAGAACGGGAAGCCGCCGCGGGGACAGTGTTCCGGCACGCCGATACCGGTCGGATGGAATCCCACGAGCTTGCCGTGGACGTGCTTGTAATAGGTCACGCCTTCGGGGCCGATCGTGGCTTTGACGCTGACGACGGAGACGTTGGGCCCGTTGGGGACGCTGGGGATGGCCGGCACCACGGTCGATAGCTGCGAGCCGAAGACCCCCGAGGCGGGCTGGACTTCGCCCTTGAACACCAGCTGCGCCGATACGGGCGTCTTGCCGTTGGCGTAGAACAGCACGACGATGTTGCCGTTGTTCGGTGGGCCCATGAAGGCCTGGACTTCGGGCAGCTCCTGGCCGGCTCCGTCGCCGAAGGGCACTTCCACGTAGGCGCTGCCCCCCCCGAGGCGGGAGTTGGCCGGGCAGCCTGCGATGCCTTCCCGCTGCAGGTTTTCGGGTTCACAGATCGCCAGCCCGAGATTGGTGTCGGTGAAGTTCATGCCCGCGGGCATGTGCAGGTCGATGCCCGTGAGCGGCGGTGGCGCCAGCCCTTCTGTGGTGGACACCGTGAAGGAGAAGCCGACCGTCGTGCTCGCCCCCAGCCGATCGGGTGTGAACGATGTCTTGAGCGTCGCCTTCTCGGTGGCCATCGCGCCGGCAGCCGCCGGCGCGATGGCACATGCCAGGAGTGTCGCTGCCACCGCGACAGTCTTGAGATCGAGCATCGAGCTCCCCCCTCGCTCGCGCGTCGTCAGGACGAGAACTTGCCGTTGACGTGGACGGTGACGGAGTCGTTGGAACGCTGGATCGTCCCGCTGAAGCTCACCGACCCGTGCGCGCCGGAGTAGCTGCCGCTGCCATGGTCGATCGACAGGGTGCCCGTGAAGCTCGCGGTGCCGCCGTCGGTGCGGTAGCTGCCGGAGGCCTTGCCGCTGATCGAGCTGCCCTTGGGGTAGACGGTCAATTCAGCGGTGAATTTATTGGTGGAGACGACGTCCAGGTGCAGCGTGACCGAGCCGGAGACCGAGCCGCTGGCGTTGCCGGACTCGTACAGGTTGAACCCCTTTTTCGAGGTCTTGTGCAGGTTGCCGGTGTCGTTCAGCGAAACCGTGCGCGCTGCGTGTGCGGTAGATCCCGATGCGCCGTTAACGCCGACGGCAAGGGCAAGTGGCGCGGCTGCGACCGCACAGACGCCTCCTACGGCAAGGGTACGGCGAGCGAAGCTTCTCATAACCACGATCCTCTCCTCCACAAACTTTTTTGGTGTAGACCCCAGGCTAGAACCTAGCACCCTACCGGCCCGCTGGGCTTTTCGTCAAGACGCTGTCTATTACATCCGTCATACGGTCAAACCCATGATGGGCAGGCGAGTTGCGGACACAGCAGCGCATTGGATGAAAAACTACCGCCTACAAGCGTCTGTGTCGAGTGGGAGCGGCGCCCCTGGCCCACGGCGCCCGCCGCACCGCACGAGCGTTGCCCCGCGGAGGGGGACCCGGGGGCCCGCCGCCCCGGCCGCGCCCCGCCCCTCAAGGAATCGGGGAGCGCGTCGATAGTTGGAGGTATGCCCGACGCTGCCCAGGACCTGCGCCGCCTCGGCGAAGCCCTGAAACGGGACACCGACGAGGTCGTGGCGAGGCTGCAGCGCCGCTCCTCGGAGTCGGGGCAGACGCTCGACGCACTCGTCGAAGACAGCTTCGCGCGGGTCGGCTCGGTGTCGACGATCGCGGTCGCCCGCTGGATGGCCGGCGACGGCGAGGAGGTCGCCCGCGAGGTGGGCCGCGAGTCGTGGCGGATCTTCGGCCAGCTGGCCGCGCAGCGCGCGGCGCCGCTCAACGAGGTCACCAAGCGCTGTTTGCGCTGGCGCGACGCCGCCGAGGAGGTGGCGATGGAGCGCGCGCGGGAGCTGGGGCTGCCCGAGGAGGTGCGCGAAAAGGCGCTGGAGATGCTGCAGCGCAGCCTCGACGTGACGCTGGTGAGGATGTGCGAGTCCTTCGAGCAGGAGCGCCGCCGCGCCCACGAGGAGCTCTCGCGCCGCCAGGACGAGCTGGTGTTCCTCGCCACCCACGACCCGCTGACGGGCCTGCCGAATCGCACCCTGATACTGGACCGCGTGGAGCAGATGCTGGTGCGCTCGCGCCGCAGCCAGACCCCCGTGGCTGCATTGTTCGTCGACCTCGACAACTTCAAGGGCATCAACGACACGCTCGGCCACGGCGCCGGCGACCGGCTGCTGCAGGCGGTGGCGGCGCGCCTGCAGCACACGATCCGCGAGACCGACGCGCTCGGGCGCCTCGGCGGCGACGAGTTCGTGGTGATCGCCGAAGGAATGTCTCTCGCTGCCGGCCCCGAGCTGATCGCCGAGCGCCTGCTGGAGGCGCTGGCGCCGCCCTTCCGCCTCGACGACGACTATTCCAAGCTGGCGGTGACGGCGAGCGTGGGGATCGCGATGGGCCCGCGCGACTCCGCCGACGAGCTGCTGCGCGACGCGGACGTGGCGATGTACCGCGCGAAGTGGGACGGCAAGAACCGCTTCGTGGTGTTCGAGTCGACGATGCACGACGCGGTGCAGAGCCGCATGGAGCTGGAGATGGACCTGCGCGAAGCGCTGGCGCAGGAGCAGTTCTTCCTCGTCTACCAGCCGACCTTCGACCTGCAGGACATGAGCCCGACGGGCGTGGAGGCGCTGCTGCGCTGGAACAGCCCGCGCCGCGGGGTGGTGCAGCCCGACGACTTCGTGCCGCTGCTGGAGGAGACGGGGATGATCGCCGAGATCGGCGGCTGGGTGCTGCGCGAGGCCTGCCGCCAGAGCGCGAGCTGGCGCGAGAAAGGCCACGCGATCGGGATGTCGGTCAACGTCTCCGCGCGTCAGCTGGACACCGACGAGTTCATCACCCACGTCCGCGACGCGCTGAAGGAGAGCGGCATGGACCCGGCGATGCTGACGCTGGAGATCACCGAGACGACGATCATGCGCGACACCGACCTGACCGTCACCCGCCTGAAGAGGGTGAAGGAGCTGGGTGTGAGGATCGCGATCGACGACTTCGGCACCGGCTACTCCTCCCTCTCCCACCTCCAGCAGTTCCCTGTCGACGCGCTGAAGATCGACCGCTCGTTCATCGCCCGTCTGACGCAGAGCCCCGAAGGCGAGACGCTGATCCGCACGCTCGTGCAGCTGGGAAAGGCGATGTCGATCGAGACGCTCGCCGAGGGCATCGAGCGCCAGCACGAGCTGGATTTGCTGCAGGACGAGCACTGCGACAGTGGCCAGGGCTTCCTCTTCGCCCGCCCCCTCGACGCCGCCACCGCGGAGGCCTTCTTCCGCACCTGGCGCGGCGATCTCGCCGAGGCGTTCGCGCAGGAGGCGCTGTAGAGGGAGGCGGACGATCGTCGTGGGGCATGGAGGCCCCACGCCCCACGCGCCGTTACACCGAATCCGCACGCGGACGATCCCCAACCCACATCGAGGATTGCCGGCGCGAGTGGATCAGGTAACCGCCGGTATGGCGTTGTGGTTGAAGGACCCCACCTCGCGCTCCGAAAGCGAGCTGGAGGGCGGGTGCTCGGCGAGCGTGGCGAGGCTGCGGTGGATGTCGGCGAGCAGCAGATCGGCCATGTCGCGGCTGAAGCCGTGGCGCACGAGGATCCGCTGGATCGCCAGCTCCTTCAGGTTGGGCGGCAGGGTGTAGGCGGGCACCAGCCAGCCGTGGGCCCGTAGGCGGTCGGCCACGTCGAACAGGTTGAAGCCGTGCTCGACGCCGTCGGTGAGCTTCCACGAGACTGCGGCGATGCCCCGGTTGGGGTCTCCCGCGTGGACCAGCTCGAACGGGCCGAGCTTGGCGATCTCGTGCGCCAGGTAGGCGCAGGTCTCGTAGGTGGCGCCGTGCACGCGGGCGTAGCCCTCGCGGCCGAGGCGGATGAAGTCGTAGTACTGGGTTACGACCTGGCCGCCGGGGCGGGAGAAGTTGAGGTTGAAGGTGGGCATCTCGCCGCCGAGGTAGTTGACGTTGAAGATCATCCGCTCGGGCATGTCGTGCTTTTCGCGCCATACGGCCCAGCCGCAGCCGAGCGGCGCGAGGCCGGTCTTGTGGCCGGAGGCGTTGATCGACTTCACGCGCGGGTTGCGGAAGTCCCACTCCAGGTCGGGGGCGGTGAAGGGGGCGAGCAGGGCGCCGCTGGCGCCGTCGACGTGCAGGGGGATGTCGAGGCCGTTTTCGGCCTGCAGCTCGTCGAGCGCGGCGGCGATCGCGGGGACGTCCTCGAACAGGCCGGTGAACGTCTGGCCGAGGGTGGCTACCACCATGATCGTGTTCTCGTCGCAGCGCTCCAGGCACTGCTCCTTTTCCATCAGGTAGCGGCCCGGGTCCATCGGCACCTGGCGGATCTCCACGTCGAAGTAGCGCGCGAACTTCTCCCAGCACACCTGCACGGGGCCGCACACCAAGTTGGGGTTGCCGGCCGGCTTGCCTTCGGCGGTGCGGCGCTCGCGCCAGCGGAACTTCGCCGCCAGGCCCGCCAGCATCGCCGCCTCGCTCGAGCCGGTCGTCGAGGTGCCGAGCGTGGTGCCCGGGTGCGGGGAGTGCCAGAGGTCGGCGAGCATCCGCACGCAGCGGGCCTCCAGCTCCGCGGTTTGGGGGTACTCGTCCTTGTCGACGATGTTCTTGTCGAAGCTCTCCGCCAGTAGCGCCAGCACCTCGGGCTCGGCCCAGGTGGTGCAGAAGGTGGCGAGGTTCATGCGCGCCACGCCGTCGAGCAGCAGCTCGTCGTGCACCAGCGCGTACGCCAGCCGTGGGTCGGACTCGCGGGCGGGGAAACGGTGCTTGGGCGCTCCCTTGCGAGCCATCAACGACTCGTAGGGGTCCTCCTCGTCGGCCGGGGTGCGGGTTTGCGGGTGCTCGCTCATGCGGGTGACGCTCCTTGCGCTTAGTTTGGCTTCTGGAAAACGCGATGTTCCCAGAAGGATGGCGGACCCGGGCGTTCAGGCATTGAACGCTCGCCTCCCGAAGGATGACGGATCCAGCCGTTCAGGGCGGTGAACGAAAGTCGCGCACAACGGGTGATTGTGAGCGCCCCCCGCGCAACGCATCATCGCTGGCAGGACATAACGGGCCCGAAGGGCAGGTTCAAAACGGGCTCTCGACAGTAACGGAATCGTCAACCAAGGATGGAGGAACCTCCGTGCACATCAAGGATATGCCCGCTCGCGAGAGCGCTCACATCGGCCTGCGCGCCAAGACCACGCTCGACGAGTCGCCCGAGGCGATGCGCCAGGTGCGCCTCGCGATCGCACGCGCCAAGGAGGGCGACCGCGAGGCGCTGCGGTTGCTGTACGTGCGCTACAGCGACAACGTGTATGGGTATGTTCGCTCGATCGTGCGCGACGAGAAGGAGGCCGAAGACCTCACGCAGCACGTCTTCCTCAAGCTGATCACGGTCATCAACAAGTACGACGACCGCGGTATCCCCTTCTCCGGCTGGCTGCTGCGGCTGGCGCGCAACGTGGCGCTCGACCATTTACGCCGCCGCCGCGCGATCCCCGCCGAGGAGGTGTACGGCGCCGACACGCACATGGACGAGGACGCCCAAGATCGCGCCCGCAACCTGCGCGCCGCGCTGGACTCGCTCCCCGAGGAACAGCGCAACGTGGTGGTGATGCGCCACGTGATCGGCCTCACCCCGCCGGAGATCGCCGAGCGGATGGGTCGCTCGGAGAGCTCGATCCACGGTTTGCACCACCGCGGCAGGCGGGCGTTGCAACAGGAGCTGATCCGGCTGGAGTCGGCGCCGGCGACCGCCGCGATGGCGGCCTGAGCGGGGGATCCATGCCTACGAGCCTTGCCTCTCAGGTCGCTCCCCTGCCGGCTCCTGCGCCCGTGTCGGGGAGCGCCGCCGCCGACTCCACCGCGGCCGCCGACCCCACCGCGGCGTCCGGCTCCATCGCCCCACCCGTCGCCGCGCTCGCCCCACAGGTGCCGTTCACCCGCATGGACAACGCCGACCCCGCGCTGCTGGAAGAGCTGCTGGGGGCGGTGCGCGAAGTGGCCGAGCAGGGCGCGTTCACGCTGGGCCACCACGTGGAGTGCTTCGAGCGCGAGTTTGCCGACTACTGCGAGAGCGACTTCGCGATCGGCGTCTCCTCCGGCACCGAGGCGCTCGCGTTGGCGCTGCGGGCGCTCGAGATCGGCAGGGGCGACGAGGTGATCGTTCCCACCAACTCCTTCATCGCGACCGCCGAGGCGGTCAGCGCGGTGGGGGCCACCCCGGTGCCGATCGACGTGGACCCCGACTCGCACCTGATCACCGCCGAGCTGGTCGCGAGGGCGCTCACCCCGCGCACGCGCTGCGTGATCCCCGTGCACCTGTTCGGGGCCACCGTCAATCTCGACCCGATTCTCACACTGGCGGGCGAAGCGGGCATCGAGGTGCTGGAGGACGCCTGCCAGGCGCACGGCGCGCGCTACCGCGGCGAGCGTGTCGGCACGCACGGGGCCCTCGGCTGCTTCAGCTTCTACCCCGCCAAGAACCTCGGCGCGTGGGGCGACGGCGGCGCGGTGGTCACCTCCCGCCCGGAGCTGGCCGACCGCGTGCGGCTGCTGCGCGCCCACGGCGAGCGCCCGCGCTACCACCACAACGTGGTCGGCTCCACCGCGCGGTTGGACGCGCTGCAGGCGGCGGTGCTGCGCGTCAAGCTGAGGCGCCTCGACGGCTGGAACAACGAGCGCCGGCGCCTCGGCAGGACGCTGCGCGAGAGGCTCACGAGCGCCGGTGTGGGAGGGGAAAGGGTTAATAGTGGGGGAGGGGGAGGTGCTGTTGGCGGCGCCTACGCCCGCGTGGTGGATCCCGTCCGCCTGCCCTTCGCGGAGGCCGACCACGTGTATCACCTGTTCGTGGTGCGCTGCACGCAGCGCGATCTGCTGCGCGAGTACCTCGGCGAGAGGGGGGTGGCGAGCGCCGTGCACTACCCCGTGCCGATCCATCGCACCGGCGCGTACGCCGACCTCGGGATGGGAGTTGAAAGCTTGCCAGTTAGTGAGTTGGCGGCGGAGCGGATCTGCTCGCTGCCGATCTTCCCGGGGATGAGTGAGGCGGAGCTCGATCGAGTGGTCGACGCGGTGGCCTCGTTTACGGCCGAGCATGTGGGCGCTTTCAACGATACGGGCGCCTTCGCGCAAAGCACAAAAGACGCCGCTGCGCCACCACGTTCATCAGATATATGAGCGTCGCACCTACACAACCCGCCCCGCGGCTGTCGGTTGTCGTGCCGGATCGCGCCCAGTCGGCTCGCGCCGAGGCCGGTGCCCGACCGCGCTCCGAGGGCACGTCCCGCGCCGAGGCCGGCGGCGGATCGCGCTCGCAGGACACGTCCCGCGTTGAGGCAGGCGCCGGATCGCATCGGTTTGTGCGGAGTCCGATCACCGACGGCCTACGGCGCACGCTGGACCTCGTGGTGGCGAGCGCGCTGCTGCTGGTGCTGACACCGCTGATGGCGTTGATCGCGCTTGCGATACGGCTTGACTCGCGCGGGCCGGCCTTCTTCCGCCAGCGCCGCGTGGGTCGCGATCAGCAGGAGTTCACGATCTTCAAGTTCCGCACGATGCGCTCCGGTGCCGACACCGATCCGCATCGCCGCTACGTGCAGAGCCTGATCGGCACGCCGGCCAGCTCCGAACGGGGTCAGCTGTACAAGCTGTCGGTCGACTCACGCGTCACTCGCGTTGGGCGCCTGCTGCGTTCCTGGAGCCTCGACGAGCTACCGCAGCTGATCAACGTGCTGCGCGGCGAGATGGCGCTGGTTGGGCCCCGCCCGGTGATCCCTTACGAGGTCGAGATGTACCCCGATGTCTATCTGCGGCGCTTCGCCGTCAAGCCCGGCCTCACCGGTTTGTGGCAGGTGAGCGGTCGCAACGAGCGCACCTACGACGAGATGGTGCGCTTCGACATCGAGTACGCCGACGATGCCTCGCTGCTACTCGATTTGCGGATTTTGTTCAAGACGGTGCCGGTCGTGCTCGGCCGGCAGGGGGTGGCGTAGATGTTTGAATCTGGTGATTCTCCGCGCGGCGGCAAGCACGACACGCAGCTGCGCCCCACCGCACAGATCGTGCCGCGCGAGGAGCCGATCGGCACCGCTGTGGTCGGTTACGGCTACTGGGGCCCGAACCTCGCGCGCAACGTGGCGGAATGCTCGCAGCTGCGCCTCGACGCGCTGTGCGACTCCGACCCCGCCCAGCTGCATCTCTTCCGTCGCCGCCACCCCGGCGCTCGCGCGGTGCGCGACTTCGACGCCCTCCTGGTGGACCCCGAGATCGAGGCGGTGGTGATCGCGACGCCGCCGCAGACGCACGCGGCGCTGGCCTCCCGCGCGCTGCGCGCGGGAAAGCACGTGCTGGTGGAGAAGCCGCTCGCCACCCGCCTGCAGGATGCGCTCGACCTCGCCGATCTCGCAGCCGAGGCCGACCGCGTGCTGATGCCCGGGCACACCTTCATCTACAGCCCCGCCGTCAACGCGGTGCGCGATCTGATCCGCGGTGGCGTCGTGGGGGATGTGCACTTCGTCACCTCCTCGCGGATGAACCTCGGCAAGTACAACGGCGACGGCGTGGTGTGCGACCTCGCGCCGCATGACCTCTCGATCCTCCTGTACTGGTTGGAGCAGCCGGTCGTGGAAGTCGCCGCCTCGGGCAGCAGCGTGCTGCGCCAAGGGGTGTCGGAGACGGCTTTCATGACGCTCACCTTCGAGCACGGGCAGACCGCCAACGTGCAGATCTCCTGGCTGGCGCCGCGCAAGGTGCGCCAGATGATCGTCGTGGGCAGCCAGCGGATGGTGCAGTACGACGACACCGCCTCCGACGAACCGGTGAGGATCTACGACCGCGGCATGGACATGCTGCCGCCGACGCCCGCCAACTTCGGCGAGCACCAGCTGATCTACCGAACCGGCGATGTGGTGATCCCGCGGATCGAGCCGCGCGAGCCGCTGCGGCTGGAGCTCGAAGACTTCGCCCATTCGATCCGCACGGGCGAGGAGCCGCGTTCGAGCCTCGCGCTGGGGATCGAGATCGTCGCCACCGTGGAGCTGGCGGAGGCGTCGATGCGCGCCGGTGCCAAGCCGCTGGCGCTCGTCCAGGCCGCCGACCGGGTGGCCGCCTGAAGACCATGCCCGAACTGGCCCCCACACCCACCAATCCGCGCTGGACGCAGGTCGCCGACGAGCCGACGCTGCGCGGCGCCGGCAGCGGCCTCGCCGTCTCGCCTTCGAGCGCGATCGACGGCGCCGGACGCGCCACGTCCCCCTCCGGCGCGATCGGCAGCGGCGGCCTCGCCGCGAACGGGGCTCTGCGCGAGCGCATCACCGGGCCGTCGGCCGCGGGCGGTCGAGCTGAGGCCATGCGCACTGCCCGCCCACGCGTACTGTCGGTGATCGGCGCCCGCCCGGAGATCATTCAGGCCGCTCCCGTCTGCGAGGCGCTCAGGCCGGTTGCCGAGGAGATCCTCGTGCACACAGGCCAGCACTACGACGAGGCGATGTCGGAGGGTCAGATCCTCGCCACGCGGCTGCCTCGCCCCCACCACAACCTAGGGGTGGGCTCGCGGGCACGCGAAGTGCAGCTGGACCTCGCCCGCGAGCGTTTGGAAGAGCTGATCCGCGTCGAACGCCCGGCAGCGGTGATCGTGCGCGGGGACACCAACGCGACGCTCTCCGGCGCGCTGGCCGCGGCCACCTGCGGCGTCCCGCTCGTGCACGTCGAGGCGGGGCTGCGCTCCTATCGCAAGGAGATGCCCGAGGAGCACAACCGGATCGAAACCGATCGCCTCTCGCAGGTCTTGTGTGCGCCCACGGAGGGCGCGAAGCGCAACCTCGAAAGCGATGGCGTGGCGGGTGAGATTCACGTCACCGGAGACCCGCTGTGCGACACGCTGGAAAGCTGGCGCGCGCGGGTACGCCCGGCCGGAGCCGGCGACTACATGCTGGCGACGGTGCACCGCAACTACAACACCGACTCGCCCGAGCGACTGGCCGCGGTGCTGGCCTGCCTCGGGCGCGCGCCGCTGCCGGTGATGCTGCCGCTGCACCCCCGCACCCGCGCGGCGATCGACGGGTGGGGCCTGCGGGCGCCCGCCAACGTGAAGCTGATCGAGCCCGTCACGTATACGCGGATGCTCGAGCTGGAGCGCGGCGCCCGCGCGATCGCCACCGACTCCGGCGGCGTGCAGCGCGAGGCATACCTGTGGGGCGTGCGCTGCATCACCCTGCGCGAGGAGACCGAGTGGGTCGACACGGTGGAGACCGGCTGGAACACGCTGGTCGGCTGCGACCCCGACGCCTTCGCCGCCGCGCTGCGCACCCCGCTGCCCTTGGAGCGCCCCCCGATCTTCGGCGACGGTCACGCCGCGCAAAGGATCGCGCAGGTGGTCGTTGATTACTTGGGACGCTCACACCAGGCCCTGGGGGAAGGGACGTCGCCCGGCGGCGAGGCAGCATCGCTCGCCGCCGGGATCGGCGTGGAGGCGAGGGCATGACGCCCGCCCGTTTTCCCCGTATGACCACCGGCATCCGCCGCGTGGACGATCTCCAAATTGGGACCCCTAACCAAATCGATCTCACGGACGAGACCAAAGGAGCACGACATGGATGAGCTGGGCATCGGATTGATCGGCGTGGGGCGGATGGGCGCCTACCACGTCGAGACCTGGGAGCGGATCGCCGCGGGACGGCTCGTGGCCGTGGCCGACCCCGACGAGTCGACCGCCCGCGCGCGGATTGCCCGGCGGCCGATCGAGTGGGTCGGCGACCACCGCTGGCTGCTGGAGCGCGCGGACGTCGATGCGGTGTGCATCTGCGCCCCCTCCGAGCACCACTCCCGCCTCGCGCTGGAGGCGATCGCCGCCGGCAAGCACGTGTTCGTCGAGAAGCCGATCGCCACGGCGCTGGAGGACGGGCTGCGGATGGCCGCCGCCGCGCGCCTCGCGCGCGTAAAGCTGATGGTCGGCCATGTCGAGCGTTTCAACCCCGCCGTCGGCAAGCTCGCCGAGCTGATCCGCGAGGGCCGGATCGGGCGCGTCTTCCGCGCTCACGCCACCCGCGTGGGGCCGCTGCCGGTGCGTATCCAGGACACCGGCGTGGCGATCGACCTCGCCACCCACGATCTCGACCTGATGCAGTTCGTGCTGGACCGCGACATCACCTCGATCTACGCCGACGGCTCGCGCTGCGTGCACCCCTCCCAGGAGGATTTGATCGCCTGCCTGCTGCGCTTCGGCGACGACGGACCGCTCGGGCTGCTCGACGTCAATTGGCTGACGCCGGAGAAGCGCCGCGAGATGACGGTGATCGGCGAGGGCGGGATGCTGAGCGCCTCCTACCTCACCCAGGACGTGTGGTTCACGGAGTCCACCGGTGCCCCAACGGGCTGGAGCGAGCTCGCGCGCATCCGCGGCGACGCCGAGGGCGCCGCCATCCGCTTCGCGCTGCCGCGCGTCGAGCCGCTGCAGGCCGAGCTCACGGCGTTTGCGCGCTGCGTGCTCGACGACACCCCCGAGCCGGTCGGCGCCCAGGATGGCTGCCGCGCGCTCGCCGCAGCGCTCGCCGTCCGCGACTCCGCCGCCAACAACCGTCCCGTCACTCTGCTCGACATGCCGACTCCCCGGCATGTTCGCGTCGCCGCCTGACCGTCCACTGCTCACGCCACCAGGAGACCACCCATGATCCGCTTCGTCATCCCCGCATATAACGAGCGCGAGAACATCCCGCGCCTGCTCGCCGACCTCGCGCCGGTCGCCCGTGAACTGGGCGCCCGCGTGATCTTCGTCGACGACGGCTCCACCGACGGAACCGCCGAGGCGATCGCCGAGCACAGCGACGCGCTGCACCTCGCGGTGGTCACCCACTCCGTCAACCGCGGCCTCGGCACCGCGATCAACTCCGGGTTGCGTGCCGCGCTGGGCGAGTCCCAGGACGGCGACGCGATCGTCACGCTGGAGGCCGACAACACCTCCGATCTCGCCGACCTGCCGCGGATGCTGGAGCGCTTCCACGAGGGCGCCGACGTTGTGCTCGCCTCGGTGTACGCGCCCGGCGGCCGGATCCTCGGCGTCGCCCCCTGGCGGCTGGCGGCATCCAAAGCGGTCTCCAACGCGTTCCGCTACGCCGGTGGCCTGCACGAGATCCACACGCTTTCCTCGCTCTACCGCGTCTACCGCGCCGGCACCCTGCGCCGCGCCTCGGAAACCTACGGTTATCTGCTGGTGCGCGAGCCCGGCTTCGCCGCCAACGTGGAGCTGCTGCTCAAGCTCTACAACGCCGGCGCCAACGTCGCCGAGGTGCCGACGGTCAACGACTGGTCGCGGCGCATGGGCGTGTCGAAGATGAGCCTCTCGCCCACGGTCCTCGCCTACGGCCGGTTGATGGCCGCCCATCTCGTGGGTCGCATCCAGCCGCCGCCCATCTCCCCGCTGGGCAGCGAGGAGCTGTCGGCCCGCGCCGAAGAGCGGCCGACCGCGCAGTTGCGCGCGATAGCCGGCGGCCGATGAGCACCAACCACGTGTCGGGAGGCGGTCCGCTGCGCATCGGTGGCGCGGGTGGGGAGCCGGGCGGGCGGGCCCCGCACATCGGGGTAGTCGGTGCCGGCATCCTCGGCACCGTGCTGGCGCTGCGCCTCGCCGAAGGCGGCGCGAAAGTGACACTGCTCGAGCGCGCCCCCACCCCGGGTGGTCTCGCCGGGGCGTTCGATTTCGGGGGCCATCGCATCGATCGCTTCTATCACGTGATCGTCCCCTCCGACGAGCGCATGATCGCGCTTGCCGACCAGCTAGGGCTCTCCGATCGGCTGAGCTTCACGCCCGTCGGCGTCGGCTTCTTCGTCGACGGCAAGATGCACCCGTTCAACGGTATCGGCGACTTCCTGCGCTTCCCGCCGCTCTCGCCCATCGGCCGTGCGCGCCTCGCGTGGTTCGTGCTGCACTGCCAGCTGCGCCGCAACTACGACGCGCTCGAGCGCCTGCCACTCGAACGGTGGCTGACGCGCCACTGCGGCCGGCGCGTGGTGCAACGCATCTGGCGCCCGCTGCTGGACTCCCGCTTCAACGCCCACCATGCGGAGCTGCCCGCCACCTACCTGTGGGCGCGCACCAACCGCATGCGCTCCGCCCGAGACAGCCGCTCCGCCGGCGAGACGATGGGCTGCCTGCGCGGCGGCCACGAACAGCTGGTGCTGGCCGCCGCCGAGCGCGCCCGCGAGCTCGGCGTCGACGTCCGCCTCGGGGCCGGCGTGGAAGGGCTGGTGCGCGATTCCGACGGGGCGGTCACCGGGGTGCGCGTGGATGGAGAGGACGAGCACTTCGACCTGACGATCCCCACGCTGCAGCCGCCCGCGCTGCGCCGGCTACTGCCCGAGGAGCTGCAGCCCCTACTCGGCGCCTACCCCGAGCGCTACCTCGGCGTCGTCTGCCTGATCCTCAAGCTGCGGCGCTCGCTGACGCCCTACTACTCGATCAACATCTGCGACCCCACCCCAATCACCACCGTGGTCGAGACCTCCCACGTGGTAGGCACCGAGCACACGGACGGGTTGCGCCTCGCCTACCTCCCCAAGTACTGCGACCCCGACAGCCCCGAGTTCGGCGAGGACGACGAGACCGTCTACCGCCGCTACACCGAGATGCTCGCCAAGTTGGTGCCCGACTTCAGCCACGAGGACGTGGTCGACTGGACCGTCCAGCGAGCTCCGCTGGTGGAGCCCGTGCACGCGCTCGACCACGAGCCGCGCACCGCGCCGATCTGGCCCGGGGTCGACGGCCTCGCGCTCGCCTGCGCCAGTCAGATCTACCCGCGCCTATTGAACGGCGAGTCGGTCGTCGGCCTCGCCGAGCGCGTCGCCGCGGAGGCGCTGGAGCGCACCCGTGGCCGCGTGGAAGCGTCACCTGCTAGCGAGCTCGTCGTACACGCCGCCGCGGCCTGACTCGGTCGAGCCGCGAACATGTGGCTCGCATGCGATCCGAAGGTCGTATGTTAAGAAGCGCACATGCTCGAGCTGGTCAAGAGTCCGTCGACGCGGGTCCTGTCCAAAGGACGCTTGGCGCTTTGGCTGGCTGTCTCGCTCGTGTTCGCGGCGCTCCTCTTCGCCGCCGGTGCCCAAGCGGGCGGGACGAACGCGCCCGACGGCGCCGCGGAAACGCCGATAGGCGAAGCGGCAACGGAAAGCGGTGGGCCTCCAGAACAAGCGGTTCCCGCCACCCAAGAAGCGTCGCCTGCTGCCGGCGAAGCTCCGCCGGCGGCCGGAGAAGCGCCGCCGGCAGCCAGCGAAGCTCTGCCCGCGGCTGAAGAAGCGCCGCCCGTGGCTGAAGAAGCCCCGTCGCCTGCTGCCGGCGAAGCCCCGACGGTGGCCGAAGAAGCGCCGCCCGTGGCTGAAGAAGCCCCGTCGCCTGCTGCCGGCGAAGCCCCGACGGTGGCTGAAGAAGCGTCGCCTGCTGCCGGCGAAGCTCCGACGGTGGCTGAAGAAGCGCCGCCTGCTGCTGCCGGCGAAGCCCCGACGGTGGCTGAAGAAGCGCCGCCTGCTGCCGCCGGCGAAGCCCCGACGGTGGCTGAAGAAGCGCCGCCTGCTGCCGGCGAAGCTCCGACGGTGGCTGAAGAAGTGCTGCCTGCTGCTGCCGGCGAAGCTCCGACGGTGGCCGAAGAAGTGCCGCCCACGCCCGGAAAAGCGCCGCCTGTAGCTGAAGAAACTCCTACGGCGGGCGAAAAGAAGACCGTCGAACAGACTGACGGCGAAGTGGCCGCTGAAACGGGCTCCGAAGCCACCCAAGAAGGGACGAGGGAAGGCTCGCAGCTGCCCACCGGCGCTTCTGGGCCGACTCACAAAGACGCCGCAGCCGAAGTCGCGCCGGCAGTGTTGCTCGCGGTGACGCCTTCCGTTGTCCCCGGCGCCTCGCCCGAAATCTCGACGGTGCAGGACCAGCTGCCGCTCACATTGCGCCGGCGAACGATCTCGGCGCGCTGCGCAGGGCAGGCGAGCTGCGAGCTTGCCGCAATCGGAGCATCGATTGCAGCGAGCTACGCCTGTGGCTGGTCGGGCATCTCGGCCCTTTCGCCGGTGTCAACCATCTTCGCCTCCATCGACGCGTCCCAGGCGGCGATCACGGCAGGCCCACATTCGGGCAGCCAAGGCGGTGGTTCTGCGAGCGAAAACCTTCCCTCCTCCCCGATCCCCGGATCTGGGTCCGGTGGAGAAGGCGGTGGATCGGCTGGGGCTGGCGGTACAGGGTCGGCTTCCTCCGCATCCTCCGCACCCGTTGGTGTTCTCCTCAAAGCAGCGCCGCGCGCGTTGCGGCGGTTGCGCCTCGCGCGGCCGTCGTGGCGTACGTCGTTCTTCGTACTGATCCCAGAGCGACCGGGCTAGCTCCTCCCGGTCTCGCTCTACCTCGGTCCTGGATCAGCCGGTCCAGGCCAGTTGGCCACCAGTTCGAAGATCTGTTGAAAAGGAGCTGTATAGATATGAAAAGTCATCTGGCATCGTCAACGATGAATCACTATGCACGCAATCAGGACGACACGGCGGGAGCAGTCGCGGGTTGCACCCGCGCCAGCGACGACGAAATCGGCGGATCAGGTGCTGCGCACGCTCGGTCGCGCCTGACGCGCGCGAGTGCGCCCGTCTGGAGGCATAAGCTGATCCTGACCGGCAGGCTGGACTGCCGCTCTGTTCCCGAGCTCGAGGATGAGATCGAGTGCTTGTGTGAAGAAGGCGTCACGACCCTCACGCTCGACCTTCGTCAGCTCGACGCGATCGATTCCAGCGGAGCCACGGCGATCGCATTCCGCGGTACCTCTTACAAGAGGCGAGGGCATGATTTCGCGGTGATCCCCGGGTCGTGCGTCATCAGTCGCGCGCTGGCCGAGGCGGGTGCCGCGAACTTGCTGACGCCCGATCCAAACGAGAGCGTTGGCAGCAGTTTTCCCAGCCGTTCTGCGGACGGCTCTCACTCAGACAGGTCGACTGCGATGATCAAGAGCCTGTGACACCGCGGGCTTTGCGTCGCGTACAGCCCCCGTAAGCTCGTCCACCAGCGCCAGATAGCGCGCGCGCTGCCGCTCCCAGGCGATCCCCGAGAGCTTCTTGGTCGCGCGCGCGCCACGCTCGCGCGCGGCCTGCGGGTCCGCGCAGACAGACTCGATCGCGCGTGCCAGATCCACGGGATCGCCCGGGGTGAATTCGTGCAGCTCGCGCTCGGAGAAGTAGCCGGCGATGCCGGGTAGCCGCGAGGAGATCACCGGCAGGCCCATGTGCACGTACTCCAGCAGCTTCACCGGCAGCAACAGCTCGGTGAAACGGTCGTGCAGCGTCGGCACCACGCCGATGTGTGCGGCCTGCAGCTCCGCCGGGATGTGCTCGAACGGCACGGGCTTTGGCGCCACATCGATCCGCTCGGGGTCGATCTCCGCCGCCAGTGCGGCCAAACGGTCGCGATCTTCGCCGGAGCCGCACACGCGCAGGTGTAGGCGCAGGGCATGCTCGCGGGAGCGGCCGCTTGAGGTGCGCCCGCTTGGGTTAGGGCTCGGGGCGGCCCCGGCAAGCGGCCCGTTCGCACGCTCGCCCAGATGCCGCCACGCTTCGATCAGGGTCTGCACGCCAAAGCGGGGCGCCAGGCCGCCGTGGTAGAGGACTCGCAGCGGTCCCTCCACCGGCCATTGCACGGGTGTGCGGGCGGGGCCGAACACGCGCTCGTCGGGCGAGTTCATCACGACCGTGGTGCGGCCCACGCCGACGCCGCGGCCTTCCACGCGCAGGCGGGCCTGGTCGGTGACCGTCACCAAGCGGCTCGCCAGCGCGGCGCTCATACGCTCCTCGACTTCGAGCAGCGTTTCCAGGCGATCGCCCTCGGGCCGGCCGTACTTGGTGGCGAACAGCTCCGGGAAGGTGTCGTGCATGTTGAGGATCACCGGCGTCCCGCGCAGACGCGGCCCGAGCGCCGCGGCGGTGAGCAGGTCGGGCATGTTGTGAACCTCCACGAGGTCGAAATGCCTGCGCATGTCGAGGGTCGTGAGGCGCCACAATGCTCGCGCCAGGAAGCGACCGTAGTCGCGCAGGTAGGCGCTCGCGCTCCCGGCCGCCTTCTCCGTGGCAACCGGGTGCACGCGGATCACCCCGTCGCCGACGCGCAGCTCTTCGCGTTCGCCCACGCACACCAGATCGACTTCGTCGCCCCGTTCCGCCAGCGCGCGCGCCTGGCGCTGGACGCGCGAGTCCAGCTGGTAGTGGGAGATGTGCACCATCGCCACGCGCAGACGGCGTCGCGGGGCCCCGCGCGGATGCGATCCGTTGCCGGGCGTCGCGCCCGACTGGTCGCCGCTTCGCGCTGCGCTCGGCTGGCTGGCGCTTCGCGCTGCGCCGGCGCTCCCCTTGGGCCACGAGCTTGCCTGCCCCGTCCTCTCCACCGTGGTAGGGCCCGCAGAATTCAACACAGTGCCACCTCCCCACCGTCGCCGACGTTGAGGCGCAGCGCGCGGGGCAGCGAGAAGTCGCGGAAGACCCGCGCGTCGCAGCCGACGACGCTGCCCACGAGGCGCCCGCCGATGTGGGTGATGCTGGCGCGAGGCATGATGATCGAGCGCTCGATCTCGGCGCCTTCGATATGGACGCCTGCTCCGATCGAGGTGTAGGGCCCGATGTAGGAGTCCTGTACTAAGGCGCCCGGCCCGACGATCGCGGGGCCGACGATCACGCTCGACTGCACGCATGCTGTTGGGTCGAGCCGCACGCAGCCCTCGATCCGGCTCTCCTCATCGCCCGCGGCGGTATGTGGGGGGCCCGATCCAAGGGCGCTCGGGTCGGTGCGGTCGCTGCTGGCGAGCGCTTCGAGCACCAGCCGATTGAGCTCCAGCAGGTCGGCCGCCGTGCCGCCATAGCGGCACCAGCCGCGCACCTGCTCGACCTGCAGCCTCCCTCCCGCCTCGGCCAGCCGTTGCGCCACGCCCGCCAGGTCGAGTTCGCCCTGCTGCCACAAGCGTGCTCCGGCGGCGTGGCGCAGCGCGCCGGGTCCGAACAGGCAGGCGCCCGCCAGCTCGAGCTCGCACTCTCTGGTGGGCTCGCCCGCCAAGCGCAGCAGCCGCCGGGTCGCGAGGCCGATCGATAGGCCGGTGGCTGCCTGACGGTGGACGAGCATCACCAGGTTGGGTGCGTCGGGTTTAAGCAGCTCCACGAGCGGCTCCAGCGGCTGGGCGAGCAGGCCGTCGGCGGCGTGCACGATGCAGGGCGCATCGCCGACCAGTGCCACTGCCTTCGCGAGCGCCTCCTTCACCGCGTCGGGCTGCGGTACGTGGTGCACGTACTCGATCTCGATGCCTGCCGGCCCCTCCGCGGCGACGCACGCTTGCACCGCCGAGAGCTCTCGCGCCGAGACGATCAGCGCCACCTCGCTCCCCCCCGCGCGGCGGATCGCCTCCAGCGCATGGCAGACGATCGGCTTGTTGCCGACGCGCTGGAGCGCAGCGTTTGCTCGGCTGTCCCCATGAGCGTCGATGGGCGCCGGCATGATCACCCCCTTGAGGACCATGTACAGATAACGCTCGGCGCGCAACGATGCTCGCGCCGCAGGTAGGTTGCCGTGATCGCTGCGCTTGGATGAGAGTCCCACCGAGCGTTGGCCGGTGGGGCTTGCGCCCTGCAAAGCACAGTACTCCGACGATCACCTCGCCTGGATGAGAGCCCCACCCAGCATCCGCCGACGCAGCTCGCGCCTGGCAAAGCGGCGGTACTCCAAGTCGGGCACCTGCTCCACGCGGCGCACCGCCGCACGCGCGTAGCCGTAAAGGAACGCCGCCCCCGACAGCCCGCGTGGCGCACGGTGGGCGACCTTGAGCGAGCGCAGCATCACCCACAAAGGGTCGTAGTGAGCGATGTAGGCACACTCGCCGTGGCGCGCGTGTCCGCGCAGCGCCCCGTCCGCGCTTGCCAGCGGCCGATGGTGCACCGAGACGAGGTCGGCGAAGCTGCGGGTTTGAAAACCGCGCATACGCGCGTATGTCTCGTCGATCGTGTCCCACCCCAGACGCTCCTGTACTCCGCCGATCGCTCCGAAGCAGGCGCGCGAGTAGCACTTCAAAGCGCCGTGCACGTGGTAGCGGTCGGGAATCGCGATCCTGTGCGGCTCGCCGCCCGGCCTGGGCTCGATGAGCACCCCACCGGCTAGCCCCAGATCGGGGTCGTCGGCGAAGCGTTCGAGCAGCACGCGCAGGTAGTGCGGCGGCAGCTCGATGTCGCCGTCGAGCTTCATCACATGTGTGTACTCCCGCCAGTCCGCCTGGTCGAGGGCGAGATTGAAGTTGCGTATCTCCAGGGCGCGTGAGAGGCGGTCGCGTGGGCCCTCCGTCCGATCGTCCTGCGGCGCCTGCAGAACCGTCAGGAAAGGAACCTCGCGCTCCAGCTCCCGCAGCTGCTCCAACGTCCCGTCGGTCGAGCCGTCGTCGGTCGCGATCCAGCGCGCCGGCGCAAGCTCCTGTCCGGCCACCGCCCGCACCACGCGTGCGATGTGCCGTGCCTCGTTGCGCACGGGCGACACCACCAGAATCCGTGGCTGCGGGGCGTTCACGAGCAAGGAACGGATCAGGGCCGCCGTTGTTTTGCGGTGGACCTCGCGGTGATCGTCGTCTCAGCCAACGACGGCCGGTGGTTGCCGGCCTGCCTATCCAGCGTGCTCGCGCATGCCGGGGAGGTGCGGCTCGAGCTGATCGTCGTCGACAACGCATCCACCGACGGAACCCGCGAGTTGGTCGAAGCCGAGTTCCCCGAGGCTCGCGTCGTGAGCTCGCCCAATCGTGGTTTCGCGTATGGCAACAATCGCGGACTCGAACACGCCTCGGCACGCTACATACTGCTGCTCAATCCCGACACGGAGATCCTCGACGGCACCTTCCAGGAGCTGATCGCCACGCTCGATGCGCGCCCGGAGATTGGGCTCGTCGGGGTGAGGCAGATCGACTCCGACGGTGCATTGCTGCCCACGATCCGCCGCTTTCCCAGCGTCGCGCGCGCGCTCGGCGAGGCGCTTCTCTCCGAGCGTTGGCCGATCCGTCCCGCGTGGGCCGGAGAGCGCGTGCTCGATTCCGACACCTACAACCGTGAGCAGGAGTGCGACTGGACCTCCGGCTCGTTCATGCTGATCCGCCGCGAGGCGCTTCTCGGCGCCGGGGTGCTCGACGAGCGCTTCTTCCTCTACTCCGAGGAGACCGACCTCTGTCTGCGAGTCAAGCGCGCCGGCTGGGGCGTCCACCACCTGCCGCGCATGACGATCCGCCACCACGCCGGCAAGGGCGGAGTGCGCCCCGCGCTCGTCGCGCAGGATGCCCTCTCGCGCAAGCTGTACGCGCGCAAGCACCTTCCACCGCTTCGGCGCCGGATGTTCGTCGGGGCGGTGGGTTTGCGCCACGCGATTCGCGCTGCCGGCGCCCGCGGCGAGGGCGCCCGCCTGGCGCTGCGCACGCTGCTCGGCCGCGCCGCCCCGCCGTTCATCGAGCCGCCTCCGGTCGCCGTCGCACCCGTGGCGGCCGAACTCGACGGCGACCTCAAAAGACGGCGTGAGCACGATCCGTTGTTCGTGTGACCCTTCCTTCGAAGACGAAAGTGCCGGCAATGGAACTCACCGAAGTCCTCAAGATAATCTGGTCGCGCAAGCTGGTGACGCTCGCGATCGTCGCTATCGCGGTGCTCACCGCCGTCGGTGTCCGGCTGGCGACGCGCTCGACGCCCAAAGGCGCGGCGACCGTCCAGATTCTCGTCGACTCCCCCAACTCCGCCCTCGCCAACCTCGTCCAGAACACCACGCCGCTGACCGCGCGCGCGGCGGTGTTCGCGCAGGTCATGGCGAGCGAGGCCGTGATCGAAGAGATAGGCAAGTCCGCCGGCATTCCCGCGAGCGAAATAACCGCCGAAGGGCCCTACAGCGGCAGTGGCGAGAAGCTCGACGTCGTGACTCCCTCCGAGGCACGCGGCAACCAGCTGCTGGCTCAGGGCGTCCCCTACAAGCTCACGTTCGTGGCGCAGGAAAACGAGCCCGTTATCACCGCCTCGGTGCAGGCGCCGACCGAGGCGGGCGCTGCCCGTCTCGCCAATGGCATCGCGCCCGGCCTCGTGGCGTACGTGTCGAGCCTCCAGAAAACCATGAACACTCCCGGTGCCCAGCGGGTCACGATCCGCGAGCTGGGACCGCCCCAGGCGGGGACTGTCAGCTCCGGTGCCGGACTGGCCGTTCCGGTCGTCGGTGGGCTGGGTGTCCTGCTGCTCGGTCTGCTGGCTCTCGTGGGCATCGAAGGGGCGCGTCGCCAGCTCGCCTCCGATCCCACACGGGATGGTCTCACCGTCGACCTCGACACCGCCGCCCATGCGGCCGGCTTCGAGCGAGTGGGTACCGATCACGGCGTCCGCTTCGGGCAGGGCACAAAGAGAGAGAACCGTGCGGCGGGCGCAGAGGAGTGGCCGGTGGTGAGGCCGGAGAGCGGTGCACGAAGCGGTGACGAGTGGCCGGCCGTGAAGCCGGAGAGGTCCGTCCGCGACAGCGACTGGCCTGTTCCGGTGCCTGCCGGAAGACACGACTGAGCGCCGGCTCGAGTCGGGAGCTGAGTCGTGCTCACACGCACTCTCTGGCCACGTCCGCGGGCAGTGGCTCTCCGGCCACGTCCGCGGGCGGTGGTTCTCCGACCACGTCTTCGGGCGGTGGGACCACGTCTTCGGGCGGTGGGCATTCTGCTCCTGATTGCTGCGCTCGCGGCGGTTCTGGCCGCCTACAGTCCCTCGCTCTCGCGCCCGGGCCTGCACGCTCGGGGCTTGAGCCTCGCGGCAGCCAAAGCCAAGGTACTGGTCTACACCTCGGCCGTGGACTCCGCACCCGTCAGCGTTGGGCCTGGCACACCCTCCGACACCTACCTCGCCGCGCAGCTGGCGGTGCAGTACGACCTCTACTTGCAAACCGACGAAGCGACGAGTGCGATCGGTCGCGCGGTTGGTCTGCACGATCAAAGCGTCGCGGCCTCGGGGCCGTTCACGCTGCTGCTCGGCAACGGGAGTATCGCGCGGCCGCGGCCCGCCGATCCGCAGCGGATAAACCATGCTTATCGGCTGCTGCTCGACGTGGACGGGGCCACCCCTGTGCTCACGATCTACTCCCAGGCGCCCACCACGCACAGCGCGATCGCGCTCGTCGACGCTGCGCGCGCCCTGCTGATCCGGCACGTCGGTGGCGAAGAGACGACGAAGGCGCTGGCGCAGGGCGAAGCCGCAGTCGTGCGCCCGCTCGGGCCGACCACCGGCGGGCTGGTCGATCCGGGCGTCCAGTGGCAGTTGATGGCGTTCGTCTTCATGCTCGTCCTCGCCCTCGGCGCCAGCCTGATGCACGCACGCGCCCTGCGGCGCCGGCGCGCGCTCACCGAGCGATTTGTCTCGGCGCTGCCCGGCGAGATCGGCGATCGGCTCGCCGCGGAGCGGCTCTCCGGCGATCGCGCTGGCGGTCTCTCCGCAGGCGTCGAGACCTTCGAGCGGCCGGGCGACCGGTCAACAGCGAGCCCCAGCCTGGCGACCCTCGATCGGCTGGACGACCGGTCACTAGCGAACCCCGGCCTGGAGACCCTCGACCGGCTCGATGACCAGTCGCTCGCCAGCGACGACTGGCCGCACACGACGCGCCTGCTCCCGTGGGTTCTGGCCGGCTTCATGGCGATGCTGTTTCTGGTGCCGTTCCAGTCGATCGAACTGCCGATGGGAGCAAACCTCGACCGGCCGCTGCTGGTGGCGCTCCTGCTGCTGTGGATCTCGACGCTCGCGCTCCTCAGCGGCGCCGCCCGCCCGCGCGTGAAGCTCACGCCGGTGCACTTCGCTGCGCTCGGTTTCTTCGCGCTGTGCTGCATCGGCGTCGCTCTCAACGCGGGTGCGCTCACCAACATGGACGAGCTTGGGCTCGCCGCCAAGAAGCTCGGGCTGCTGCTCTCCTACATTCTCTTCTTCATCGTGGTCGCCTCGGTAGTGCGTCCCCGCGAGGTGCCGCGTTACGTGGCGCTGATGGTGGGGCTCGGCGTGGTGCTCGCGGTCGCCACGATCGTCGAGTACCGCACGCACTACAACGTCTTCTACGCGCTGTGGGGGAAGATCCTGCCGGTAACGATCCCCAGCGAACTGGATGTGCCCGACTCGATCGGCCGTCTGACCGTGCTCGGTCCCACCGACCAGCCGCTGGAGCTGGCGGCGCTGCTGGCGATGGTGCTGCCGTTCGCGCTGATGGGCGCGATCGAAGCGGCCACCCGCCGGCGTAAGGTGCTCTACGCGATTGCCGTCGGCCTGCTGCTGGCTGGCGGCGTAGCGACCTCGCGCAAGACCAGCCTCGTGGCTCCCGCCGCGGGGATCCTGCTGCTGGCCGTCTACCGCCCGCGAACCGTGATCCGCTCGCTGCTCGCATTGGGGTTGGTGCTCGGCGTACTAGTCCACGTCACCTCGCCCGGGGCGCTCGGCTCGGTGTTCGAACAGCTCGAGCCCGGTCATGTCAACACCGTTGCCACCACCACCGACCGCGTGGCGCGCTACGACGCCGTGCGCCCGGACGTCCTGAGCCACCTGTTGATCGGCCGCGGCTACGGCAGCTACGACCCTCACAAGTACCGCATTCTTGACAGCGAATATCTCGGGGTTCTGATCGCCGTCGGTCTGCTCGGCCTGGTGGGCTACCTTGCGATCCTGCTGACGATGATGCGGCTTGCCCACCTCACCATCCGTGGCCCCGATCCGCGCCGCTCGGCGCTCGCGCTCGCAAGCCTCGCCTCCGTCGGGGTGATCCTCGTATCGAGCGCGCTGTTTGACGTCTTCTCCTTCCCGCACGTCCCCTACCTGCTGTTCTTCATCGGCGGGATGATCGTCGCGCTGCGCAACCCCTCGCCCGCGGTCGCGCCGGCGGCCGAGCTCGCGCGGGTCAGGCGCGGCCCCCTGTATCCCTCGCCGCGTGGCCCGTTGCTCGCCGATCCGATCCCACCGCCCGCGCAAGCGCTCGAGGGGATCGGGCGCCCGCGCCGGCAGCCGCAGCCGGTGGCGTAGATCCTCAGCCGGCGGGATTGCGCGAGGGCGCGATCGTTGACGACGGCGCTGCACGGTGGGCCTACCTCGGATCTGGCGTAGATCCTCAGCCGGCAGGATTGCGTGAGGGCGCGACCGCGGCCGTTGCCACGATGGCGCCGCGCCGGCGCACGCGCGCAAGCGGCGGGAACACGCGTGCCAGGAGCAGCGACAGATCCCGCCACGCCGCCGGCGAGACGATCCGTAGTGCGGCCGCGTACACGAGCAGTCCGAGGCTGCCCGCCACCGCGAGTGTGAGCACCCGTGGCAGCTCTGGCTGGAGCAGGATCCTCAGTGGCTCGGTGATCGCCGCCAGTGCCAGGCAGCCGGCGAGCGCCGGGCCCAGCTCGGGGATCAACCGTCGGATCGAGAGGCCGACGTAGCGTTGCAAAAGGAACCGGTAGACGCCGACGAGGATGCCCAGGTAGACGGCGACCACTGCGATCGACACCGCGATCAGCCCGTGGCCGACCGCGATTGCCACCGCCGCTGCGTAGACCGCGAGCATCACCAGGTTGAAGTTCAGCAGCGCCCGTGGGCGGCCCACCGCCAGCATCACCTGCGGGTAGCCCGTGAGGATCGCGGCGACCATGCCCGCAACCGCGAGGATCTGCGTTGGCACCACCGACGCCGTCCACGCCGTCCCGAGCAGGAACGGGATCAGCAGCGGTGCAAAGACGATCAGCGAGGCGAGCAGCGGGAAGATCACCGCCGCGTGCACCCGCGTCGCGCGCTCGTGCAGCCGGCGCAGCTCCTCGCGACTCTCGGTGCGCGAGTACACGGGGAACGCAAGCTGCATCATCACCCCGCTCAGCTTGTCCTGGTAGACGACGCCGAGGTTGAAGGCGCGCCAGTAGATACCCGTCTGCGTGGCTGGCAGGCGCGCGGCGACGATCGCGTAGTCGACGTTGCGGAACAGCACGTCCACCAGTCCCGCCAGCGCTGCCGGCACGCCGAAGCCGCCGATTTCCCGCTGCGAGCTCGCATGCCAGCGCGGCAGCGGCGTCGGGGCGGCAGCCAGCAGCAGCAGCGACCCGAGCGCCACCTGCGCCAGTGCCCCGAACACGATCGCTCGCGCGCCGAGCCCGTCGATCGCGAGCGCCAGTGCGAGTAGGCTGCCGACCGTCAGCGCGCTCATTTCGATCAGGCTCATCCGCCGGAACTCCAAGCGTCGCCACAGCAGCGCGCGCGAGACCCCGCCGATCGAGGCCATCAGGAAGACCGGCGACATCAGCAGCATCAGTTCGGCGGTTTGCGCGCCGAACAGCACGCGCCACAGCAGCGGTGCCAGGCCCGCCGCGATCGCGCTGAGCACAAAGCCGCCGAGCAGGCTCATCGACACCGCCGAGCGGATGTGGCTGTCATCGATCGACTCTCGCTGCACCAGAGCCGAGGCGAAGCCCTCGAACGTCAGGATCGTGGCGAGTGGGATGAAGATCAGCGCCACCGCCGCCTCTCCGAACTCGGCCGGTGTGAGCAGGCGGGCGAGCGCCACCGTCGCGCCGAGCGCCAGCGTTTCGCTGGCCACACGCGTGAGCATCACCCAGCGTACGCCGCTGAGGGTGGCCTCTTTGAGGGAATCGCGCGACATTCTGGGTACCTCTCGATAAACGATCCGGCCGACCTGGCGCTTGTGACGGCCGATCCGGGGGAGGTCGCCCGGGGGCTTTCAGCGGCCAATCACGAGGAGGTCGCCTTCGGGCTTGCAGCGGCCGATCTCGCGGAGTTCGGCCTGGCGCTCCGGCGGCCGGAGCCCGCCGAAGTTCCGTTGCCCCTGCGACGTTTTGTCGAGCGATGCCCACAACCTCCACAGAGATCCCCGCAGTCGCGCCCCGCGCCACAACCACCACCGAGATGCCTGCAACCGCCCCCCTCTCCGCGGCCACCACCTGCCCGGGCTGTGGGGAGCCACTCGACGGACGCGTGCTGCTGCGCAGCCACGACCGCCTGATGGGAGGGCCTGGCGACTTCGCGGTGCTCGTGTGCGACGCCTGCGGTCTCGCCTCGACCCGGCCGCGACTGCGGCCCGAGCAGTTCGCCGACTACTACCCCCAGACCTACTATCCCGATACCGCGGGGAGCTTTGGCGGCCTCGCCGAACGTGCGCGCCTGCAGGCCATCGTCCGCCTCGGCCCCTACCGGACCCTGTCGCGCCGAACGCCCGGGCGGATGCTCGATGTGGGCTGCGGCAGCGGGGAGCTCGCGCTCACGTTCGCCCGTCATGGTTGGTCGGTGGCCGGGGTCGAGCCCTCTGAAGCGGCCGCCGCACGCGCTGCGGCGGGCGGGGTGGAGGCGCACTGCGGCACGCTCGACGACGCCCCCTGGCAGGGTCCCACCTTCGACGCGATCGTCTTCAACCACTCGCTCGAGCATGTGCCCGATCCGCTGGCGAGCCTGCGCCAGGCGGCGGCGCTGCTGCGGGAGGGCGGGATGCTGGCGGTGGCGGTGCCCAACTTCGCCTGCTGGCAGCGGCGCCTGTTCGGCGCGCGCTGGTTCCAACTCGATCTGCCGCGCCACCTCCAGCACCTCGAAACGCGCACGCTCGCTGACCTATTCGAGCGCGCCGGCCTGCGACCCGTCGCGCGGACGACTGCCTCGATGCGCCCGGCGCTGCTGCTCAGCCTGCAGTACGCGGCATTCGGCCGGGTGCGCTGGAACGGCCGCGGTCTGCGGCTCGCGGCGTGGGCGGTGGCTCCGGCGCTGTGGGTGCTAGACCGCCTGGGCGCGGGTGACTGCCTGCACATGTTCGCCGTGCGCGGCGACGACCGCTCCACGACGCGGTAGGACTCATGCTCGACGTGAGCTCGCCCTTGGAGCTACTCGAGCCCCGCGTGGGCGGCGAGCGGGATGTCGTCTTCACCTTCTCCTATGTCACCTGGCAGGCGGCCGCTCGGCGGGGCTGGTTCATGCCCGAGGATCGCCTGGCGCGGACGCTGGTCTCCCACCGGCGCGTGCGACGAGTGTTGGTGTGCGACCTGATGCGCAGTCTTCCCGTCAAGCTCGTCCGCGACTTGGCGATCAAGGACGGCGCAGTGTTCCCCGCCGACGAGCATGCCCAGCTGCTGCGGCCGGTGCGTCTGCGCCGCCACGATCCGACGTCGCTTGCCGGCGCGCAGCGCGCGGCCGGCGCCTACGAGCGTGCGCTGAGTCGAGAGGTGCGGCGGATGGGTCTCGTGGATCCCGTGGTAATCACTGCCCACCCGCTGCTGGCCGGGTTCATCGAGTGCCCGTGGGCGCGCGCCGTCACCTTCTACGCGACCGACGACTGGTCGGCGTATCCGGCGCATCGCCGCTGGTGGCCGGCTTATCGTGAGAGCTTCAAGCGCGTTGCCGGTGGCGGGCGTCGGGTTGCCGCGGTGTCGACCCCCGTGTTGCAGCGACTTGCCCCCACGGGTCCGAGCGAGGTCATCCCCAACGGCCTGGAGCCGACCGAGTGGATCGGCGATCCCGCGCCCCCCGGCTGGCTCGGTGGGCTGCGCCGCCCGCTGCTGCTGTACGCCGGCTCGCTCGACTCGCGCCTGGATGTCCCCGGCCTGCTGGCGATCGCGCGCGCGCTGCCACAGGCGACCCTGCTGCTCGTGGGCCCGCTCCTCGATGCCCAACATCTGCAGCCGCTGCGCGCCGCCCCCAACATCGAGATTCGCCCCGCACTCTCGCGCGCTGCCGTAACCGGCCTGATTCGCCTCGCCGACGTCGGCCTGATCCCTCACGTGCATTCCCCGCTGACCGAGGCGATGAGCCCGCTGAAGCTCTACGAGTACCTCGCCGGCGGCCTGCCCGTGGTGGCGGCCGACCTGCCCCCGGTGCGCGGCGTCGATCCGCGGGTAGCCCTCGTCGCCGACGGCGCCGGCTACCCCGACGCGGTGCGCGCGGCGTTGGAACTCGGCCGCGCCGGCGAGGACGAGCGTCTCACGTTCGTGCACACCAACTCGTGGAGCGCCCGTCACGATCGCCTGCTCGATCTGGCGCTCGCCTGAGGGGTGAGCGGGCTCCAGCCGTACGGCCCGGCCTGCGAGGGGTCACCGCCGACGGTATCGCGGGCTACTGTGCAGCGTTCCCGAAGTGACTTTCGATCTGCGGCGTTGATGACGATCGATCGAGCGCCTGTCTTTCGTCCTTTGCGCAACTCTGATCTCGCCGACTGGCACGCCTGCTCTCGCCCAATAGGAGAAGCCGGCTGATCGCCGAGGCGGACTGGCCCTGGTCGTCCAAGGGAGCTGTCTGCGGCCCGAGGCTCAGGGCGCTCGCTCCTGCCTGAATGCAGCACTCCTGCCTCGCGGCCTCCGTGAATCACGAGGGGCCCGGCCGGGACGCTACATTGTGGCTGCCCGGGCGGCGTGCTGGCGCTGGTGAGGCCGTTCGTGCTGCTGGCGTTTCCTGATAGCCTCGCGGCGCGCAGCTCGGCGCGAACCGGCCCGCAACGCCGGCTCGGAGCTTTAGCACAGGAGGAGGAAGCGACGGTGATTGTTGGCTCACGGCGTCACTGCTGCGCGGCGGCTTGGCCCTCCGCTCGATTCGGGCGTGAGCCCGGTGAGCACCGGCTAATGTTGCGAGCGCCGCGTGTCTGAGTGCCCAGGAGCTGCTCGCCGCCGGCTGTAGGCACTGGGCGCGATGGATGCTCGCGTTCAGGCAGCAGAGCCACCTTGATCACGGACCGGAGGTCAACAGCCAGGTGCCGCCGTTGTAGCCGCACTCTTCAGGAGTGGGCTTCTGCGTAAGCCGAGTGCGTCTCGACTTGAGTTCACACGGGCGCCCAGGTTCGGGCAACACCGGCTCGATTTTATTCAGGCCTGAATCCTGGCGGTCGAGCCTTAGAGCATCCGAACCGCCCACTCCGATTGTCGCCCGGGCGCTCGCATACAAGAATTCTGTTGGCGTGCTGTCGGCGAATGCACTGGTCCTACAAACAACATCAACCCAAACTTCTTCGCCTGGCTGAAATCCGTTCCTGTCAGGCGGGACTTCGAACGTGAATGTCGCCATGGCCGCAATTCTCGGTTCATCGAGATCGTACCCGTATCGAACTACATTTTCATTGATGACCTGGCGATCCTCTTCTACATTGGAAAGCTGAATTTCGACCCCTTGCCAAGGTGATTCCCCATCGACTGCCGGGCACGCATTCGGCCCGGCTGGCGCGCCCGCAGTTGTCGTCTCCTGCGCACCCGGGGCCGGTGTCGAGTCCGAAAGCTCCGCAGGTATCGGCCCTTGAGTGACGTGCACTTCAAACCCTTCGGATTTCCAAACGGCTGGGGCACTCCACCTCGCGGCGGCGTTCCAGATCGTGCCCTTCACCCATTCTTCTTCCGTCGCCGAAAAACATGCGAAGCTCACCCGGTGAGTGCCAGGCGAGATACCGAAGGTATCGAATCTCGGGTCCCAGGGGATACCACCCCACAGGACGACGGGCTGGTGGTCAACATATTCTGCAAAGATCTTGATCGTTCCGGGCGGCACGGTGCATTCCGGTATGTCATAAGGGATGAGCAGGCCGGCCGGACCTTCGGTTGGACCCAAGGCAGGCATCGCGACCCACGGGGATGTCGATGTAGCTGTTACGATCGTTTCGGTCTGCGCAGTCGAAACAGAGGCCGAAACGCCGGCATGGTTTTCGGCGCTCACGACTGCACGCAGCGTGTCGCCGAGATCGCCTTCTGGTATGACGTATGTCGCGGCGCTTCCGCCAGAGCCAACGGGGCTGCAAGGCGTGCTGGGCGCGCACACTTCCCATTTGTAGTTGAACGACGTTGGGTAGTGAGTCCACGACCCAGTGGTGGCAAAGAGGGTGTCTCCGACCTGAGGGGGGTTGTGGAAGTCGTTGTCAAAGACGGCCGGCGCTTCTACCTTGGTCGGCCAGCCGCTCGCGCATTCGACTGCTGCCTCAGCGTCGACGATGGGCGTTGAATAGTCATATGCATATAGTGGGTTGCTGAACTCTTTGTACGTGGGCTGGTCGTCTCGAACATCGGCGTGTGCACCGTCAAAGCTGGCGGTTGAGGTGATACATTCGCCAGCTTCGTCAGCGGTAAGACGCGGGGCTCTTTCTCTTACCAGGGCAGCGATGCCGGCAACGATTGGGGCGGCCATGGAGGTACCCGTGTCTTGGTTGTAGGTGCCGCAGTACGAGAGTTCCGAATCGCACCATATCGGACAGGCATCAAAAAAGGGACAATCACCATCCATTGCTGTGCTCATCAGCCCCTTTGTTTCGGGATCGATGTGTACACCACCGGGCGCAGCGACAGTAACTTCAGGGCCGTAGTCTGAGAAGCTCGCGAGGCCGTTGTCGGAGTTGGTCGCGGCGACCGTAATCACATTGGGAAGTTGTGAATTGGCAGCCCACGGGCTGGCGGTGGCGGGCAGGCAGTTATTTCCGGCGGCGAACGTCCAAACAATGTTTTTGCCGATACCCGCGAGTAGTTGGTCGAACGGTCGCTTTTCGTCGGCGACCCATTTGGCCAGTGCGGTGGCTGCCTGCTGGTTGCCACAGCCATTCGTAGCCCTACCCATTGAGATGTTCACGACCTTGACGCTAGGTCTCTCGATCATTTCGCGCATCGCGCTCAACATCGCTGCGTTGCTGTTCTTGGCGTATTCGACACCCGTGGACACAATCGGACAGCCCCAGGCCATACCGACCATCCCGAGTTGTGGCCCGCCGTTTTCGGCATTGTTGTTCTTTGCGCAGGCAAGTCCCGCAACGTGTGTGGCGTGAAACCGCGGAGAGTACGGGCCCGGCCCAATGATTCCTTCGACGTGCAGATCTTCGTGAGCGGTGTAGACGTCGCCTTCGTCGATGACCCCGACCTTGACATGCGAACCGGTCGCAAGACTCCAGGCCTGCGAAGCGTCGACCTGTTCATATGGCCAGGTCCACTCTGGCTGGTCAAATTCTTCGGCGACGGGATAGCCAGCGGATGCTTCACCATAGGCTTCGACGGTCGAGAAGCTAACGGCGGTGACGCCGCTCTGCGTTTCGAGGATGCCGCGCCTGGAAGCGAGGTTTTGCGGATAGGGCCACCGGACTTGATAAATGCCCGCTTCTTCGAGTCCGCCTGCCACGACACCTCCAGCGGCTGCCGCCGTCGCTTCGGCCTGCGCGCGAGTGCCAGGAGCTTCGGCGGTCCCCATCGTGATCAACAGCTCATCGGTGAGATCATGGTTTTGGGCTTCTGCGACGCGTTCCGGGGCTGGGATCGTGAACGACTCGAGGGGTCCTTCAGGAGCTTTGATCGGCGCCACCGTGACAGGAATCTGGATTTCGATCGCCCGTTCGCATTCGGAGGCCGTGCATCCGGTTCCGGAGACGGCCAAGGTCATGGTGCCGGGACTGCTCTGTGCGGACGCGACAACGGCCAACTCACCGCCAGCCACTGAGACCGAGACTCCGGGCGCAGCGCCGCTAGGGGAGGAGCCGATCGTCGCTATCGACTTCACGGGTTCGGGAGTGCCGACATACACGACCGAGCCAGACGCGACGGTCACTGCTGGTGCCGTGACCTTGATCGGACCAGGAGATGCGGGTTCTCCCGGACCGGGCGCCGACGGCGTCGACGGCGTTAGGGGAGATGGGATCGCGGCAGGCGCGATCGTGATCGGGCCCGCCGCCTTGAGCCCATGACGAGGGACGCGGACCGTGAGCTTGCGGATCGCGGACACGGCAAGCCTTCGTCGTCCGGTCAAGACGATTGCCCGAACGCGTAGTACAGACTGTCCGCTCGGGACGAGCACAGACAGCTTGAATCGGTCATGCACGACGGTAGCTCGTCCGAGGGATACCCACTGCTTTCGGCGCTGCCATTGGAAGAAAACCTGGGCTCCACGAGGCGCTCGTGTAGCCGTCCCGGTCGCAACCACCCGCGCTCCACCGGTCACAGTCGCCGGCACCGACAAGGACAGCAACGGTATGTGGATCGAGGACCGTATGCTCAGCCCAGAGCCCGAGTGCGCATCCACAGTCGCAGGCGTGCCAAGGGTGACTGTTGCAAGCACTGTAAAGACCGGCACGAAGCTACGACTCTGCGTCGCGAGGGCCCTCTGTAGCATCGTCATCCGGCCCAATAGAATCATCTCAAACCGCACGCTACACGATCATCACCACCGGCGAGGGCAAACGGATCCTGGACAGCTTCGTGGACCCCACGAGCAGCCCCACGACCTGGACTGTAGCCTCTGGCGAACGCTCCGGCAGCGCCGCCGACGCCGTGGGCATGGATCAGATCAAGGAGGCTCGCACATGCGCACAGCTGCCCTCACCGTCGCCGCCGTCGTCGTCTCGCTGCTCGCGCCTGGCATCGCGCACGCCGCGATCCACAGCGGCCGGATCGTCTTCCCCGAACCGCAAAATCCGCCGAGCATTGGCGTACCCCCTCCCCCCGCGATCCAGACCCACCAGCATGACCATGAAGTGGTCATCCAGTACAACGCGAGCCTCGGCACCGTCACGTTTTCCGCTGAACTCTGGGACCCCGCTTACTGGGGCGAAAAGTACGGCGAAAGCTTCTCGCTCGGCGCCAAATGTAAAGAAGGCCCTTTGTCCCTTTACGGCCCAAGCGATTTCGAAGGGCACGTCGAAGCTCGGCCAAGGGAACGCGGGCTAGGCGGTGTGACGGAACGCGGCGGAGTCACGGGCAAAGCCACCCTCCGCGGCTACACCGGCGAAGTGGAAAGCAACGGCACGTTCAACGGCACGCGGTTTGAAATCACGTTTCGCAGCAGCACATTCCGCAACCGCAACTGGCGCTGCGCCGAGGTTCACGAACCCGTACTCAAACCAACAACGTTTTACCTCGACAACTGGTCCAAGCCTAAACCCAAGTCGAGACACAAGGCTCGATAGCGGCCGCGCGGTACCCTGTACCGGCGATGGCTGCGCGTAAGGTCAACCTGATGCTCGACGAGGAGCTGGTGCACCGCGCACGCCGCAAGGACGCTGACGGGCTCGGTAAGAGCGACCTCGAGGTGGTCGAGGACGCGCTCACCTTCTATCTCGGCCTGCGGGTGGTGGAGGAAGCGCGAGCGCAGGGCGCCGTGGACGCCCAAGAGGACTACGAAGTAACGAAGTAAACGAAGAAAGTGTCTGGGATCAGCAGGTCGGGTGTGTACCAGTCGTCGTTTCTGTGGGGCCGTTCTAATCGCGGGGCTTGGTCCAGTGCAGGAGAAAGCTGAGAATCGCGAGAACAACACCTAAGCGGAGCTCGGCCCGAATTAGCGCCGGCGACGGGTCCATGTTTGCTTCGTACTCAATGAACATCGCAAGGGGGTGAAGAGCGGCCAGAACGTAGCAAACACGTACCGCTTGAGGATGCGTCGGCTTGTGGTCGCGAAGCCACTCGAGCAACGACGCGGACTCCGCCGCCGTTGGGACCACCAGAACTGGCTGGGTGGGTCCGCCGGTCGGCATCGCATGTCCGCCAGCCACAGCGCTCGCACGCAGGTACTCGTCGATCCCCTTTGGCACGACCAGACCGGTGGACGGATCGACCCCCGTGATTGTCCCGGCTAGTTGGGCTGAGCCCGCGAGAGTCCGCGCCGTGTCAGTCACAGCGGATGGGATCGCAAAGGACCCTTCTGCCCGCGCGATTTCATCGGTGATCCTCGCCAGCCCACCCACATCGGTCAGCGAGGGCACTAAGCCAGCGATGGTCCCGACGCCACTGAATCCTGGGCCGTAGCCGCCAACGCCTGCTACCGACCCGAGCATCCCATATGCGACAGCGGCTCGCGCCGACGCGGTAAGGGAATCAAGACTCCTCAGCATCTCGTCCACTCGCTTGTGCGCGGGCGAGACGTAGGCGGCGCCACGGTGCGCGTCAAGCGACTTGGCGAACCCAAACGGCTCGCCCACCATGCTCCCCTTCGCGACCGACGGCCCGGCTATCCCGTACATGTCGGCGGTACCCGCGACCGACGCCGGCGGTTCAAAGCTCCGCATCACCCGGTCTTGCATTCGCTCAAGCTCAGAGAGTTTGTCCTGGAAGGCAGAGCCGATGCCGGTCTGGGACTGCCAGGCCTTCGCAACGCCAGAGGTGTCAGGCATCCAGCCCGCCTTCGCCACCGTCCCCAGTTTCCCGTAGATGTCGGCGCCACCCGCCACCGTCGCCGACAGACCAAAGCTGCTCAGCTTGTCTTGCATCCGCTGGTGCTCATCGAGCTCCTCCTGCACCCGCAAAATGTCGGCGGCAACGCTCTGTGCATCGAGCGCCTTGGGTAATCCAAACGGCTCGCCCTTCACGCTCCCCTTCGCCACCAACCCGGCTGTAGCGTAAATGTCGGCGGCCTTGGTCATCGTCGCCGACGGCCCAAAGCTCTGCATCAGGCGGTCATGCTCAGCGAGGCTGTCCAGGACCGTGGAGGCGACGCCGCCCCGGTACTGCCAAGGTTCCGCAACGCCAGAGGTGTCCGGCATCCAGCCCGTCTTTGCCACCGTCCCAAAGCTGTTCATCACCGTGTTGTGCAAACGCTCTTGCTGGGCGAGCATGGTCTGCACCGGCGATGTCAGGCGCTGAGCAAAATCGTTCGTAGCAGACATGTCCTCTCAGGTTAGGACATCGTGCGGTTGGTCCAGCAACCGGACCCATCTGTGATTGATGCGATCCTCGGGAGATGCCCGACTACCAACCAGGTGATCTGCTTCGCGTCCACCGTCGCCGTTATGGCGTGCCGTACACGCATTACGCGATCAACTTTCCAGACGACCGGGTGGTGGAGTTCGGTGGGTCGACGGCAAACAAGCCGGCGATGGGCGTCGAGTTCGGACCGCTCGAGCTATTCGCCAAGCAAGATCGAGTAGACGTAGTGCACCACGACGACCACGACGCGGCGTTGGCCATGCGCCGCGCGGAATGGCTGGTGTCCTGCCCGCCTACCCGCCATTACAACGGCATCGGGTTCAATTGTGAGCACGTCGCGCGCTGGTGCGCGACCGGATGGGAAACCGAGAGCCTGCAGATACGACATGGCGTCTTCGGCGGCAAATCCGTGCTCGTCGGACTATCGCTCCTGCTCTGGGTCGCTTGGGCGCGGGGAACGAATCGGCAGATGCCGAGCTGGGTGCGGCTGGTAGCCGGCGCCAACTTCGCAGCGACGGTTGTGACCCAGTACCTCTACCACAACGAGATTCGCCACTTCGTAAAACACATCCGCGAGAACTGCCCAAGAGAGCTACTAGTGCTTTGTTAGCTTTTTACTCGCGTTGTGGGGGTGGGAGGTGTAGGTCGTCGAGGTCGATGTTTTGGTGGCAGGTGGAGCAGCGGCCGGTCCAGCACTTGAATAGGGGCTGGAACAGTAGGAC
>Ga0302235_10000061_pt1 | contig 97042 bp, 86 predicted proteins | sample II_Palsa_N3_3_FD_193577 | JGI IMG/M metagenome (GOLD analysis project Ga0302235, IMG submission 193577) | Peat permafrost microbial communities from Stordalen Mire near Abisko, Sweden - II_Palsa_N3_3 | ecosystem: Environmental > Terrestrial > Soil > Palsa > Peat permafrost | place: Sweden...
CCGCAACTTGCGGATGACCTGCTCCGGCGTGTGCCTGCGTCGCTTCATCAGAGTTCCTTTCTCGCCCATCATCGCGGGCGCAAGAAACTCTCACAAGGGCCGGACCGAACTCAGGGGGTCAGGCCAACTCCCTTCGAGTCTCGTTCGTAGATCTGGGTGGCCGACAGCGCCGTCGAGGAGACATCGCTGCGGGTACCGGCGGAGGAGGGCGAGGAGACCCCCACCGAAGCCGTGGTTGTGCGCGCCTTCGACGCCGAGCTCGACGAGGCCCCCCTTCCAAGGAGCAGCACCGCCGCGCTCGCAGCAACGACTCCGGTAAGGCCTGCCACCAGCATGGGTAGAAATAGTCGTCTCATGGGTCACCTCCGGGTTGGTGGGATGAGACGATGATCGAGGGGCCTGCTGTGCAGTCGCTAACAGTGTTCGAAAGCGCGGATAACGGTGCCCGAAGGAGTTCATAACGCCCCGCCAACGCCGGGCTAATGGAGCCGCGGCCGACGGCGGGACCGACCACACATGGGACTCCCAACGAGGCTCGGCCTCGCTCGATGCTCGCTCCCACCCGATACCCTTGTGGGGCAATCTCGGCGACGTGGCGGAGTGGCTACGCAGCGGCCTGCAAAGCCGTCTACACCGGTTCGACTCCGGTCGTCGCCTCTGTGAGAACAGCCTCCAAATCGGCGGGTTTTCGATCCGAGGCGCCTGAGCCGAGGACGCCCGAGGAGGCCAAGGCTCCCCATAGGCTCCCCTTAATCGGAGCGGGACCGCACAAAAAGAGGGGCGAAGCCGTGCGGCTCGCCCCTCTTTGCTGCCCTCCCTGGCGCTGTCAGGCGGCCCGGCGCAGCGGCACCGCGTTGGTCTCCTCCTCGCTATCCGCGCCTCCCCAAAGCGCGGTCAGCTTCGCCGCTGCGTCGGGATCGGGGGCGTAGTGCAGGTAGCGTTCGGTGGTGGTGATGTGGCGGTGGCCCATCATCAGCTGGACCTCGTGGATCTTTAAGGCGCGGATCGCCTGCGTGCCGAACGTGTGCCGCAGGTCGTGCAAACGCAGCCTCGGCAGACCGGCCCGTTCGGCGGCGCTCAAGAACCTGCGGTAGAGAGACGTGCCGCAGATTGGCTCGCCGGGTTTGGCGTCGTGCTCGAAGACCAGCATGTTCCCGGTCTTCCCTTCGCAGAACGAGGTGAGCACCGAACGGACGTTGGCCGTCATCGGGACCGATCGCACTCGCCGGCCCTTGTTGCAGCCGACCCGGGAGCGCTGTTCCGGAAAACAGGAGACACGGGCCGGCGACCAGACACATACTGTCTTCGGCCAGCGGTACGTTGCTGTCATCCAGAGGAGACCCCGATGCCAGACAGATTGCTCGAACTCGATCAGCTCCTGCGCGACATGAATGACGCGGAACTTGCGAAGGCCTGGGCGCGTTGCATGCGGATGCTCCGCGTCCGCGATCTGGTGCGCACCGCGAATACGCCAGTTGGCGATTATGCGGAGCGTGTCTGAGCGCTATCCGCGATATCGAGCAGGAGCCGTTCGATGTGCTACTCGCGGTGTTCTTCAACGAGGACCTCGACGTCCAGGAGATATGGAGCATTCCGTGCGAGGTGGTGAAGGAGGCGTCGTTCGTAGCCCGGACCAACTCAACACGATTCGTGCTCACCCAGGCGAGACGGAACGACCCACGAGTTCGTCAGCTCGTGTAAACCGTAAGAAGGCCCTGGTCGCTGATTACGCCGGAGCGAGCTTCTCGCATCTTGAACCGCCCAAGATCATTGAGGACCGGCCCAGCCGTCACTGAGGTCGGGCTGGGCGAGCGCGTTCCAGTCGAAGTTGTTGGGGGTGTAGGTCTGGATGAGGGCGGCGTCGAGAATCCGCGTGGCGTCTGCGGTCAGGCGCGTGATGCGCGGCGCGTGGTCCAGGAGCGCCTGACTGACGGTCGCCGGCCGGTAGATCAAGGCCGCGGCATGACCGCCGTACTCGTCGTGGCCTTCGTCCTCATCGTCGAGCAGCACGGGCTCGACCTGCGGCAGATACATGAAGCCTTGCAGCGCGTATCCGTCCCGGAGCTTGCGCAGCTCGTTGTTCTTCATGCCCCACGCCTTCAGCGTCCTCAGCGAGACGATCGGCGCGAGCAGCCGGAACTCGTGGGCATAGCCCCTGGTGCCGGGAGGCTGTGCCGTGATGCCACAGGTGTAATGCAGCACGACTCCGAGGCCATGATGAGACGTGACGACCGCCTGGTCGGGGTCGGCGGCGTCCGGGCGCTTGCGAGCTCCAGCGGCCTCGAACTCGGGAGAGAACATCGTCGCGTGCACGAACGGCACGCCGGCATGGATGTCGCCCTGAGCCGTGTGGGCCACGTCCCGCTCGGCGTAGTAGTGCTGAGGGTCGTCCAGCTTCACGGCGCCAAGGCTAGGCGCGGAAGCGGACGGTCTCGGATTCTCAGGTCAGGGCAGGCGACTCTGCGCTCGCTCGAGCGTGTCGAGCTGCCCGGGGGGAGCCGTGGACTTGCCAAGCTCGACCGCGTCGGCGGGCACACCGAACATCTCACGTGCGCGACGCTCGACAGAGTCCAGCAGCACCTTCCTGCGGCCCGTAGGGCTCATATAGCCCTTGAGGATGCCGCTGTCGAACCACGCCCGCACGGTGTTCTCATGCACACCCAAGCGCGCCGCCGCATCCTTGATCGAGATCGTGGGTGGAGCCAGAACGGTACTCATGATGGAGTGATTGTAGCTTATGTAGATGTCATAGTCAATGTAGATAGACTCTTGCTGATCGCGGCGCGAGATGGCAAGCGCGCGAGAGGCTCCCCAAAGGCTGCCCATTCGAGCGTTTTTTGAGGGCACCTGAGAGCACTTGAGGGCGCCAAAAGCCGCTTAGGTAAGCTGAGAGCACCGTGTTCCGACGCACTGCAAAGCCGTCTACACCGGTTCGATTCCGGTCGTCGCCTCTGACGATAGTTCGCGCTTCAGTTCGCAATTTGGGCTGGTTGACCGCGTAAACCGCTGGAAATGGCGATTTCGCGGGGTTCGGCGGCCATCCCCAGGACGAGAAGCACGCCCGCCCAAAGTCCGGGCCTCACGATGCACGAAAGCGCCCAGGGATCATCCTTGGGCGCTCCGTGTCTGCCCTGCTGGCCTGTCGCTTCTCGCTCAGGCGAGGATCGGGGGCGGGAGGTCGGATGGCGGCTTCCCCCGCTTGAATCCGAGCCGGACAGCCGCAGGACCATAAGCAGCGGACAGCCCGAGGAACGCTCGGGAGTCGGCCAGGCGAGAAGCAGCCTTTTCGTCGTCGCGCCGCGGCGGCGGGGTGACGCACACGTAAGCCGTAGCAAAGCAAAATGCAGGACAGACCGCGAGGTTATCCTACCCACACAACTAGGTATTGGGTATGATTTCCTCTTATGAAGGCGACGGCCGACCCACGCGAGCTTCTCGACGATACGTTCAGCTACGGCGAAGCCAGAGAGGCGGGCCTGAGCGACACCCGCATCTATGGGCTGCGCGACGCCGGAACGATCCTCGCCCTCGGCGGCGGCGTCTACCGATGGTCTGACGCCCCTCCAGCTGACCTTGACCTAATCGAGGTTGCAGAACGCGTCCCGCGCGCGATGCTTTGCCTGGAGACGGCGCTCGCACGCCACGAACTCATTGACTCGATCCCGGCCGCCATCGACATCGCGATCCCGCGCGGGAAGACCCGGCCAGCCCTGAAAGCTCCGTGTCGCGTGCACCAGTTCGACCCGCAAACGTTCGACCTGGGGCGCGAAACACTCGACGTCGGCGCTCGCGTCCCGCTGGGCATCTACTCCGCCGAGCGCTCGCTCATTGACATCGTCCGAATCCGCCATCTCCAAGGCAGCGACATCGCATGGGAGACGCTGCGGCGATGGCTGCGCCAACCAGGCGCAAGCCCCGCGCAGCTCATCGAGACCGCCAAGCACTTCGCCGGCGCCGAGCCCGCGATCCGCAAGGCACTGGAAGTCCTGCTGTGAGCGCTGCGACTCGGGCCAGCACGGCAGGTCGCGCCTACCTCGACCTGCGCAAGCTCGCGCGCGAGAACCACCGCCCCGTCGATGAGCTGCTGCAGCTCTACGTCCTGGAGGCGTTCCTCGCCCGGCTGGCGAGCTCGCGATTCACCGAGCGGCTCGTGCTGAAGGGCGGGGTTCTGCTGGCCGCCTTCGACGAGCGCCGACCCACGCGCGACGTCGACCTGCAAGCCCAGGCACTCGAGAACGACACGGAGACGATCCGCGCGGCGACGTGCGAAATCGCCGCGACCACACTCGACGACGGAGTCACCTTCGATGTCGATACGGCGACCGCTGAAACCGATCCGAGACGAGGCGATCTACAGCGGCGTCCGGGTCACGATGGGGGCGCAGCTCGCGACAGCGCGCGCCCACTTTCATGTCGACACGAACGTGGGCGACCCGATCAGCCCAGGCCCGAAGAACGTGCGCCTGCCGCGGCTGGTCGGCGGAGAGATCGTCCTGCGCGGATACCCGCTGGCTATGGTGCACGCCGAGAAGATCGTGACCGCGATCGGGCGGGGCACCGTCAACACAAGATGGCGCGACTTCGCCGACATCTACATGCTCGCCCGACATCACGCGATCAACGGCCGCGCGCTTGCCGGTGCCATCCGCCGAGTCGCCGAACACCGCAAAGTACGGCTCCTCCCGCTCACGCAGACACTCGACGACTATGGTATGAGGCGATCCAGTCGCCGGCCTGCAGCGCACGACCCCCGGACATGACGTGAGGTTAGCCGTACGCAACCTCGACCCGTCGGAGGGTTTCACGCGGATATGAGGATCCGCGCGGTAGCTGGCGTACGGCGAGCGACGATCTGGTTGATCGCCGTCCTGGTCGCTGCCGCGTGCTTGGCGGTCCTCGTTCCCGTCACGAGTGCGCGTTCCTCGCCGCGCCCGCATGTCCACGGCTTGCATGCCCATCGGCAGCGCTCCCGCTCCCCGCGTTTGTGCGCGCACGGCTCGCGCAGCCAAGGCCGCCGGCGGCAGCGCAAGTCGTTGTTCTCGCCGTGCCCCCCGAGCGCTCGGACCGGTGCGGCCAGCTCGGTCACGACCACTTCCGCGATCATCGCGGGCCGGGTCAAGCCGAATGCGAGCACGTCCTACTTCTTCAGCTACGGGACCACCGCTCGCTACGGCTCTCGCAGCGCCTCTAGACACGCGGGCAGGCGGCCGAAGGTATTCGCGACGTCGGTGACGCTCGCCGGCCTGCGACCGTACACGAGGTACCACTTCCGGATCATTGCGACCAACTGCGGGGGCTGCCGCACGGGCACCACCTACGGCGCGGACCACACGTTCACCACGGCCGCATCGGCGCCCCCGCCGCTCCTGCTCCCGCCACTGCCTCTGCCACCGCCCCCGGCAGCTCCCCTTGCCACCACCGGCCCGGCGACCACGATCACCCAGATCTCGGCGACGGTCACCGGCACGGTGGCGGCCAACGGGCTTCCCACGACGTGGCACTTCGAATACGGGCCGACGAGCGCCTACGTCTCCGAAACTCCACCGCAGTCGGATGCCCCCGGTATGACCAACTTGTCCGCGTCGCTGACGGGCCTGGCCGACGCCCAGACCTACCACTACCGTCTGGTGGCCACCAACAGCCTCGGCACCTCCTACGGCGCCGACCAGACGTTCACGACGCAGACGCCGACGAGCACCCAGCAGGAAGACGCCGACCACGCCATAGCCACCTACGCGGCGATGCAGCAGTACTTCTACGCCCCTAACGTCTACCCGGATGACACCAGCAGCCTGTACGCCGAAAACTACCCCCAGAGCGGAAACCGCTACTCCTACCTGTGGCCGTTCTCGCGGGCGCTGGTCGGCAGTATCGCCCTGGCCGGGATCCCCCCGAGCGTCGACGGCGGCCTCGAATACCAGGCCGACGTCAACGATCGCCTGACCGGGCTCTCCCACTACTGGGACGGTGCGGCCAACCCGCCGGGATACGACTCCTACGTGACCGCACCGTTCGGCGGTGGCGGCGACAAGTACGACGACGACCAGGCGTGGGTCGGGCTGGCGCTGGCCCAGGACTACCGCCTAACCCAGAACGCCAGCGCCCTGAGCGACGCGGAGAACGTCTTCTCGTTCGTGTACCCGGGCGGCTGGGACGACAACTCCGGCGAATTCGACCCAGGCGGCACGTTCTGGGTCCAGCAGGGAGCGGGTTTGGGTTTGACCAACCACGAACGCACGACCACGTCGAACGCGCCCAACGCCGAGCTCGGATTCCGTCTCGAGCAACTCCACCCCAGCGACCAGGCCACCTACGAAACCGGGTCGATGATGATGTACGGCTGGGTCAACCATTACCTGTACAACGTCGACAGCAATCCCACCGACCCCAACGCGCCGAATCCCAACTACGAACCGAGCAAGCCTGCTCTCGTCTTCGACAAAGTGACCGAAGGGCGGGTCGGAAAGACGCTGTGGACCTACAACCAGGGGGCGATGATCGCCGCCAACGTGACCGCCTACCAGGACACGGGCGAAACCGACTACTTGACGAATGCGGAAGCGCTCGCGAACGCATCCCTCGACTACTTCACCGAGGCGGACTACCTCGACACCCAGCCGGCAGCGTTCGTCGCCATCTACTTCCGCGGCCTGCTGGTCCTCTACGCGGCGACTGGCGAGCGCACCCTGCAAGCGAAGATCCTCCAGGCCGCCCAGACCTACGCCGACGACGCCTGGAACAACTACCGCAACGGCCAGAACCTCTTCCACCTGCCGTCGTCGCCCGACTCCTCCTACCGCCTGCTCGACCAGGGCGCCCTGCTCGAGCTCTACGCGGCACTCGCCTGGGAACCGAGCGACTACGACATGCTCCCGTAGAGCTCACGCCGCCATCGCGAGGACCGGGTGGCGCCACAGCTCCCCCCGGCGCCCGCGCGGTCTCAAGGCGAGTAGGCCTACTGTGCGTTCTTCCTCGTACCCGAGGTATACCCATAAGTTGTGGATGGGCGTGAAGAGAGAGGCGGCGTACTCTCCCGGTTGATCAAGACCGAACGCCGGGGTTGCCGGCGAGAAGGAGAGCACGCCATGGGTGATGTTACGCGGATCGCGGACGATCGCAAGGGGGATGGTAGGGGCGGGTTGGATGAGCTCGCGAGTGAGGGAGCGCGGCGGATGATCGCGGCGGCATTGGAGGCCGAGGTCGGGGAGTACGTTGCGTCGTTCAGCGAGGAGCTGGATGAGAACGGGCGGCGGCTGGTGGTCCGCAACGGCCGCGCCCGGGAGCGCCGTGTGACGGTCGGGTCGGGCACGCTGGCGATCCGGGCGCCGAGGGTCAACGACCGGCGCATCGAGGAGGAGACGGGGGAGCGTAGGCGGTTCTCGAGCCGGATTCTGCCGCGCTACGCGCGTCGCTCGCCGAAGGTGACAGACGTGCTGCCGGTGCTCTACCTGCGGGGGCTCTCAAGCGGAGCTACCCCCGAACGAATTCACCCAGGGAATGAGACGCGACCGCTCTCTGATGAGAAGTGCTTTTCGGATCGAGGTCTCTGCTAGAGATCGGCTGACCCGGCCGAGATGGGCGCCGGAAGATCGGCTCCTACCAGTCTTGTGAACAGCCCGGGGATCTTGGACGCCTTGGTGCACCATCCTCTCGTCCCGTGTGAGCACCCCAAACGCCCCTGCCGATCCAGGACCCTACAGAGTCGCCTCCCCCGCAACGCGCCGCGCCCGCACGATCATCACGGCCTGGCCAGCCAACGCGGCCGCCGTCGCGAACAGGAAGGCCGCGGCGACGCCGGATGCCTCGAGCGAGATCGTGAGCGTGAAGCAGAACAGCGCGAACCCGACGAAGCCGGAGAGCATTCCGCGCAGCAGTCGTACCGATTCGCCGGCTCCGCGCTGGGTGTGCGTGAAGGTGGCCAGCACCGTGGTGATCACCGGGAACGGCGCGAGCAGCCCGCTGAGCTGCGGACCAAGCCATCCTGACGCCGTCGTGAGGGCGAGCACCAGCGCCAGCGCGCAGGCGGCGCGCACCGGCAGGTCCCAGGACGGAGCAGAAGCGATCACGACACGGTCACCGGCTGGGGCAGGCAGCAACAACAGGCCGGCGGCAAAGCCGGCACATGCGAGGAAAAGCGCGACCGCGACCGGCACCGCCACACCGTCGAGCACGAGCGTGCCGATCGCAAACGCAAGCCACCCGCAGAGCATGCACACCCACCATCGGGCGCGGGGGGCAAGGCGACCGTAGACCACCACGAACGCCGTCAACGACAGCAGGCCGAGCAGCGTTCCCGCAGCCGCGTGCTGAGCAAACACGCGGCCGTGCGCGAGCGCGTAGGCCAGCAGGATCGGACCGGCCACCACCGGCAGCCCGCCGACCACTCCACCGACCCACGGGCCGAAACGCCGTGCGGCAAGCGAGGCTCCCACGACGAACGACGGTGCCAGCAATGCCTTGACGACAAGAACGCTCACCCGGGAATAATGACCGATGGTTGCAGGGCAGGCAGCTGCTCGCACGGAACGGATGCGGCCATGCACACCGCGCGCCCCTCCTGCGAGGACTATGCCGGCCCGCTGGCTCCGCTCAGCACCTCGACGCTCATCTCGCTCTCGATTGCCGCGCCGATCGCGGCGAGCGACGGCGACCGTACGCGCTGCTTGGTTGCCGTGTGCGCCGCGCGGTTCAGGCCGGCGAGTCGCTCCGCCTCGCGCCGTGCCGCCTCGCCAAGCTCGGCTGCTGGCACGACTTGGTCGAGGTAGCCGACCTGCACCGCCTCTCGGGGCGTGTACATCGCCGCGTCGATCACCGCACGCGCCAGGTGACCGGGGTGCAGCCGCTGGCGCGCGAGCTCGACCACGAACTGAGGCATCGTCAGCCCTATCTGCACCTCGTTGAGACCGACTCGAAACTCGCCGTCGACCCCGATCCTCACGTCCGCCGCCATCAACATGAATGCCCCCGCCGCGACCGCGTGACCATCGCTGGCGATCAACACCGGTGCTGGAAAGCCCATGATCCGCTGCGCCAGGGTCGCTCCCAGCCGGAGCATCTCGACGATCCGCTCCGCGTCCCCGCTGGCGAACACCCGCAGGTCGAAGCCCGCCGAGAAGTAGCCGTCGCGGCCGCGTAGAACGACGACCGCACCGTCGCGCTCGGCCCGGTCGAACGCCTCGTGCAATGCGCCCAGCATGTCCAGCGAGAGCGCGTTGACCTTGCCATCGTCCATCGCGATCGTCGCGATGGTGCTCTCGAGGTGATAGTTGACGAGTCCGCTCACCGGTCTCCCCTCTCGTGGTCGTGATCCTACCTATATACTGTAACAGTGTTCCGAAACATCGTTCTCAAACACTGCTGTGCTGCTGGCGCCCCGCCGCAAGCCGTTGAGCGCCAGCGTTGCGGCTGATCCGATGCCGAGAGCCAAGCAGCGCACCCCAGAGCTGCGCGATCGCGTGCTTCTCCACGCCGTCGACCTACTCGCACGCGATGGCGTGACTGGCTTCACCGCCCGGCGCATCGCGCGCGAGGCCGCCACGTCCATACCGGCCGTGTACGAGCTGTTCGGCGACAAGGCCGGGCTACTGCGAGAGGTCTTCTTCGAAGGCTTCCGGCTGCTGCGCCAGCGACTGGACGAACTGCCTCGCACCGATGACCCACGCGCGGACCTGATCGCGCTCGCCGATGCCTACCGCGACTTCATACACAAGCACCCCGTGCTCGCGCAGCTGATGTTCTCCAGACCCTTTGCCGACTTCGACCCGAACGAGTCCGAGCTGCGGGCCGGAGCGTCGGTGCGCAAGCTCATCGTGGAGCGCGTTCGTGCAGCGATCGACGCGGATGTGCTGCGCGGGGACGCCACGGATCTCTCACACATCTTCGTCGCGACCGTGCAGGGTCTCGCCGCAGCCGATCTTGACGGTCGCCTGGGCAGCTCGCGCGCGTCGATCGACCGGCGCTGGCGGCTGGCGATCGATGCAATGATTGCGGGCTTCGGCTCAGCGCTCTAGGCGTAGCCCCAATACCAGCGGCGGACCGCGACCCCACGCCTACCCATCGGTCGATGGGATTCCCTACGAAGCCAAAGCCAGCGGCACCTCGCGCCTGCCCGCGAGTGCCGCGCTTTCGCGCCAGGCCGGCTTGGCGAGATGCATCTGCACGAGGCCGATGCGCCGCTCGGTGAAACCGGCCTCACAGTAGGCGAGGTACATCCGCCACAGCCGCCGGAAGCGCCGGTCATAGCCGAGCTCCTGCAGGCGCGCGGTGGCTTCCTCGAAGTTGGCGCGCCAGCGCACGAGCGTCTCGGCGTAGTGCGGCGTGAGGTCTCTGATCGCCACGGTGTGCATGTCGGTGTGCCGAGCGAGGCAGCGCGCGATCACCTCGCGCGAGGGCAGACAGCCGTCGGGGAAGATGTGGGTACGAATGAAGCTCGGCGAGGCCTTCTCGACCGCGTAGGCGCGGTCGTCGATCACGATCGCCTGCAGCAGCATCCTGCCGTCGTCCGCGAGCAGCTCCGAACAGCGTGCGAAGTAGGTGTCGAAGTCGCGCCACCCCACGGCCTCGATCATCTCGATCGAGACGAGCTTCTCGTAGCGCCCGCGCAGGTCGCGGTAGTCCTCGCACAGCACGGTCACGAGGCTGGCCACGCCGGCGGCTTGCACACGCGCGCGGGCGTATTCGCACTGCTCGCGCGAGATCGTGGTGGTCGTCACGCGGCAGCCCCGCGTACGGGCAGCGTGCACGGCGAAGCCGCCCCAGCCGGTGCCGATCTCGAGCACCTCGTCCTCGGGCCCCAGGTCGAGCGTGTCGCACACCAGCTCCAGCTTGGCGGTGGAGGCCTGCGCGAGCGTCATCCCCGGGCGCGGGAAGTAGGCGCAGGAGTACATCATCGTCTCGTCGAGCATCGTCTCGAAGAGCTCGTTGCCGAGGTCGTAGTGGGCCGCGATCGCGCGGCGGCTGCGTGCGCGCGTGTTGCGCGCCCTGATGCCGCGGGCCGCCTGCAGCGGCACCCGTGCCGGCGCAAGACGCCGGCGCCACTCGTCCAGCGCTGTGGCATTGCGGGCCGCGACCCGCACCACGGCGCTCAGATCGGGGGACTCCCACAAGCCATCCATGTAGGCCTCCGCCATCCCGCGGCTGCCGTGCAACAGCATCGGCCAGCACCGGGGCGAGCGAACCTCGATCGTCGCCTGCGGGCTGCCGTGACCCACCGTCAGACGCCGCTCGCCCTCCACGATCGTCAGCTGGCCCGCGCGCAGGTGTCCCAGCACGCCGAGCGCGAGTCCCCGCGCGATGCGCTGCGCCGCGCTCATTGGGCATCCACCTCCGGACGTGGATGCAGCGGCACGCCCTTCAGCTTCAGCGCGAGCGCATGGCCGTAGATCAGCGCGAGCACGCGTAGGGTAGCCGCCGGGTACCTCGCCGTGAGACGGCGCATACCGCCCCGGGTCAGGGGCCTGCGGCGCAGCGTGAGCGTCGCGTCGAAGGCGCGCTGGTTGTGCTCGCGGCTCTCGATGTGGACCGCCAGCGTCGCGCCGGGCGCGCTCACACGCCAGCGGTAGCTCTGCGCCATCCCCATGAACGGCGAGACGTGCAGCTCCTTCGGGAGGCTATCGGCCAGCACCGGGCCCTCGCCGCCGCGGACGAGCACGTAGGCGTGGCGCTCGCCCCACGGAGTGCTGGTTACCTCCGCCACGACCGCGTCGAGCCGCTCCTCGGGGGTGAAGCAGTAGTAGAAGCTGACCGGATTGAAGTAGTGCCCGAAGGTGCGCAGCTGCGTGAGCAGCCGGATCGGGCCCGTGGGCGCGCTGCCCGTCTGCTGCTCCACCTCCATGCGAACGGCGTCGGCGAGCGCGATCGCGGGATCGCCCAGGTAGTCGGCGCGGCGGAAGCGCACGAGGCCCCGGCGGGCGGCAAGCCGGCCGCCGAGCAGGCCATCCAGCTCGCCGAGGTCGAGGTACATCAACGCCATGCGGTGGCTGAACTCGTGCGGGCGTACCGCAAAGCGCCTATGGCGGATCGTGCCCTCGTAGATCGCGCTTGCGGTGACTCCGCCGGCCGTCACACCGCCGGCCGTCACACCACTGGAAGTCGCACCTCCGGCCGTAACTCCGCCGGCCTTCACACCACTGGCAGCCATACCTCCGGCAGTCATGCCGCCGGCGCTCATACACCCACCGCTTGCGTGCCTCTCGCGCCGAGCTCGCTCACCACCCGCAGCGCGCTTTTGACGCCGTCCTCGTGAAAGCCCCAGCCCCAGTAGGCGCCGCAGTAGTGGGTGCGATTGCCTCCCCCGCTGATCTCGCGATGGCGCGCCTGCGCGGCGACGCACGCGGGTGTGTAAACGGGGTGGGCGTACTGCATCGTGCGGATGATCTGCCGCGGGTCGATCGCGGCGGTGCGGTTGAGGGTGACGCAGAGCTCGCGGTCGGCCCGGAGCGACTGCAGGCGGTTCATGTGGTAGGTCACCGTGCAGCCTGCCGCCCCGCCGGCCTCCCGCGCACCACCCACCCCGCCGGCCTCGCCCACACCGCCGGCACCCGCCCCGCCGGGATCGAGGTGGTAATTCCAGCTCGCCCATGCCCGCCGCCGCCGCGGGAGCAGCGAGCGGTCGGTGTGGAGCACCGCCTCGTTGCGCTGGTAGGGGATCGCCCCCAGCAGCTCGCGCTCGCGCTCGCTGGGATCCTCGAGCAGCGCGAGCGCCTGGTCGGAGTGCGTGGCGATCACGACCGCGTCGAAGGTATCGGGCTCCTCGCCACGCGCCGACACCGTGACGTGCCCCGGCTCGCGGCGGATCCCGGTCACCGGGGTGGAGAGACGCAGCCGCTCGCGCCAGGGCCGCGTGAGCGCTTCGACGTAGCAGCGCGACCCGCCTGTGACCGTTCGCCAGCAGGGGCGGTCGCGGAACCCGAGCATCCCGTGGTTGTCGAAGAACTCGACCAGGAAGCGCGCCGGGAACGACCACATCTGCGCCGGATCGGCCGACCACACAGCTGCGGCCTGAGGGACGATCAGGCGATCCACGAAGCCACGCGAGTAGCGCTGCCCGGCGAGCCACTCGCGCAGCGACGGGTCTGCGTCGCCGCGCAGCAGCTCGCGGGCCTCCCGGTTGAAGCGGACGAGGTCGGCGAGCATCCGCTGAAAGGCGGGTTCGATCAGGTGGCGGCGGTTGGCGAAGATGCCGTTGGGCGAGGCGCCGTTGTACTCGAAGTCGGCGCCGTCGCTAACGCCGAAGCTCATCCGGGACGCCCGAGTCGGTACCGAGAGCTCGTCCAGCAGGCGTTCGAAGCTCGGGTAGTTGCGGTCGTTGAAGACGATGAAACCCGTATCCACATCGTAGGCGCCTGTGTCGGTTTCGACCCGCACCGTGTGGGCGTGCCCGCCTGGCTGCTCGGCGGCCTCGAACAGCACAAGCTCGTGCTCGGGGTGCAGCATGTGCGCGCACACGAGACCGGATACCCCTGCACCAACGATCGCGATCCTCATACCTATGCTTCGCGCCACACCGCGCCGTGGATCACTCAAGGCCAGAATCGGTCACCGATCGACCGGGCGCCGGGAGCATGGCGCGGTCCCTGCAGGCGCTCACACGATTGCTCGCTCTGGTCGGCGGGCACGTAGGTACGCATGCGTCATCCTCAACGTGTGGGACCGCAGACATGCAGCTCGGCGATCGACACGCTCCTCGATCGCAGCGTGGTGGGCTATACAAGCGCCGGCTACCGCATCCGCAATGCGATGCAACGCCCCGGCGAGCTGCCGGGGATGGACGGCAAGGTTGTGCTCGTCACCGGCGCGAGCTCGGGGCTCGGCATGGCCACCGCCGAGGGCTTCGCCCGCCTCGGCGCGCGCGTCCACCTGCTCGTCCGCAGCGCCGAGCGCGGGGAACGAGCCCGCGCGGAGATCCTCGCGAGAGTCGAGAGCCCCGGCGGCAGCGTCGTGGGCACCGGCAGCAGCGGCGACCTCCGGGTCGAGCCTTGCGACCTCAGCGACCTCGGGGCGGTGCGCCGGTTCGCCACCCACTTCAGCAACGAGGCGCGCCTCGATGTGCTGGTCAACAACGCCGGGGCGATGCTTGACGAGCGCAGGCTCTCCGTCGATGGCATCGAGCTGACCTTTGCGACCAACGTGGTAGGACCGTTCCTATTGACCAACCTGCTGACCCCGCTGCTGCAAAGGAGCGCCCCCGCGCGCATCGTCAACGTCTCCTCCGGAGGCATGTACACCCAGCGGATCGACGTCGAGGACCTGCAGAGCGCGCACGGGCGCTTCGACGGCCCGCGCGCCTATGCGCGCAGCAAGCGCGCCGAGGTGATCCTGACCGAGCTGTGGGCGCAGCGGCTGCGGAGCAGCGGCGTGGTGGTGCACGCGATGCATCCCGGTTGGGTGGACACCCCCGGCCTGCAGTCCTCGCTGCCCAGCTTCCACAGCGCGACGAAACGGCTGCTGCGCACCCCGCGCCAGGGGGCCGACACGATCCTCTGGTTGGGGGCCGCGCCGGAGGCCGCGCGCAGCTCGGGCGACTTCTGGCACGACCGCCGGCGGCGCCCCATCCACCGTGTGCCCTGGACCAGGGAGACCGCCGGGGAGCGCGAACGGCTGTGGGCGGAATGCGAGCGACTCGGCGAATCGCACGGTGGCAGGTGATCTGTGGCCGGTGACGCGTGAGCAAGTGATCTGTCGGCCGGTGATCCGCGGGCCAGTGATCCGTCGGCCGGGGTCGCGCGAAGGAACGCGGGAACACACCCACCGGCCTGCGCCAGGCAAGCCGATCTCCACCCTACACGCCGAGAGGTGAACCGAACGATGGGACTTGACAATCCACTGCACATAGCTTTCCTACTGGTGCTCCTGCTGCTCGTGTTCGGCGCCAAGCGCCTGCCCGAGATGGGCCGCTCGCTGGGTGAGGGGCTGCGCGGCTTCAAGAGCTCGCTCAACGGCGAGTCGATTACCGGCGCGGTCGCCGCACCGGTGGCCACACCGACCGTGGCATCGCCCGTCCAGATGACACCGGCGGTACAGGTGGCAGCACCTGCCGCCCTCCTGGGGCCAACATCGGCCGCGCCGGTGGCAACACACGCCGCACCGGTGGCAACACCGGCCATCCACAACCCCGCGCCGACCGCGCAGAGCCAGGACCTGGGATGAGCCACCGCTCCTCAGCGTGCCGGCGAGCGGTGCGCAGATGAGGATGCCGATCGCCCGGGCGCGCGGGCTCCTCGCCGGAGCGGGGAGCTCCGGCGGCCTGCACAAGCTCGCGGACGAGGAGCTGATGACGCTCATGCAGACAGGCGATGCAAACGCCTTCGAGGTCGTCTACGACCGCCACTGCGACGCCGCCTTCTCGCTCGCCTACCGCATCTGTGGCCGGCGAGCGACCGCCGAGGACGTGCTGCAGGAAACGTTCCTCGCGTTGTGGCGCACCGGCGCGCGCTACGACCGCGCCCGCGGAAGCGTGCGCAATTGGATCCTGCGGATCGTGCACAACCGCGCGGTCGATGCGCTGCGCCGCGGGGGCGTGCGCGAGCGCCACCACTTCCACGAAGAGGGCGCCGTCGAGCGAGTGGCGGGCCAAGAGGACACCGAGGAGCAGGTCCTCGACCGCGAGCGGGCAGGGGAGGTGAGGAACGCCTTGGAGGTGCTCCCCAAGGAGCAGCGTCGGGTGCTGGAGCTGGCGTACTTCGGGGGTTTCACCCACATCGAGATCGCCTCGATGCTGGAGATGCCCGTGGGTACAGTGAAGGGCCGGATGCGACTGGGACTCGCCAAGCTGCGCCTCACATTGGCGGCCGAGGAGGGGATACCCCAATGAGCGAAGTGCACGACTCGCCGAACCCTGCCGAGCGCTGCTGCGGCGACGCCGCCGTCTACCTGCTGGGCCTGCTCGACGAGCGGCGCAACGGAGAGTTCCTCGAACACGCTCGCTCGTGCGCGCTGTGCGGCGACGACCTCGCCGCGCTGGCGCCCGCGGTCGACCACCTCGCCACCGCGGTCCCGCGGATGCACGCACCGGCGCATGCCAAGCGCGACGTGATGGCGATAGTGCGCAGCGAGGCAGATGCGCAGGCAGCGGCAGCAGCGCGCTCCGCGGCGCCTTCCCGCCCGCCCCGCAGGCGGCGAGTCGCCCTGCGGCCCGTGCTGGCGCTCGCGGGCGCCGGCGCGCTGGCGGCGGGCGTCCTGATCGGCGGGCTGGCGGCGCCCTTCGGCGGCGGAGCGGCCAAGGTCAGCGACTCCGCCTCGCGCGTGGTGAGCGCGGACGTGACGCTCGCCGGCGCCAGCGCGGCGCTTCATCAGAACGCCGGGCACACGTGGCTCACGGTTGCGCACTTCCCCGAGCCATCCTCCGGGCACGTGTACGAGGTGTGGGTGAAAGGCCCGGGGCACAACGCGTTGCCGCAGGCAACCGACAGCCTGTTCGCCCCCACCAAGGCTGGCACCGCGACGGTGGCGGTGCCCGATAGCGGTGGGGCAAGCGTGGTGATGGTCACCCAGGAGCCCGCCGGCGGCACGCGACAGCCGACCACGACCCCCGTGATCGTCGCGCACGTGAGCTGAAGCACGAAGCGACCAATCGCGCCCGCGGGCCCGAACGGCCCCCTCAGGCGCTCCCAACATCCGCGCATACCGCCTCGTCTGGGCTCATGCGGGATCGAATCTGCCCGATGTACAGAACAGGATGTCCTCGTCAAGCGATCCCACCGTCATACCCAACTGCGATTCCAGCGCGATTCAAGAGGCGCTGCGCGACATCTGGGAGCACCACCGTGGCTTGGTGGGCGAGCGCATCGAGCTGATCGAGCGCGCCGTCAATGCTTTAGCCGCAGGCGAGCTCGACGAGCAGCTCCGCGGCGAGGCACTACGGGCCGCACACATGCTGAGCGGCTCGCTGGGGACCTTCGGCTTCGCGGGCGCCTCCGAAGCGGCGGGGGCGCTCGAACAGGAGTTGGCCGACCCGCGCGGCGCACAGGCGCCGCTCATGAAGGCGCTGCTCCGAAACGTCCGCGACGGCTTGCGCTAATCCACCGCGCGAACGCGCGGCCCCTTGGCGGAGTACATCGCGCGGTCGGCCTCCATCAGCGCCGCTTCCCCGCCCTGGGTGGTGGCGTCGAGGGCGGCGACGCCGACCGAGGCGGCGACCGAGATGCGCTCGACGCCCTCGACGGTGACGCCGCACGAGGCGATCGCCTCGCCGAGGATCGAGGCGACTTTGCGCGCGTCCTCGACCGTGGTGCCGGGAAGCAGCACGGCGAACTCGTCGCCGCCCAACCGCGCGACCACGTCGGTGCCGCGCAGCCGGTGCTGCAGCTCGGTGGCGATCACCGTGAGCAGTTCGTCGCCGACCTTGTGGCCATAGGTGTCGTTGACCAGCTTGAAGGAGTCGAGGTCGATCACCAGCAGTGCCCCGATCTCGCCGTAGCGCCGGCAGCGCGCGACCTGCATCGCCAGCTGGCGCTCGAGCAGGCGGCGGTTGAAGAGACCGGTCAAAGAGTCGTGTTCGGCGAGGTGGCGCAGGCGCGCCTCGATCAGCTTGCGCTCGGTGATGTCCTGGATCTGCGCGATGAAGTGCTGCGGGCGGCCGTCGCGGTCGGCCATCAGCGAGACCGAGAGCATCGTCGAAATCACGTGGCCGCGGGCGTGGAAGTAGCGGCGCTCGATCTCGTAGTGGCGGATCTCCCCCGCCAGCAGCCGGCGGACGTGATCGAGATCGCTGGAGATGTCGTCGGGGTAGGTGATGTCGTCGAGGGTTTTGGCGAGCAGCTCGTCGTTGGAGTAGCCGGTGATCGCCAACAGCGACTGGTTGACGCGCACGAGACGGCCCTCGGGGGTGAGCAGCGCCATCCCGATCGGCGCCTGCTCGAAGACCAGCTCGAAGCGCTCCTGCGCCTGGCGCAGCGCCGAGAGCGCCACGTCACCCCCGGCGGGGCCGGAAAACGTGTCCCCACCCCTGGCGGGACCGTCCAGCGGTGTGGGCTGTGAGGAGGACACAGCCAAACCATCGGCATTTCGCCGGTGGCGCTTGACGGGTTGGGCCCGGCTTGGACCCTTACCGCGCGCGTCGGTTGGAGCGGCGAGGACCCGTCACGGCGCTTGACGGGATAACCCGGCTGGCCCTTACGTGGCAGGCACGCACGCCCCCCGCGAGGCGGCACCGGCGAAGACCTGGACGCGGTTGTTGGCCGTGTCTGCCACCAGCACCGCGCCGCGGCAGTTCACGGCGAGGTCGCCGGGGCTGGAGAGCTGGCCGAGGCCGCCCCCCGGGACGCCCCAAGCGGCGAGCAGATGCCCGCTCGCGGAGAACTTCTGCACGCGGTCGACGCGCCGATCGGAGACGAACACCTGCCCGGCAGAATCGACCGCGATCCCCGACGGTTCTTCGAAGCGGCCGGGGCCTCGCCCGGGACCACCCCACGAGCCCAGCATCACCCCAGCCGGGCTGAGCTCGAACACCCGATCAAGCCCGGCGTCGGCTACATATACAGCCCCATTCGGCGCAACGGCGACCGCAACCGGCCGGTCGAGCGCAACCGTGCCGAGCCGCCCCAGCGGCCGGTAGGAGGAGCTGAAGCGCAGGATGCGCCCCGCACCGGTGTCGGCGACATAGACCACCCCCCCGGAGGGTGAGAGCGCGACCCCGAGCGGTTCGAATAGCTCGTTGGGAGCGCCGGAGCTGCTCCCCCCTTCTCCCCCCCTCCCCACACCACCGGTCCCCGAGGGCGCGCCGCTCGTTGCGATCGGTTCACCCGATGGCGCCGACGAGGGGTCGCCGAGCGCCCCGAGGTAGCCGCCGCTGGAGCTGAGGTGACGGACGATGCCGTTGCGGGGATCGGTCACCCACAGCGAGCCGTCGGGCGCAACCACGGCCGCGGTGGGCCCAAACCAGTGGCTACCGACGATCGCCCCCCCACCCCGCTGCCACTCGCCGCGGTAGCGCAAAGAGGCGCCGAACTGGTAGATCGGGCTGCGCGAGCCGTAGGTCTCGACCACGAACGCGCCCGCCCCGTCGGCGGCGACCCCTAGCGGCGCGATCAGCTGCCCGGGCGAGATGCCGGGCGTGCCGAACGCGAGCAGCCCCTGCCCGGTCGGCGTGAACGCGACCACCCGTTCGTCGCCGGTGTCGGCGACGAACACGTGCCCCGCCGGGGAGACGGCGGCGGCGCGGATGTAGCTGAGCGCAAAGGTGCCTTCGCCGCTCCACTCTTCGAGGTAGTGCAGCGTGCGCGAGAGCACGACGATGCGGTTGTTGTTGTCGTCGACCGCATACACCCGCCCGCCGTACACGGCGACCCCGAACGGGTTGACGAACTCGCCTGGTTCTTTGCCGAAGGTCCCCTCCGCATACAGCGGGCGCCCGGCCAGGGAGAGCGCCTGGATGCGGTGGTTGCCCTCGTCGGCGACGTACACCACACCCCCCGCGACGGTGAGCCCGCGCGGCGAGGAGAACTGACCCGGCCCGCTGCCGGGCCGCCCCCACAGCACCGGGCGAGAACCGTCGAGGTCGAAGCGGACGATCCGGTTGGCGGCGGAGTCGGAGACGTACACATAGCTCCCGCCCACGGCGATCCCCCCGCCGGGCGGCTTGTCGGGGCCGTAGCCGGGGCCGAAGTCGAACTCCCCGAGCCCGCTGCCGGGCCGCCCCCATTCGCCGAGCAGGCGCCCGGATGCAGTGAAGCGCTCGACCCGATCGTGCGTTGAGTCGAGCACGTACACATCGCCCACGCCATCGACCGCCAGCCCGTCGACGGCGCCGAACTGCCCCGGCCCCGAGCCGTAGGAGCCCCACTGCCCGAGAAAGCGCCCGGTCGGCGAGAAGCGCTGAACGACGTGGCTGAACTGGTCCGCGACATAGAGATCGCCCTGGGGCGCAAACGCCAGCGCCTCGGGACAGCGCAGCACCCCCGCCCCACGCCGGCCGATCGAGGCCACGCGCGTGTAAGGGCACACCGCGCCAACGGCCCCGGGACAGCCGGGCACCCGCACGCTGCGCGGCGCCGCGCCGAGCGGCTGGGCAGTCCCGCCACACCCCGCGAGCGCGAGGATCCCGGCCAGCAGCAGCGCGAGCGCGATCACAGGGGGTGGGATAGGGGGCACGCACCGAGCCGACGGCGCGGCCGGCGTGCGCGACCATCCGCTGGACGCACCAGGCGAGGGGGTCGGTTGAAGGCATTCAGGACGGTGTGGCACAGTCCTTATCGTCGTGGATCGCGCGGACCCACGCGCCACGGCCCGCCGGAGGAATACTCCAATGCACCTACCCACCACCCCGAGATCCAGGCTGCCGCTCGCGGTCGCGGTCCTGGTCGTACTCGCGGTGGTCGTGGCCGTGGTGGCGGTGGCCACCAACTCCTCCACCCAACCCAACCACGCCCGCGACGCCGCCAACGTGGCGGCCGGCACCCACGCCGGCGCGAGCGTCAATCCACCGGCGGGTCCGGGCAAGCCCGAGAGCCCCGCGAGCCCTGGCAGCGCGAGCGCGACCGATCCCTCCGCAAACACGAGCCCCGCGATAGAACCGACGCTGCTGGCAACGCCTCCACCGCGCGGCCGGCCGGTGATCGTGAGCATCGGAAGCCGCCCCACAGGTGCGGCCATGCCCGCGGACTTCATGGGCCTCTCATTCGAGGTGCGCAGCCTGCCGACGATCGCCACCTACGCAGGCAAAGGCAACTTCGCGACGCTGCTGCGCTCGCTCGGTCCGGGCGTGATGCGCTTCGGCGGAGTCAGCGCCGACGAACAGGCCGCCTGGGTGCCGGCCGGCGCGAGCAAACCGGCGTGGGCGAGCACCGCGATCGACGAACAGGACCTCGCCGACCTAGCGGCGCTCGCCAAGGAAACCGGCTGGAAGGTGCTGCTGACAGTGAACCTCGGCCATTACGAACCGACGGCAGCCGCGCGGGAGGCCGCCGCCGCACACGCGCAGTTGGGCTCCTACCTGACGGGAATCGAGATCGGCAACGAGCCCGACCTCTTCCCGCGCAAGCACTTACGCCCCCCGGGCACAGGCGTGAAGGGCTACCTACCCCAAGCCGAGACCTACCGAGCGGCGATCGAGGAGGCCGCCCCCGACACGCCGATAGCGGGACCGGACCCCTCGACCGGCACGCAGGGCCTCACCTGGATGCGCGACGAGGCCACCACCATCCATCCCCAGCTGCTGACCGACCACTACTACCCGCTCACCAGCTGCGACGCGCACCCCACGGTCTCCGAACTGCTGAGCCCGAACGTGCGCCGCAAAGAGAGCGAAATGCTCGGCAAAATGCTCGCGCTCGCCCACACCTACGCGACACCGCTGCGGATGGACGAGACCAACGACATCTCCTGCGAAGGCCAGCCCGGCGTCAGCAACGCCTTCGCCTCCGCCCTATGGGCGCTCGACTACACCGCCCGCGCGATGACCGCGGGCGTGGTCGGCATGAACTTCCACGACCTGATCGACCAGCCCCGCACCTACAGCCCCCTCGCCGCCCACGGCGAAAGCGCGCTGAACGCGGGCGAGCTGCAGCCGGCCCCGGAGTGGTACGCGCTGTTGGCCGCACACACGTTCGCGGGGGCCCACCCAGCCAGCCGCCCCCTCACCACAACCATTGCGGGTAGCACTCCGGGCAAGCTGAGCGCCAGCGCAATGGTCGCCCCCGACGGCAAGGTCGGTCTCGTGCTGGTGGACTACGACCCGCCCGACTCCCGGCCGCTCGCGGTGCACCTGCGCGTCGCCCGCGCGCTGGCGAGGGGCAGCATCCTGCGCCTTACGGCCCCCTCGCCGGCGGCAACCACCGGCACCCGCCTCGGCGGGCAGGCGGTTGCCGCCAACGGCACGTGGGCCCTACCACACGCGCTGCCCGCCGTATACGGCCACCCGGGCTCGCTATCGCTCCAGATAGCGCCCAGCAGCGCCGCCGTGGTCACGCTCACGCCGCGCCGGCACCTCGGCCGCGCGGCGCTCGGGCCTTGAGCCTCGCTCGCGCCGGGGGTGACCGGGCCGTCGGCAACAAGATTTGCATTCCTTCCAATGCGATGCAAATTGCGGGGGAACCTGATACGGTGCCCCCCGTTCGTGCCGAATCCTCCTTCCCACGGGAGGGATGAGCGGGGGAACCAGTGCGGTCCGCAAGGGCCGCGGGGGCGAATCGCCACGTGTTTTGTGGCGTAGCGCATTGCGCGAGCCCGACAGCTAACCCCGTAGGCGCCACCGCAACGTCGAAAGGATGTGCTGCGCCCATGCCGGGATACGCCCGTGACCTCGCCACGCTGGAGCCCTGGGAGGCCTCGCTCGCTCGCTCGCGTGCGCGCCGCCGCCGCGACGCCGCCCGCCCCGCCAGACGCGGTGGTGGCTCGAAGCTTGCCCTTGTGTCGCCAGTATCCCTTGCTGCTTTGATCGATGCCCGCCGCGAAGCGGCGCGCGATCTCGCCGAACGCGAGCCGTGGGACCTTTCCCTTGGGCGTTCTCGTGCCCGCCGGCGGGCCTCGCAGCTGCGCTTCGTGCCGGCATCCTCGCGCGCCAAGCGGCTCTCTTTGGGCGCTCTGGTAGCGCTCACCGCCGCGCCGGCCGCAGCGTTGCTCGACTCCGGTGGCTCCGTCGCCGTCGCGGGGGCGGCGCCCGCCGAGCTCGACCCGATCACGACCACGTCCCACCACATCACGCTTAGCGCCGGAAGCGAAGGCCGCCAGGTGCGCCTGCTGCAACGCGCGCTGGGCATCGCGGTCGACGGCGTCTATGGGCCCGAAACCGAAGCCGCGGTGCGCCGCTTCCAGGCCACCCGCGGGCTCACCGTCGACGGCATCGTCGGCGCCCGAACCTCTCACGCACTCGCCGTGCAGGCACCGCCGGTACTCTCCGGCGCCGCCGTGCTGCGCGACCTCGCCGGGGAAACCAGCGAACCAGCGCCCGGTGAGGTGCACGAAGCGGTCTCCTCCCCCGGCTCCTCCAGCACGCTCGCGGTCGCCGTCACGGCCGAAGGCGCAGGCTCTGCGGTGGGCACCCCCGCGACCGGCGGGGAAGCCGCAAGCGGCGTAGAAACCCCCGGCGCCGGTAACGGTGGCACCGTTACGCTCGAAAGCGCCGGAGCGTCCGGCGGCGCCGCCGCGGAAGCACCCGCTCCCGCCGAAGGCACGAGCAGCGACGAAACGGGCGGCACCGCGATCCCCGCCGGCGCCGGTCCCACCGGCGACTACGCAGCGCCCGCGATCCTCGAAAGCTCGGGCGGCACGGCTTCGCCCGGGGAAGCAGCAGCGGCCGGCGAAGAAGCCGCGGGCGTGGTTGGCGTCGGCGAAGAAGCCACGGGCAGCGCGGGCACCGGCGTTGGTGCCGCGGGCGCAGGCTCCGAGCACGCCGTCGCCTCCGCGCGCGCCACGACCGACGCGGTGGAGCGTCTGCAGGCCTCGCTGCACGTCGCCGTGGACGGCGAATTCGGCCCCGCCACCGAGCGCGCGATCCGCAGCTTCCAGGCCGCCCACGGCCTCACTGTCGACGGCGTTGCCGGGCCCGCCACCTGGCAGGCGCTCGGCGCGCACAGCCAGCCCGAGCTGACCCCTCCCCCCTCCGCGCTGCCGGTGGCGAAAGGGCCCTCCGCCACTCACGGCGCCGCCGCGCCCGCGGGTGGACAGACTGGCACCCAGATCGGTGGTGCCGGCGCGTCCGCGGGCGGTGCGGGCACGCCCGTCCACCTCTCCTCCGGTGCCGCCACACGGCGCCTGCAGGAAGCGCTGCACGTCGCCGCGGACGGCGAATTCGGCCCCGCCACCGAGGCGGCGGTGCGCCACTTCCAGGCCGCCCACGGCCTCGAAGTCGACGGCGTCGTCGGCCCCGCCACCTGGAGCGCGCTCGGCCTCGCCGGCGCACCGATCCTGCACGCCGACGCCGCCTACTTCCCCCACTCGAGCCCCGCCGGGGGCGGGGGCAGCACCTCCACCGCCGGCGGCGCCGGCGCCCCGAGCGCCAGCTCCTCCAGCGCCGAAGGGATCGTCGCGCGCGTGATCGCCGCCGCCGACGAAATCGCCACCCGCCCCTACGTCTACGGCGGCGGCCACGGCTCGTTCATCTCCTCCGGCTACGACTGCTCGGGCTCGGTCTCCTACGCCCTGCACGGCGGCGGGCTGCTCTCCGCACCCGAGGACTCGACCGGCCTTGAGTCCTACGGCGAACCCGGCCCCGGCCGCTACATCACAATCTACGCCAACGCCGAACACGCCTGGATGACGATCGACGGCCGCCGCTACGACACGGTCGCCCTGGCCGAAGACGGCTCCCGCTGGGGCGGGCCCTCCGACGACGGCGGCGGCTTCGTGGAGCGCCATCCCGACGGGTTGTAGGCCGGCTTCGCAGCCCCTGGCACAACCTCCAACCACCGTATCGGCGAGCAGATCGTCGACCCGAGCGAGCGTACCGTCCCAAGCGCGGCCTAACTTGCGGACAGTCGTCTGATCAGGCGACCCTTGAGCACGTCCGACAAAGGAGGCAACATGCTGGCGCGAGCGCGTACGTTCACGATCGAGGGGCTGCAGACGCGCGCGGTGACGGTGGAGGTGGACATCCGCGCCGGGTTGCCTGCATTCGCGATCGTCGGCCTCGCCGACGCCGCCGTGCGCGAGTCGCGCGACCGTGTGCGCGCGGCGATCCTCAACTCCGGGTATGAGTTCCCCGAACGGCGGATCACCGCCAACCTCGCCCCCGGCGACATCCCCAAGGTCGGCCCCGGCCTCGATCTCGCGCTCGCCTGCGCGGTGCTGGCGGCCTCCGGCCAGCTTCCCCCAAAGCTGCTGGCGAGCCATGCGCTGTTCGGCGAGCTCTCCCTTGACGGCTCCGTGCGCCCCTGCCACGGCACCCTGGCGATCGCGCAAGCGGTGCAAGAGGAAGGCCTGCGGGCGCTCGTGCTTGCGGGGGCGCGGGCACGCGAGGCGGCGCTGGTGGAGGGCCTCGAGGTGGAGGTCGCCGAGTGCCTCACCAGCGCCGCGCGCGTGCTGAGCGGCGGCCAAGGCGACCCGCTGCCGGCGCCGCACCCGCCGGATGAGGAGTCCCAGCGCGATGGCGAGGCGGCAGGCTGGAGCGGCGGGTCGGGGCATCCGGACCTCCGCGACGTGCGCGGCCAGCCACATGCGGTCGAGGCCCTGATCTTGGCCGCCGCGGGCGGGCACAACCTGCTTTTGAGCGGGCCCCCGGGCACTGGCAAGACGATGCTGGCGCAGCGGCTGCCGACGATCCTGCCACCGCTCACCCGCGCGGAGGCAATCGAGGTGACGCGCATCCAGAGCATCACCGGTCGCTTGGAGGATGGGGAGCTGATCAGCCGCCGGCCCTTCCGCGCCCCCCACCATTCGATAACCACCGCCGGCCTGGTTGGTGGCGCGCGGCGCGGGTGGGTCGGCGAGGTGGTGCTCGCTCACCGCGGAGTGCTGTTCCTGGATGAGCTCTCCGAGTTCGCGCGCCCTACGCTCGAGGCGCTGCGCCAGCCGTTGGAGGACGGACGCGTGGCGATCGTACGGGCCCACCACTCGGCGGTGTACCCCGCGCGTTTCGCGCTGATCGCCGCCACCAACCCCTGCCCGTGCGGTTACTTCGGGGACGGCGATCGGTGCAAGTGCGGCGAAGCCGACATCGCCCGCCACAAGCGGCGCCTCAGCGGACCGTTGCTAGATCGCATCGACCTGATCGCCCACCTGCAGCGGTCCGAGGGGCAGCACTCGGCGCGGGTGGGCTGGCGCGATCGGGCCTCCGGGGCGGCGATCTCCTCCGCCGAGGCACGCCGGCGGGTGATGGCCGCCCGCGAGCGCCAGACCTCCCGCCTGCGCGAGGAGGGAATGAGCGCCAACGCACACATGGACGCCCCCATGCTGCGCCGTCATGTGGCACTCGACGAGGGTGCCGAACGGCTGTTGCGCGGCGCGCAGCAGCGCGGCACGATGAGCACCCGCGGCATCGCCCGGGTGCTGCGCGTGGCCCGCACCGCCGCCGACCTCGATGGCAGCGCCCGCACCCGCGAGCAGGATGTCGCGTTGGTGCTCTCGCTGCGCGCGCAGGAGGCCGGCGGGGGAAGGCGGGCAGCGTGATGGGCGCACCCAAGGACTACGCCTGCCCGGCGTGCGTGCGCCGCGCGTGGCTGCTGGAGACGTTGAGCGCGCGGCTGGCATACCGTGCGTGCGAGCCCGAGCGTCTATTGCGGGCACTGGCGCTCGGCGACAAGGAGCTGATCGAAGGGATCGGGGGCAGGCGCAAGGAGGAGCTGCTGGAGCGCCATGCGCAGTTCGAACGCAACCAGCTGGCACCGGCCGAGGGAATACAGCGGATCTGTCGCCACGATCCCCGCTACCCGATCGCACTGCAGAGCGCGGATGACGCGCCGCGGATGCTGCACGTAGCAGGCGGCATCGAGCGCATGCACGCGCTGCTTGCCCAACCAACGGTGGCGATCGTGGGGACGCGCCGAGCGAGCGATTACGGCATGGAGGTCGCCTACGGCCTCGCGCGTGGCTTGGCGGCGAGCGGCATCACTGTGGTGAGCGGCCTCGCGGAGGGCATCGCGGCAGCGGCCCACCAGGGCGCGCTGCAGACGAGCGCCCGCACGGTGACGGTGATGGCGGGCGGCGTCGATGTCGCGAGCCCCGCCAGCTGGCGCGACCTTCACCGGCGCGTCGCGGCCGAGGGATGCGCGCTGGCGGAGCTGCCGTGCGGCGCCGTCGCGCGCGGCTGGTGCCACATCGCCCGCGCGCGGATCGTGGCGGCGCTCGCGCGCATTGTGATCGTGGTAGAGGCGCACGAGCACCCCGCCGAGCTGCTGCACGCAAGTCTGGCAGCCGCCCTCGGCACAGCCGTCGCCGCTGTCCCAGGACGCGTCAGCGCCCCCGCCGCGCGCGGCCCCCACCAACTGCTGCGCAACGGCGCCGTGCTGGTGCGCGACGCCCAGGATGTGTTGGATGCGCTTTACGGGGTAGGCGTACGGCGATCCACCGTGTCGCGCCCGGCACAGGAGGGCCACCTGCGAGCCGTGCTGGAGCAGGTGGGCTCGGGCAATGACACGGTGGCCAAGCTCACCGCGGGAGAGGCGCTGGAAGGTGCTCCCGCGCACGAGGTGCTCGTGGCGCTGGCCGAGCTCGAGCTGGGAGGGGCGGTGGCACGTGGGGATGGCGGGCGGTATGTGGTGTGCGTGTGAGGGCCGAGGATGGCTGGGTGCATCCGCGATTGCAGCCCCACCCAGCGGGGTGCTCGTGCGCTATGGTGCCGCGATCAGATGGAGCCCTGACGTGAAGGCCCGACGGAGGCCTTCCTGACCGCCCACTTCGGACAAGGGCTGATGGCTCCTTTCGCGAACTCGACCACACGCGAGAGGACCATTCAGCATTGCGCCCTTCCCGAATGCCCAATCCAGACAGACGCGAGTTGGCGGCGATCTTCCTCGGGGGGGCCGCCGGCGGCCTGCTGCGGGTGTGGCTGGGCGAGACCTTCACGAGCACCGCCACGCAGTGGCCGTGGGCGACGTTCGCGATCAATGTCAGCGGCTCGTTCCTGCTCGGCTACCTCGCCACCCGCCTGCAGGAGCGCCTGCCGCTCTCGACCTACAGGCGCCCGCTGCTCGGCACAGGCTTCTGTGGCGCGTACACCACCTTCTCGACGATGCAGGTGGAGATCCTCGCGATGATCGAACACCACCGCTACGGGCTCGCCGCGGGTTACGCCGCGGCGAGCATCGCGGCCGGCTACCTGGCGGTGTGGGTGGCGACTGCGAGCGTGCGACGAGTGCGGGTGATCGCGTGAGATCCGCCGACGGGCACACACGATCGGCTCCCCCTCGACGGCGGCCGAGGCAACCCGAGGGTGCCCGATGAGCGCGTGGGTGTGGATCGGCGTGGCACTGCTCGGCGGAGGCGGGGCGATTGCGCGCTTCATGCTCGACGGCACGATCGGCTCGCGCCTCGCGCGGGGCGGCTTTCCGCTCGGCACCCTCGCGGTCAACGCGAGCGGCGCGCTGCTGCTCGGTGCGCTCAGCGGAGCGGCGCTCACCGGCGACGCGCTGCTGCTGGCGGGCACGGCGACGCTCGGCTCCTACACCACCTTCTCCACGTGGATGCTCGAGTCCCAGCGCCTGGCGGAGGACGCGGAGGGCGCCGGCGCGCTGCTCAACATCGCCCTCAGCCTCGCCGCCGGAGTCGGCGCTGCCGCGCTGGGACACGCGATTGGGGTGCGCCTGTGAACGAGGACTGCCTCACCCTCACCACCTACTTCGGCGAGCGCGACCGCACGCCCGACGGGCTGCTGGCGGACGAGCTGATGGAAATCTACGGCGGCCACCGCCTCGCGGCGAGCGTGCTGCTGCGCGGGACCGAGGGCTTCGGGCGCCTGCACCACCTGCGCACCGACAGGCTGCTGAGCCTCTCCGAAGACCTGCCCGTCGTCTCGATCGCGGTCGACAAGCGCGAGCGGATCGAAGCGATGCTGGAGCCGCTGCTACAGATCAAGCGCCGTGGGTTGGTGACGCTCGAGCGCACCCGTCTGCTCAGTGGCGAGATCGGACCGGTGCGACTGCCCGAGCAGTTGCAGGAGGCGACCAAGCTGACGATCTACGTCGGCCGCCGCGAGCGTGCCAACGGCACCCCCGCGTTCGCCGCGGTGTGCGAGCTGTTGCACCGATGCGGCGTCGCCGGCGCGACCGTGCTGCTGGGCGTGGACGGCACGCGCGGCGGCAGGCGCTTGCGCGCGGGCTTCTTCAGCCGCAACGCCGAGGTGCCGAGCGTGATCGTCGCGGTCGGCTCGGGCGAGCGGATCGCCGCGGCGATGCCCGAGCTGGGGCACATGCTGAGCGAGCCGCTGATGACGCTGGAGCGCGTGCGCGTGTGCAAGCGCGACGGACAGCTGCTCGCCACCCCCCACGAGCTGCCCGCCAGCGACGAGCGGGGGCTCGAGCTGTGGCAGAAGCTCACGGTGTACTCCTCACAGAGCGCCACCCACGAGGGTCGCCCGCTACACCTCCAGCTGATCCGCCGGCTGCGCGAATCCGACGCCGCCGGCGCGACCAGCCTGCGCGGCATCTGGGGATTTCACGGCAACCACGCCCCGCACGGCGACCGCCTGCTGCGGGTACGCCGCCAAGTCCCGGTGGTGACGAGCGTGATCGACACCCCCGAGCGAATCGCCCGTGCGTTCGCGATCTTCGACGAACTCACCACCGAGCATGGCCTGGTCACCAGCGAGATGGTGCCCGCCCTTAGCGCGATGAGCGCCGCCGAGACTCGCGGTGGGCTGCGGTTGGCGAGGTTTGAGTTTTGAGTGGGGTACCGGCTACGGGCTGGTGCGCTGGTGCCAGGCCGGCTTGGAGAACTCACCCCAATTATATGCTTTTATTTGGGATCGCAAATAAATGGACCAGCGCCTGAACCCGTACACCCCCGGCTCGGGGATCAAGCCGAAGAGGCTCGCCGGCCGCGACGCCGACCTCGACGCGTTCAGAGTGCTGCTCGGGCGTCTCGCCGACGGCCAGCCCGAGCGCAGTCTCATCTACTCGGGCTTGAGGGGCGTCGGCAAGACGGTGCTGCTGCTGGAGTTCGAGACGCTCGCCCGCGAGGCCGGTTGGGCGTGCAACGAGGTGGAGGAGGTGGGCTCCGGCGACTTCCGGCAGACCTTCGCCGAGCTTGCCTACCAGATGCTGCTCTCGATGAGCCGGCGCACGCGCATGCGATCCCGCGCGACGGCGGCGCTCGGCGTGCTGAAGGCGTTCACACTGGGGCTGCCGGGCGGGATCACGGCAAGGATCGACGTCGAGACGTCCAAGGGGACAGCTGACACCGGAGACCCAGAGCGCGATCTCGCGACACTGCTTGTTGAGGTCGGGCAGGTCGCACAGGCGGGTCGCACCGGTGCGGTGTTCTTCCTCGATGAGATGCAAGGTCTCGACAAGACTGCACTGGCGGCTGTGTGCATGGCGATGAACCGCGTCGGCCAGCGCTCTCTGCCAGTAGCGCTTGTGGGCGCCGGCCTGCCGCCTCTGCCGCGCCTGCTGCGGGCGGCCAAGCCGTACGCGGAGCGCATGTTCGCCTACCACGAGCTCGACCGACTCTCCGACGCCGAGGCTCGCCTCGCGCTCGTCGCTCCCGCGGCACAGTTCGACGTCGAGTACGAGCCACGCGCGGTGGAGCTGATCGTGCAAGCCTCGGCCGGCTACCCTCACTTCTTGCAGGAGTACGGCCGCGTGATCTGGAACGAGGTCGAGGTCTCGCCGATACGTGCACGCGATGTCAACAGCGCGCAGGCGCTGATCTCGGAGGCATTGAGCCGGCGCTTCTTCAGAGACCGCTTCGAGACGGCCTCCGACGCCGAGCAGCGCTACCTCTCCGCGATGGCGCAACTGGGCGATGACACCTCCCGCACCTCAGAGGTGGCCACGCGCGCGGGCTACAAAGATCTCGGCAGCACCTCGCTGCTGCGCGAGAACCTGATGCGCAAGGACCTCATCTACAGCCCCCGCCGGGGTCTCGTCGCGTTCACGGTCCCCCTGTTTGCGGGATACGTGCGCGAGCATCACCCGCTTGCGAGCTTTGAGGAGTAGCGGGCCTCTATTTGGCTTTGTTTGCAAAAGCAAATAAAGCCGGATCGACGGAGCGATCAGCGCCCAGGAGGGCTTTCCCGAGAGAGCGGATGATGGGACTCGAACCCACGACCTTCTGCATGGCAAGCAGACGCTCTAGCCAACTGAGCTACATCCGCGTGGGTCGATCATTCTAGCCGGCCACACGGCATCGCGTCCTCTGGAGTGCCCGCACCCCCGGACCCCAAGAGTCGCCTCGGACGGCAGCCGATGCGCGATTGCACCAATGGCGGACATCCGCTCTCGCCGCTTCACGCGGAAGGACGCACCCCGAGCTCGCCCGCACGGATGCGCTCTGCGAGCCGCGCCGACTCCTCACGCACCATTGTGCCGTCCGGCAGCTCAACCACGGGGAGCATCTTTTGCCCGCTGCGCTCGATCAGATCGGTACGCCTGCCGCGGATCGGGGAGTGCCTGACGATCTCGTACTCGATCCCCGCGTCGTCGAGCGCCTTCTGCACCCGCCAGCAAGGATGCGGCCCCTTGACGAACATGACGCCGCAGCGATGCAACTTGACGGCCATCGGCGCCTCAGGCCAACTCCAGCTCACCCAGCGGGGACATGGCCGGATCATACCTGGCGATCGACGGAGGCAGAGCAACGGAATCCCCTCCCCTCCCTCCCCTTCCCCAAGCGCTCAGCCGATCGCCGCCTCCACCTTGCGACGGAACACCGACGGGTCGATCGCCGGGTAGCGATACAAGTCGGGCTCATCGCCTCGTACAGATCTCGCAGCCGTATCGGGTCCACCAGCCCGTCCTCGATCATGCGGCGCACATCCTCGAGGTCCAGGTTGAAGCCCCGCTCGATCTTGGCGAGCGCCTGGGAGTAGAAGTCGAAGTGGTGCACGTAGACGTTGCCCTCCTGAAAGACGAGCGGGCTGCGCTCGCGCCAGTCCGGCAGCTCCGGAATGCAATCGGGCGGAGAGGCGAGCTCGATGTTGATTGAAAGCCGCTCCTTCAGCGCAGGAAGCTCGCGGAGCAACTCGTCGACATCTGGCTCGAACCGGAGGTCCACATCCATCGTCGAGCCTCGCCAACCCTCGATCACGGCCGTCGCGCCCCCCGTCAGGTAGATCCGCGTCGGTGCGCTTGCCACCCGCCCGAGGCTGCGCGCCAGCTCGCGTAAGCGACCCTCGTCAACCGGAGGTCGCATGCTCCGCCGCCCGCGCAAAGCTCACCATGCGAGCCACCAGCGCGTTGTAGCGGCTGTGAGCCCCTTGGTGGGTGTCCGCGGAGATCACTTCGTAGAGGCGGTGCGAAGGCATCTCGCCACCGTATGCGGGAACATCGAAGCCCAGCCGCCGCAGGCGCGGCGCCGCCATCGCCACCAACAGCGCTGCCTCGCTCTCCCGGCCCACGCCGAGATCCGCCAGCCCGTCGCGCACGAGCTCGTGGCCGGGGAGGTCGGTGGGGACTTCCAACACGCGCCCATCGTAGACGGGTCATCAGCGAGACCCGCCAACGACACATTTTGGACCGCGGTCCAAAGGCATGAAGGGCGCGATCGGTCAATATCGCTCCATGACCCGCTCCCTCTCCCACTCGATGCCCAGCACTCCACGACGGTTCCTGCTGCTCCCCGAGGAATCGCTCACCGCTCCCGGACGGGGGCCGCGGATACGGCGCTACAGACTGGCCAGCGTTGCGCGGCGCTCCGGACCGGGTGCGAGCGATCGCTCTCCCCGTCGGCCCACGGCCGACGGGGAGAGGCAGTAGCCACGCGCCGGGGCCTCCACCCAAGGCTCTCGCAGGCGACCCCGGGAGCCGCGCCATCCATTTCTGCCCGAATCTCTCCCCCCGGATAGGCTCCTGGGAAATGCCGCGGTGGCCTGCCGCGCCCGAGAGTGGGAGCAACCGATGGACGCGCCGACACCCCCGCTGCACCCCGGTCACGGTCCAAGCGCCGAGGAAGGCTCGCGGGAGCGACCGACGAATGTGCCGATCCATCTGTTGCACGATGGTGCGCAGCCGCCGCACTACGCGACGCCCGGCTCCCACGGCTTCGACCTCTGCACCGCCGAAGCGGCGGAGATCGCACCCGGGGAGATCGCGCTGGTGGGCACAGGGCTGGTGTTCGCCACCCCGCCCGGCTGGTGTCTGCTGGTGTGCCTGCGCTCCTCCACGCCCCGGAAGTTCGGCGTGATGCAGCCGCATGCGGTGGGGATCGTCGATGAGGACTACCGCGGCCCGGCGGATGAGGTGCGGCTGCAGCTGTTGAACTTCACCGCCTCCCCCACCACGATCCCAGCGGGCAGCAGGATCGCCCAAGGGGTCTTCGTGCGCGCCTGCAGGGCGCAGTGGAGCGTGCACGCTCCCGAGGAGCACAGCCGCGGTGGGTTTGGCAGCACCGGTGGGTAGGAACCGGCCGAGCGCTCGCCGACCCGGCAGGTCGAGCGTTTGAGGGCCGCTCGGCGGGTAGAACACTTGCGGGCGCTCGAGACAAAGCTCAAGCTTGTATTTCAATCATCCGATGCCTGCGAAGATTCATGCTGCCCACACCGATCGCGATGAATGGAACCGAGCTAAAGCTCCAGGAAGCAGCAGCCGGCGGCCCTTTGGAAGAATGATGGAGATGACAGAGAGCTACCGATACCTCCCCGCCGACATCCCAGTGCCGATCGACGACGGGGCCGCCGACCACCTGCGGGGGATGGAGGTGCCGAGCGTGATGCTCAGCTCGACCCTCGGCGAGCAGCTCGACCTGGCCGCAGCCACCGAGCGCCTCGCGGTGGTGTACGTCTACCCGCGCACGGGAGTGCCGGGCGAGCCGCTGCCCGAGGGATGGGACGAGATCCCGGGAGCCCGCGGCTGCACGCCGCAGAGCTGCGCCTTCCGCGACCACGTGCTGGAGCTCGCGGCCTACGGCGCCTCGGTGCTCGGCCTGAGCGCCCAGTCGCACTCCGAGCAGCGGGAGTTTGCCGGCCGCGAGCACATCCCCTACCCGCTGCTGAGCGATCCCGAGCTGCAGCTGGCGCACGTGCTGGGGCTGCCGACATTCGAGGCCGCCGGTAGGAGCTTCTACCGGCGTCTGACCCTGATCGCCCATCAGAAGCGCATCGCGAAGGTGTTCTACCCGGTGTTCCCGCCGCACCGCAACCCCGCCGAAGTGCTCGACTGGCTGGCGGATCAGCCCATTTAGGGCGCCGCGGCGAGCTCTCCCGGCTCCGGCGCCCGATCCGGCCCGCCATCCGCTGAGGCTCCCGCCCCGGACGCGGCATCCTCGATCCCCCGCAGCGTCACCATCCGCGTGGCGAGCGGGATGGCGAAAAGCACCACGGCCGCCATTGCCAGGAACGCGGCTAGCGGGTGGTGGACGAGCCCCTGCACGAGCAGCGCCACCACCAGCCCACCGAGGTTGCCCGCCATCCACACGATCGCCCCCGCGGTGCCGGCCGCGGGGCCGGCGAGTCGCTCGGCGACGGTCATCAATACCGGCAGCGCGGGGAGCAGCACTGCGCCCATCGCCACCATCACCACCGCCCGCCCGGCGATCCCCGGCAGCACTCCCAGCGCGACGCTGCCGAGGCAGCCGGCGACGATCACCGCCCCCATGAATCGGCGCTCCCCGCCGCGGGCCGCGATTGGGGCGGGCAGCACCGCGCAGCCCACCACGCCCGCGAGGATCATCCCCACCAGCAGCGCGCCGGCGGCGGTTTCGGAGATTCCGGAGGGCTGCAGCAGAGTCTGTAGCCAGGTGGAGAGCGCGACGAACACGCCGAAGCCGAGGAACGCGAGACCCGAGATCACGCGGATCTCCGGGCGCGCCCACAGCGCACGCGCTACGCCTCCTTCGATCGCTGTCTGCTCGCCCTCACCGCTGCCGCGCCGGCGCAGCGCCAGCGCGAGCGCAAACGCCGCGAGCACAGCGAGCCCAGCCTGGAGCTCCAGCAGCAGCTCCAGGCGTGAGGCGCCCAGCAGCGGGCCGAGCAGCAGCGCGGCGAGCATCCCCACGAAGCCGGCGGCGGAGGCGAGCGAGATCCCGAGCGCGCGCGAATGCGTCGGTAGGTATTCGCCGGGGAGCTTCGCCACCGCACTCATCACCAGCGGCTGGGCGAGTGCCACCAGCGACTGCCCCACCAGCGCCCACGCGAACGTAAGCCCGCCCAGGCGCACCAACCCACCCGCCGCGACCAGCGCTCCCCCGAGCACGAGCGAAGGGCGAAACCAGCGGTCGAGCAGGGCGCCCGCGGGGATCGCCAGCACCACGTACAGCAGCGGGAAGATCTCCGCAAGCCATCCGATCGCGCCGACCGACACTCCGTAGCGGTGGGCCGATTCTGTCGTAATCGCCGCATAGGTGAGCCACAGCATCTGCGTGGCGGCTGCCACCGCGCCGTACGCGGCCACCACGCGCCAGCCCACTGCGGGCGACTCCCGCGCGCCCTTGCGCATTGTCTTCTCCACGGCTCCCATAGCGGGCCCTTCCTACCACAAACGGCGCTCACGTTGTGCCCTGGAGACACCCGCCTCGGCACTGCTTCAGAAAATAATGGGTTGGGGCGCAAAACAAAGCATCCACAGCCCTCTCGCAGCCGGCCGGAGCCGGCTCCTCCCACAGCCGGCCGGAGCCCGAACCCCTCCCGCGCCAGCCAGCGACGGTCCACCTCCCTTGGCGCGGGCCAACCGGCTCGACTCTTTCGATATTCAGGTCCGTCCCGGATGGGCCGATATGTACGACGTGGTCCGGGGAGAGCGACAGCGAGCATGGCTGCCTGCCGCCGTGACCTTATGCGTGGCGGCGCTCACCGCTGCCGGCGCGTTCCTCGCCGAGCGCCAGGCGCAGCACGAAGCACAGGCGCGGCGGGCGACGCTCGCGACGAACATCCGCACCCAGGCGCTGTACACAGTGGACGCGGCGATCCAGCGCACCGCCGAGCTCGCCGCGAGCGTCGGCGCCGACTGGGGCGCGCACAACGCGATCTTTGCGGCCGCGGCCCGCGGATTGGAGCGCGAACCGGGGATCGACGGCGTGGGGCTGATGGAAGCGGTGGCGGCGCCACAACGCCGCAGCTTCGAACGCGCCCACGGCCCGATCGAGCTGGCCTCCGCGCGAACCGGCGTCCGGCGCAGGGCGCCGCGGATGAGCGAGTACTACGTGGTGCTCGACAGCGACCGCCGCACTGACGGCCCTTCCAGCCTCGGGTTGGACGTGGCGGCGGAGCCCAAACGCCTCGCGACGCTGGAGGCGGCGGCCCGCTCCGGCCGGCCGCGCGCCACGCCCACCCTGCGCCTGATGAACAGCGCCGGCGCCGGCACCGTGCTGTACGTGCCGATCTACTACCCCCTGCCCACCGCGCCGCCACCACCCGGAAGCCCGCCACCCGGCGCCCCACCCCGCGGTACCCCCCCACCCGGCAGCCAACCCCCGGCGGAAGGCGCCCATGGCCCACTGCGGGGCTTCGCGTCGATCGGCTACAGCTACGCGCTGCTGAGACCCGCGCTGGTGCGTGCGATCCCCCAAGGCACCGCATTCTCCGTGCGCGAAGGAAGCGCGACGCTGCTCGCCGCCGGCACGCTCGAGAGCCCGGCAACCTCGCGCATCGCGGTGGCGGGACGCACCTGGACGCTGGCGGTGGCAGAGCCCGCCCCCGACCGCTCGCTGCCACTGGCGATCGTGCTGGTGGGCGCAATGCTGACGCTGATGGTGGCAACCCTCGGCGTGCAGGCACGCCGCCGGGAGCGCTACGCGGAGGCGCTCGTCGGCCGCCGCCTGGCGGAGCGCGATCAGGCCGAGCGGGCGCTGGAGCAGGCACGCAACGAGGAAGCGCGGGCCCGCAGCCGCTATGAGGCCGAACTGAAGCACATGGCCGACCACGACCCGCTCACCGGCCTGCTCAACCGCCGCGCGTATGAGCGCAGCCTGGAGGAGCACCTCGCACGGGGCGAGCGCTACGGCCACGCCGGCGCGGTGATGGTGCTGGACCTCGACTCCTTCAAGGAGGTCAACGACACCCTCGGCCACAGCGCCGGCGACGAGCTGATCGTGCGCGTGGCGGGCGCGCTGGCGAGCCGTTTGCGCGAAAGCGACACACTGGCGCGCCTCGGCGGCGACGAGTTCGCGATCCTCACCCCGATCGGGGAGTGCGAGGAGGCGGAGAGTCTCGCCGACTCGCTGCTGGAGGTGGTGCGCCAGGAGCGCGCCCCGCGCGGGCCGGGCGGCCGCGAGCGCCCGATCACCGCCTCGATCGGCGTGGCGCCGCTGCAGGGCGCCGAGCAGCTGAGCGCCGAGGAGGCGCTGATCAACGCCGACCTCGCGATGTACGACGCCAAGGAGGCAGGGCGCGACTGCAGCGTCACCTACGGCGGCGCCGGCCGCGGGCAGGCGCACATCGAGGCGCGCCTGGAATGGGCAGAGCGGATCCGCGCGGCGCTCGACGAGGACCGTCTTGTGCTGCACGCGCAGCCGGTGGTGGAAACCGCCACCGGCCTCACCACGCAGCACGAGCTGCTGGTGCGAATGGTCGATGTCCACGGCGATCTGATCCCCCCCGGCAGCTTCCTGCCGGTGGCAGAGCGCTTCGGGCTGATCCGCGAGATCGACCGCTGGGTGGTGACCCGCGCGATCAGGATGCTCGGCGAACACCGCGCGGCAGGCCGCCGGCCGATCGTCGAGATCAACCTCTCAGCCCACTCGCTCGGCGACGCGCAGCTGGCGCTGCACATCGGCCGCGAGCTGCGCGCCGCGGGGGTGGCGGCGACGCAATTGATCTTCGAGGTGACCGAGACCACGGCGATCGGCAACATCGCCGCCGCACGCACCTTCGCCGAGCGCCTCGGCGAGCTGGGGTGCCGCTTCGCGCTGGACGACTTCGGGGCGGGCTTCGGCTCCTTCTACTACCTCAAGCATCTCCCCTTCGACTTCATCAAGATCGACGGGGAGTTCGTGCGCAACTGCCCCTCCGACCCCACCGACCGCCTGGTCATCCGCGCGGTGGTGGAACTGGCGCGGGGAATGGGCAAGCGCACGATCGCCGAGTTCGTGGGCACCGAGGAGACCTACACAATCCTCCGCGAACTGGGCGTGGACTACGTCCAGGGCTTCCACCTCGGCCCGCCCGCGCCACTCGAGAGCTGGCTGGGCATGTCCTCCTCGCGCCCGCGGTAGCGCACATCGCCGCAATGCCAACCAAACGCCCTACCGAACTGGCCCTTAACGGGATCGGCCCGCCGGGGGCAGCGGGCCGATCAGGGAGGGAATGAGGGAGGGATGCTCCTCGTGCGTATGTTGCCCGGATGTCTCAAACCCAAACACGGATTTGTCCAGTTTGGAGTTGTTGGAATAATCACCTACGCAAGTGAGGCAGCACGGCCGCCAAGCGCTCCAACCACGACATCGCCCGCGGTCGCGACAACGGAGCCGCGGCGACCGCCACGACGGACTACGTCGAGGGCAGCAACGACGGCACGCGGCGATCCTCGGCGGAAGGCCCATCGGCGACTGAGGGCACGCGCGACTGCTTGACGTTGTAGAGACTGCGGTCGGCGCGGGCGAGGCAGGCATCGAGATCCTCCCCGGGCTCCCAGCCACTGACTCCCACCGACCAATCGACCGGGAGATCGTCCCAGCGCAGGCGCTGGAGCACCCCCGCGGCCTCGGACTGTGAGGTGGCGGGCAGCAGCAGCACGAACTCATCGCCCCCATGACGGGCGAGGATGTCGCCGGCGCGCAGGCGGGCCTGCCACTCCCGCCCCAGCTCGGCGAGCACCCGATCCCCGGCGGCGTGCCCCGAACGGTCGTTGATCTGCTTGAAGCCGTTGAGGTCGAGCAGCGCGATCGTCAGCGGCGTGGGCGTGCGGTCGGCGATCCCCCGCTCGCGGGCGGCGAGCGCGAGGAAGCCACTGCGGTTGAGCAGCCCGGTGAGCGGGTCGGTGTCGGCGCGCTGGCGCAGGCTTTCGCTGAGGTTACCGAGCACCAGGCCGGTGGACCACGCGGTGCCGGTGACGACCACCCACACGATCCCCATGTGGGGCAGCCCGCTCGCGATCAAGCCGGCGGCGAAGCCGACCGAGATCAAAAGCGCCTGCACGAGCAGCGCGCGGCGAGAGAAGAAGTGCGCCACGTACATCGCCGTCCACGGGTAGGCGAACGCTGCCAGCATCACCCCGCCGGTGGTGCGCGCGTTGGCGACCATCACGCTCAGCGTCACCGCGCTCAGCGCCATCAACAGTTGCATGAAGAGCATCGAGGGGTTGCGCGCGAAGATCCACAGCCCGGCGCCGACCAGCAGCGCGAGCGTGCCGACCGCGAGCTCCAGGCGCACGGGCTGCTGGACGCTCAGCGGGAAGGCAGCGGCCGCGAAGCACTCCGCGCCACGGCACATATACAGCAGCGACGCAGCCCACACCATCGGCGGGCGCCTATCGAGCAGCGACCCGAGTCCACCACGGGCGATTCTCGGGAAACGCTGAGGGAACATCTGCTCGTTTCTTCGGATCCCCCGGTCCCCAGCTTGAGCGCAGGACGACGAAAAAACTCGCTGTTAGGAGACAAAACGGCGGAGCTGGAGCCGGCATCGGTGGGTTGGGGATCATCCACGCGGGTGGCCGCGGCATCCAAGCGCCCGGGGGTGGGACCTCCATGTCCCACCACCAGCGGGAGCCGCCACCACGACGGCTACCCTGGGTGGATGCTCTTCGGCCGCCGCACCCCGACGATGGTGGATCCCGCCTCGGCGCTGCCAGGGCGCAGCGAGCCACTCGCGGTGCCCGAGCGCCACGAGGTGCTCGGCACCCCGCTGCGGCTGGATGCAGGCCAGACACCCGACGGCCTCGAGCAGGGGGTGTTCGGGATGGGTTGTTTCTGGGGCGAGGAGCGGGTCTTCTGGCAGGCCCCGGGGGTGTACACCACAGCGGTGGGATACGCGGGCGGCTTCACGCCCAACCCCACCTACGAGGAGGTGTGCTCGGGGCGCACCGGCCACGCGGAGGTCGTGCTGGTCGTGTTCGACCCGGCCGCGACCAGCTACGAGGAGATGCTGAAGCTTTTCTGGGAGGGCCACGACCCGACCCAGAGCATGCGCCAGGGCGCCGACGTGGGCACGCAGTACCGCTCGGCGATCGTGTGGCAGAGCGAGTCCCAGCGCGCGCAGGCAGCGGCCTCGAAGGAGACCTACCAGCGGATGCTGAGCGCCGCGGGGCATGGGGAGATCGCAACGGAGCTGATTAAAGGCCCGCCCCCCCCACCGGCGCACCCGTTCTACTACGCCGAGGCATACCACCAGCAGTACCTCGCGAAGAACCCTGGCGGCTACTGCGGCCTGGGCGGGACCGGGGTTGCCTGCCCGGTAGGGCTCGCCACAAGCGGTTGACAACTTCGCCCTGAAAACGACGCGGCCCGCCGAGGCGGGCCGAGCTGCAGGCGCTTGATAACCGCACAAAGAGTAGCAGGCAGACGGGCGACAAAGCGCGACGGCGACTAACTCGTCTCGGCGCATGATAAGTGGCCACCTGCTCATATCGCCCGTCCAAGCGGCGGAAGGTGTGGGAATCGAACCCATCCGGAGGATCGCTCCGGAAGAGTGGTTATCAAGCACCTGCGACGACCACGTCGCTGCACCTTCCTGCATCGCATTGTACTCAAGCCCTGGGACGGGAAACAACTGTGGCCCCGCCGAAGCGGGGCCACAGTGCGCATCGCGTCGTGGTGGACCGATCGGAGATCAGAGGGATCTCCGATCGGCCAGCGCCCAGAGGATGGCGCACTCCACTGGTGAGACGGGGACGTCCTTGCCCTATGTCGCCCCTCCCACCGCAGCCGGCGTTGGCTGCCACGCAGGCGGATGCGGACCCCCGAGCGTCGGCACATCCGAGGGGTACACCTCGTTGCCGTGGATGGCGTGATCGCCGATCTCCAGTTCCTCGTCCGTGAGCCGCAACGGGAACACCAGCCCGACGACCTTGAGGATGATGAACGTCGCCACTGCCGTGTAGGCGATCACCCACGCGGCGGCCTCGGCCTGCCAGCGCAACAGCGTCCAGCCACCGCCCAGCAGCAGACCCTCTTTGCCCGGCAGGTTGGAGGCACCGTGCACGCCGATGTACTCGACCACCGCCGGATCGGCCAGCAGCCCCACCATCAGGCCGCCTGCCAGTCCGGCAATCCCATGTGTATAGATCACCCCCAGGGTATCGTCCACGTTGCGGAACGGGCGCGTTCGGCTGAGGTAGCGGATCGCCATCCACACGATCGTCGCGTCGACCGCGCCGACGATGATCGCACCCCACCCGTTGACGAACCCGGCCGATGGTGTGATCCCGACGAGGCCGGTGATCATGCCGTTGACCGCACCGATCATCGATGGCTTGTCGCGGTAGATGTAGTCCCACGCGATCCACACCATCATCGCCACCGCGGTGGCGAGGTTGGTGTTGAGCACCGCCGCCGAAGCGTCGGCGCCGGCGTAGTAGGAGTCCCCGCCGTTGAAGCCGTTCCAACCCAACCACAGCAACCCGGCGCCACACGCCAACATCAGCAGGTTGTTGGGCGCGTCGACCTCGCGATCGCGCTGCAATCGCGGCCCGATCACCCATGCGAACACGAACCCTGAGATACCCGCAGAGAGGTGGATGACGTAACCACCGGAGTAGTCGAGGGCGCCGTGCGCGGCGAAGTAGCCGCCGCCCCACAGCAGGAACGCGTTGACCGTGTACACGAACGTGATCCACAGAGCCACATACGGGATCCACGCCTTGAAGTTGACCCGCCCCAACACCGAGCCGAGCGCCAGGATCGGGGTGATCGCGGCGAACACGAACTGGAAGTACACCAGCGACGCCTCGGGGAAGTGGAACGGCGGGCCTTCGGTGACCGATGGAATCAGCGCCTGAGCCTCCTCGCCGGTGTGGCTGAGCACGCTGCCGGGCTTGCCCAGGAACGTTTCGAAAAAGCCGTGCCCGCTTCCGATCGGGGTGCCAAAGCCCATCTTGAACGCCCACAGGCACCACACGATGAGCGTCACGCAGAACGCGACGAACGTGAGCATCATGCTGTTGACCGACCAGCGCTTCTGCATCACGCCGCCGTACAGAACCGCCAGGCCGGGCAAGCTCATCAGCCCGACGAACGTGGCGGCGGTCATCTGCCAGGCGTTGTCACCTGCGTTCAGCCAACTTGGGTATGACAGCCAGGTCATGTGCCTCCATTCCCTGTCGTTGTGGATCGGTTGACAGCGCCTCCCCGCCCCCGGGCGAAGTGCGCCAATTGCGATTTCTTATGAAATCCGCATTGCAGGGCGCTCGCCAGGGACATCCTGGCCAACACTTTGAGGAGGTCTTTCGACATTTGTATAGATGTGCCGAGGAGAGCCCGGGATGGCGCCGGCCGATCGCAGCGCGGCCGAAGAGAACCCGCGATGACGGCCGTCAACGCCGTGGATCGGACGCCAACCCGGGCCTCCCGCGGGCGATTGGCGCCATGCGATCGACGGCAACTCGACCGCCACAGACCGGACCAAAGGCTCCCCGAGAGTTCAGCGCCGCGGGTCGAACGGGAACCCGGCCCGCACACAGGCGGCATGCAGCTCTTCGGCGACGCTTTTGAACGCCCCGGGCGTGGCGCACACCGTGCGCGCCTGCTCACCGCAGGCATGCTCGGTGGCACCGCCGAGCGTGGAGGCGAACGTCACTTCGATGCAATCCTTGCGCGCGGGCGCACCGCTCGACAGCGCGTAGACGCCGAGGCCAATCGCGGCGAGCGCTACGCACGCCAGCAGCACCGCGACGATGGTGCGCTCGCGCCTGCCCCACCGCAGCGGCTCGGAGAGCCGCCGGGACTGGTCCATCATGATCATCGGATCGGTAAGGCTACTCGCCGGGTTTGAAGGCGAGCGCGGCGGAGTTGATGCAGTAGCGCTGACCGGAGGGGCCGGGGCCGTCGTCGAAGACGTGCCCGAGATGCCCCCCGCAGCGGCGGCAGCGCACCTCGGTGCGGCGCATGAAGAGGCCGTTGTCGGGCCGCAGCTCCACCGCCTCGGCCACCGCCGGCTCGGTGAACGACGGCCAGCCGGTGCCGGAGTCGAACTTGGTGTCGGACCCAAACAGCTCGGCCCCGCACCCGGCACAGGTGTAGGAGCCGGTTTGCTTGTTGTGCAGCAGCGCCCCCGTGAACGGCGCCTCGGTGTCGGCACGCCGCAGCACGTCGTACTGCTCCGGCGTCAGCTGCTCGCGCCACTCCTGCTCGGACCTCTGCTCTGCTGAGTTGGCCTGCGGTGTATCGCTCATACCCTCTTTCTAGCACCACCGTATCTGCATCGGTCGTATCGCATACGCCGCATCGCATCTACCGCATCGGTAAGGGGCGGCATCGCATCCACCGCATCCGTATACGCCGCATCGCATCCACCGCATCGGCCTCCGTCAGGCACCCACGTGCATCCATCCAGCCGCGCGCGGGTAGGTGGACCCAGCAGGGGCGATCCCCCACAAACCGCCAATCGCCGGACAGAAGGAGTGACATGGAGACGATCAAGCTGGGACGCACCGACCTCGAGGTCTCGCGCATCTGCCTGGGAACGTGGCAGTTCGGCGGAGACTGGGGCCAGATCGACCGCGACGAGGCGGTGGCGACGGTCCGACGCGCACGGGAGCTGGGCATAAACTTCTTCGACACCGCGCAGGGCTACGGGTGGGGCGCCTCCGAGAAACTGCTCGCACAGTCGCTCGCCGGGGTGCCGCGCGAGCAGGTGGTGATCGCCACCAAGGGCGGCCTGCGCCAGGACGGGGACGAGCTGGTGCGCGACTCCAGCCCCGCGTGGCTGCGCAAAGGCGTGGAGGAGAGCCTCGGCCATCTCGGCACCGACTACATCGATGTCTATCAGGTGCACTGGCCCGATCCGCACACCTCCTTCGCGGAGACGGCGACGGCGCTCCAGGAGCTGGTGCGCGAGGGCAAGGTGCGCCACGTGGGGGCCTCCAACTACGACGCCGGGCAGATCGCCGAGTTCGAGCGCACCCGCCCACTGGAGACACTACAGCCGCCCTACCACATGCTGCGCCGCGAGATCGAGCAGGCGGTGCTGCCCTACTGCAGCGAGCACGACATCGGCGTGTTGATCTACGGCCCGCTCGCGCACGGCCTGTTGAGCGGGCACTTCACGCGCGAGACGCACCTCGAGCACGACGACTGGCGCGCGGGCAGCGATCTGTTCAGCGGCGAGTCCTACCAGCGCAACCTGGGCATCGTCGAGCGCCTGCGGGAGCTGGCGGGGGAGCTCGGCATCACCGTCGCGCAGCTGGCGATCGCCTGGACCCTCGCCAATCCCGCGGTGCACGTGGCGATCGTCGGCGCCCGCCGCCCGGCGCACATCGAGGGCGCCGCGCCCGCCGCGGAGATCCACCTCGACGAGGATGCGATGGCGCGCGTGGAGGAGATCCTGGCGCAGGCCGCGATCGTCGGCGGCCCCACGCCGGAGGGGGTGTAGCCACCGCTGGGCTCTCGCGAGCGCAACATCGCAGACTGAGCGCGGACCGCCTCCGGTCCACTTTGCACACCGTTGCGGCCTGCTATCGTGATCTTTACGTTCACGTCAAGTTGCGGAAGACGCCCCACAGCGCCTCCAGAAAGGCAGCCCCTTGGCCCGCGCCACTCCGAGCACCAGCACCGAGACCACCACCCCACGCCGCCGACTGGGGGTCGCCGAAGGCCACGCCAACTACAAGTGGTGGGCGCTCTCCTGCACCAGCCTGGGAATGCTGCTGGCGGCGACCAACTCGGGAACGCTGATCATCGCGCTGCCCGACCTCGAGCGCTCGCTGCACGCCTCGCTGCTGGCGCTGGTGTGGGTGATCCTCGCCTACCTGATCGCCGCCACCGTGCTGGTGCTGATGGCGGGGAGGCTGTCGGACCTGTTTGGGCGCAAGCGCGCCTACATCGGGGGCTTCATCGTGTTCGCGCTGGCCTCGCTGGGGGCCGGCTTCTCGCCCAACGCCGAAGTGCTGATCGTGTGGCGCGTGCTGCAAGGGATCGGCTCGGCCTTCCTGTTCGCCAACGCCGCCGCGCTGGTCACCGACGCCTTCCCCCACGACGAGCTGGGCTTGGCGATGGGCACCAACACGATGGTCGCCGCGATCGGCCTGGCGATCGGGCCGGTGCTGGGTGGCGTGCTGGTGGGCATCTCCTGGCATTGGGTGTTCTGGTTCAACGTGCCGCTCGGCCTCGCCGGCGCCGCGTGGGGCGCGCTGATCCTCCGCGAGCTCTCAAAACCGGATGAGATCCGCGGGTATGACGTGCTCGGCAACCTCACCTTCATCCTCGGCCTCACCGGGCTCGTGCTGGGCGTCTCGCGCGGCGGGCTGAGCGGCTGGGATGATCCGATCGTGATCGGCGGCCTGCTCGCCGCGCTCGTGCTGCTGCCGCTGTGGGTGCTGATCGAGAGCCGCTCGCGCGCCCCGATGCTCGATTTGACGTTGTTCAAGAACCGCCTGTTCGCGGCCGCCACCGCCGCCGCCTTCATCAACGGGCTAGCGCGCTTCGCGCTGATGTTCCTGTTCGTCTTCTACTTCCAGGGTGCTCAGGGGGACAGCCCGATCACCGCCGGGGTGAAGCTGATCCCGCTGGCGCTGGGGATGCTGGTGTCCTCGCCGCTGGCGGGCATCTACGCCGACCGCCACGGCTCGCGCGGGTTGGCGGCGCTGGGAATGCTGGTGAGCGCCATCGGGCTCGCCGCGATGACCACGCTGCAGGTGGACACCCCCTACTGGCAGAGCACGCTGTGGCTGCTGCTTGTGGGGGTGGGCTCGGGGATGTTCAACAGCCCCAACACCGCCGCGATGATGGGCGCCGTGCCCGCCAAGCGGCGGGGCATCGCCGCCGGCGCGCGCACGCTGCTGCAGAACACCGGCGCGGTGCTCTCGATCGCGTTCGTGATGGCGATCGTCACCTCGGCCGTCCCCCGATCCACGCTGTTCGCCGTCTTCTCCGGCCTCGCCAAAGGACTCTCCTCGCAGAAGCTGGCGCCGTTCATCGACAACATGCATACGGCGCTGTGGGTGCTCGCCGCCACCTCGCTGCTCGGCGCGGGCGTCTGCCTGATGCGCCCCCGCCACGTGGAGGCGAGAGCCGAGGAGCGGCAGGTCGCCGATCGTCCGGCCACGGTTGGAGCACGCTCGTGAGCATCCCGCTTGGCATCGGCACCGTCGAACAGCAGCCATCCTTCTCCGGAGCACCCTCGTGAGCGCCCCGCTTCGCATCGGCGACGTCGCCCGCCTTGTGGGCACCACACCGCGCACGATCCGCTACTACGAGGAGATCGGACTGCTCGCAGAGGCGCCCACGCGACCCTCCGGACAGCACCGCACCTACACCGAGGCCGAGGTCGAGCGCCTGCGCGAGGTGATGCGCCTGAAGAGCCTGCTCGGGGTGACGCTGGAGGAGCTCAAGACGCTGCTCTCCGTCGAGGAGGCGCGAGCGGAGGTGCGCGCGCAGCTGCGCCGCGAGGACGTGCACCCAGAGCGCCGCCACGAGCTGCTGCAGGAGGCACTCGGTCACATCGATCGCCAACTGGAACTGGTGGAGCACCGCTCCGCCGAGCTGGCCAAGCTCAAGGACGAGCTCACCCAGACGCGGGCGCGGGTGCGCCGCAAGCTGCGCGAGCTCGGTGCCGCCCCGGCCGCGGCGCTCCCCGCCTGATCTAAAGGGCCCACGACAAAGTCTCTGACGGCCGGTGCGGCCGCTTCGCGGCGGTGTGCGCCACCCGCGATGCTCGCCGTGCCACCCACTTTGTCGCGAAACCTACGCCGTTTCGAGTGCTCCCGCGGAGGCCTCGCCGCGCACGGCGTCCGCCACCGCCTCCTCACCCTGGGGCTGCTGCGCCTGCACCCTCGGCACCAACAGCCCCGCGAGGAAGGCCACCACCAGGAAGCCGGTAGCCATCGCAAACGTCTCGGTGAAGCCCGTGACGGTTGGCTCTCCGTGCGCCACATTGGCGGCGATGAAGGTCGCCGAGAGCTGCCCGCCGAGCGCCCCGCCGAGCGTTCGCATCACCGTGTTCATGCCGCTCGCCACCCCCGTCTGGTGGATCGAGACCGCCTGCACGATCAGGTTGCCGAGAGCCGCGAAGGCGAGGCCGATCCCGACGCCGAGCAGCGCCGCGGCGATCAGCAGCTCGTAGGGGTGGCTGTGGGCCGCGGCGAGCAGCGCGAACGAGGCGGTGGTGAAGGCCGTGCCCGTCAACAGCGCCGCGCGCGAGCCGAAGCGGGCGGAGATCCGCCCGGCGAACATCCCGAGGATCGTCATCCCCACCGTCGAGGGCAATAGATACAGGCCGGAGACAACCACCGAGGCGCCGAACCCGAAGCCCGTGCTGGTGGGTAGCTGCGCGAATTGGGGGAAGACGATGAACGATGCATACATGCCCGCGCCCAGCAGAAAGGCCGCAAGGTTGGTTGTCCAAACACCCCGTATCCGCATCATCGTCATGTCGATCAGCGGGTTGTCGCTGCGCACCTCCACCGCGATCCACGCAGCCGAGAAGAGCAGCCCGACGAGGATCAGGCCGAGCGTGCGGGCCGAGCCCCAGCCCCAGGTGGTCGTCTCGCTGATCGCCAGCAGCACGATCGAGATGCCGATCGTCATCAGCGCCCCCGCCAGCCAGTTGATCCGCCCGGGCACGCGCACCGGCGATTCGGGGATGAAGCGCCACGTCGCGACCGCGGCGAGCACCACCGCCACGAGCGGCAGCCAGAAGAGCCAGTGGTAGTTGAGATGCTCGACGATCACGCCCGAGAGCACGATGCCCACGCCCGCGCCGACCCCCAGGATCGCGGAGAGCAGGCCGATGCTCCCTGCGACCTTCTCGCGCGGGAACTCGTCGCGGACGATCCCAAACGCCAGCGGGAAGATCCCGCCGCTCGCGCCCTGGATGAAGCGCGCCACGATCAACACCGCCAGCGAGCTCGACACCGCCGCGAGCAGCGTGCCGGCCGCGAGGACCACGAGCGTCCACAGCAGCAGCCGCTCCTTGCCATGCATGTCGCCGAGACGACCGATGATCGCGGTGCCCACCGAGGCGGAGAGCAGATAGGCGGTCAGCAGCCACGCGATGCCCGTCTCGCTGGTGTGCAGCGCGCGCTGCATCGTCGGCAGCGCCGGGATCACGGAGGAGCTCAGCATCGCGTAGGCCAGCCCCGCGAGGCATAGCACGACGAGGATCAGTGTCGGATGCGTGCGGTTTGTGTCGGGTGAGCTCATGCGCGCGGTGGCCGTCGCTCGAGCGCTCGGGGGTGACGCGACAGCGAGGCCTCCTACAGTAGCCGCACCGGCGGGGGTCCTACATTGATGGGGACCCGCAGTCCGACTCGCGAGTAAGGAGGCATCAATGGAGCGCAAGTGGTGGACCCTGATCGCGGTGTCGATCGCAATCTTCATGCTGCTGCTCGACATCACCGTCGTGAATGTCGCGCTGCCCTCGATCCAGCGCGAACTGCACTCCTCCTTCGCCGACCTGCAGTGGGTCGTCAACGCCTACGCGCTGACGCTCGCCGCCTTCCTGCTGACGGCGGGATCCATCGCCGACCTGTTCGGACGCCGGCGCGTGTTCACGGCCGGCCTCGTGGTGTTCACCTGCTCCTCCGCCGTCTGCGGGCTCTCCGACTCTCCCCTGATGCTCAACCTCGCCCGCGCCGTGCAGGGGGTCGGCGGGGCGATGATGTTCGCCACCTCGCTCGCTCTGATCGCCCAGGCCTTCCAGGGCCGCGACCGCGGGATCGCCTTTGGGGTGTTCGGTGCCGTCACCGGTGCCGCCGTCGCCGTCGGTCCGGTGGTCGGCGGGATCATCACCACCGGCATCGGCTGGCAGTGGATCTTCTTCGTAAACGTCCCAATCGGAGTCGCCGCGGTCGTGCTCACCCTGATGCGCGTAACAGAGTCGCGTGACCCAAACGCGACGGGAGTTGACTGGCTCGGCCTGGTGACCTTCTCGGGGTCGCTGTTCCTGCTGGTGTATGCGCTCGAGCAGGGCAACGAAGCCGGCTGGGGCTCGACCAAGATCGTCTCGCTGCTGGTCGCCTCGGTGCTGCTGATCGCGGCGTTCCTGGTTGCAGAGATGCGCCAGCAGCGGCCGATGCTCGACCTCAGCCTCTTCCGCCGCCACGCCTTCACTGGGGCCAACATCGTGGCGTTCGCCCTCTCCAGCTCGATCTTCGCGATGTTCCTCTACCTCACCCTGTACATCCAGGATGTGCTCGGCTACGGCGCCCTGCAGGCCGGCCTGCGCTTCCTGCCGATCACAATGCTCTCCTTCATCGTCGCCCCGATCGCCGGGCGGCTGACCGTGCGCGTGCCGGTGCGCCTGCTGCTCGGCGGGGGCCTCGTGCTGGTGAGCGGCGGGCTGCTGGCGATGACAGCGGTGGAACCCAACTCCGGGTGGACGGTGCTGATACCCGGCTTCGTGCTCGCGGGGGCCGGCATCGGCATGATCAACCCGCCGCTGGCCTCGACCGCGATCGGCGTCGTGCACTACTCGCGCAGCGGGATGGCGTCCGGCATCAACAGCACCTTCCGCCAGGTTGGCATCGTCACCGGGATCGCCGGCCTCGGCGCGATCTTTGCCCATGAGGTCAGCCACACCGTCGACTCCAAGCTGGCAGCGAGCGGGCAGAGCCAGGCCGTCCAGAGCGCTGCCCACGGGCATCTCTCGACGCTGCTGCAGTCCGGGGAAGTCGGCAAGGTCCTCCACGCCCTTCCCCCTGCCCCCCAAGCCGCACTGGAACACGCCTACCGCGTGGGCTTCACCGAAGCCTTCACGACGATCCTCGCGATCGCCGCCGCGGTAGCGCTTGCCGGCGCGGTGTGCGCCTTCGTGTTGGTGCGCAGCCGCGACTTCGTCAGCTCGGCCGAGCCGGCCGCAGAGGTCCCGTCGCCCGAGCCCGTCGGCGTGGAGGCCGGGGTCGGGGTCGGGGTCGGGTAAGCCTGGGTGTGCTTGTGCTGCACGCGGGCGTCGGGCGCGCCCACCTCTAACGTGCGTTGCCACCCGACGGCTCGCGGAACGCCCTGGATGCGGTCACTGAGCCCGCCGCTCGTACCCGGGACAGTCCAGCACCGGCAGACGAGGATAACGTGGATACGCAGGGTCCTCGCGCGAGCGGTTGCACAGCGAGAAGACCGAGCCGCGCGTGTTGGGCACGACGCGCTGGAAGGCGCAGCTGTCGCACAGCCCGGCCGCCGGTTGCCCGCGGGACGCGGTCGGTGCCGTCACGGAGGACATCGACGCAGCGTAGTCGAGCGATGTGGGGGCCGCGGACGGGCTTCGACACGGCGCGACCAACCCTGCAATAATGGTTGACTAAGCAACTATGGCGATCTTTTACCGACTCCTCGGCTTCCTGCGTCCCTACCGGCGCGGGCTGACCGTCTCCTGGGGCCTCGCCAGCCTCGCGATGGTGATGACCGTCGCGCTTCCGGTCCTCACCGGGCGCGCCGTTGAAGCGATCGATCATGGCGCCCATGCCTCTGCTCACCACCAGACGGCACTGCGCGCGCACGACCGCCACACGCTGCTAACGCTGGCGCTCGCGATCCTCGCCCTGGTGCTACTGCGCTGGGCGGCGATGTACTGGCGGCGGATGGTCGCCGGGCGCCTCTCGCTGGGCGTCGAATACGACCTGCGCGAGCGGGTCTACAACCATCTGCAGCGCCTGGAGCTCGGCTTCTTCGATCACCAGCAAACCGGCCAGCTGATGTCGCGCGGCACCGTGGACCTTCAGGCCGTGCGCTTCTTCCTCGGTTACGGCCTCGTGTTCATCCTGCAGTCGATCCTCACGATCGTGCTGGCCGGCGTGGTGATGATCGTAGTCAACCCAGAGCTGGGCCTGATCGCACTCGCTCCGGTGCCGTTCGTGGTGGTCATCTCCTACCGCTATGGCCGCCGCGCGCGGCCCGCGATCCAGGAGGTGCAGCAGCGCATCGGCGAGCTCACCGCGGACGCCGAGGAGAACATCACGGGGGTGCGGGTGGTCAAGGCATTTGCCCGCGAGCCCCGCCAGCTCGAGCGCTTCAAACGCAGCTCCGGGCGCGTGTTCGAACAGGCGATGGTCACGACCCGCCTGGAAGCCGCCTACAACCCGATCATCGGCTTCCTGCCCCAGCTCGGCCTCGCCGCCGTGCTGCTGGTGGGCGGCGAGTCGGTGATCCACGCCCACCTGACGCTCGGCCAGTTCACCACGTTCTACCTGCTGCTGAACATGCTGATCAGCCCGATGCGCTCGCTCGGCGTGACGCTCAACCTCGCCCAGCGCGCAACCGCCTCGGGCGCTCGCATCTTCCAATTGCTCGACCGCGAGCCCCATCTCGCCGAGCCCCCCGGAGCCCCGCCGCTGCCCGCCGGCAACGGACATGTGGAGCTGCGCGGCGTGACGCTGCGCTACGAGGATCCCCACGATGAGCTGACGGGGATCGGCTCCTCGACGGCGCACGCGTCCGACGCCCAGCAGGCGCGAGCGGTGCTGCACGACATCGACCTCGACGTGCCCGCGGGGCAGACCGTCGCGCTGGTGGGAGCCACGGGCTCGGGCAAGACCAGCCTCGTGGCGCTGATCTCGCGGCTGTATGACCCAGCCGCGGGCAGCGTGCTGCTGGACGGAGCCGACGTCCGCGAGGTGAGCCTGCGCTCGCTGCGCTCCGCCGTGGCGGTCGTCAGCGACGACCCCTTCCTGTTCTCCGCTTCCGTGGCCGAGAACATCGCCTACGCCCGCCCCGACGCCTCGATCGAGGAGATCGAAGCGGCCGCCCGCCGCGCGCAGGCGCACGACTTCGTCAGCCGCCTGCCCCAGGGCTACGAGACGCAGATCGGCGAGCGCGGCCTGACGGTGTCCGGCGGCCAGCGCCAGCGCATCGCGATCGCGCGCGCGCTGCTGGCCAACCCGCGCGTGCTGGTGCTCGACGACGCCACCTCCTCGGTGGACGCCTCCACCGAGCAGAGCATCAAGCTCGCGCTTGCGGAAGCGATGGCGGGACGCACCACGTTCGTGATCGCCCACCGCCTCTCGACGATCGCGCTGGCGGACGAGATCGTCGTGCTGGATGGCGGCCGGATCGTCGCGCATGGCGACCACGAAGAGCTCCTGGAGCAGTCGGATCTGTACCGCGAGATCGTGGAGAAGGGCCTGCCCGAGCATGTGTTCCTCACCAAGGAGACGCGCGAGCGCGAGCGGGGGGTGGCGCTGTGAGCCCCCCCGGCGGATTCGGCGGCGGTGGAATGGGCGGCGGCCGGGGTGGCGCAGGCGCGGCCCGGCGGGGCCTCGGCCCTGGCATGGGTCGCGGCGGACAGCAGTGGGATGGGGAGCGCGCAAGCAAGGAAAGCCGCGCGCGCAACCTGCGCGGCTTGCTGGAGCTGCTGCGCCCCTACCGGCTGCGCGTCGCCGCAATGCTTGCGGCGCTGATCGTCGGCACCGCCGCCTCGCTGGCGCCGCCGCTGCTGGCGAAGGTGGCGATCGACGAAGGGATCGAGAGCCACGACACGCGCACGCTCGCGCTGGTCGTGCTCGCGTTCCTGCTCTCCGCGCTGGTGGTGTGGGCGATGACCTACGTGCAGACCTACCTCGTCGGCCTCGTCGGCCAGCGCGCGCTCGCCGACCTGCGCATCCGCATCTTCACCCACCTGCAGCGCCAGCCGATCGGCTTCTACGAGAGCCGCCCCGCGGGCGTGCTGATCTCGCGCATCACCAACGACGTGGAGGCGCTGGAAAACCTCGTCACAGATTCGGTGGTAACGCTCGTGCAGTCCGGCCTGACACTGTTCGGGGCGATCATCGTGCTGCTCTGCCTCGACCCCGGCCTGGCGCTGTTGACGTTCTGCGTCGTGCCGTTCGTCGCCGGACTGTCGATCTGGTTTCGCCTCGTCTCGGCCGGCGCCTTCCGGCGCACCCGTGAGACGATCGGGACGATCACCGCCTACCTGCAGGAGACGCTGTCGGGCATCCGCGTGGTGCGCAGCTTCGGCCAGGAGCCCCGCCACGAGGCGCAGTTCGCGCAGCTCAACCGCGACAACTGCGACGCCAACATGGTGACTGTGCGGCTCAACGCCGCCTACTTCCCCACCGTGGAAATGCTCTCCGGCGTGGCGCTCGCGCTGATCGTGCTGTACGGCGGCTACCAGGCGATCAACGGCCACATCACCGCCGGCACGGTGGTCGCGTTCGTGGCAACGCTCGCCTTCCTGTTCGAACCGATCCAGCAGCTCTCGCAGCTGTACACGACCTACCAGTCGGGGATGGCGGCGCTGGAGAAGATCTTTCAGCTGCTCGACACCCCACCCACCCTCGAGGACAGCCCCGGCGCGTCTGCGCTCGGCGCGATCCGCGGCGACGTGTGCTTCGACGGCGTTTCCTTCGCCTACAACCCACGGCGCAAAGGGCGGAAGGCCGGGACAGAGACGAATGCCGGCGACGATCGAGCCACGCCCGCGCAAGCAGGTGGGAGCCCCAACGGCAATGGTGCCGCGGCTGCGTTGACGCCGCAGGTGTCAGCCGCCGCAGCTGGTGGGACCCCCAACGGCAACGGCGCGGCTCCCGCTGAGGTGCTGGCGCTCGACCAGATCGACCTGCACGTTCCTCCCGGGCAGACCGTCGCGCTGGTAGGCGCCACGGGCGCCGGCAAGTCGACAATGGCGAAGCTCGTCGCCCGCTTCTACGACCCCACCGCGGGGAGGGTGCTGGTGGATGGTCGGGACCTGCGCGAAGTGACCGCCCACTCGTTGCGCTCGCAGATGGGGATCGTCCCCCAGGAGGCCTTCCTGTTCAGCGGCACGATCGCCGAGAACATCGCCTTCGGGCTCCCTGACGCCACGCCCGAGCAGGTCCGCGACGCCGCGCACGCGGTGGGCGCCGACGAGTTCATCGCGGCGCTGCCGCGCGGCTATGACACCGAGGTGGGCGAGCGCGGCGCCCAGCTCTCCGCCGGCCAGCGCCAGCTGATCGCCTTCGCGCGCGCGCTGATCGCCGACCCCCGCATCTTGATCCTCGACGAGGCGACCTCCAACGTGGACCTCCACACCGAGGGCCGCATCGAGGCCGGCCTGCGCCGCCTGCTGGCGGGGCGCACCGCGATCGTGATCGCCCACCGCCTCTCCACCATCCGCCGCGCCGGGCGGATCGTCGTGCTCGAACACGGCCGCATCGTCGAGCAGGGCACCCACGACGAGTTGATCGCCGCCGCGGGCCGCTACCACGCGCTGTATCGGGACTGGTCGGCCCAGGCCGCGGCGTAGGCCTCACCCGGACCGCCGCCGCGCCCCCCAACCTCACCTCCCCACGAGGCGATCACCGCGGGCCGCCGGCGCCGACGCCCCCAACTCGCCGGCCCCCATACGGCAACCCCGGCCGCGACCGCCGGCGCGGCCAACCCAACTCCCCTCACACGAACACCTGCCGGCTCACCGCGAGCTGCTGACGCCTCAATCCCCTGCATCCACAAGGTTTCACAGAAAGATCATATTCTCTATTGACTTTATGAGGTTTATGTCCTAACGTGCTCGCGGTGGGCCGACCCAAGCGGCTCACGACCCCTCATCATCACCAAGCCCCACCAAGTACCAAGACCCCCTATTGCAAGGAGGAAGCACCATGCCCCGAATCACCACCCCAACCCCATCCCGGAGCGGCCGGCGGCGATGGCGCCGGTTGGCCCTCGGCGCCGCCGTCGTGCTCGGCGCCGCCGCGAGCGCTCCGGGCGGCGCAGCCGATGCAGCGACGCCCACTTCGCCGCCCCCGGTGACGATTCTCACCTCACAGCCCAACACCGGCCGTGGCGACATCTTCATCTCGCCGTTCGGCGACACCAGCACGTACGCCAACGGACCCGAGATCCTCAACCAGCAGGGCAACGTCGTCTGGTTCAAAGCGGTCCCCGCCGGCGAGGAGGCGGCCGACTTCCGCACCCAGACCTACGACGGCCAGCCCGTCCTCACATGGTGGCAGGGCACCGGGCTGGGCGGCCTCTCGAGCGGCACCGACTACATCTACAACGATCACTACCAGCAGATCGCCACGGTCAACGCCGGCAACGGGCTCAGCGCGGACGGGCACGAGTTCCTGATCACCCCTTGGAACACGGCGTTGATTCTCTCCTACACCACCGCCACCGCCAACCTCACCTCGATCGGCGGCCCCGCCAACCAGACCGTGATCGACGGCGTCGTGCAAGAGATCGACATCGCCACCGGCCAGGTGCTCTTCCAGTGGAACAGCGCCGACCACGTGCCCTACAGCCAGAGCGAGCAGCCGCTGCCCGCGTCACCGAGCACGCCGTGGGATTGGTTTCACATCAACGCCGTGAAGGTCGACACCAATGGCGACTTCCTGATCGACGCCCGCGACACCTGGACGACCTACGAGGTGGACCCCCGCACGGGGAACATCGTCTGGCAGCTGGGCGGCAAGGACTCGAGCTTCACCCTGCAGGCGGCCCCAGGGCAGGTGCTGGACAGCGCAGGCGAGATCTTCGCCTGGCAGCACGATCCCGAGCCGTTGGGCAACGGGGAGTACACGTTCTTCGACAACGAGTCCTCCGGCACGCCGCTGCTCCCCTACAGCCGGGCGATCACGGTGAGGCTGAATCCGTGGACGCACGTCGCCACGCTGCTGTCCTCTGACAACCAGCCCGAGGACCTCTCGGCGGCCTCGCAGGGCAACGCCCAGACGACCGCCGAGGGCAATCTCTTCGTCGGCTGGGGAGCGCTGCCGTACTTCTCTGAGTTCGACCCGCAGGGCAACCTGATCTTCAACGCGGAGTTCCCCGCCGGGGTCAACACCTACCGGGCCTACCTGCTGCCGTGGAACCCCGGCGGCTTCAGATGGCCATGGCATCCGTGGGGCGCGGGGGGCCCCGGGCACGGCCAGCGGTTCGGCTCGTAGAGCAGATTTGGAGCCCCTCCGGCCCGCCAGAATGTGGGCCTGGGGGGCTCCAGCCACTCGAAACCGCACCCGCAGGCGAGCGGTGCAGATACCGCCACGAGAGCACCCGCGCAAATGAAAATTGGAAGGGACCTGCGGCTCTTTTGCAAACGCGACCAGGACGGCGATGAGCAGCGGGGCAGCTATCCTGGGGTGATGCCCACGCTGGTGATGGATCCTGCTCCGGTCGAGATCGACGAGCTGCTCGAGCATCGGCGTCGCCTCGGGCTCGATCACCGCGACGAGATGTGGGAAGGCGTTTACCGAGTGAATCCTCCACCGTCGCACGAGCACCAAGCGATCGCTCAACAGCTCGCGGTGCTGCTGGACGGACTGGCGCGAGACGCCGGTCTGGAGCCCCTCATACAAGAGTTCGGACTGGGCACGCCCAAGGATTACCGCGTGCCCGACGGAGGTCTGCACCACCCCGGGTCCAGCGGTGTCTGGCACCCCACCGCCGCGCTCGTCATAGAGATCGTCTCCCCTGGCGACGACACATGGCAGAAGCTTCCGTTCTATGTCGCCCACCACGTTGACGAGCTCCTGATCGTAGACCCCGAGAAGCATGCCGTCCACTGGCTCGGACTCACCGACGGCGAGTACCGCCCGATCGAGCGCAGCGGGCTGATCGACCTCGGCAGCGGTCAGCTTGCCGAGCGGATTGACTGGCCGTAGCCGAGCCCGCAGCCCGTCCGTCACGGCAGCCCCACCACGCGCATTCTCCGGCGCAGGCAAGTGGAAGTCCAGGCACGGACGATCTGGCGGCCACTCGCCAGGTGCGTCGCAATGCAGAAGTGGCCCGAGGGGGTCAGCCGTTCAGCACAATCCTGCTCGTTTCGCCGATCCCGCCAAAGCCACCCGGCGACGGGCCGGCCCCTTCCGATTCGCCTTCACAGGTTTCGCGGCCTTCTCTCGCCACGCGGCTGAGATCTTCGTTCATAACGATCTTGCCGCTCGGCGAACGCACGAGAAGCTCTTCAGGGCGACTGGCCGAAGCCAGGTAGACCAGCAGCCCGCCAGCGTGCAGGCTGCTCGGAATGTGAACGCGGAGCACCGGAACCAGCTTGCCGGCGATCTTTGCCAGCACGGTGTCGCGCGGCTGCTTGAGCAAACCGTAGAAAATCGAGTATTCGTGCGGATGACAGCCGGCGGAGATTTCCGAGTCCAGCGGCGCCGTGCGCCTCACCGGTATCGATCCGATTAGACCGTCGGCGACGCTTGGTTCTTCTTCTTCGCCTTCATCGGAACTCACCAACCCTTCCCCCGTCCTCAGCTTCAGCTGGGTGTGGACCCGACCGAAGAGCCGGTACCGTTCGCCTACGATCGAAAAGCTCGGACCCAGGGGCGTACTCCCGCGGACGAGCGTGTGCTTCCCGCCACGCAGGTATTTCAAGGGGTGCTTGGAGCAGCCAACGATCCGGCGCAGCTTCAGCACCCGCAGCGGACGTCCGTGAGCGTCACGCTCGGTCAACGACACGGGCACCGGAGAGGGACCACGCACCGCCTGGTAGTAGAAGGCGCCAGGGCCGCCCAAGCGGCGTGGCACGAACACCGGACGGGAGACGACGTGAGTACCGTCGCTCATACGCAGGTCCACCGTGCGCGTGGCTGACGGCACCTCGGTCTCGATCGTCAGAAGTCCTTCGCGGCAATTGACGCTGGGCTCTTCCGAGCGCTTCCGGCGGGACACCAGGCAGACCTCCGACCCGCCAACTAACAGCCCCAAGATTCCCGACTTGGCTTCGTCGGCTCCCCTCACTTCCACGCTCGACTTGCACGTGCCAGCAGAGCCGCCCTTTGTGCGTTCGAGCCAGACCGTGTAGCGGGTACCGGCCGCGGTGCGTCCCGTGCCAAGCTTGGTGGAGGATTTGGATTCGTGCGACATCGATTTGAGTCTTTCTTCACTTCTTGCGCGGGCCGTCAGGCCAAGCGCGGCTTCGACACGCTTGCGAGCGTTGTCGATGGAGTTGGCAATCGCCTTTGCCGTCCGCACCTCCAGCTGGGAGGTCCTGCGCACAAGCGCCCTGTCAGCGGCAGTCTCCGGGAGAGACATCGATTCGCTCGCGGACTGTGTGGCGAACTCCCTCAAGAACTTCGCAAACTCGGCTTCGCGCACCAACGCGATTGCTCTGCTGGCCTGGGAGAGTGTGCGGTAACCGCTGGCAGCCCAAGCCTCCATGTCGGCACATACGTCAGTGCTTTGCAGCTTCTCGTCTTCTTCTAATCCGACTGTCTGGGCATGGACGACTTGCGACAACGCCGGCCTTCCTTGCGGCAACGCCTTCAGCTTGGCCAGGAGGGCCGTCACCGCCGGTCGCCGGGCTTCGGACTCTGCGTAGGCAAGCTCTGTGGCGAGCTCCTCTTCCAGATCGCTCAGCTGCGTGCTCTGCCGCCTTTCTTCACCACGCTGACGCGCCGTGCGCTGGACGATCGGCGAACGGACTTCGATCTCGTTTCCTTCTTGCGGGGCTCCGACGAGCACACCTGGACATTCGCCGGCGATCCTGCTCGCGGCACCTCCGTATGCGCCAACCAGAGCCGGCGCGGCTTCAGCGATGGCCTGAATGTAGCCATGGAGATCGAGGAGATACGCATGAACGGCAGCGCGGTCCACCGGAGTGTCCGCGGCGCGGGGCGACCCGGCCGACGCGACGCCGGAGGCCATCGCATAGACGGCGGCAGCCACAAGCACGATCGCCGCAACCTTCTCGTATGCCCTCCGCGCTCGCAAACCGCGGACAGCCTATAGCAGACTGGCGCCTAACGCCGCGCGACCGGAACTTTTCCGACCAATTGTCAGGAAATCACGTACCCACGATATTTGCTCCGGGGCACTCGCCCAGGCTGCGGTCGCACAACTGGCACGAATTCACGCCGCCAGCCGCAGCCGCGGGCTATCGGCGCCCCCCGACCCCGGAACCTCGGCGATCTACAGGGAGTGGACGGCCACGATGACGGGATGGCCTGGTCTCCACCCCGTTCTCGTGGCCCTCCCCATAACGCGGCTATTTGCGACTACATTCCAGCGTCACGCGCTTGCTGCGCTCGTGACGGCTCACGTGCAGCGTCCTCGGACCCCCGCAGGGAACCGGGCCAGCACCGATAGAGCCGTTAAAAAAGGCTTCGGCCTGGTACGTGCCGGGTTCAAGGCGTAGGACGAGTTCGCCACCTTCGTAGAGTGTTGCGTAAGGATGACGTTCAGCTCCAACGTAACGATACACGTTGAGCGTACTATCAGATATCCCGCTTGGAGTGATATGTGCGCGGTGCCCATGGCGCCCAGGTAGGCCAACGCCACCGAACGTTACGAGAAATGTTACCAGAGTAGCTAGCACAATTAGCCTCAGCAGGTTCCGTAGTATATGTCGCCAGGTGTCGGTCCCAGGTACCCGCCGCACAGCTCGGGCGAGCTTGAATTGTAGCGTTCGCCGTAGGGCCAGCCGAACCAGCCTTCCTCAAGGCCGTTGTAGCCTACATGCTGTTGCGCCATTAACTGCTCGGCCGAGAAGCTGGGCATTTCTTCGTCTGCCACCTCCGCGCCCGCTACTACATTTTTAGAATAGACCGGCCAGCCGTTGAAACAGTAGTGCTGTTCGGTGCCCGGGTCGGCTTCCCCAACGTAGTTGCACCATATGCCTTCTTTAGGGTTAGTTGACTTTAGTGTCTAGTTGTTCCAATGGTTTTTTGCGACTTCCCAGACGTAGGGTGGGTTCACATACGCATAATATTTTTCGCCACCATATTCCATCGCCCAGAACCACCAGAGCGAGCAGCACCCTTTGTATTCGCCGCCCTGTTGCCCCGACTCCATCCACTTTGTGCCACTGGAGTCCATCCATACCCACTGCTCCATATCAACAAAGTCGCCCGACGACGAGCCAGGAACATCGAGGGCCGTTGTGTCCTGCTGCTCCCACGAGCCCTCAATCTCTTCGCTACTGCCCCCGTACCATCCCGATTGGAAATAGCAGTGATACGGATTTGCGAGTTTGCAGTTATTGCCCCATGTCGCAGCGCGCGCCCTCACCCTGGATGGCCCACATCGTGAGACCCGCTCGATCGGGCCACGAGAGCGCTCCGACCGCTCTATACATACGATTCAACTGTGACCTTTGCCCCCGACGTGGACGTCGAGGGAGCACCCTCGCTGCCCTCGCGTGAGTCCGGTGCGGATTGCCGATCCCGCGTTCAACGCAGGGGATGGTGAGATGGATACGCCTGGCGGGCGCCCGAGCGCGAGACGCCTAAGCGACCGCGAGCTCGAGGTCAGCGTGGCTTGCCCTGGCGGGCAACTCAAGCAGCAGCCCCTCGCCATGGGCCTCGTCGATGAGCCTGCGCGCGCCGATGAGCGTCAGGCCGGCGAGGTCGCCGTTCTCGTCGAAGCGGACCGCGTGCCCTTCGGGCGTCTCATCCCATTCGGCTGCTCGCGCGGGGTCGCCAATCGAGAGATAGAGCACGTCCGCGTCGTGGTCGTAGCGAACACGATCGAAGATGTATGGGCCGATCTGGATGCTCATGGCTTGCGTCTCCTCGGGAACGCCGTCAGCACGCTCCTGTCGTTGTTCTAGCGCACGACTGGCCCAAGAACTGGCCCGAGCAGCCCCTTAAAACGCGAAACGCCCCGTAAACACGGGGGTTTTCTAGCTCCGGGACAGGGACTCGAACCCCAAATTCGTGCTCCAGAGGCACGCGTGTTACCGATTACACCATCCCGGACCGGGAGCCCAAGAATAGTGGATGCCGCGTCGGAGGCCGAACGCGGGCAACGCCAGAACCTACCCCCCAGGCACGCCACCATTCGGCGCGAAGAATCCCGTGATCGAGCCCTCCAGACCCGGGTCGAGCACCAGCAGCACCTCGTCGCCGGCCTCGATCACGGTGTCGGCCTTGGGGACGAAGCCGGAGCCGCCGCGCAGCACCGAGATGATCAGCGAGCCTTCGGGGAGCTCGATGTCCGCTACGCGCCGCCCCACGGCAGGGGCGCCGGGGACGACCTCCAGCTCGATGATCTCCAGGCGCTCCTCTTCGAGCGCGAGCAGGTGCACGAGACCGTAGCGGGGCACCTCGTGCTCGATCAGGCGCAGGATCAGATCGGTCGCGGACACCGCCGGCTGGATCCCGAGCAGCTTGAAGTGCTCGTGGTTGCGGGGGTTGTTGACGCGGGCGATGATGCGGTCGCAGAGGTACTTCTCCTTGGCGACCTGGCAGACGAGCATGTTGTCCTCGTCGTCGCCGGTGACGGCGATCACGAGGTCGGCGCGCTGAATGCCGGCGCGCTCAAGCACCCACAGCTCGGTGGCGTCGCCGTACTGGGCGGCGTGCTCGAACTCCTCCTCGATCGAGAGGTAGCGGGGACGGGAGGCCTCGATCAGCGTCACCTCATGGTCCTTGGCGATCAGCTCGCGCGCGAGGTTGCGCCCGACCTTGCCCGCGCCGACGATGATCGCGTACATCAGGCAGCGTGCTCGACGGTCAGCGCGCGCTCGAACATCTCGATCGCGTGCTGCGTCGGGGAGATCGTGTGCAGTCCCAGTTCGCCATACCAGCCGGCGCGCGCGGGGTCCATCACGCGGGCGATCACCTTCGGCACGTCGAAGCGCTTCTGGGCGATCTGGGCGATGATCAGGTTGGTGTTGTCGCCGTTGGTGGAAGCGATGAACACGTCGGCGCGCTCCACGCCGGCCTGCACCAGCGCTTCGACCTCCAGCGCCGTGCCGACCGTGAACAGACCGCCTGCCTCCTCCCAGCTGGTCGCCTGGCCGGCGTTGAGGCGCTCGTGCGAGAGCAGGTCCTCGTCCAGCACCGACACTTCATGGCCGGCCGCGAGCGTGGAGCGCGCGACGGCCGCGCCGACGCGCCCGGCGCCCACGATCAGGACGAACATCGTGACCTATCCAGACTGGGTGAGCACGAGCCCGGAGGGGGCCCCGAGCCGTTGGGCAGAAGCCACGAGAGGTATGCAGGCGAAGCGACGACCATGAGGCGCAGGTTAGACGATGCCAGCCCCGCTGGTGTGTCTGAGACCCCCCGGGCGATCGTGATCCGAGCCGTTGCCGGCTGGCTCCGAGGGCACCGGCGGCGCGGTGACGATCACGCGGCAGGGAGCGCGGGCGACGACGTAGCGCACGACGTCCCCGGCGTAGCTCTCGAGTCCCCGGCGGCCCCCGAAGCGGGCGCCGCCGCGGATCCGCGAGGGCTCCTCCGCGCCGAGCACGATCGCCTCCACGCCGCGGCGGCGAGCCTCCTCGACGATCGCCTGGCCGACGCTGCGCGAGCGGACGGTTGCCGTGGCGACGTGCACGCCGGGGTGTTCCTCGCCGACCGCCTTGGCGCGCGCGAGCGCCGCGCGAGCGCCGCGGAAGCGCTCTTCGGGCAGGCGGGCGTCGAGCGTGAGCGCCATCGGCATCTGGAAGATCCACACCGCCTCGATCGTGACGGCGTCGATCGCGGCCTCGTCGGTGGGCTCGCCGGCGACCAGCAGCGCCGCCGTGCGCACGATCTCATCGTCGGGCGCCTCCCCGTGCAGCGGCACGAGGATCGAGCCGTAGTCGCGCGGGCGCGGCTGGTCGGGGCGCAGCACCTCGGGTGCCACCGTGACGCGCCGCAGCGGCGAGCTCTCGTCGAGACGGCGGTAGACGAGGTAGAGCACGATGCCCCCCGCCATCCAGCCGAGCCCGACGTAGCGCGCGGGGTGGTGGACGAGGATCAGCGCCACCCACCCGGCGCCCGAGAGCAGTGCGCCGAGCACCGCCAGCAGCGGCAGCTGCCCGCCGCGGAAGCGCACCGACAGCGGCGTGCGGAACGGGCGGCGGCGGCGGGGCTCGCGGTAGCGCAGGCGGATCACCGAGAGGTGGGCGATCGTGAACGAGAGCACCGCCCCGAAGGCGTAGATGCCGACGAGGAAGTCGATGTTCTCGGGGATCACCAGCACGGCGGCGAGCAGGCCGGCTAGCAAGATCAGCAGCCACGGGGTGGAGCGCCGCTGGTGCAGGCGCCCGAGGCCGCTGGGGATCTGGCGGTTGGTCGAGAGCGAGTACGCCAAGCGCGAAAGCCCCAGCATCGCCGAGTTGGCGGCGGCGATCAACGTGACGGCGATCACGGCGCCCATCGCGTAGCGCAGCACCTGGGCGAGCGCGTGGGGGCGCAGGCGGCCCACCAGCCCGATAACAGGGTCGTCGAGATAGCGGTGAGCGAGCGCCGAGTAGGTGCCGTGGATCGGGAAGGCGGTGACGGCGAGCAGCGCCACGCCGAGGTAGGCGAGCACCAGCACGGCGATGCCGCTCGCCAAAAGCCGCTTCAACGCGCGGCGATTGGCGATCACCTCGCCCGCCAGCCCGGAGGCGTACTCGACCGAGGTGAACGCCATCGTGGTGATCGTCAGCGCGAAGATCAACCCCGACCAGGAGGGCGCGCGGCCGAGGTGGACAGAGGCCGAGATCGTGTGGGGGTTGAAGTAGAGGATCAGGCCGAGCGCGATCACGAAAAGCTCCAGCGCCAACGCGCCGACGACCAGCACGCCGATCCGCAGCCCGCGACGCGAGGAGAGGCCACGGATGTTGGAGATCACGACGAAGGCGATGATCGCCAGCGCCAGCAGCAGCGACTCGGTGGAGTGGCCGAGCGGCGCCCAGAACACCTTCAGGTACTGCGTGGCGGCGTAGGAGCAAACCGCGATCAGGATGATGTAGTCGAGCAGGATCGCCCAGCCGGCGACGAACGAGACGAGCTCGTTGAAGGCGTAGCGGGCGAACACCGTCGAGCCCCCGGGCTCCTGGTGCAGCGAGGCGCCCTCCACGTAGGTGAGCGCGGTCAGCCCGAACATCAGCGCCGCGATCAGGAAGACGAGCGGGGTGAGCCCGAGCGCGTGATCGACTACCACGCCGAGCGAGAAGAACACGGCGCTCGCCAGCGAGGTGTAGACGATCCCGAACAGGATCGGAGAGCCGATCGTGCGCTCGAGCGTCGCCGTCGACCAGGCGCTGAGACGCTCGCGCGCCGGCTCTCTGGAGCCCTCGGGCTCCAACCACTCCCAGTCGGAGCCCCCGGGCGTCGTGCTCATGGCGTTCCCGGCGGGCGACCGATTTCGCAGGTGGTCGTGTGCCCGATGTATTTCATGTGCTCGTCCGCGAGGCGGTGTTGATCAAACAGACGTCGTTGCGCGGGGCCTCCATGCCCCGCACCTACGCGTCCTGTACTTGAGGTTATGACCCCTGGGGCGGCAACCCCGGCCTTCGCTCAGGTGATCAGCGGAATGATCAGGATCGCCACGATGTTGGCGACCTTGATCATCGGGTTGATCGCCGGCCCGGCGGTGTCCTTGAAGGGGTCCCCCACGGTGTCGCCGGTGACCGAGGCGGCGTGGGCGTCGGAGCCCTTGCCGCCGAACGCGCCGTCCTCGATCAGCTTCTTGGCGTTGTCCCACGCGCCACCGCCCGCGGTCATCATCACCGCGAAGAAGAAGCCGACGACGATCACGCCGATCAGCAGCCCGCCGAGCGCCTGCTGGTCGATCAGCCCCACGATCAGCGTCAACCCAATCGGCAGCAGCGACGGCAGGATCATCTCGCGCTGGGCGGTCTTCGTGACGATGTCCACGCAGCGCGCGTAGTCGGGCTCTTCGGTGTAGTCCATGATCCCGGGGTGCTCGCGGAACTGGCGGCGCACCTCCTCTACGACCGCGCCGCCGGCGCGGCCGACAGCCTCGATCGACAGCGACGCGAACAGGCACACCATCAGCCCGCCGAGCAGCAGCCCGATCAGAACGGGTGGTTCGTTGATGCCGAAAGAGATCAGGTGCCCGAGCTTGTTTTCGAGTTCTTTCTGAAAGCCCGCGAACAGGCCGACCGCCGCCAGCACCGCTGAGCCGATCGCGTAACCCTTGGTGACGGCCTTGGTGGTGTTGCCGACAGCGTCCAAGCGGTCGGTGACCTGGCGCACCTCCTCGGGCAGATCGGCCATCTCGGCGATCCCGCCGGCGTTGTCGGTGATCGGCCCGAACGCATCGAGCGCCACGATCAGGCCCGTCAGCGAGAGCAGGCCCATGGCCGCGATGAGGATGCCGTAGATGCCGGTGACCCCGCCGCCCGCGAGCTTCCAGGAGCCGAGGATGCCAAGCACGATCACCAGCGCCGGCAGCGCCGTGGCCTGCAGGCCGGAGGAGAAGCCCTGGATGATGTTCGTGGCGTGACCGGTGATCGACGCTTTGGCGGTCTTCTTCACCGGTGCGAAGCGGGTCGAAGTATAGTATTCGGTTAGTCCGAATAGCAGCCCGGTGACGACGATTCCGATCAATGAGCACAGGTAGAGGTGGCTCCAGCTGGGCGGGTTGGCGGTGCTGCCGGCGACCTTGAACGTGAGGTTGCGCATCAGCCAGTAGGTGATCGGGGCGAACGCGGCCGCGGCGATCACGCCGGAGACGACCAGCCCCTGCAGCAGCGCTCGCTCGACGTTGCCCGTGGTGGTGCGTACCGCGAACGTGCCGATGATCGAGGCGATGATCGCCACGCCGCCGATCACGAGCGGGTACAGCGCGACCTGGGTGGACTGGTTGAATGTGAGCACGCCCAGCAGGATCACCGCGATCGCAGTAACCGCGTAGGTCTCGAACAGGTCCGCGGCCATGCCGGCGCAGTCGCCGACGTTGTCGCCGACGTTGTCGGCGATCGTCGCGGGGTTGCGCGGATCGTCCTCGGGAATTCCCGCCTCGACCTTGCCCACGAGGTCGGCGCCGACGTCGGCGGCCTTCGTGAAGATGCCGCCGCCGAGCCTCGCGAACACAGAGATCAGCGAGCCGCCGAAGCCGAGCCCGACAAGCGCGTCCACCGCCGTCTTGGGGCTGTCGCCGAAGAGCGACGTCAGCGCGCCGTAGTAGCCGGAGACGCCGAGCAGCGCGAGGCCGACCACGAGCAGACCGGTGATCGCCCCACCGCGGAACGCGACGCTCAGCGCGGGTGAGACCCCCCCGCGGGCGGCCTCAGCAACGCGCGCGTTGGAGCGCACGGACACGTTCATACCGATGTAGCCGGTCGAGCCGGAGAGGATGGCTCCGATCAAAAAGCCACACGCTACAGCGATGTTCTGGATGAAAATCAGCGCCACGAACACGACCACCCCGACACCGGCGATCGTGATGTACTGGCGATTCAGGTAGGCGCGTGCACCCTGCTGGACGGCGAGCGAGATGCTCTGCATCTTCTCGTTGCCAGGCGAGAGCGCGAGCAGAGAGCGCGTCGTAAGGAGCCCGTACACGACGGCGCACGCGGCGCAAACGAGGGCGACGACGACCCCGTGGTTTATCAGGAAGCTGCTCAACAGAAATCCTCCGGTCGGTTGGCGTGCCGCGCGAACGTTCGCGCGCACAAAGGTCCACCATCCGCCCGGATCGCTCGGTCGAGCGCCTACCCGGCGGAAAAGCGCGCGCAGTCTATCGTGCCGCGCGGCGGATGGCGTTCAGGGTCCATCCCGGTAGGGACGTGCTTCTGGGGCGGTCGAGGGTCGAGCGAGGCGCGGACGCAGGGGCGAAGGCGTGGCGGAGCCACGTCGAGACCCGAGGACAAAGCCTCGCGAAGGCCATCGACCGTATCCAGTGTGCGGCCCTACCGGGATAGACCCTCAGGTGGGTCGGCAACGCCCGTGGCGGAGCACGGAGGCACCGCCCCCCACGCGCCCGTTCTGCGCAATCCCGCGCGCGGATGCCCCCCAATGATCCCCGCGCGAACGACTCAGCGTCCCGGAACCCACAGGCGGCCACTCGACTCCGCCGGTCCCGCGCCGGGCTTCTCGGCGCCCGGCTGCGGCTGAGGGGGGGCTGCCTGCGGTGCGGCCTGCGGTGGGGTGGAAGCGGCCTGCGACGGGGCCTGCGCCGGCGGCGAGGCGCCTTGGGACTCGCGCGCGTACGCCATCTGCAGCTGCGAGAGCGCGTCACGCAGCGGGCGCGCTTCCTGAGGAGCCCTTCGCTCGACGACAGGCATCAGCCCGCGCACGGCGTCGATCGCGTCGCGCACCTGCTCGAGGTCGCGCTCGCTGCTGCCCTGCTCGGCAGATTCGCCGGCCCGCCCACCCGGCCCGCCGACCAGGCCGAGGCGGCGCGCGCCGATGTTCAGCAGCGACACGGTCGCCTGCAGCACCATGTCGGCGCTCGTGATGCGGCTCAATTCGGCCTCGTACGCTGCCCTGAGCTCCGCTTCGGTGGGCTGCCCCCCCGCCGCATCCGTTCCACCGGTGGGCGCGCTCGAGTGCGGCTCGCCCGGCCCGCCCGCACTCCCCTGCTCGACGCCCGTCTGGTTCTGGGCCTCCTGTGTGCTCACACCGCCACCTCCGCTGAGTAGGTTTGCCTTGTCTGCGCCACCGCCGCCGCGAAGACCTCCTCGCGCGTGGCGCCCTGCTCGATCATCGCGCGCTGGCGCTGGGCGCCGTTGCGCTCGGGGAAGGCCAGCTCGATGCCGAGCTCCCCGCGCACCGGGGCGCTCCAGCTCGCCAGCCGCTCGAGCGCCTCGCGCGCCGGGTACTCCTCGACGCGCTCGAGATCGATCAGCCGCCCGTCGAGGCCGAAGCGAATCGCGCGCCACATGTTCTCCTCGACCATCCGCGGCGCCGGGTCGGCGAACGGGACGCCTTCGTCGACGTCGCGCGCGGCCTGCGCCACGCAGGCGACGATCAACCCCGCCAGCGCCTCCGACTCCGCCGCCGTGCTCTGCGCGTCGCAGATTCGCACCTCCACCGTGCCGAACGCGAAGTGGGGGCGCACCGACCACCACACCTGGGTGTACTCGACGATCGAGTGGGTGCGCTTCAGCTGCTCGATGTACTCACGGTATGCACCCCACCCGCCGAACGCGTCGGGCACGCCGCAGCGCGGGAAGCTGCGGGTGAAGCTCTGCGTTCGCGCCGAGTGCAGGCCGGCGTCGCGGCCATCGAGGTAGGGGGAATTGGCGGAGATCGCCAGCAGCAGCGGCAGCACCCCGCGCAGGCGGTCGCACACGCGCACCGCGCGATCGGCGTCGCGCATCCCCACGTGGGCGTGCATGCTGAACGTGTTGTTGCGCCACGCCACGTATTTGAGGCCCTCCTCCACGCGGCGGTAGTGCTCGGTGTCGATGATCCGCTGCTCGCGGTAGTCGGCCCACGGGTGAGTCCCGGTGGCGCCCAGCGCCAGTCCCTCCTCCTCGGCGAGCGCGAACAGCCGCTTGCGCCGCTCGCGCTGGCGCGCCACCGCGTCGTGGAAGTCGGAGCCGGGGCCCGAGACGATCTCGATCTCCGCGGAGATCAGCTCGCCGGTGATGTGCTCGTAGAGCAGGGGATCGCGCTCCCTGGCGGCCTCGCACAGCGCTTCGAAGCGCGGCACCATCTCGAGCGTTGCCGGGTGCAACAGCGCGAACTCCTCCTCGAGGCCAACGGTGCCGTCCACTGCCTGCGCGAAAGTCTCCGCCGCCAGGTCGAGGTCCAAGCCGCTGCTCATGCGCCAGCGCTCCGCGAGCTACGCGGGGTCCGGGGGGGGCTCGGATCTGGACGGCTGGGCATGGGACGGCTCCGAGGAGGGCCTCAGGTCAGATAGAAGTACAGCGCGTACAGCAGATCGACGGCGGGGCTGGAGGTGTGGACCGTGACCTCCGGGGGCACCACCAGCAGTGACTCGGAGTAGTTGAAGATGATCTTCACGCCCGCCTGCACCAGCTCGTCGGCGAGATCCTGCGCGACGGCGCCCGGGATCGCCAGCACGCCGACGACGATGTCCTCGTCTTCGACCATCTGGCGCAGCTCGCGGGTATGACGCACCACCTTGCTGCCCACCGTGGTGCCCACCTTGTCGGGGTCCACGTCGAAGATCGCCACCACCCTGAAGCCGTGGTCGGCGAAGATGTCCGAGGAGGCGATCGCCTTGCCGAGGTGCCCCGCCCCAAACAGCGCGATGTTGTGCTGCCCGGCGGTGCGCAGAATCTTGCGGATCTGCGACACCAGCGACTCGACGTTGTAGCCCACGCCGCGCTTGCCAAACTTGCCGAAGCCGGAGAGGTCGCGGCGGATCTGCGTCGAGTTGACGTGCGTGTAGTCGGAGAGTTCCTGGGAGGAGATCGTCTCCTTGCCCATCTTGCGCGCCTGCGTGAGCACCTGCAGGTAGCGCGACAGCCGCGCTGCCACCCCCAGCGAGAGCCGCTCGGAGTGGGCGGGCATCCCATCCCCGGGGTCGCCATGCCCGTTGCGCTCGGCCTCCGCCGTCCCGCTTAGCTCCCCGAATGCCATCGCCCGTGACTATAGAGATGGTTTCCGTTGCCTCTGCGTCAGCGGCCTTTCTGTTGCCCCACCGTCGCGAGTTCCCGCGGCCCCGCCCGGTCGCCTACCCCATCGTGCTCACCGCGGCCCGGACGGTCGGGTTCCGCCCATCCCTCCCACGCGCTCGCCGGTCGCATACACGTCGAGCGGCAGATAGTCCGGGTAGGGCAGCCGCTCGGCGAAGCGCGCGGCGCTGGCGATCATCGCGGCGTTGTCGGTGCACAGCACCCGCGCGGGCACGTGCACCTCGGCGCCCAGCTCCCCGAGGCGCCGGCGCAGCTCGCCGTTGGCCGCCACCCCGCCGCCAACCGCCAGGCGCTCGAGGCCGGCCTGCTCGAGCGCCCGCTCGGCCCGTTCCACCAGACGCGCGACGATCGCCGCCTGGTAGGAGGCCGCGAGATCGGCCGCCCGTGCGGCGAGCTCCTCCTCCGAGAGCTCCCTCACTCTGTACAGCAACGCGGTCTTCAGGCCGGCGAAGGAGAAGTCGAGGCTGTGCGCGAATGCCTGGCGTCCGGCTCCGAGGCCCGGGCGCGGCCCTCCGGCCGAGAACGGGAAGGCGCTCGGGTCGCCCTGCTTCGCGAGAGCTTCGAGCGCGACGCCACCGGGGTAGCCGAGGCCGAGCATGCGAGCGCCCTTGTCAAACGCCTCCCCGGCCGCATCGTCGAGCGTGCTGCCAAGCACCTCGAAGCCCTCGTGCTCGCGCACGTGCGCCACCAGCGTGTGGCCACCGCTTGCGATCAGGCACACGAAGGGAGGCTCGAATGGGCCTTCGGGCCCGGTTGGGATGGTACGCGGCAGCTGCGATTCTGACGCGCGCGGGCGTTGGGGGGCATCACCGGCAATGAAGTTCGCTGCCACGTGGCCCTGGAGGTGGTCGACCGCCGCGAATGGCAGCTCCCGCGCGGCGGCGATTGCCTTGGCGGTGGCGAAGCCCACCAGCAGCGCCCCCACCAGGCCTGGGCCGCGGGTGGCAGCCATCAGCTCGATCTCATCGAGCGTTGTCCCTGCCCGCTCGAGCGCGCTGGTCACGACTAGGTTGACGATCTCCAGGTGCCGGCGGGATGCGATCTCGGGGACGACCCCACCGAAGCGATCGTGCACCTCTTGCGAGGAGATCACGTTCGAGTGGATCCTGCCGTCTCCATCGAGGACCGCTGCGCAGGTGTCGTCGCAGCTGGTCTCCAGCGCCAAGATCATGCTCATGCCCTCCTCCAGCGGATCTCAGGGCGACGAGTCCCGGGGGGCCCGTCCTCCAGAGCTCGGCGCCCGGGGCTGACGCACCTCACAGGAAACCGGGGTTGGGCACATCCTCCAGGGACCCCGCCAGCGTTGCGGGTGTGCGCCACATCACGAGCGCGTCCTCGCCGTTGTCCTGGTAGTAGCGCCTGCGCATCCCCGCCGCGCGGAAGCCCTCCCGTTCGTAGAGCCGGATCGCCACGTCGTTGGAGCGGCGCACCTCCAGGGTGTAGCGCGCCTGCTCGTCGTCCACGCGCGCATACAGCTCTCCCAGCAGGGCGGAGGCGACCCCTTCGCGGCGGTGCTCGGGGGCGACCGCCACGTTCATCACGTGCCACACGGTCTCATAGCGCGAGCAGATCATGTAGCCCACCAGCCGCCTGCTCCCTCCCGTGTCGAGCACCGCCGCGAGGCATACCCCCGATGGCTTGGAGAGCTCCAGCACGAACATCGCCAGCGACCACGGCGTCGGGAAGGCGCGCCGCTCGATCCCGATCACCTGCGGCAGGTCCGGGTAGGCCAGGCGCCGGATCTCCAGGTGTGGCTGCTCGGCGGCGACGTCGGCGATTAGCGGTGTGCTCACTTCTGGCTTCCTGTCTTGCTCGATTGAAAGATAGAGGAGCCCGGCTCGCCGACCTGACGGCCGGCTGCGCCACCCTCCAGGGCGATCTCCGCATCCGGCCGGCGGCAGTAGTCGGGCAGCACCGCCTCGGGATCGCCCGCCGGCGCGCTCAGGGCCAGCTCGCACAGCACCCCGGCGTCTACTCGGTGGAGCGGCGAGGTGTCCACTGGGACCGCCACCGCGATCGCCTCCAGATATCCCCGAAAGCGTAGCGCTCCGTCACCCACCGCCCACCAATCGCGTGGGGCGAAACGGGGACCGATTGGGGAGACACTCGCTCCGCTCGCATCCCCAAATCGGCCAGCGCCGTAGGCGCGTGCCTCCCGGCTTCGGTCCTCCAGGTTCCCCGGGAGCGCGGCGAGATCCTCCGGCGGCAGCGCGCGCGGCGGGGCCAACTCGCCCTGCGCGTCATACGCCGCGGCAAACGCCTCCCCGCGGCGGGCGTCGATCGCTGCCAGGACGCCGCGCGTCCGCGAGTCCGCCTCCCGAAGGGCGGCCTCTGCGAGCACCCGCAAGCTGCTTACACCCACGACCTCGATCCCCAGCGACTGCGCCAGACCGCGCGCGGTGGCAATCCCGACGCGCAACCCTGTAAACGTGCCCGGTCCCACACCCACGGCGATCCGCTCGAGGGCACTCCAGCCAATACCCGCCTGCGCCAGCAGCTCGCTCGCCAGCGTCAGCGATTGCGAGGTGTGTCCGGGTCGCTCGCCTGCCTCGGGCTGGTCGTGCGCCCGCAGCGTGGTCCCATCGGCAAGCCGCAACCCCACGGCGGTCGCGGGCGTCGCGGTGTCCAAACCCAAGACGATCATCGCTGCACAGCGATCTCGATCCGCCGGAGGTCGCCGCCGCCGTGGGTGATCGTCACCTGCGCTCGCGATCCCCCAAGCTCCGGGCTGCCCTCCTGCGGCCACTCCACGAACGCGATGCTGTCCGCTGTCAGGTAGTCCTCCAGCAGACCGGGAGCCTCGTGCTCCAGGCCCGCCAGCCGGTAGAGGTCGAGGTGGGCGACGGTCACGTGGGAGCCTCGGTAGCGGTGCCCGATCCCAAAGGTGGGGCTGGTGACCGGGTCGGTCACCCCCAGCGCCCGCGCGGCGCCCCTTACCAGGGTCGTCTTGCCTGCACCCAGATCGCCGCGCACCAGCACCACGTCCCCCGGCTGCAGCTGCCCCGCCAGCTCCGCGCCCACCGCCTCGGTCTCAGCGGGGGCCGAGGTTTCGCTGGTGGGCACAGTCAGAACTTTACGCGGCGAGCGCCTCCGCGCGCAGCTCCTGCTCGTGCGAGAGCGCCTCGCGCTCGAGCGCGCCGCCCGGCCCGATTCGGTAGGCCCCCATGCGTGTGAGCGGTGGCGAGTAGGCGTGAATCGTGATCGCCGGCTGCGCGCCGCCGTTGAGCACGCGGTGGATCGCGGTCGCCGGCACGTTGAAGCACTCGCCCGCCGAGAGCTCGCGCGTCACCGTGGGCGAGCCGACCGCGAGGCGCTCCTCGCGGACTCGGCCTGCCACCACGGCGATTCCGCCGGCGGAGTCGTTGTGGTCGTGGAAGCCGGTGTCGTGACCGTCGCCCCAGCAGATCAGCCACGCGTTGACGCGCTCGTCGGAGAAGATCTGCTCGTACACCCGCGCGTCCTGCCGGTGGCGGACGAGGTGGCGCCAGCGCGCCGGGTCGGCCGCCAGCACGGCGGCGAAGCGCTCGAGCTGCTCGGGGTTGAGGAAGGCGCCCGGGTCCTCGGCGGGTACCGGCTCGGGCTCGGGCGCGGCCAGCAACCGCTCGAAGCGCTCCACGGCAAGGCTCAGGGGCTCGGGGGGTGCCGGGTTGGGCGCCGCGGCAAACCACACCAACCGTGCGGGACGAGCGCTCACGATGCCACCCCCATGCGCGCCGCGCGCAGCGAGCGTGCCGAACGCGCTGCTCTGATCGTCCGCACCGCGCCGGCGCGCTCCAGCAGCTTGTTGCCGTTCTCCGCCAGCAGCGCCTCGCGGCCAGTGGGTGTGGGCTCGACGACTGGTCGGTCGGAGCCGTACACCAGCTGCTCCCCACCCACCCTGCGCGCCATCGCCTCGACCGCCGCCGGGCCGTAGCTGGAGGTGTCGTAGAAGACGAGCGGATCGTGCAGGTCGCAGTGCGGACCGCCGCGAGCCGCGAGCCGCTCGCTGAGCAGCGGCGCGCCCCCCGCAAGCATCGAGAACACGACCCGCAGCCGCGGGTGCTCGCGCCGGCCGAACGTCGCAAACGTCAGCCACGCGGCCTGCATCTGGGCGACATAATCGGTCAGCGACCGCCACCACAGCGGCTCGCTCAGCGAGGCCTCCGCCGAGCGCAGTCCCGGCGCCGGGCCGGGATGCACGAACAGCGGTGCCCCGTGCGCTTCGATCCGCTCCAGCAGCGGAGCGCTCAACGCCAGCGCGCCGGGACCGGCAAGCGCCCCCGCCGGCAGGCACACGCCGATGCAGCCACGCGCCAGCAGCCGGTCGACATCGTCGGGGTCCTGGTCGTCGAGGGCGATCGGGCCCCATGCGGCAAACCAGCTGGGCAGTGCCAGCACGCCCTCCAGATGAGCCTCGATCAGCTCATCCGCCTCCTCTCGGGGCAGAGCCTCCACGCCGATCGCACTCGACAGCGCCACCGCCGCGAGGTCGAGGCCGTCGCCGTCCACAAGGCTCACGCGGCGAGGGGGCGATTCGGCCTCGCGGTCGATCACGTAAGGCTGCTCGCCCGCGCTGTGCAGCACCGTCAGGCCATTCGAGCGCCGGACGAAGGGGAGCGTCCGGCGAGTGGCCAGCGCGTCGAGCAGCGGGTCCGTCCAGATGTGCTGATGAATGTCGATCTGCATGGTTCTCGATGGAATCTCCGTCGTCTTGGCGGCCGGCGGGGGAACCCGCCAAACCCGTATACCTCATAAACTAGATCGAGAATATCATGTTTTGGGGGGAGCGCAACCCCGGAAGGCTTTTTTGCAAGCTTTTTTGCCAACAGCGCCGCTCAAGCCCGGCGGCGGCGCTGCCGATACTGGACAAACCTCCTCCTCCCTAGCAGTGCGACCGGCCCACAATCCCCTCTCCCGTGGGCCGGTCGTCTTTAACGGCCTTGAACCGCCCACCGGGAGTCGCCCACGAACTGACTCACCAGCGCCCGGCGGTGCGTCATCTGGTCGTGAGGCCCGTTCCCAACCCGTGAGCCGGTGATCCAGCCTCAGAACAGGCCGAGTTGATCGACCTCGGCCACCGGCTCCGCGCCGGCACCGGTCGCGCCGGGGGCTGGAAGCTCCTCGGGCTCCTCTGCCACCTCAGGCACCTCCAGTGACTGCGGCTGCTCGGGCGCGGGCAGCGCCAACAGCTCCGGCAGGCGGCTGAAGTCCTCGCGCAGGGTCTGGAGCATCCGCGGCGTGTAGAGCGCGGCTGCAGGGTGGAAGATCGGATAGAGCCGCACCGCGCGGCGCCCCACCTCGAGCACCTCCGGCTGCCCGTGCAGGCGCGTGATCCCGGTCGGATCGTCGCGCAGCAGCTTGGTGGAGAAGTTCCCCAGCGTGCAGATCACCCGCGGCCGGATCAGCTCGACCTGGCGGTACAGGTACTCGCGGCAGTTCTCGATCTCCACCTGCTGGGGATCGCGGTTGCCGGGGGGTCGGCACTTGAGCACGTTGCATATAAAGACATCCGCGCGTTGCAACCCAATCTCGCCAAGCAGCTTCTCCAGCAGTTTGCCCGCGGCGCCCACGAATGGCAGCCCCTGCTCGTCCTCACTGGCCCCGGGGGCCTCCCCCACAAACATCAGGTCGGCGTCGGCATTGCCCGCCCCAAAGACAACCGTCTTGCGGGTGGCGGCCAGCTCGGCGCAGCGCACGCAGCTTTGCGCCTGGGCAAATACCGCCTTGAGGGCCTCGCGCCGCTGCTCGGCCGAGAGCTGGCTCTCCTCACCCGACATCGGGCGGATGCTAACTCTCCCGTGCCTTTGAGCGCCTGCCTCCCCAATCTGTGAGCCTGCGCACACAGCACCCCAGATCCCCCACAGCCCCACCCACACCCTGTATAATTTCTTGCAGGCCGTCGACCGGGCAAGCCCGGGATGGACCCGAAGCACCAGAGCTTTTTCTTTCTCGCGCCGGTATCCGCAGGAACTGGACCGATGGCCATGAGCCAACACCACTCACGACTCATCTCGCGCGCATGAGCATGCTGCGCGCATCGGGAGTCTGTAGCACGGCGGGGGACACGTCGGCATGACTGCGCCGTGTATCTCGGGGGGCTGCAGTTGGACCTCGTGGGTCTGTACCGGAGGCCAGGCGGCGCGATGAGAACGCTGCGCTCCGTCGGGGAGCTCCGGGCCGCGCTGGCGCCGGCCCGCGCGGGCGACTCGACGATCGGGCTGGTGCCGACGATGGGAGCGCTGCATGAGGGGCACCTCTCGCTCATCCGGCGGGCCCGGGAGCAGTGCGACGTGGTGGTGGTGTCGCTGTTCGTCAACCCCGCGCAGTTCAACGAGGGCCCCGACCTGGAGCGCTACCCGCGCTCCGAGCGCCACGACGCGGGATTGGCGGCCGAAGCGGGCGCCGACCTGCTGTTTGCGCCCTCGGTCGAAGAGGTGTACCCGCCGGGCTTTGCCACAGCAGTGGAAGTGCTGGGGCTGACCGACCGTTTGGAGGGCGCCGCGCGCGGCTCCTCGCACTTCCGCGGGGTGACCACCGTCGTGACGAAGCTGCTGTGCATGACGATGCCCGACACGCTCTACCTAGGCCAGAAGGACGCCCAGCAGGTGGTGGTGATCCGCCGCCTGGTGGCCGATCTCAACCTGGCGGTGCAGATCGAGGCGCTGCCGACCGTGCGCGAGGACGACGGGCTGGCGCTCTCCAGCCGCAACGCGCTGCTCGACCCCGCCGCGCGGCCCCGCGCGCTCGCGCTGCACGCCGCGCTGCGCGCCGCCGGCGAGCTGGCGGCCCGGGGGGAGCAGGTCTCCGCCGCGCTACTCGACGCCGCCAACGCCGAGCTGGCGGCCGCCGAGGTGCGCTCCGACTACGTTGCGCTGGTCGACCCCGACACGCTGGAGCCCCTCCCCCGGCTCGACCGGCCGGCGCTGCTGGCGATCGCCGCACATGTCGGCGGTGTGCGATTGATCGACAACGTCACGCTCGAGCCCGTACGTGGCGGGAGCGAGCATCGCACCGCGAGAAACGTACATGGAGCGAGCACGGCGACCACCATCATCGGCGAGAAGAGAGACGAAACCCCATGCAGCGCGTGATGCTCAAGTCCAAGATCCACCGCGCGACGGTTACCGACTGCGACCTGCACTACGTGGGGTCGATCACGATCGACGCCGACCTGCTGGAGGCCGCCGACATCCTCGAGCACGAGCAGGTGCACGTTGTCGACGTCGACAACGGCGCCCGCTTCGAGACCTACACGATCGCCGGCGAGCGCGGCTCGGGGGCGATGAAGGTCAACGGTGCCGCCGCGCGCCTCGTGCACCGCGGCGACACGATCATCGTGATCTCCTACGGTCAGTACGACCAGGCCGAGATGGAGCGCTACGAGCCCCGCGTCGTGCACGTGGAGGCCAACACCAACCGCATCATCACCGTCGACGACGCGGTGGCGACCCTGCTCGGCAGAGACCCCTCTGCCGAGCCTGCCCCGGAGGACGCGCACGAAGTGCGCGCCTGACGCGAGACAGCCCCAGGGCGCCAACCAGACAACGTCAGAGAGGACTCGAGAACACCATGTCCAGCCACCCCTCCGCCCGCCCCACCAACCAGTCGAGCGTTCAGATCCCTCACGATCCCGGCCGCCTGCCGATGACCCTGCCGCTGCTGGCGGAGAAGAAGCGACTGGGCGACCCGATCGTGATGGTCACCGCCTACGACTACCCCTCCGCCCGCGCCGCCGAGGCGGCCGGGGTCGACCTCGTGCTGGTCGGCGACTCCGCCGCCACCACCGTGCTCGGCTACAGCGCCACGACGCCCGTGCGCCTGGAGGACATGCTCGTGCTCGCCGCCGCCGCGCGCCGCGGGCTGCGCACGCCGCTGCTGATCGGCGACCTGCCGTTCGGCTCGTATGAGATCAGCGACGAGCAGGCGATCGCCACCGCCGTGCGGATGGTGCAGGAGGCCGGCTGCGACGCGGTCAAGCTGGAGGGCGGCGGCCCCGCCTCCACCAGCCGCGCCCGCGCGATCGTCGGCGCCGGCATCCCCGCGATGGGCCACGTCGGGCTCACCCCGCAGACGTCCACTTCGCTAGGCGGCTGGAAGGCGCAGGGGCGCAGCGCGCAGGCCGCCGCGAAGATCGCCGGGCAGGCGCTGGCGCTGCAGGAGGCCGGCTGCTTTGCGATCGTCTTCGAGGCGATCCCCGCCGCGGTCACCGAGGAGCTGATGGGCCAGATGGAGATCCCGGTGATCGGCATCGGCGCCGGCCCCGCCACCGACGGGCAGGTGCTCGTATTCCACGACCTGCTCGGCATCCGCGACGGTCTCGGCCCGCGCTTCGTCAAGCGCTACGCCAACCTCCAGGAGGAGATGAACGCCGGTGTCCTCGCCTATGCGGAGGACGTCCGTGCGCGACGCTACCCCGGTCCCGAGCACACCTACAAGATCGACCCAGCCGAGGTGGCCGAGCTACACACGCTGCTGGGGTGAGCGGCACGACGGTGTGCGCGCCCGGCGAATCGAGTTGCCGCCGGCACTTGTTCGCAGCCGGGCGTCCCTCGAGCCGAACCCCTACTGGTTCAGTTCGATCGAGTTCATGAGGTGCTTGTAGGCGAAGACGGCGTGTGCTTCCGTTTCGGCCAGTTCCGATTCGAAGCTTTCGATGCTGTGGAAGAGCGCGATGTCGCCGACGGTCGCGTAGGGCCTCGCGAGCCTCTCGATCAGGGGGCCTTCTTCGGCTTCGGGATCGACGGCGTTGTAGCTCTTGAGGAACCCCGTGGTGCTCATGCTCAACGTCTTGTAGCCGCTGGCGGCCCATTCTTTGACGTCGCCGCACAGACTCGGCACCGTGAGGCCGACGAGCTTGTCGAGCTTGGTGGCGAAGGTTTTGACCGCGCGCGTGAGCTTGGGGCTGCTCCACTGCAGCCCCTTCACCGCGTGGTAGAAGGCTCCGATCGGCCCTGCGGCGGTGCGGTAGCCGACGACCGTCATCGCGCCCACCACCTCGTCGTCGAGTTGTTCGGCGCCGCTGTTCTGCGGCGATTCTGCCGCCACCTTCGGGCACTGAGCGGCAACTTCGTTTGCGTAGCTGTTGACGGCGGCCAAGCCCCTGGGAAGGTCCGGGCGCGCGGCGCTCAGTAGCGTCTTGGTCGCGCGTGTGAGCGCCCGCGTGGCCGTCACGTCTCCGGCGGACTCGGCGAACGCGGAAGGCGACGCCGCCAGCGCCAAGCTGACGAGGACGAGCGCGACAGACCCCGGCACTCCTCTCCAACCCATGCTTCGGATGTTAGCCGGTACCGGAGGCTGGCACCCCCGGTACCGGCTTGGTCGTTTTCAGTTGTAGGGCGGCCGCTACTTCTTGTGCTTGGGTTTGTGGCCTTTGACCGTCAGGTAGTACGTGTGCGTCGTCGGTTTCCCGCCGAGGGCCGAGGCGTAGGTGAGGGTCGCGGTGAGATGGACCGTCTTGCCCTTCTTCAGCAGCGACTTGATCTTGCTGGAGAGATTGACCGTTAGCTTCAACGGCACACCCGCCGTACCGCTGGCGGAGGTCCTGCCGGCCGAGGTCGAGGAGGGAAGGCACTTGCCTTTGATCTTGACCTGGCCGTGCTTGCACTTCTTGGACTTCGCGGTCGTGGCCGTGGCGCTGGCAATCGACGCCGTCGGCACCGTGACCACCAGCGTCGCCTCGCCCGACTGGGTCGGGACGAACGTGATCGTGACCGTCCCGTTCGAGTTCGACACGATGCTCTCGATCGCGTAGTTGCTATCGGGAGGCGTAGGCGTCGGGGTGGGGATCGGCGCGGGTTTCACCGACGGCGGCTGGTTCTCCGCCTGGTAAAGCGCGGAGTAATTCACGATTTCCACGAAGACCTGCGTTCCGGTGCCGGGGTTGCTGGTATAGGTGATCTCGAGGTTGCCGTCGCCTAAACCAACTATCAGCGGGTTGCCCTGCGTCCCGCCGGCCGCCGGTTCAGGGACGACAACCGGGGGTTCCCAGCTGATGCCGCCATTGCTGCTGTAGTCGTACACGAGGCCCTGGCCGTCCTCCCACGTGGCGTACACGCCAGTGCCGGAGTCCTCGGCAAGATCAAGCGCGCCAACGCCACCGAGGGACTCGTGGGTCACATCGGCCAGCTCCACCGGGGCGCCGAAAGCGCCTCCACTGGACGTCGCAATAAACGGGCGGAAGTCGACGGTGTAAAGCGAGCCAGCTCCGTCGAAGCCGTCACCTTCCTGCTCGACTAGACCGATCCCACCGGCGCCGCCCTGCGCCAGCACCGGAGTCTCAGCGGAACAGGCGAGCACATTATACCCCGGCAACCCTTTGGCGTTGAGCGTGCCAGCCGCGTTGGAGGGACCGTCCACCTTGCCGGCGGAAACCCCGAAGCCGGTGCCTTCCTGATTGAGGCATCCGGGGAGGGCTACCGGCGGGCCGGCGAAGTTGTCCCCGACACCGACCACGACGTCGGTACCCGCAGCCGCCGGTGGTGGCGCCGGCTCGGCGGCGACCTCCGGTCCGGACGCGCCGAGGGCCTTCCTCGGAAACTCGCCTTCCGGGGTCGTCTGGTTGCTGTTGGGTTTCAAGATCGCGGGCGACAGGGAGGTGAGCGAGGTATCGCTGAAGTAGTCGCCATAGTCGTCCAGCAGGGCAACGTCGGTACTGCTGAGCGCGACGGCGTTACCGGAGGTGTAGTAGAGGTCCACAGGGCTGATCGGCTCACCGCCGTTCTGCAGGCCCTGTCCTTTCGACGTGAAGGCGGCGCCGCCCGGCGGCGAGATCCACGCGATGCTGCCGTCGTTGCCCGTCTTGCCGATGACCGCCACCTCGCCGCCCGGGAGAACCACGAGGCCTCCGGGGCCCGGGAAGTTGTCGCCCGTGAAGAGTGAATCTTCCAGCAGTACCGGTGTCCCGCCCTCGCAGGCGCTGGCGCCTTCCGTCAGGATGCACAGGTCGATAGCAGACTCGACCGGATCGGCCCAGGCAACGTACGTCGTTTTTATGGAGGGGTCATAGGCGATCAACGGCGCGGCGCCAGTCCCATTGTCCGGAGCATCGAGCGTAAGTGGCGCGGCGGACGCCACCGAGGCCGCGAGCGCCACGGCGCCCACGGCGATGAGGCTGGCGAGCACAGCCACCAGACCGCCGAGCAACATGGCACGGCGCAGCGCGGGGCGCGACGCGGCCTTCCTTGACGTGAACAACATCACAGCCGACATGCTTCCCCAATCTGTCGTTGACACCTGCCGCCGAGCCTCGCCATCCGGGCGGGCCGCTTTCGCAAGACTAGCGCGTCCTCTGGATGGGCTCAGCAGTACTCGACGCTTTCAACACCCGCGCCGGTGCGCCGGCGGCAATCGAGAAGGGCGGGATGTCGTGCGTGACCACGCTGCCCGCGCCGACAACGCAGCGCTCGCCGATGCTCACGCCGCTCGTGACGACCACGTGCGCGCCCAGCCAGCAGTTGGCGCCGATCTGCGTGGGTCCCTTAGACGTAAAGCCCTGCCACGGCACCGGGCGGTCGGGGTCGTCGTAGCGGTGGGCGGCGTCGGAGACGAAGCAGCCGTTGGCGAGCATGCAGTGCTCGCCGATCTCCACCAGCTCGTGTGAGGCGACCATCACGCCCTGGTTGAGGAACGTGCCGGCGCCGATCCGCACGCGCGCACGGCCGGGGGCGGTAATCCAGACGTTCGGCTCGAACAGCACCCCCTCCCCCACCTCCAGACGCCCCTCGCGCAGCGCCTCCAGCACGTTGCCCTGGAGCGGCCAGCGGGCGAAGGCGCCGCGGCGCATCAGCTCCCAGTGGATCTGCGCGCGGTTCCAGGGGAGCGTGTTGCGCTCGTACCAGCGCCACTTCTGCGCCCACAGCCGCCCGGCGCGCGCTAGTTCGTTCGCTTGTGCAACATCCACGCCGTAGACGCTAGCCGTCTCAGCCGATGCTGTGCGTCCGCGGCCTCACTGCGGGGGCGCGCGGAAGGGTGCCGATTCGACCGCGTCCAGGGTCTTGCCGTTCGGTTCCTTGATCTCCACCTCGACGTAGAAGGTCCCGCCGCCGGGGGGCGTCGAGATGAAGGTGTCTTCGGTCGTCGAGTAGTTGCCCGCGGGAGGTACGTAGTGTTCCCTGGGAATCTCGCTCGGGCCGCCTTCGGAGATCGGGTCGAGCGTGACGGCGTTGTTGAGCGTGCGCGTCAGGTCGAGCGTGTGGCCGGCAGGCACTTTGGTGGTGATCGTGAATTCTGCCTCGACTCCCTTTTGGCGCAGATCTTCTCTGAGTTCGGACTCACTGACGCCAGAGGCCCGGAAGCTGGCTTCTTCCTTGGCGAGCCGACCGGGTTCGAGGTTTAGATAGGCGCGAAACGGTATGCCCGCGTGGATCGTCGGCTTGCTCAGCCTGGCTTCGATCGAGGCCGGCGGGGGGGCGGGCTTCAGCACCAGGTTCCACAGCAGAGCGCCCGCGGTCACCACCGCGGTGATCGCCCCGGCAATCTGTCCCGCTTTGATAACTCCCGCACTCAGCCCGGTGCGGCTCTTACGTGAGGTCTCGGTCTCGGCCATGGATCTGCTCCGACGCCGGCAGTGCCGGGGGCTCGGGGAGGGGCAGCGCTCTGCATCACGAGGCCGCTACTGGTCGGCACGCACACACACGTCGCCCCGCACCCACTGTTTGCAGGTCGCCTATCGTATACGATTCCTTCTCTCGGACACATCAAATGCTGGAATCGGATACCATCCGCGAACCATGGCAGCCCGTTCGCATCGTGGCCTGTGCACCCTCGGACTCGGCCGCATGGTGGCTGTCATCTCGCTCGCCGCGACGCTCGCGCCCGCGGCCGCGCTCGGGTCCTTCCCGGGCGGCGACGGCGTGATCGCCTACGGGAGCGGCACGGGTATCTGGGCGGTGGATCCCACCACTGGGTATCAGCTGCAGCTCACCACCTCCGGCGGGGACACTGCGCCGAGCTTCTCTCCGTCGGGCAACATGCTCGCTTTCGAGCGCTTGGGGAAGGACACCTCCACGGTCTACCTCGCGCAGGCCGATGGCGCGGACGCGAGGCCCCTGCTCAGCGGCGGCGAACCCGCCTTCTCCCCCAGCGGCCGGCAGCTCGTGTTCGTGCGCCGCGACGGCCTGTTCGTGACGGGCCTCACACCGGGTTCGCCCGTGCGGCAGATCACCAGGCAGCCTGGAGATCGCTCGCCACGGTGGAGCTCGACCGGCGCGATCGTGTTCGAGCGGACCGACGTGTTGCGTCAGGACAAGGCCGAAACCGAAATCCAAAACGAACTCGACACGATCGCTCCGCCGAGTGCGAAGGTCCACCAGATCCTCGCCTACAGCGGGGGATTCGATATGTACCCCGAATGGTCTCCCAACGGCAGGACCCTCACAGTGGCACTCTGCAACGACAGCGCGGAGGAAACCACTTTCAAGGGGTCCCCGGCACTGGCGATCCACCGCAGCTGCATGCAACGCGTCCCGGCCCCGCAGGGCCGTGGAGTCGCGGAAGGCGGCGTCGGCGCGCTTGATGGGAGCGGGGTCAGGCCGTGCCCGCGCTTTGCGACGGCCTCACAGATCGCCTGGCAGCCGGTGGTCGCCGGAACGATGCGGATACCCACGGTGAAGTGCGAAGGGGCGCCGTATACCGAACCGGAGGTGAGCCCAAGCTTCGGTTCGCGCGGAGCGAAGGTGTGCGTGCCCGGCAAGCACGGACACAGAAAAATCTGTCACACCGTCAGCTAGGACAGCCGGCGGCGAGGCCGGGTCGCCCGGGACCCGTTATACCGCGGCCTTCGCGCGGGCTGCCCGGCCGAGTCGCCGTGACCCACCCCTCCTATGCCGCCGCCTTCGCGCGCGATTTGCGTTTGGCGGCCGCGGGCAGGCGTGGCTTCTTGACGGCCCCGCGCGGCTTGCCGTTGAGGGAGGCGCCCGCCGCAGCCAGCAGCGGTGCGAGGAACTGCCCTGTGTGCGAGGCAGGCTCGGCCGCGACCTCCTCCGGCGTGCCGGCAGCAACCACGAGGCCACCCTCCTCGCCCCCCTCGGGCCCCATGTCGATCAGGCGGTCGGCGCACTTGATGACGTCGAGGTTGTGCTCGATCACGACCACGGAGTTGCCGGCGTCGACCAGGCGCTGCAAAACCTCCAAAAGCCGCTGCACGTCGGCGAAGTGCAGCCCCGTGGTGGGCTCGTCGAGGATGTAGAGCGTGCGCCCCGTCGCCACCTTGGAGAGCTCGGTCGCTAGCTTCACCCGCTGGGCCTCGCCCCCGGAGAGCGTGGTCGCCGGCTGGCCGAGGCGCACGTAGCCGAGCCCCACCGCGTCGAGCGTCTCCAGGCGCCGGCGCACCTTGGGGATGTGCTCGAAGAAATGCACGGCCTCCTCGATCGGCATGTCGAGCACGTCGGCGATCGACTTGCCCTTGAAGCGGATCTCCAGCGTCTCGCGGTTGTAGCGCTTGCCGCCACACTGCTCGCAGGGCACATAGACGTCGGGCAAGAAGTGCATCTCGATCTTGATCTGCCCGTCGCCCTTGCACACCTCGCAGCGCCCGCCCTTGACGTTGAAGGAGAAGCGCCCGGGCTTGTAGCCGCGCGCGCGGGCCTCTTGCGTTTTGGAGAACATGTCGCGGATCACGTCGAACAGGCCGGTGTAGGTGGCGGGGTTGGAGCGCGGGGTGCGCCCGATCGGGGACTGGTCGACGGCGATGATCTTGTCGAGCTGCTCGAGGCCCTTGATCGCGCGATGGGCGCCGGGGCGGGCGCGCGCGCGGTGCAGGCGCGCGGAGAGCGCCTTGTAGAGAATCTCGTTGACGAGCGTCGACTTGCCCGAGCCGGAGACGCCCGTGACGCAGGTGAGCGTGCCGAGCGGGAAGGAGGCGTCGATGTCGCGCAGGTTGTGCTGCGACGCGCCCTCCACCTTCACATAACCGGTGGGGGTGCGGCGCTTGGCGGGGACCGCCACGGCCAGGGTGCCGGCGAGATACTGCCCGGTGGCCGACTCCTTCACGCGCTGCACCTCCGCTGCCGTCCCCTGCGCGACGATCCGCCCGCCGTGTTCGCCCGCGCCGGGGCCGAGGTCCACGAGGTGGTCGGCGGCGCGCATCGTCTGCTCGTCGTGCTCCACCACGATCACGGTGTTGCCGAGGTCGCGCAGCCGCTCGAGCGTCGCAATCAGCTTCGAGTTATCGCGCTGGTGCAGGCCGATCGAGGGCTCGTCGAGGATGTACAGCACCCCCACCAGCGAGCTGCCGATCTGCGTGGCCAACCTGATCCGCTGCGCCTCTCCGCCGGAGAGCGTCGCGGAGGAGCGGTCCATCGAGAGGTAGCCGATGCCGACGTTCTCCAGGAACTGCAGCCGCTCGGAGATCTCGCGCAGGATCAGCCTCGCCACGTGGCGATCCGTCTCGGAGAGTTCCACCTCGTCCAGCCACTCGATCGCGCGCCGCGCGGAGAGCGCGCAGAAGTCCTCGATCCTGGTGCCACCGACCAGCACGGCGCGGGACTCCGGCCGCAGCCGAGCGCCCCCGCACACCGGGCAGGGACGCAGCGACATGTATTCCTCGAGTTTCTCCTTGACGCCTTCGGACTCGGTTTCGCGGTAGCGCTTTTCGAGGTTGGCGATAATCCCGGCGAAGCGGGTGGAGTAGGAGCGCCGCCGGCCGAAGCGGTTGCGGTAGGTGATCGCCAGCGGCTCCTTCGTCCCCTGCAGGAACAGGTTCTGGTGTTCGGGCGGAAGGTCTTCCCACGGAGAGTCGAGATCGACGCCGTAGTTCTCGGCGATCGCCTCGGCGACCTGGTCGTAGTAGTTGGAGAAGGCGGCCGCCCTGCTCCACGGCGCGATCGCCCCCTCGCCGATCGACAGCGCCGGATCGGGCACGAGCATCTCGGGGTCGATCTCCATCTGCGCCCCAAGCCCGTGGCAGCGCTCGCAGGCGCCGTGGGGAGAGTTGAACGAGAAGATCCGCGGCTCCAGCTCGACCAGCGAGGGGCCGTGCTCGGGGCAGGCGAAGCGCTCGGAGTAGGTTCGAGACTCCGGGACGTCGCCGAGGATCTCCACCTCGACCAGACCGTCCGCGAGACGCACCGCCGTCTCGATCGAGTCGGCGAGGCGCTTGCGCACGTCGTGGCGCATGATCAAGCGGTCGATCACGACCGAGATGTCGTGCTTGTAGCGCTTGTCGAGCACGATCGATTCCTCCAGCATGCGGATGCGATCGTCGATCCGCACGCGCGCAAAGCCATCGGCGCGCAGCTCCTCCAAAAGCTTGCCGTACTCGCCCTTGCGCCCTCGCACCACGGGCGCCATCACCATGAAGCGCGTGCCCTCGGGCAGCTCCATCACCTGGTCGATGATCTGCTCCGCGGACTGCCCTTTGATCGGCCGCCCGCAGATCGGGCAGTGCGGCTTGCCCACGCGCGACCACAGCAGGCGCAGGTAATCGTAGATCTCCGTCACCGTGCCGACGGTCGAGCGGGGGTTGCGCGAGGTCGTCTTCTGGTCGATCGAGATCGCGGGCGAGAGCCCCTCGATCGAATCCACGTCGGGCTTGTCCATCTGCCCGAGGAACTGCCGCGCGTAGGCCGAGAGCGACTCGACGTAGCGGCGCTGCCCCTCGGCGTAGATGGTGTCGAAGGCGAGGCTCGACTTGCCCGACCCTGACAGCCCCGTGATCACGACCAGCGCGTCGCGCGGCAGCATCAGGGAGATGTCCTTCAGGTTGTGCTCGCGGGCGCCTGAGACGACGATCTGGTTGCTCGAGGGCATGCTCTGTACATCATACGAGGGCGAACAGACGTTCGGGCGGAGAGGGATTTTTATGGGGAGGGGAGGGTGCTCGCACCGAGCCGACCGCCGCGCGGCACGGCCCTGCGCGGCTGGCGCGCGGGGCCGTGCGTGGGCCGTGCGCCGGAACTACACGATCTTCCGCGTGGTGAGGTCGATCGTGACCGTGTCGCCTGCCAGTTCGTCATCCGTGGCCGATTTGCCGCGAGTCGGCTTGAACGCCACCGTGAGCGTCGGTGATTCGCCCGACATGTCCACGGTGAGCGTCAGATAGCCGTACTCCATGATCGGCGGCACGGTTGGCGCATACCCTGGGGGGAGCTTCGCTTCCGCCGCGTCGGCTTTCGGTTCGGTCACGTTGTGCCCGCCGCTGCCCGACACGATGTAGGGGATTTCTGCCCCTTCCACCGTGCGCGTGTAGCGCTGGTAGAGGTGGGCGTGCCCCGAGAGCACGGCGTCGGGGTGCAGACCCGCTTTTTCGCAGGCCTTGTCGATGTCTTCCGTGAGCCCCCTGGCGCCCCCGTGCTTCTTGTCCACCGACAGCGGCGGGTGGTGGCAGGCGAGGATCACCGCGCGTTTTTCTTTTTCCGCTTCGCGCTGGGGCTTCAGGCGTTCGAGCTCGGCGATCAAGAATTCAAGCTGCTGGTCGTCGAGCGTCGGGTAGCGGCCGCCCTCCGAGGAGATCACTCCCGGGCCCTCCAGCACGTTGGAGTACAGCCCGATGATCGACACGAACGGGGCGTCGAGCGTGAAGTACACGCCCGGCTGGTTCATCGCGCTGCGCACCAGCCCACCGGAGTCCGGCGAGGGACCGGGAGCGGCAGCGCAGAAGTTGCGCAGGAAGGCGAACAGCGATTCTTCGTTTTCGGGCTCTTCGGAGGGGAACCCGTCGTGGTTGCCGGGAATCGCGAAGATCGGCGCGTCGTAGCCGCGGAAGGGCTCGTAGAACTGGTCGTAGTAGTACTGATGCTCGCCGAAGTTGTAAACCACGTCGCCGAGGTGGAACAGGAACGCGGGCGCCAGCCCTTCGGCGGGCTTCAGATCGGCCGCCATCGCATCCGCCACGCTCGCCTCGTCCTTGATGCGGGAGGTCTCCGAGGGCCCCGTGTCACCGGCCGCGTGAAAGACGATGCGCTTCGCGGCCACGTACGGTGCGAGCGGGCCTTCGCCGAGCACCTTCACCAGCTCCATGTGCGGCGGGCTCACGCGCGGCGCGGGGATCGGCTGCAGCTGTTCTTCGTGGCTTTCGTAGTAGGGCGACTTGTAGTAGGAATCGCTCGTGTTGGGGTACTGGAAGGCATTCTCGTCTTTGCCGATCGGCTGGGGATCGGCGAACAGCTGCCCTTCGGGACCCATGAGGTTCTGACTGAGTCCCGGTATCGCGGGCGTCGTCGACGGGGCCGGTTTCGGAGAGGCTGGAGTGGGGGTGGAGGTTTCGGCGGCGGGCGCGGCGACCTTCAGCGCCTGCAGCAGCTGCGTGCCGTTGGGACGGCCCCACCCGGTGCACGCATCCCAGCCGGGGCCCGCTTTGTAGCTCCCGTTGTCGCCTTCGGTGATGTCCTCGAAGGTGTCCTTCAGGTGCGCATACAGCTGCGGGTTGCAGAACCCGAGCGCAGTCCCCGTGAGCTGGTTGAGCAGCGTGATCAGCGCCGACCACATCGGCGCGGAGGCGCTCGTGCCCCCGACCCCGCCCAGCTGACCGTTCGGGCTCAGCACCCACATCGGCGTTTCCGGGTCGGCGAGGCTGGCGACGTCGGGCACGCCGCGCCCGGTCTTGCCGCTGCCGTCGGCGTTGTCGGGCACGCCGGCGGCCGCCTGCCAGTCGGGCAGCGGGAACAGGCGGCTCACGCCTCCGCCCGTGGCGCCCTCGTTATTGGCGAGGTCGTTCCACACCACCTCGGAGGAAATCGTTCCCGTCGCCGGGTCGGCTTCCACGCGGATGCCCCCGCATGCCAGCACCCACGGGCTGGATGCCGGGAAGTCGACGTGTGCCACCGTCGTGCCGGGCTCGTCGGCGGAGCCTTCGTCGCCCGAGGCGCAGCAGATCGTGATCCCCTGGGCGGCGGCCTGTTCGAAGGCGCCGTTGACCAGCTTGATCGCCTGTTCGGTCCACGCGCCCTTCGGTTCGTCCTCGGGGTTGCCGTAGGAGCACGAGATCACCTTCGGCTTGTTGGTCGTGTCGGCGACCGCCGCCTTGATCGCGTTCACCCACCCCTCTTCGGTGAATTCGGTGAAGTACACCGCCACGTCCGCTCCCGGCACGACGCCACCGACTGTGCAGAGGTCGAGCAGCACCTCGCCGGTGGCGTCGCTTTCTTCGCTGCCATCCCCGGGGTCGTTGCCGGGGCCCTGCACCACCACGTCGGTGAGTTTCGGCGCCGCCTGTTTGAGCGTGTTCGTGAAGTAGCCTTCGAGCGCGCTCGCTTCGTAGCCGCCCTTGGTGCCTTCGCCGTTGAACGCGAGCACCGCAACGCACTGCCCGGCGCCGTCGCCGGCGGGAAAGTCGAACAGCTTGGCGAGCATCGGCGGCGTGTAGGCGTTGGCGGGCGGTTCGGAGGAGCCCGCTTCGCCTTCGGCGGCGCGCTTGGAGACGTGCGGGCGGGTGCGCACCATCCGTCGGTTGTCGAGCCCGAGCACGCCCTCCACCACGCCCGCCAGCTCGGCGGGGAGCTGCACCGCGCCCTCGTAGGAGCGGTAGGTGCCCCCTCGCGGGTGCTCGTAGCGGCCGAGCTTCACACCGAACGCCTCACTCATCTGCGCAGCCGTGCCCCTCACCCGCACCAGGCGCTTGGCGATGCTCTGCTCTACCACTTCCAATCCGTGCGCTTGCGCGAACGCAGCGACCGCCTCGAGGTCGGACGGGGCGGCGCCGAACGCGGCAACCGCCTCCTCGGGGCGCAGATAGGTTCGTGCGCGAGGGGCAAGGCGGCCCAGCTCGTGCGCCGCCGGAGCGGGGGTGCCCTGCGGGTCGCGCTGGACGTAGACCGTAACGGTCAGCTGCTCGTGCTCGTCGACCGCGCCAATCGACTCGGTTGCGGTGCGGCTGCTGCCCCGTAGCTGGAAACGCTTGCTCATGTGGACCTCCGAAGTCTTCGCCGAGTGCTGGAATGAGGCCACCCATCAGAAGCTGGCGCTTCCCCCACGATGGCTTGCGCCGATAGTACAGAAGACCGTTGGCTAATTGGATTCTTTTGGTGAAGATTTAGGAGAGGGGCGGATCAGTCGCCGAAACCCTCGAACAGCCACGCCACGTCGAGGTCGGGCACGCCCTCCGCGGGCGAGGGAACCGATGTGCCGATCCCGTAGATCTCGCAGTGGCTGTAACCCTTGGGTCCCGGGTCGGTGCGCACCTCGACCGTGCGGCCGGGGACGTCTACCAGCCAGTAGGTGGGTATCGGCGCACCCGCGTACAGGACGGCCTTCTCGCCACGGTCCTCCCGGTGCGAGGTCACCGCGACCTCGACGGCGAGCAGCGCCGTTCGGGGATGGCAGCCGAGCGGGGGCACGCTCTTGGTGAGCAGCAGGTCGGGTTCGGGCAGCGAGCCCCACCCGGCTTCCAGCGGCATCTGTACACGCAGCCGTATCTGCCGCGACGCCAAGCGACCGGTTATCTCTTCAAGCACCCGCGCGTGATCCGGACCGTGAGGGCTCACCTCGACCAGCAGCCCTTCCAGCAGCTCGATCCGCTGGCCGTCCAGCACACCCGAAGCGACCATCCGTTCGTAGGTCCCCACGTCGAGCCGATGAATCGCGTCCTCGCGGTGAGGCCACTTGTTGACAAGCAGCCCGTCCAGCAGCTCGACCTCCACGCCTTCCAGCGCCCCAGCATCGACCAACCGGTTGTACGTCCCGACATCCATCCGGTAGAGCGGGAGCGAGCAGTTGGCGGGAGCGATACGCGCAGCCTGTATTGCCATCTGTTCATTGTGGCAGGCGAGGATACGGACCGATGGCGAGGCTTCAGTGCCGCGGGCGCGGTCAATGATCCGGGGCCGCCCTCGCTTCCACACCTGCCGCGGCCAAGAAGGTGCTCGCCCGCGCGCGCTTTGCCGCGGACCTTCAGCGATGTGTCTCTACGGCTCGAGCTCGCCGTCGTAGAGCGCGAACACCGCGCCCTGCGGGTCGGCGACGACCGCGATTTTGGCGATCGAGATGTCGATCGGGCCGGCGTGCACGGCGCCGCCGAGCTCACCCACCTTCGCGATCGCGGCGTCGATATCCTCGACGCCGAAGTACGCCAGCCAGAAGGGCGGGGCGCCGGGCGTCGCCGCGCGGATGCCGCCGGCGTTGGCGTCGCCGTTTTTGATCGACAGGTACGGTTCGGGGGTGCCCTCGAAGGGCGCCACGGTCCAACCGAAGAGGCTGCTGTAGAAGGCGCTGGCGGCGTCGAGGTCGGTCGTCCCGAGCTCGTTCCACACCGGCGCTCCCGGCGCGTTTACGAGCGCCGCACCGAAGTGCGCTTTCGGCTCCCACAGCTCGAAGTGGGCACCCTGCGGATCTTGGATCACAGCCATGCGCCCCACATCCATCACGTCAAACGGCGGCGCGTGCACCGTCGCCCCGAGCTCCTTCGCGCGCTCGGCCGTGGCGTCGGCGCTCTCCACGGAGATGTAGGAGTTCCACATCGGCGGTATCCCCATCTCGCGCTGCTGGTCGGGCTGGGTGGCGATCGCGGCGACGGCCTTGCCCTCGCGCTGCATCATCGAGTAGACGTAGCCGCCGTCGCCGATCGGGCGATCGTCGGCCTCCCAGCCGAGCAGGCCGCCGTAGAAGGCCTTCGCCCCCGCCTGGTCGGTGGTGGTGAGTTCCGTCCAGCAGAAGGTGCCGGGGATGTAGCCGCTGCGTTCGCCCATAAGGTGCACCGTATCGCAGATCTCGGCGGAGCGATGTGAAGAGGTTGCGACCCTTTGGATCCGATCGTGCAGCGTGCACGTCCGAGCCCAGGGTTCCCCACCGTGCCGCCATGCTCCGCTGGCCGCCGGGGGAGCGCTACGAGCAAATCAATCGATGTGCAGCACGGCCTTGCCGGCGATCCGGCGCTCGAGCAGCGCGGCGATCGCGTCCGCCGCGTCGTGCCAGGAGGCCTCGTGATCGATCGAGCAGTCGAGGGCGCCGTCGGCCACCAGCCCTGCCAACCTGCCGAGGTCGCGAGCACCGGAGCGCGTGTGGGCGAGCTCGGCGAACAGCAGGAGCCCGTACAGCCGCGCGCCCGGCGCTCGGCCGAAGAGCCCGCGCGTGGGAAAGGTGGTGGGCTCGGCGGGGTTGGAGGCGGCGAAGGAAACAATGGTTCCCCCCGCCGCGACGCGCTGCAACGCCGCCCCGAGCGTTGCGCCGCCGACGGCCTCGACGATCGCGTCGAACTCCTCGCCGGTGGGTTCCAGCTCGGGAAGGATCCGATCTGCCCCCAGCTCCCTCAGGCTCTGCGCCCGCTCTGCGCTGGAGGAGACCGCGGTGACGTGGGCGCCCGCGAGCTTTGCCAGCTGCACCGCAAACCGTCCCACGCCGCCACCGGCGCCGGTGACGAGCACCCGCCGTCCGAGCACCGAGCCGGCGATGTCGAGCGCCTTCAGCGCGGTCAGGCCCGCCACTGGAAGCGCCGCCGCCTGAGCGTCGGAGACGGCGTCGGGCAGCTCGCACAGCACCTCGGTGGGCGCGGCAACCAGCCGCGCCCACGCGCCGGCAGCCACCAGGCCTGCGACCCGTGTCCCGGCCGCCGGGCCCGAGCCATCGGCCGCCGGGATGTGGATCGCTCCTGCGAAATCCCACCCGGTGAGCTGCCCATCGGCCATATCCGCCAACCGTCGCGACTCGCCGCGATTGAGCGAGAAGGCGTGCACGCGCACAAGCGCTTCGTGGGGGAGCGGCACGGGGTCGGGGACCTCGCGCAGCTGTACGTTCGCGGGAGCGCCGGGAGCTGCCGTGAGCGCGATCACGGCCCCGATCCTAGCGGCGCGCTCTGGTTTTCTACATGACAGCCGCTGAGGAGGCGCAGCCGGGAGCGGGATACTGCTCCATCAGATCCTGCACCTCGGTCTTGACGCGGGCGAGCAGCTCGCTCTCGCCGCTGCGCACAGCCCCCACGACCTCGTCGAACCAGCGCGCGATCTCCCCCATGTGCTCGGTGCCCAAGCCGCGAGTGCTGGCTGCCGGGGTGCCGATCCGCACGCCCGAGGGGTCGAAGGGCTTGCGCGGATCGAACGGGATCGCGTTGGCGTTGGTGACGATTCCGGCTTGATTCAGCGCGCTCGAGGCTTCCTTGCCGCTCACCTCCTTGGAGGTCATGTCGATCAGGATCAGGTGGTTGTCGGTGCCGCCGGAGACCAGCGTGAAGCCGCGTTGCGCGAGCGCGTCGGCGAGGGCTTTGGCATTGGCGACCACGCTGTGCGCGTAGTCGCCGAAGGCCGGCGTCGCGGCTTCGCCGAGCGCGACGGCGATCGCCGCGGTCTGCTGCTGGTGGGGACCTCCCTGCAGGCCCGGGAAGACGGCTTTGTCCAGCGCCTTCGCGTGCTGCTCGCGGCACATCAGGATCGCCCCGCGCGGCCCGCGCAGAGTCTTGTGCGTGGTCGTCATCACCACGTCGGCGTGCGGTACCGGCGAGGGGTGGGCACCACCGGCGATCAGCCCCGCGATGTGTGAGACGTCGGCGACCATCAGCGCGTCGATCTCCTTGGCGATCGCGGCGAAGCCCTCGAAGTCGATCGTGCGCGGCACCGCCGTGCCGCCGCAGAAAAGGAGCTTGGGACGGTGCTCGAGCGCCAGCTCCCGCACCTCCTCCATGTCCACGCGTCCGGTGTCGCGGCGCACGCCATAGTGCACGGCGTTGAACCAGATGCCGGTGGCCGACACGCCCCAGCCGTGGGTGAGGTGGCCCCCGGCGGGCAGCGAGAGCCCCATCACCGTCTCCCCCGGCTTTGCGAACGCCAGGTAGATCGCCAGGTTGGCGGGCGACCCCGAGTAGGGCTGTACGTTGACGTGCTCGGCGCCGAACAGCTCCAGCGCGCGCGTCTGCGCCAGGCGCTCGATCTCGTCGATCACCTCGTTGCCCTCGTAGTAGCGCTTGCCCGGATACCCCTCGGAGTACTTGTTCACGAGCACGCTGCCGTTGGCCTCCAGCACCGCCGGCGAGCAGTAGTTCTCGGAAGGGATCAGGCAGAGCGACTCGGCCTGCCGGCGCTCCTCGCGGACCAGCAGGCGGGCGAGGTCGGGATCGGACTCTTCGAGGGCGGAGAGCATTGGGGCATTGTACAGCGGCGAGGGTGCGGCAGAACCCGACGCCCGAGCCAGCTCGCCCAGCGCTGGCGAGCTCGGCGACAGGCCTCGGATGCGAATCGACGGAGTCCCGTGGTTAGCAACTCGAGGGCGGGGTAGATCGACGACTGTCAACTTCGAGGAGGCGAGCAAGCAATGGTTGCACTGGTCGTATTGGTACTTCTGCTGGCGATCCTCGGCGGGCTCGGCTTCGCCGCGCACGTGCTCTGGTATGTCCTCGTATTCGCCGTGCTGCTCTGGTTGATCGGATTCTTCGTCGGCGGCGCCCCTGTCGGCGGCAGGTCCAGGCGCTGGTATGGGCGGTGGTGATGCCGCTCGTCCGGATGCTTGCCCGACGCCTCACCGAGCCCTTCGGCGGCAGTCGGGAACACAGGGCCAATCAGCGTCGCGGCCCTGGGCCTTGCCCTAGCCCGTCCTCGCGAACTGTCGTCGCTTCGCCGTCACGGCTCCGGTCAGCATCCTGGGGCACATAGGCGCCGCCCACGACCAAGATTCGCCTATGGGTTTAGTGGTCTCACCGGTGAGCCTCATGGGCCTTGCGTGGCTCCGCCCGTATGCGGCAACGTGGCCGCCAAACACCGGGTGGCTACATCTTGCCTGCGCTTTCGGGCAAGCTGTTGGGGATGCCCTCCCAGCCACAGCCCCGATATGCGGGCAACCCGAAGCACAAGCGAGGCCACAATCGGGGGCGCCGCGGGTCCTACTGTCCAGGGGACCTCGATGAGACGAAGGCCCAAGCGCTGCTCGACTCGAGCATTTGCGCCGAGGGTTCCGCGTCGAAGCGCTACGGGACCGACGGCAAGCGTGCCTTCTGCGCCCAATGCCACGACCGCGCGAAGGACGAGTGGCACGGCTACCCCGTTAGCTGGAACGAAGTCCCCCCGAGCGTGAGGTGGGCCTGGGTGGAAGATGGCACGATTCAGTCACGGACCCTTCGGGCACGATCGGGATCCTCATGAGCGTCACATGGTCGCGACTCGCCGGCGATACGTCACGCTTTGCCCTGTCTCTGAGCTTCGAGGCCGACCCAGATGACGGTGTAGGCGCCAACGCCGAGGACGCAGCCAGCTGGGGCGCCATCCAGCTATGGGTCGAGGGGAAGAACCTGACACTCCACACCGTCGATGGTCTGACCTCCGAGTCAGTGCAGTGGTACTTGCTCCCTTTCCTTGAGTGGATCGTACACGCTTGGAATCCGCTACTTCACGAGGAGCGTCCACCCGCAGAGCCACAGGCCTCCGACGCCGTGCACGACCTGCGCGCGAGTAGCGCCGCGCCACCGACGTTCGACGCAGATGACGCGTTCAAGTGGGAGAGTAACTGGTACCAGTGGTGGGGCCGCCACGCGCTCAAGTCGAGTAGACAAGGTGGATTATTCCCCGACATCGTGATGCGCCGTTGGCGCGACAAGATCGAGATCTCCTGGGAGCCCGACATCACTCCAGGCGCCGACGAGCTCCAGTTCCACGTCCCCTACGGTCAGGCACGTCTAGCGCCCGACGAGGTTGCGCATCCCCTCTACGAGTCGATACTCGCAGCCACCGAGGAGCTGAACGCGCGAATCCACAAATCCGCTCGCGTCGGGCGACTCCTGCGCGCTCTCAGGGCGGTCCACGACCCCGAGATGGCGAGCAAGCGCCTGCTTTGGATGGTCGATGCGGGTAAAACGGGCCGAGCCCGCCGCCAGTGGAGGCGCGTGACCAAGACGCTAGAAGGTGCCTCAAGAGCCGCCCGTGAAGCGGCGCTGGCAGTCACGAGCGACGCCCTTGTCGTCACAGGATCGTGTCATGCCGCCCTGCTGTTTGGAGCCGTCAGTCCATCGCTCGGCAATGAGGATGTAGTCAAGCTTGCCGAGATGCTCATTGAGGCCTACAACCCGACCGGCGAGCAAGGACTCTTGCTTGACCACGCGAGTCCGCAGCCACTCCGCAGCGTGCCTGGACCTGCCTGGCACGAAGGGTGGCTCCTAGCGGAACAAACCTACGAAGTCATCAACCCGCCCGGAGGAAGCTGGATCGACATCGAGAGTCTTCTTCGAGGGTTCTCTGTCCCAGTAATTGACCTCCCACTCGACGACGAGGAGATTCGTGGCTTGTCGATCGCAGGCGAGAAGCATCGGTGGACCATTTGCATCAACCCCTCATACCACGACGGAAATGACGACGAGATACGACGGTTTACGATGGCCCATGAGCTCTGCCACCTCCTCTACGATCGCGGTAAGGAACAAAAGGTCGCTATCGCGAGCGGACCCTGGGCACCAAAGGACATTGAGCGTCGAGCGAACGCGTTTGCCGCGATGTTCTTGATGCCTCGGGACCTCGTTCGACTAGCGTGCCGTGAGGCCGGTGATCTCCGCAAGATGGCAGCAATCGAGAGCGTCGCCCACCAACTGCACACGAGTGTCACGGCCACGCTGCACCATCTATCAAACCTCTACGTGATCGACGAGGGCACGAGAGATCGCCTCTTGAGCGAGCTGCGCCGTGGCTAGCCCCACGCGTTCAGTAGGGGTTGTGAGGCGAGGGTGGTTGGGGTGAGGGGTGCTTTTGGTGCTGTCCGCGGGTGTGTGCAGGCGCCCGGGCGGGGTGATGGCTGTTTTGCGGGGTTCGTGCATCAGCTGTCGGGTTGTTTTCGGGTAGGGGTGATCGCGGTGGGGTGCTCGGAAGTGTGACCTTTGGTTCCGGCTGTCGGGGCGTCAGCCGCCCGCTGCGGCGAGTGTTTTTAGCTTCGTGAATGCGGCCAGGAGTTCGTGCGCCCAGGGCCAGGTGCTTTGCGGGTGAAGCTTCGCGCGCCGTCCGGAGAAGGCGAGGCGGGCGGCGATGTGCAGCAGGCGGTAGCGAAGGCGCTTGGGTTGTGCTTTGGCGAGTGCCCCGTCCAGCAGTAGGTCTTGGGTCCAGACGATGAGGTCGTGGGCGAGCAGCACGATCTCGATCCATACTTCATTCAGCGCGAACTCTTTGAAGGGGAACTTCGATAGGCCGGTGTCCTTGTCGTCGCGGATGCGGTCCTCGACGTGGGCGTGCTGGCGGTGGCGGCACTCGATCTGCGTGATGTTCTCGTCGTCCTGGTCTGTGAGGATCGCCTGGAAGCGGTCGCCGTCGTGGTCTGTGAAGGAGAGCTGGGCGCCAGGGTGTGGGCGCTCGCGGCGCACGATCAGCCTGGAGCGCTGCGGCCATGATGAGAGATCGATGCCGCTGGTGATCTCGGCGACCTGCCCGTTCTCGCGCTCAGAGCCGTCCGTATCGAGCGCCGCCACCCAGGAATCCTCAGCGACCCCAAGGATTGCTGCTCTCACCGCCTCGGTCAACTCATAGCCAACCGAGTAGCGCATCCGGTGCTCGCGGCAGTAGTCGGCAAGCTCGTGCGTGGCACCGGCGGAATCCGAGCGCGCCAGGATGTCGAGGTTCTCGATGTGCTCTTGGGGGATCTGCTCGAGCGCCAGGTCCAGCACTTGCTTGTGATCGGCGGCGGTGTTCGCGCCGGCATTCCCGGGCCGCAACCGCATCGCGAGCGCCTCACGCGTCTCATCGGCCCAGGCACCGAGCGGGTGAAAGCCAAGGCCTTCCAGTTCCCCGCGGCGCCCTCCTTCTCCGAGTGCGAAGTGATGAGAGTCGCGTCCACGTCGATCGTCAGGCGCTCGGGAGCGCCGTGCAGCTCCCAGAAACGCTCGCGCGCGCAGGCGTGAGCGTCGCGCAGCTCATCCAAGAGAGAGGGATCGGCGGCGATCTTCTCGATGACTCGATACGCGGTGGAGTCCGACGCCACGCCCCCGAACAGCTCCTGCTGGTCGCGCAGCCCGCGGAGGCCAGCCAGGCACTCCCCGCCGTCGGCCACCGTCACCGCCAAGTCGCGCAGCACCCGCCCCGGGTCGTGGCCGCGCCGGCGTTGCTTCACAGGCGCCAGGTGTGCCGTCAGCGCCTCCGTGAGCCCCAGCTTGTCGGCGACCTACGCGAACAGCGCGGTGCCTGCGTGCGAGACCAAACCGGCTCCGTCCGTCGTGACCTCTACCGTGACATTGCGGCCATCGCGCTGCACCTTCATGGTGATCCTCCTACGGCTCGGGAATCAGGCTTCGACACCCCAATTCTTCAAGCCCAGCCGGACATCCCCGCGCCCCGGCCCGCCCAGGGCGCGGCCGTTAACGCAGAGTCGGGGCTAGGAGCGCGGGTCAGTAAGGGTTAGGGTCGGCGCTCGCGTGAGCTGCTGGTCGCGGGCGTGGCTGAGGTCGCTGGGTGTCGGGCGGGGCTCTGGGGTGGTGGTGAGCCCCGTGTGGGTTTCACC
>Ga0302235_10000074_pt1 | contig 87584 bp, 81 predicted proteins | sample II_Palsa_N3_3_FD_193577 | JGI IMG/M metagenome (GOLD analysis project Ga0302235, IMG submission 193577) | Peat permafrost microbial communities from Stordalen Mire near Abisko, Sweden - II_Palsa_N3_3 | ecosystem: Environmental > Terrestrial > Soil > Palsa > Peat permafrost | place: Sweden...
CGGGACCATCCACCGCCATCTCCATCGTCGCCGTCATCTCGAAACCCCTCGCGTCGATTGCCACACGCGAGCAGGATTCGCCAAGTCGACGCAGAATCCTACAAAAAACCTAACAAAGCACTACTAACCAGCTGGTCGAAGTCCTCGCGCGTCGGGATCGGGATGCGGTGGCCCGCTGGCGTCGTCTGTTTCGGCTTGTCGGGCTCGGGAGTCTCGGCCACGTATCTAGGCTAGCGGCTCAAGCTCAGGCGTACGCGAATTGCTCTTCGGGCAACTCAACGTGCTCACGCATTGGGAGCGTGAGCGTGATCTGCCCCTCGGTCTTCATGAGGCGTTTGGCGTCGATGATCGTGACGCCGTAGAACTCTCCGTGCTCGTCAAAGCGCAAGAAGTGGCCCTCGGGCGTCTCCTCGCCGTAGCCCTCGCGCGGCGGCCCCATGCTGAGGTAGAGGACATCCGCGTCGGGGTCGTATTTGGAATGGTCGAACTCCCATTCACCGATGCGCGTCCTCAAACCTGGTCTCCTTGTCGTGGCCCCCTCTTGACCGCCAAGGCGGTCCTTATGGTGCCAATCCGTCCCTCATACCTTACTACGACGCAAAACCACTTGGAAGGGCCAAGGTTCTGTGCCCAAAGCTTCTCTGCGCCCTCGTAATTTCCTCTTGTTCGCATCTCGGCTGTTTCCACGCATTTCTTGAGCCAATCGGGATGCGTCTCGACCTCTTGGTGCTGTTCGACAATGTGTTTCCAGACCCGCTCGGTTAGCCAGACCGTCCGCCCACGCGGGTCGGTCATCGTAGCCATCAGGTCATCCGGGGGTTTGGGTCCAGCCACGGCACGTCCTTTCTTTCCGTCCGCGGCTGGCGCTACCTTGCCTCAACTCACGTTCCCACGTCAACCACGAAGCTTTATGAGCCCATCCGGCTCCAACCGGGTGGGCTCATCGCATTCTGGCCCTGGTGCCGGACGCGACGATGAACGATTTCCCGACATGTGGGGCGCTACGCCCAACCCTGCGGCGTGGCACCCCTTCCGGTCAGCCTCTCCGGGGTCTGCGCTCCCTTGGTACGGGTAGCCCGTAGAGCAGGGCGCATGGCGGGAGTCACAGCGTGTCCGCGAGGACCAGCAGCGTCGATATGTACGGCTCCTGCTCGCCGCGCTCCAGATAGCCGATCTCGTTCCGGTGCAGGATGGCGATGTACGCGAGTGCTTCTTGCGAGAGGTTCCGGTGCTCGCGCTCGGCGCGGAGCTTCCGGCCGAACGCGAGCAGGAGCCGGGACCGCTCAGCCTGATAGGCCGTGGCGATCATGGCGCCTCAGGCGACGTGGCCGATGATCTGCACCACGCGCACGCCCGCACGGGTAGCGAACACGTAGCCGTCGGTCGTCTGGTGGATCAGACCGGCGCGGAGCAGGCCGTGGATCGGGACCATCGGATCGTCCGTTTCGGCCTCGCGGGCGATGTCCTCGACGGACCATAGGGGCTGGCCGTCGTCGGGTTCTGTCAGGAGGTAGAAGACGTCGCGCTCCAGCGCGTCGTGCCGCTCAGCAGGCGTGCGGGTATCTTGCTCGTGCATCGGAAGGTCCTGCCTTTCGGTGTCACGGCCCCAGGGCAGTTACCGCTGTCGCTGGGGCCAAATGCGTTGATAGGACGGCGGACCGTAGACCCGCTCTACGACGGAAAAACCGCCGAAATCCGGCTTATACAGTGGCTACCCACTTGCCCCGCGTGATGGCGAACGCACGTTCCGCGTGTTACAAGCTCTGACAGTAAAAAGCCAGCTTTTACAACGACTTCGGATCGTGCTAAGCTTCCCGTGTAACGATCTCGGGAGCGTGGGGTACAAACATATGTTCGTTACTGGCCGATCGTGCCGGACGCATAGAACGGACGTACCCATCGATTCCTCCCCGGGGGGAACACGACCAACAGGAGACCCCTCCAGATGCCTGACACAACCACACCCGCTTCACCCAAAGCCACGAGTTCTGCCGCCAAAAAAACAGTGCGCCCCCGGCGTGCCTCCAGCGCAGGCGCATCCAAAGCCCGTGCCACCGCGGCCCGTTCGAGCGGCGCTTCCAAAAGCAAGCCGGCAGCCGCCCGCACCAACTCCACCCGCAGCACCACCGACCTCGTCGGCGACTACGCCGAACGCGCTGTCCTGATCCCCGTTGGGGCGGCTTTGCTCGCCCGCGAGCGGGTCGTGTCGAGCGTGACCGACACGATCTCCAGCTACTCGAGCCCCGCCAAGGCTCAGGGCCAGCTGCGCAAATTCGAGCATCGTGGCAGCGCCGCCCGCACCCGCATGGAGCGCGAGGTCCGCAAGACCCGCACTCGCGTGGAGCGCGAACTGCGCGAGCGCCGGCGCGAGCTCGACCAGCAGCGCGAACGGATCACCAAAGAGGTTACCTCCCGGGTCGAGCAGACCCAGTCGCAGATCGAGAAGACCCAGGCGCAGATCGAAGACGCGCTACGTGCGCGCTTGGAGGAGGGCGCCGACCTCGCCAACCGCGTGCAGGAGCGGGTGCTCAGCCTCGTCTGAGCCACCGCAAGCTTCCCCCGCCTCGGGTCGAGGAGAGACCACGAGCGCGGGAGAGTCTGCCGGCCTCATACCTCGCCGGCAGGAGTAGGACCCTCTCCTCCCTCAGTCGGCGGGGCGGCCCACCAGCCGCCTCGCCGGCATATTTCAGTGCCGCTTCAGGTCCCGGCGTCTACTTCGGCGGCTTCTGATCCCCCTGCTGGCGCAGGAAGCGCTGGAACTCGCTCGCCAGCCGCTCTCCCGACGGCAGATCCTCGGGCGACAGCGGCCCCCACTCGGCTCCCCAGCGCCCACCTTCCTCCTCGTCGTCGTCCTCCTCTTCGCCTTCGGCATCCTGCTCGAGGCGTTCCACGAACGCCTGTACCTCCGGGTTGCTCGACACCGCCAACCCGACCTGGCGCTCGTAGTTGGCGGCCGCATCCTCGAGCTCTTCGAGATCGACGGACACGCCCACCAGCTCCTGCAGTCGCTGCACCAGCGCCAGCGCGGCCTTCGGGCAGGGGGCGGCGGCGACATAGTGCGGGACGCTCGCCCACAAGCTCATCGACGGTAGGCCGGCGTCGCCGGCGGCGCTGTGCAGGACGCCCACGATTCCCGTGGGTCCCTCATAGCGGCTGGGGGAGCGGCTGGTCGCACCCAGGCGCTCCATCAGCGCCGGATCCGACGCGAAGCCGGTCATCGTGACCGGCAGCGTATGGGGCACATCCGCCAACAGCGCCCCCACGGTAATCACCATCTCGACCCCCAGTGCCTCCGCGAGCTCCACGATCAACCCGCTGAACGTGCGCCAGCGCAGCGAGGGCTCGACTCCTCGCACCAGCACCAGATCTCGCGGACCGCCGGGCACGGTCGCCTCGTAGATATCCACCGACGGCCATTCGATCTCGCGGCGGGAGGAGGGGGAATCCGCTCCCTCCCCCGACAGACGGATACGGGGGCGGTTGGTCTGGAAGTCGTAGAACTCCTCGGCGTCCACATGCGCGAAGCGCTCGGCCTCCAGCGCCCGGCTGAGAAACGCGATCGCCGAGGAGGCCGCGTCGCCAGCGTCGTTCCAGCCCTCGAACGCGCACACCATCGCAGGAGCCCGCAGGCCCGCCGGGCGGCGATCCCAGATCAGTGGCTGCATCCGCATCACCGTACATCATGCGGTGATGGTTTCCGCAGGGGAGGAGCCCCCGACAGTCGCCACGCTGCGCGAGGGCCAGGAGGTGGCGGGGGTGTTTGCGTGCTCGCGCAAGGAACGCCAGCTCTCGCGCGCCGGCATCCCCTACCTGACGGTCGAGTTGCGCGATCGCACCGGTTCGATCCTCGCACGCGCCTTCCGCGACGCCGATCTGCTCGCCGGGCGTTTCGAGCGTGGGGACCTCGTGCGTGTGGAGGGCCGCGTGGAGCGCTTCCGCGACCAGCTGCAGATCGGCCTGCGCTCGATCGTCCGCTCCGAGGGAGCCGAGTCCGATCCGGGCAGCTTCCTGCCGGTCGCCCACCGCGACATCGACGAGCTGGAGGGCTTCTTCGAGCACCTCGTGCGGGAGCTCTACGAACCGGGGCTGCGGGGGTTGCTCGAGCGCGTGCTCGGCGACGCCGAGCTACGCGGTGAGCTGCGTCGGGCGCCCTGCTCGCTGCCCACCGCCACGCGGTCGGGGGGCTCCGGGCGAGCCGGGGCGGGCAGCCACCACGCCTACCTCGGTGGCCTGCTCGAGCACACCGTCGCCGTCGCCACCCTGGCGCTCGAGCTGTGCGCGCTGCACCCCCGCCTCGACCGCGACCTGCTGCTGGCAGCGGCGCTCCTGCACGACATCGGCAAGACCCGCGAGTTCGCTTATGGGGCCGAGATCGCCCGCAGCGAGGAGGGGCAGCTGCTGGGGCATGTCGAGCTCGGGCTGCGCCTGCTAGCGCCACGCTACCCATCCTCGCTCGCGGCGCCGCGACGCCTGGCGCTCGAGCACTGCATCCTCGCCCACCATGGCCCCGAAGCGCTGCCCGGCCAGCGCTTCGCCTCCGCCGAGGCGATCGCCCTCTACCGCTGCAACGCGCTCGATGCCCACCTGAAGAGTGCGTTCGAGCACGGTCCCTGATCGCTTTCGTGTGCGACCCACTCCGTTGCCTCGACTCCAGGCCGACTGCGGTCAAGCGGCGCCGCTCTGATGCCGATTAGGTAACGATGAGTTGGTTTCGACGCCGACGCGGGGCGCCGGACGCCGAGACACCGAGTCCCACGCCGGAGCCCCCCGTTCCCTCTCCCGCTGCCCCGGCACCCGTGGCGGCTCAACCGGCCGTGCTCGAGTCCGCAGTCTCGGCACCGGAACCCCCCGAATTGGCCGCCGCGCCGTCTGCGCCCGCCCCGGCAACAGCCACCGCGGTACTGGAGCGCCCCACGGCGACAGCACTGTTGGAGCCATCGCACGGCAATGGGCTCGGGGTCTCCGACGAGCAGCAAAGCGACGTGCTCGCACCGGAGCAGCCACCGGGCATCGGGCTCGCCCTGTCATCGCACGAGCAGCCACCCAGCGGACCTCCAGTCACGGCGCCGGAGCAGCCATCCACGAATTGGCTGGCCCCGGCGGCGCCCGAGCAGCCATCCAACGGACCTGCCGTCACGGCACCGGAGCAGCCATCCTCGAATGTGCTGGCCCTGGTGGCACCCGAGCGGCCATCCACGACCGGACTCGATGTCCCGGCCCCCGAGCGGCCCCCGACCAACGGTCTCAGCTCCCCGTCGCGCCCGGGCCGCTCGGTGAGGCGCATCGGCGAGGTGGTCGTAGATCTCGGCTTCGCCGATCGCGAGGCTGTCGAGCAGGCTGTCGCGGCGGCCCGCTCGCAGCGCAAGCCCACCGGGCAGGTGCTGGTGGAGCAGGGCGTCCTGCGCCAGGACCAGCTCGCTCGCGTGGTCGCCGAACGCTTCGGTCTCGACTACATCGACCTGTCGGTGTACGAGCCCGACATGGGAGCCGTCAACCTGCTGAGCGGCGAGGCGATCAAGCGCTACCAGGCGGTCCCGGTGCGCTTCATGGAGGACGGCGCGCTGCTGCTGGCGATGGCCGATCCCACCAACATCCTCAGCATCGACGACATCGCAATGATCACCAGTCGCCGCGTCCGCGTGGCGGCGACCTCCGCAGAGGACGTCAAGCTGCTGGCCTCCCGCCTCGGGCGGCTGGAGGGCGCGATCCAGGAGATCGGGGAGGGAGTGGAGGCGGAGGAGGGGCAGGAGGCCCTCGCCACGGCGCTTTCCGAGGAGGCCGACCAGGACGCCCCCGTGATCAAGCTCGTGCATTCGATCATCGCCCAGGCGGTGCAGCAGGGCGCCTCCGACATCCACATCAATCCCGAAGAAGCCGACACGCGCGTGCTGCTGCGCGTCGATGGGATGCTCTACCCGGCCGCCACCGTGCGCCGCCGGATGGCCGCCGGGATGGTGTCGCGCATCAAGATCATGGCCGACCTCGACATCTCCGAGCGGCGCGCCCCCCAGGATGGCCGCCTCGCACTGAACGTCGAGGGGAGGCGCGTGGACATCCGTGTGGTGACGCTTCCGCTCGTCCACGGCGAGGGAGCGGTGATGCGCATCCTCGACAAAGGCGCGGTCGTCAGCAATCTGGAGTCGCTGGGGATGCTGCCCGAGGAGGAGGAGCGCTTCGCGCACGCGATTCGCCGGCCCCACGGCGCGGTGCTCGTCACCGGGCCCACCGGCTCGGGGAAGTCCACCACGCTGTACGCGGCGCTCGGGGCGCTCAACGACGGCGCGCGCTCGATCCTCACGATCGAGGACCCGGTCGAGTCGCGGATCGCCGGGATCAAGCAGATGCAGGTGGCGCCCAAGGCGGGCGTCACCTTCGACACCGGCCTGCGCTCGATGCTGCGCGCCGACCCCGACGTGATCATGGTCGGCGAGATCCGCGACCGTGAGACGGCCCACATCGCGGTCGAGGCGGCCCTCACCGGCCATATGGTGCTCTCCACCTTGCACACCCGCGACGCCCCCAGCGCGCTCGGGCGGCTGATCGACATGGGCATCGAGCCCTTCCTGATCTCCTCCGCCGTGGACTGCGTGGTGGCGCAGCGACTGGTGCGTAAGCTCTGTCCCCACTGCAAGCGCCTGGCGACGCTGCCCGAGTCGGTACTCGAGGAGTACGGTCTCGACGAGCAGCCCTACGCCCCGGCCGGGTGCTCGCGCTGCTCGGCCTCGGGCTATCGCGGCCGGGTCGGACTCTACGAGGTGATGACCATCAGCGAAGATATCCGCACCCTGGTGCTGCAGCACGGCTCGGTCGATGAGATCGCCGCCACCGCCACCCGTGAGGGGATGCATCGCCTGCGCGACGACGGCATCGCCAAGGTCCGCGAAGGCCTCACCTCGATCGAGGAAGTCGAGCGCATGACCAACAGTCTCGTTTGATCCCTACCCGCCCTTGGGGCCGCACCTAGCGGCGACCGACGAGTGAGGGCGCTCAGCCTTCGGCGAACAGCAGCGAGATGCGCAGCGGGCCGGAGGGGAAGGCTTCGGCCATGAACGAGTAGGTTTGGTAGCTCGCGCCGCGATACACCACCCTGCCGCGGTTTGGAATCGTGGCGGGGCCGGGGCTCAGCGAGCCCATCACTTGGCGCGTCCCCTCGCGCATCACCACCTGCGCGCCGGTGAACGCACGCGAGAGGATCTGAAAGCCGAGGTCGTCCTGGATCGCCATCAGGAAATGGGCTGCCACCTGGCCGCGGGCATTGCGGATCACGCCGGGGATCGGCGCCAGCACGTGGGGGCCGCCCACGTCGAGCAGCAGTTTGCCCCCGCGGATCACGCGCACGCGCACGATGTGCAGGTGGCTGCGGAAGAAGCCGATGATCGCCGCGCGCGTCGCGGTCGCGTTTCCGGCGAGCACCGCTTCGCGAAACGGCCGCGAGTGCTCGGCGTAGTGCAGCAGCAGTTCGGCTTTGCTGCCTTCGTGCTCGGCGTAGTACACGCGTTCGGCGACCAGCCCGTAGGTGGCAGCCTGTGCCTGCGCCGGGGTGGCGCCCCGCCTGGCGCACACCGCCGAGACCGAGGCGCTGGGCGCCAGCAGCGTGATGCTCGCCGGCCGTTCGGGAAACGCCCTGGCGGCGAACTTGTCAACGCGGTATTGGGTCCCGTCGTAGCTCAGCTGGCGCTCGCCCGGCGCGAGCTCGGGCGCCGGATGCACCGTGGCGATCAGCTGCCGCCCGCCGCTGCGCACGATCACCTGCGCGTGCAGCAGCCCACTGACGGTCTGCGCGTATCCGTTGGCGCCCTGCACCGACACCGTGACCTCGCCCACCGTCTGGCCCAGAGCGTTGACGAGCGGCTCCTCGCGCGGCGCGATCCCCGCAGTGCGTTCGATCTCCGCCAGCGTGCGACCGTCGCGCGTCACGCGCACGCTGACGATCTGGTTGAGCAGCAACCCCTCCAGGGCTCGGTGCGCAGCTGCACGGTCATCGCGTTCGACGGCCTGCACAAGCGCGCTCGAGCTCTTCAGGCGTTCCAGTGCCTCGGCGACGATCCGCCCGCTCGCCGACTCCTGGTAGACGCGCTGCGCGACCCCTTCGACCGCTTCGAGCGCCGCGGTCGGGCAGCTCTTGGCGATCGGCGCCACCGCCGCTGTGTCGGTGATCGTGGTGGGACCCATCTTCGACTGCGAGGATCCACCAGATCCGCAGCCCCCGAACAACACCGCAAGCGCGAGGGCGCACGTGGCCCCCGCACGCTTTTTCCGCCTCCCCCGGCGGCTTGACGCGATCTGCATGGACCGCGAAGCGTAGTCCCTGGAGTCGTTGGGTGAGTCGGCTTGAAATGGGGAGGTGTAGCGGCGAGGGAACGGTGCTGCCCCGCAACAGCGCCGGGTGCCGTTGCGGGGCGGCGCTTGCTCGCTACTTCTTGGCGGCTCCCGTTTTGCCTTTGCCTTTGGTGGCAACCGGTTTGGTGTCGGAGCCCTTGCCCTTCTTGCCCTTCCCCTTCTTCTTGTCCTTCTTGCTCTTCTTTTTCGGTTCGGAGCCCTGGAAGGCCGTTAGCCGCGTCGTACCCGAAGCCTTCGACGCCGGACAGCCCACCGGGCGACCGAGGTCGAACGGCCCGGCGATCGCCTGCGTGATCACGCCCTTTTCGAGGTAGGCGTAGGTGACCGTCAGCAGCGCGTCCACGCGCGGTTCGGTGCACAGCTTCCAGCCGATTTCGAACTGACCGGTGATTCGCTCGAATGCTTCTTTGGTGGTGGCGCCCACGCAGTTAAGGGCGTAGCCCGGGAACGCCCCGCTGCAGGAGAATGCTTCAGGCAGCGGCTTTTCGAGGTAGTTGGCGACCTGCGGCTGGCCTTCGATGCCGGTGATCGGCACCTGCGTCTGAACCTGGTAGCCGGTGATCTGGCCGTTGCATTTGAATTTGTACTGCACCGGCGTTCCTTCGGCGCCTTCGCCTTCGGCTTTGCCGGCCGCGAGTTGCCCGGCGCATTCGTAGTCGTTCGGGTTCGACGCAGCCTGTGGCGCGGTGGTCACCGGGGCCGGTTCGGCCGCGGCGCTCAGGGCCGGTGCCGCGAGCGACAGCGCGATCGCCCCCATCAGCGCGGTCAGCCACCAGCTGGTGCGGCGGTTGGATTTCAGGGCGCTTCGATAAATCGACTTCAGTGAGTGCATACAGCCTCCGTTCGATATAGCGTGGATTGACCTGGGGGTTTGGTGGTAAGTCGTTGGAGCCGGGGCTCAGCTCGAAGCTTTGGCCCGGAAGAGCGCTTCCAGGCTTTCGTGGGGGGCGAGCGGGTTGAAGGCGTTCGTGTTCCGCGTGCCCGCGTGGCTGAGGAAGGGTGAGAGCAGCAACGCCCCGGCGGGAGCGCCCGCGGCGGTGAGCGTGCTCGTGATCGAGCCCGTCGGGTAGGTGACTTCCGTGCCCGTTCCCGCGGTTGCGCTGGTGGAGGGGCTCGTCGTGGTGCTCGACGGCGCTCCCTGTTGGCCGGCCGCCCCGAACGTGATCACGATCAGGCCGTGTTCCTTGTAGGCGGCGCTTGCCTCGATCGTCGGCACCACTTCCTGCAGGAACGCGTCCGCCGCCTGCACGCCGGCCGGTTCTCCCGACGGGCAGACGGCCGGCTGGCCGGTGCTCGACGGGGGTGCGCCCGCCGAGCCGGATGCCGTTCCCGGCGTGGCTCCCGCCGCGGCGCTCGTGCTGCACGGGGGCGGCGCGACGGTGGTCACGCTCGCGCCCACCTGGCCGGAGAGCAGCGTGGCGGCGCCGGCCAGCTGTGCCGCCGCCAGCGAGGAGTAGCCGCTCAGCACCGTGCCCGCGCTCTTCAGCTGTCCGTCCAGATAGGGCGCGGCGGTGCTCTGCTTCAGCGCGTTTTCAAGGCTGGAGCCGTAGGGCAGCTCGATCACCCACGCGTCGGCGATCGGGGGGAGCGGCTTGGTTTTGGATTTCTTTTCGCCTTCTTCTTCTCCGCTCGCGGCGGGTTTGGTGGAGGAGGTGGGAGACGCTTTGCTCGAGGAAGGGAAGGTCGAGGCCTGGGATGGGGCCGAGGAGGTGCTGGCTGCCCCACTGCTCCCGGCGCCGCTTCCCGTGTTGGCTTCGCTGGTGCTCGGCGGCGTCGGCTGGGGGGTGCTCGCCGGCGGGTTGGTCGCCCCGGAGGAGAGCGCGAGATCGCCGCCCGAGCTCGTCCCCGAGCCCAGCGCCAGCAGCGCCAGCACGCGTCCGATCGTCGCCGCGCGCGAGCTGCTGGCCAGCGAATCCGCCGGCCCGGGGCCGATCAGCGCGCCCAGCGCGATCCCCACGGCGAGCATCGCGGTCGCGAGGGTCGCGCCGACCCTGCGGGAGGGCAGCCTGGGGGTCTGGGGGGTTGGGGGGGTGGTCATTGTGGGTGGTTGGGGTCGAGTCGGAAAGAAGCTGATCGTCAGGGCAACTTGGGCGGTTGAGGTGGGTTGTGGGCGGAGATGACAATCCCGACCTTCCCGATCTTACCGACAAAATAGCTAAAGTTGATCTTGTTTATGAAGATTATGGTAGGCTGATCGCCGCCAACTTGTCAACAAGGGCTCGTCGGGCCTGCTCGACCGACCGCTCGACCGACCCAACAATCCCAACGGAGGCCCCACACCATGCATCGAATCCGCCGTATCGCCGCCTCGCTCGCGGCTGTGACCCTGATTGGGAGCGCGGTGCCCGCGATTGCCTCGGCTACGAGCGTGATCACGATCAGCGGAGCCACCGCCTCCTTCCCACTCGTCCAGCTGCTCGCCCACAAGTACTCCAAACTCGAGCACAACAAGGTGTCGTTCAGGATCTCCCAGGGCGGCACCACGATCGGTATCAACGACGTCGCCGCCGGCCGCGTCTCGATCGCCGATGTCTCCCGCGACCCGCTGCCGACCGACCCGTCCGGCCTCGACTTCTACCCGATCGCCGAATACGGGATCTGCGTCGTCACCAACAAGTCCAACACCCTCCCCTCGCTCAACGAAGCGCAGATCCAGGCGATTTTCGAGGGTAAGGACAAGACCTGGAGCCAGGTGAACGGCGCCACCGCCTCCGGCTCGATCGACCTCTACAGCCGCACCTCCACCGCCGGCGTGCTCACCAACTTCAAGACGCTGTTCCTCGCCAACAAGTCGGTTGCCGCCACGGCTGCCGAAGAGTCCTCGGAGGGTCTGCTGGAGCAGGCGGTTGCCAACGATCCCCTCGGGATCGGCTTCCTCTCCAACTACCGCGCCGACCAGGGCACGGTCAACCCAGTGGCCTACAACGGCGTCGCCTGCACGCGCGCCAACGTGGCCTCCGGGCAGTACACCGCCACCGCGCGCTTCTACGAGGTGACCAAAGGCCCCGCCACCGGCGCCGCCGGGAACTTCATCTCATGGATTCGCACCTCCAAGGCGGCCCGCAAGATCATCTCGACGCAGTGGGTTCCCATCAAAGCGACGTCCTAGAGAAGCAGTTGGGCGCCGGCTCACAGCGACCGGCGCTCACTCTTCAGGCAACACGTGCTCAGTCGTCTGCTCAACCCCTGGACAGACCACCGCGCCGAGCGCACGCTCGGCGCGGTGTCGTTGCTCGTGTGCCTGTGCGTGCTCTTCATGATCGCGTTCGTCGCCGTGCGCGCGTGGCCCACTTTCGAACACAACGGCCTCAGCTGGCTCGGGCCCGGCGGCAGCTTGAAGGTGCAGTTCGAAACCATGCTGAACGCTCCCACGCACACGCCCGCCTCCGCCTACCACCTGCGTGCCTGGCCGATCATCTACGGCACGCTGCTGATCACCTCGCTGGCGGTGCTGCTCGCGCTGCCGCTCGCGGTGCTCTGCGCGATCTTCATCGTCGAGCTTGCTCCCGTCCGCCTGCGTCGCACGATGATCCGCGTCGTGCGCCTGCTCGCCTCCGTGCCCTCGGTGATCTGGGGCCTGCTCGGGATCCTCGTGCTGGTGCCGTTTGTCGGCAACCACCTGATCACCAGCTCCGAGCGGACCTCGCTGGAGGGCACCGCTCAGCTCACCGGCGAAGGTCTGGCAGTGGCCGTCGTGCTGCTCACGCTGATGATCAGCCCGATCATGATCGCGCTCATCTGCGACGCGCTCGGTGCGGTGCCGGGAGCCTGGCGCGAGGGTGCCGCCGCGCTCGGCGTCAACCGGCTGCGCGCGATCCGCGCCGTCACCCTGCGCGCCGTGCGCCCCGCGATCGTCGCCGCCACGGTGCTCGCCACCGCCCGCGCGCTGGGCGAGGCGATCATGATCTCGATGGTGTCCGGATCCAACTTCTTCGCCCCCCGGCCAAGCGATGGAGTGGCCTTCTTGTTCGAGCCGATGCGCACCCTCGCCTCCACGATCGTCGACTTCCGCGAAGGGCTCGGCGGCGCCCCGGCGCTGAACTCCACCCTGTATGCGTGCGCCCTGCTGCTGCTGTTTTCGGTGTGCGTCCTGTCGGTCGCTGCCTACCTCGTCAAGCTGCCGCTGCGTAAGTATCAGGCGCGCGGATGAACACATTCATCTCCCACCCCGCTCAACCTGCTTCTGGACCTCGGCGCGGCCGGGGCTCGTCGATGCACACCTGGCGCTGGAGCGACCGCTTCGTGTGGGCCGCCGCCTGGGGCGCCGGCATCTCGCTGTGCGTGATCGCCGCCGCGATCCTCCTGTACATGGGCTATCGCGGCATCCAGTATCTGCGGCCGGAACTGATCTTCAGCCGTCCCCAGGCCAGCATCGACCAGGCTGGCTCGGGGGGCTTCCTCGATCCGCTGCTGGGCACCATGCTGCTGACCGTAATCGGCATCGCGATTGCCGCTCCGCTGGCGATCTGCTGCGCGCTATGGATCGTCGAGTACGGGCGCCCGCGCTGGTTGACGCGGGTGGTCGAATCCAGCATTGAGATCGTCGCCGGCACCCCCGACATCCTGATCGCTGTCTTTGGCCTGGCGGTATTCCAGCTGCACTTCCTCGCGTTCGCCTCCTCCACCACCAATGGGCTCGCTACCGGCACGTCCTTCCTCACCGCCGGCGCGATGATGTCGCTGATCGCGCTGCCGCCGCTGTTCATCGCGACTCGTGACGGCCTGTTGGGGGTGCCCGCCCACATGCGCGAGGCCGCCTTCGCGCTCGGCAAGACCCGCATCGCCACGATCCGCCGCGTGCTGCTGCCCAGCGTCCGCTCCAACGTCGCCACCGGCGTCACGCTCGGCGTCAGCCGCATCATCGCCGACACGGCGATCGTGATTGTGATGCTCGGCGATGCGCTGCGCATCACGCCCGAAGGAGGGGTTCCCGGCCTGAACGTGCTGCGCGGCGCCGGCTCCAGCCTCACCAGCTACATCTACGACAACTCCCCGGCCGGCGAAGGGCTCGCCCCGCAGAAGGCCTACGCCGCCGCCGTCCTGCTGCTGCTGTTCGTGCTGGTGCTCAACCTTGCGGTGGAACGGTTCTCCCGCGGCTCGCTCGCGCGCACCGGGGCCATCACCGCCGTCGAGGGAATCGTCTAAACACCCCTGCAACACCATTTCAGTCTTTATAGTGTGGAAGGTGAGGAACCGATGAACCCCACGATGACCGAGTTCGAGCAGGCATTCGACCCGCCAAATCGCGAGCAGGTGCCACCCGTGCGCACGATCGTGCTCGACCGGCCCCCGGAGCCGGTGCGGCCCCCCGAGCAGCGCGAGGCGCTGCGCCCGGCCGCGAGCGTCGCCGGCCCCGAGCGGCTGCGCCTGGAGGATGTCACCGTCTCCTACGGCGCCACCGGCAGCCTCGGTCGGCGTGGCGCCAACGCCGTGCGCTCGGTCTCTCTGTCGATCCACCAGGGCGAGGTGCTGGCATTGATCGGGCCCTCCGGTTGCGGCAAGACGACCCTCCTGCGCACCCTCAACCGCCTCACCGAGCTGACCCCGGGCGCCCGTCGAGGCGGGCGGATCCTGCTCGACGGCGAGGACATCCACGACCTCGAAGACACCGCCCTGCGTGCCCGCGTGGCGATGGTCTTCCAGCAGCCCAACCCCTTCCCGATGTCGATCTTCGACAACGTCGCGTTCGCGCTGCGCGAGCAGTCCCGCCGCCGTCCCCGCCGGCCCGAGCTCGAACCGCTCGTGATCGACGCGCTGCGGCGCGCCGGCCTCTACGATGAGGTCGCCGACGACCTGCACCGCCCCGCGCTGCGCCTCTCCGGCGGACAGCAGCAGCGGCTGTGCATCGCCCGCGCGATCGCGCCGCGGCCGGAGGTGCTGCTGATGGACGAGCCCTGCTCCGCGCTGGACCCGATCTCGACCGGCGTGATCGAGGAGCTGATCCATCAGCTGCGCCGCGATCTCGCGGTGGTGATCGTGACCCACAACCTAGCCCAGGCGCGCCGCGTCGGCGACAAGGTCGCCTTCATGTACCTCGGCGACCTCGTCGAGTACGGCACCACCGATCAGGTCTTCGAGGAGCCCCGCGCCCCACGCACCCGCGACTACGTGCGCGGGGCCTTTGGTTGAGGTGCCGGTGGAGGCTTCCATGGACGTGATCCCGCTTCCCACATCCACCGAGGGCGTACCGACCTCGCCCCCCGCTGCCTGCGCCGGCTGCGGCGCCCCGCTTGCCCCCGACCAGCGCTACTGTCTGGCCTGCGGGCGTCCGGCCTCACCCGTGCGGCTCGCCTTCCTTGATGTCCTTCAGGCAGAGCCACAGACGGCAGGGACGACGATTCTCGGTGCGCCCGCACCCGCCGGCTATCAGCCGCCCCCCGATCCTCCCGGCACGCTCGGCGCGCTGCGCCGCTACTCCGGCCTGTTCGGCCTGCTTGGGGTGCTGCTCGCATCGCTACTGATTGGGCTGCTCGTCGGGCACTGGCTCACTGGGAGCGCACCCACCGGCAAGCAGGTCGTCGAAGTGAAGGGCCTGGGCGGTGTCCCGCTCGCCGCCGCCGGGGCCGCGAACTCCTCCGGCGGCGCGGGTACGTCCACGGGCTCCGGCAACTCCAACTCCTCCGCCGGCCACCACTCCGCCAGCGGCTCCCCGCAGTCGCACACCGCCGCCAAGAGCGAAGGCGGGGTTTCGGAAAGCAGCGCCGAAGAAGCAGAAGCGGCCAAAGAAGTCAAAAGCACCAAGGCGCTGCCGGCGGCCCATCAAACCTCCTCCGCCGCCCTGAAGAAACTCGAAAACACCACCGGCAAGCAGCACGCCAAAGAAGTCAAGGCGGCGCTAGGTAGCGGGCCGATCGAAACCCACTAGCCTTCATGGCTATCGCCGGCTCCAACGGACAGCCTCACCCCGGCGACGGCGGCCCGCCCCGCGAGGAGCGGGTTGCGCCCGCCTCGGCCCCCGGCGTCCCGCCTGCCTCGGGCGTCCCGCCCGCCTCCGGCGTAGCGTCCGCCTCCGTGCCGCCCGTGGAAACGCCGTCGCCCGCGGTCTCGAGCGGCTCCGCTGCCGAGTTGCGCCGCGAGCGCGTGCGGCTGGCCGAGCGGGTTGCGGCGCTCACCTGGGACCTCGGCGGGCTGGCGTACGAGATGGCGATCCGCGACCATTATCGCCTCGACGTGCTCGCCCGCCGCGCGGCCGAGCTCCAGCAGGCCGACGCCCAGCTCGGCGAGGTCGAGCGTCTGCTGTCCGCGGCGGAGGATGGGGTGGGTGGCAACTGCCGCTCCTGCGGAGCCGTGCATAGCCGTGGCGCCGCCTACTGTTGGCGCTGCGGCTCCCCGCTGCTGCTCGAGGGGCGACCCTCCGTGCTGGGCGAGCCGGCGCGCGAGGGCTGACGGCCCTCGGACACCGGGCGCTCAGCGCCGCCGGCTAGCGGCCGAAGGTGCTTTCGTCCACCGGCTCCGCCGGGGCCGGGGCCGGGGCGGCGACGGGGGGCGGGGCTGCGGCCGGTTGTGCCACTGGTGGTTGTGGCTGCTGGACCGGCGGCTGTTGAGCGGTTGCGCTCAGCGCCGGTTTGGTGTCGCCGCTGATCGAGTCCTTGAACTCGCGCATACCGCTGCCCAGCGAGCGCCCGATTTCCGGGAGCCGCCTGGCGCCGAACACCAGCAGCAGGATCACCACCAGGAACGCGATGTGGATTGGGTTGTCGAGTCCCATGAGCCTCAGTCTAGACCCCTTTTGGCTCGACCAAGCTCAAGTCCCGGTTCCGGTGCCGTGTGTTCCGGCGTCCACTGCATCGGCCTCTCCGCTCGCACGCCCAACATTCCGGCGAACGAGCTGTGCTGCCACGAATAGCATGAACAGCGCGAAGCCCACCTGCAGCACCTTTCCCGAGAGCGCATTCGCCAGCGCCACTCCGCCCGCGGCGCCAGCCACCGAGAGCAGCCCCACCAGCAACGCGTCGCCGCGGCGCACGTTGCCGTAGCGGTCTTGCAAGACCGCGCCCACCAGCGCCACGGGGACGATCGCCAGTAGCGAGGTCGCCTCCGCCTGGTGCTGGGTGAGGCCGATGAAGATCACGAGGCCCGGCACGAACAGCACGCCGCCGCCAACGCCCAGCAGGCCCGCGATCACCCCCGCGGCCAGCCCGATCACGATTATCCCGATCATTGCGTCGACCGCTCGACCGCGTTTGCTCTGGTCCACCGCCCAGCCACGATCGCGCCGATCATTGGATCAGCAGCTCCACCGCGCTGGCGATCAGCACCGCCGCGAACAGCAGCGCGATCGTGCGGCTGCGCAGCCGCTGTTGCAACCATGCCCCGAGCAGCACCCCGGCGACCGCGGGGACCCCCACCAGCAGGCCGTCGACCACACGCACGTTGCCGTACCCCGCCTGCACCGCCGCCGCGAAGCCCGCGATGAACACGATCGCCGCCAGCGAGGTGCCCGTCGCCTCACGCTCGCCGTATCCCAGCCACAGCACCAGCAGCGGCACGATCACCGTGCCGCCCCCCACACCGAAGATTCCGCTGAACAGGCCCGCCGCGGTGCCGATCGCCATCAGCTTGAGGACGTCGCCGGTGGATCTACGCGCCGCCATGCCGGGCATACTAAGGATGTGTCCCCCGCCGCCACGCTCGTGGAGGCACTGGAGCCGTTGCGCTCCGATCCCTCCAGCTCCGCCGTGTTGCTCGACATCGACGGCACGCTCGCGCCGATCGTGCGCCACGCCGCCGACGCCCACGTGCCCGAGGCGACGCGCGCGCTACTGATCGAGATCGCCAAGCGCTACCGCCTGGTGGGCTGCGTCAGCGGCCGCCGTGCTGCCACCGCCCGCCAGATCGTCGCGATCGGGACGATCGCCTATGTGGGAAACCACGGCGGCGAGCTGTTGCGCCCCGGCGCCACCCGCCCCGAGCTCGATCCCGAGCTCGCCGCCTGGAGCGGGCGTGTGCGCGACTTCGCCGCCCGCATCCTCACGGCAGAGCACCAGCGCCTGCGCGTGCGCGCCGAGGACAAGGAGGCGATCGCCGCCTTCCACTGGCGCGGAGCGCCCGACGAGGCTGCGGCGGAGGCTGCTGTGCGGGAGATCGCTGCACGCGCCGAGAAGGAGGGTTTTGCCGTGCACTGGGGACGTAAGGTGCTGGAGGTGCGCCCCCCGGTGGCGCTCGACAAGGGGCTCGGTGTCACGGCGCTGCTGGACGGTCGCAATCCCGACGTCCCGAGCCCGCGGATCCCCGGCGGAGTGCGTGCAGGGTCCGCTGGGGAGGGGGGGGAGGCGAGCGGAGTCGATGGGGCGGGTGGGCATGTGAGCGCCGCGCTGTATGTCGGCGACGACACGACCGATCTCGACGCCTTCCGCGGGCTGCGCGCGCTCGTGCAGGCCGGCAAGCTCACGCGCGCGGTGTGCGTCGCGGTGTGCTCCGAGGAAGCGCCGCGGGAGCTGGTGGAGGAGGCGGATCTCACGATCGACGGCCCCGAAGGCGTGCGCCGCCTGCTCGAGGCTCTGCTGTAGTGGCGCCTCACGTGCACCCGTTGCACAATGGGCCACCTGTGACACCCACCCGTTAGCCGTCTCTGTGCGCTTCGCCGACTTCCTCAAGAACACCGTCCTGCTCAGCGCCGGCGTCGCCACCGTGCTTGCGCTGATCACCGTGCTCTCGATCCTCACCACCACCTCGGGGTCGCTGCCGGCAGTGTTGTCGATCGCCTGGTGGGCGCTCGCCGCGCTGATCGGGCTGGCGCTCGGCCGGCGCGCCGATGCCAGCCCACCGATCGCGCGGCTGCTGGCGGGCGCGCGCGCCACCAACATGCTGCCCGAGCACCGCCCCGCGGCGATCCTGCTCAACCGCCTGTGGCCGCTGCTGGCGGTCACGGTGCTCGCCGGCGGCCTCGCCTTCCTCGCGCCCCAGATCCCCGGGATCGGGGCCGGCTTCGCGATCATCTGGGCGCTCGCCTGGCGCCACCAGCACTCTGCGGTGAGCGCGATCGAGGAGCGCGACGGGGTGCGCTTCTATGTGCTGCACACCTCCCCGATCCAGCCGATCGCCCTGCAGCGCACGCCCGGCTTCAAGGCGATGCGGCCCGAGGGACTCGTTTGAGCGCGGAGTTGGTGGGGGTGGGCGACACGGCCGAGTCAGCCGCCGGTAAAACGGTCGATACGCCGGCCGGCGACACGGTCGATGTGCTGCTGGTGCAGCTCGGTTCGACCGAAGGGTTGCGCGTGGCCGACGAGGAGCTGGTTGCTTCGCTACGGCGAGCCGGCGCGCACGTGGTCGTTGCGCCCGCCGCTCGCCCAAGCGAGATTCGCACGCTGATGCTCACCGACCTGCGCTGGGCGCGCGCCGCGCGCCGCGCCGCCGTGGAGGCGCTCGGGCAATTGCGGGGGAGCTCGCCCCGGTTGGTGATCTACTCCGCCACGACTGCTTCGCTGCTGTGGCCGCTGCCCGGAGCGATCCGCTTCGACTCCGTCTCCGCCGCCAACCGCCCCGGTCGCCACGGGCTGTGGCAGCGCCCGCTGGAGCGCCGCCGGCTACGCGAAGCGCCGCTGCTGCTGCCCTCCAGCGCCGGGGCGCTCGCCGAGGCCACCGCCGCGGTGGGCGGGACGCTGGACCCCGAGCGCGCTCTCGTGGTGCCATCGCCGATCGCCGCCCGTCCGCCGGACGAGGGTGGGATCCCATCTGCGGGCGACCAACAGCCGCATGGGAACGAGGCGCTCCCGGAGTCAGCCCCTGCCACGAGGCCTGCCGGCCGACCGCCTGATCCCGTGCAGCGTGACATCGCGGCCATCACATATGCGGCAAATCCCCGCAAGAAGGGGCTGGATCGGGTGCTGGCCGCCTGGCGGAGCGTGCGCCGGCCCGGCGAGCGGCTGGCGATCGCGGGCATCGATCGGGAGGGGTTGCGCGCGAACGGGATCGAGGTGGCCGAGGAGGGGGTCGACGTTGTCGGAGCGCTCGCCCAAAGCGACTACCGCGCCCTGCTGCGCCGCACGCGTGTGTTCGTGTGCGCTCCCCGCCGCGAGGAGTATGGGCTGGCCCAGCTGGAGGCGCTCGCCGAGGGGTGCCGCCTGGTTGCCACCCCGGCTCCCGGCGGCTACGTAGCGCTGCCGATCGCCCGCCAACTCGACCCGCGCCTCGTCGGTGAGGACCTTGGTGGCGCGCTGCGCACCGCGCTCGACTCCCCAGATGGGGACTACACCGCCCGAGCTGCGGCTCTGGTCGAGCCCTTCACCGTGGCTGCCGTCGACCGGCTGGTCGCAGACGAGCTGCTGCCGCGACTTCTACGGGGCGATCGATTCTCGGAAGGTTCTCGCTCGAGCCTTCGGTAAATGGCCGAGTTACGGAGGGATGAGGTGTCGCTCGTCAGGTGAGTTTCCGTTTGCGCATCCCCCGAAGCTCCGACCACCCACGCGTGTTGACCACATCCCCCTTCGTGAGCCACCCCCGCCGCGCGGTGAGGATGCCCCAGCGCATGTTGCGCAGCGTGGCAGGGCGGTGGGCGTCGGAGTCGATCACAAGCCGCACGCCGGCGGCGACGGCGGCGCGGGCGTGCGTCTCGGAGAGGTCGCGGCGGTCGGGGTTGGCGTTGATCTCGAGCATCGTGCCCGTGCGCGCCGCCGCCTCGAAGATCGCCTCGAAGTCGAGGGCGTAGGGTTCGCGGCGCTCGATCAGGCGGCCGGTGGGATGGCCGATTGCGTCCACGAGCGGATGCTCGATCGCTGCGATCATCCGCTCGGTGAGCGCCTGTTGGCTCATCCCGAAGGCGGTGTGCACGCTGGCGACCACCCAATCCAGCCGCGCGAGCAAATCGTCCTCGTAGTCGAGCGTGCCGTCGGGCAGGATGTTGACCTCGCTGCCCGCCAGCAGGGTGAACCCCTCGAGCCCCCGCGCCACCTCCCCGACCCGCTCGATCTGTTCGCGCAGCTGCGCAGGGGAGACGTCGTTGCCGAAGCCGTGCGAGGCGGAGTGGTCGGTGATCGCCAGGTACTCATACCCGAGCGCCTGCGCTGCCTGCGCCATCTCCTCGATCGTGGCCTTGCCGTCGGAGGCCACGGTGTGGCAGTGCAGGTCGCCGCGGATGTCGCCCAACTCGATGAGCTCTGGCAGCTCGGCCGCTTGCTCCCCGCCAGCCGAGCCGCGTGTGGTAATCACCGCCTCCAACTCGCCGCGGTTCTCGCGCAGCTCCGGCGGGATGTAGGGGAGGCCGAGTAGCGCGTACACCTCGGCCTCGCTCGCACACGTCCGCGTGGTGCCGGTCGCGTCGTCCAGCACACCGTACTCGGAGACGTGCAGCCCTTTGCGCACCGCGTACTCCCGCAGCGCGGCGTTGTGCGCGGCGGACCCGGTGAAGTGCTGCAGCAGGTTGCCGAGCTGCTCGGGGGCGGCGATCCGCAGGTCGACACTCAAACCGGAGTGGGTGCGCCCGCGCGCGCCGGCTGGCCCAGTGGAGCCAACGCGCTCGATCTGCTCCAGCGTGGCGAGTGCCGCGGCCAGCCGCTCCGGCTCGGCGGTCACCGCGACGAGGTCGATGTCCTTCACGCTGTCCGCGCCGCGCCGGGCCGAGCCGGCGAGCTGCACCTGCGAGTCGGGCGGGCCGTGCTCGCGCAGGCCGGCGGCGAGCGTCTCCCCGAGCTCGATCGCGGCCGGCAAGAGTGCCCGTCGCGGCCGTGGCGGCATCCCGTCGATCGGCAGTCCCTCGGCGGCGAGCTGCTCGAGCGAGGCGAGCACTTTCTCCTCGAACTTCACCCCCAGCCCTTTCACCCCACGCAAGCGGTGTGCCTGCGCCGCCTCGCGCAACGCCTGCGGCGAGTCGATGCCGAGCTGCTCGTGCAGCAGCCGCGCGCGCTTGGGGCCGAGGCCGGGGATCCGCGTGATCGCGATCAGCCCCGGCGGGAACTTCGCCCGCAGCCGCTCCGCGGCGGGAATCGCGCCGGTGTCGAGCAGCGCCACGATCTTCTCCTGCAGCGTCTCGCCGACCCCCGGCAGCTCCGTGGCGCGACCCGCCCGCGCGAGCGTTGCCACCGAGGTCGAGGCCTCCCGAACCGTTCCCGCCGCGCGGCGGTAGGCGAGCACGCGGTGGACGATCGCCCCGTCGAGCTCGTACAGGTCCCCCAATTCCTCGAGGGCGTCGGCGATTGCGGCGTTGGGAAGGTCGGGCATGTGCGTAAGAGTGCCCTACCCGCTCCGCGCGTGCCGTTGCGGCTGTTCGTCATGGCCCATGCGCCGCCGCGGGCCGGCTGGTGGAGCCGATCTGCGCCTCTACGCACTAGGGTACGTGGCCTCAGTGGACGGCACCGCCTGGCTCATACTGCCCACCTACAACGAGGCCGAGAACATCGAGGCGATCGTGGCCGCCGCCGGAGAGGCGCTCGCGGGCGCTCCGTGCGCTGGCCGAAACGGGGATGCCGGCCAAAGGCCGGTGTCTCCTGGCTTCGGTCGAAACGGGGATGCCGGCCAAAGGCCGGTGTCTCCCGGCTTCGGTTACCGCGTGCTGATCGTCGATGACGGCTCGCCCGACGGCACGGGCGAGATCGCCGACCGGCTGGCGGGGGAGCACGCGTGGGTGAAGGTGCTGCACCGCACCACCAAGGAAGGGATCGGCCCCGCCTACCTGGCCGGCTTCGCGCACGCGCTGGAGCAGGGTGCGGCGTACGTGATGGAGATGGACAGCGACTTCTCGCACGATCCCGCCGACCTGCGCCGCCTGCTGGGAGCGATCGCCGACGGTGCCGATCTCGCGCTCGGCTCGCGCTACGTGCCCGGCGGGGGGGTGCGGGACTGGGGTGTGCTGCGGCGCGTGGTGAGCGAGGGCGGCTCCACCTACGCGCGCTGGGTGCTGGGCTTGCGCGTGCGCGACCTGACGGGCGGCTTCAAGTGCTTCCGCCGCGAGGTGCTGGAGGCGATCCACTTCGACAGCGTGCGCTCGCAGGGGTATGCCTTCCAGGTGGAGCTCACCTACCGCGCGGTGCGCGCCGGCTTCCACGTCGTGGAGGTGCCGATCGTCTTCCGCGATCGTCAGCGGGGCACGAGCAAGATGTCGTGGCAGATCGCCGTCGAGGCGATGTGGTTGGTGCCGCGGCTGCGCTACGGTCGCCAGCCGCCCACCGGGTATGCCCCCGCCGCCGACCGCGGCGCGCACGCGCTCCGTTAAGCCGGCCATTGCCGCCCCGGAGGCCTTACTACACTTTGTATAGTATTAGGAGCACACCGAGCCGCAGAGCAAAGGAGGCCCCCATGGCGGGCAGTTTGAGCGAAGTCACCGACAACAACTTCCAGGCCGAGGTCATCGAATCGCAGACCCCAGTGCTGGTCGACTTCTGGGCGCCCTGGTGCGGTCCCTGCCGCGTGGTGGGCCCCGTGCTCGAGGAGATCGCCTCCGAGCGCGAGGACCTGCGGATCGTGAAGCTGAACGTCGATGAGAACCAGCAGACAGCGGCCAAATTCCAGGTGCTGTCGATCCCCACGATGATCCTCTTCAAGGCGGGCGAGCCGGTCAAGACGGTGGTCGGCGCCTACCCGAAGAAGAAGATCGAGGCGGAGCTGGAGCCCGCGCTGGCGTAGTCCTTTATGAGGCTCCGCCCCCCAAGGGGGCTGCGCCGGGATGGGCTCGTGACTCGTTGTCGGGCGCGGTGGCTCAGCCGAGGCGGTTAGGCCCGCCGCAGCGCGATCTGAAGCTCCAGGCCATCTATCTCGACTTGCTCGGAGTAACCCATCTCGGCCGGCGGCGGTCCGTCGCCGAGGTGGAGCGTCACCGCGAGCGTCTCACCGACCAGGTAGTCACGGTGGGATGCGGCCGCGTCGAGCAGTTCGGGATCACCGGATAGAGCCAGCTCGATCCGGTCTTCGACCGCGAGGCCCGCGCTCTTGCGCGCGGACTGCACGGCGTGCACGATCTCCCGGGAGCGGCCCTCGCGGCGCAGGTCGTCGTCGATCGCCAGCTCCAGCGCGACCGCGTGGGCGCCCTCGCGCTCGACGCTGTAGCCCTCGGGGGCCTGCATCGTGAGGATCACGTCCTCCGCGGTGAGCGTGTGCTCGCGGCCCCCGACCGAGATGCCGAGGCCGGTCTCGCCGCCTGAGCCGTTCTCCCTCACCGCCGCTGCGACCTGCGCGGGGTCGAGCGCGGCGATCGCCTCCGCGACGAGCGGCATCTCTCTGCCGAACAGCGGACCGAGGCGGCGGTAGTTGGCCTTCACCTCGTACTGCCCCAGCTCCTCGGCGCCGGCGACGAAGCGCACGCGGCGCACGTTGAGCTCCTCGCGCACCACGTCCGAGAGCTGCTCGATCGCCGCGCGCTCGCGGCCGGCGGCGACCACCACCGCCTCCGCCAGCGGCTGGCGCACCTTGATCTTCGCCTGCCCGCGCGCGCCGAGGCCGAGGCGCACGGTCTCGCGCGCGATCGCCATCGCCTCCTCCAGGTCGCGGTCGCGGGCGGGCAGTGCGTCCCCGACGGGGAAGTCGCAGAGGTGCACGCTCTCGAGCGTCCCGTCGAGGTTGTCGTAGATCTCGTCGGCAACGAACGGGCAGAAGGGCGCCAGCAGCTTGGCGATCGTGAGCAGGCAGCCGCGCAGCGTTCCAAACGCGGCAGGGTCGCCATCCCAGAAGCGCCTGCGTGAGCGGCGCACGTACCAGTTGGAGAGCTCGTCCACCAGCTCGGCGATCGCCCGCCCCGCGGCGGTCGCATCGTAGGCGTCGAGGCGCTCGGCCACGCGCTCGGCGGTGGCGGCCGTCCGCGACAGCGCCCAGCGGTCGAGGTCGTCGGAATTTGCGCCCCGGCCTGGCTCGTCCGCTGGCGCCTCGCTCAGCGCGCTTCGGTTGGCGTGCGCGTAGAGCACATAGAAGAAGTAGGTGCTCCACAGCTGCTTGAGGAAGAGGCGCACCCCCTCGCCGATCGCCTCTTCGGAGAAGCGGTAGCCGTCCCACGGCTGCTTGGAGGTGAAGAAGTACCAGCGGAAGGCGTCGGCCCCGTACTTGTCGATCACCTGCCCGGGCTCCACGGTGTTGCCGCGCGACTTCGACATCTTCTGGCCGTCGCCGTCGAGGATCAGCCCGAGGCACACCACATTGCGGTAGGGGGCGGTGTCGAACAGCAGCGTGGAGATCGCAAGCAGCGAGTAGAACCACCCGCGCGTCTGGTCGAGCGCCTCGCAGATGAAGTCCGCGGGGAAGCGGGCTGTGTCGGCGGTGAAGCGCTCGGCTTGTGCCATCCGGGAGTCGGCGCCCACCACTGCCCCCTCCCCCTCCTCCTTTTTTTCCTTTTCTTTCCCCTCCTCCCGGAATGGGACGTGGTGTTGGGCGAACGGCATCGCTCCGGAGTCAAACCACACGTCGATCACCTCTGGGACCCGTCGCATGGGCTGGCCACATGGCGCACCGCCACCGGCTGAGTGCGGACAGGGGAACTCGATCTCATCCACATACGGCCGGTGGTGGTCGGGGAGCGAGCTGCCCGAGAGCTCCTCCAGCTCCGCGAACGAGCCGATCACGTTGAGGTGTCCCGCGCCACAGCGCCACACCGGCAGCGGTGTGCCCCAATAGCGCTCGCGCGAGAGCGCCCAATCGATGTTGTTGGACAGCCAGTCGCCGAAGCGGCCGTGCTTGATGTGCGGCGGATGCCACGCGACGGTCTCGTTGGCCGCGAGCATCCTCTCGCGCACCTTTGAAGTGGCGATGTACCAGGAGGGCTTGGCGTAGTAGATCAGCGGCGTGCCGCAGCGCCAGCAGTGGGGGTAGGAGTGCTCGTATGGATCCTCCCTGAACAGCAGCCCGCGTTTGCTCAGGTCGTCGATCAGATCGTCGGTGACGTCTGGATCCTTGACGACGCGCCCGTCGTACTCGCGGCCCTCGTAGCTGCGCACACGCCGGTCGAATGTGCCGTCCTCCCGCACCGGGTTGAAGAGGCTGCCCGGATCGTCGATGCGGAAAAGGTCGTTGGCGGCCGCCACACGAAAATCGTCTTCGCCAAAAGCGGGCGCGATATGCACGAGCCCGGTGCCGTCGTCGGTCGTGACGAAGTCTCCCGCGATAATCGGAAAACCGGTTGACCCCGAGGCGGCGCCGTAGGGTCCGTCGGGAAAGATCGGCCCCTCGTACTCCCGGCCGACGAGCTCGCTGCCGGAGAACTCGCCAAGGATCTTCGCACCCTCCCCGAGTACCCGCTCGACCAGTGGCTTGGCGAGGATCAGCGCTTGGCCATTGTGTTCCGCTCGCACATACGTCTCATCGGGCGCGACCGCGATCGCCCTGTTGCCCGGCAATGTCCACGGAGTCGTCGTCCAGATCAGCAGCGCGTCGCCTTCTTGCAGGAGGGAATCGGGATCGGGAGCTTGGGCGGGCATCCACACAGGACCCCCGGGCTGTTGCACCAGGCCACCGGGTTGCTCCTGTGTGGGGAAATACACCGGCAGCCGCACGTACACCGACCGGTCCACCACATCCTCATACCCGAGCGCCACCTCGTGTGAGGAGAGCGCGGTCCCGCAGCGATAGCAGTAGGGCACCACCTTGTGCCCCTCGTACAGCAGCCCCCGCCGGTGTATCTCCGCTAGCGCCCACCACACCGACTCGATGTAGCTCTCATCGAGCGTGCGATACGCGTGGTCGAGGTCGATCCAGAAGCCGATCCGCTCGGTGAGGCGGTTCCACTCCTCCAGGTACTCGAACACCGACTCGCGGCACTGGCGGTTGAACTCCTCGATCCCGATTTCGTTCTCGATCTCGTGCTTGCTGTTGATCCCCAGCTTCTGCTCCACCGCGATCTCCACCGGCAGGCCGTGGCAGTCCCAGCCGCCCTTGCGCTCCACGCGGTGGCCGCGCATCGTCTTGTAGCGCGGGTAGATGTCCTTGAACACGCGCGAGAGCACGTGGTGGGCGCCCGGGCGCCCGTTGGCGGTGGGGGGCCCCTCGTAGAAGACCCACGGCTCCGCGCCCTCGCGCATCTGTAGCGACCGCGCGAACACCTCGCGCTCCCGCCAGCGCTCGAGCACCTCCAGCTCCAGCGCCGGCAGATCCTGGTGGGGGTCCACCTTGCGGGGTGGCACGAGCGTGTGTCGGGGAGCGGCGGGCACGGGCGGCCCATTGTAGGTGTCGATGTGCACGGCCCATCCCGCCGGGTGCCCGCCAGAGAGAAACACCGCGCGCGCTTGATTTGCGGTGGACTGTGGATCTCGCTCCGGGCGCTGGATCGCACGCGCGGCGCTTGTTAGCTTCGGCGGCCTCATGTCAGCAGTCGAGACATCGAGGGGGCGCGCGGGCGCCCCCGGGCGCGCGCCATGAAGGCAGTGATCCTGGCCGGCGGCCTGGGGTCGCGGCTCAGCGAGGAGACGACGGTCCGGCCCAAGCCGATGGTGGAGATCGGCGGCAAGCCGATCCTCTGGCACATCATGAAGATCTACGCCGCCCATGGCATCGATGAGTTCGTGATCTGCCTCGGCTACAAGGGCTACGTCATCAAGGAGTACTTCGCCAACTACCACCTGCACACGTGCGAAGACCTCTCCTTCGACCTCGGGCGCGGCGACATCGAGGTCCACCGCTCCAACGCCGAGCCGTGGCGGGTGACGCTGGTGGATACAGGCGAAGGGACGATGACCGGTGGGCGCCTGAAGCGGGCGCTTCGGTATGTGGGTGGGGAGGACTTCTGCTTCACCTACGGCGACGGTCTGGCAGACATCGACATCACCGCGCTGATCGCCTATCACCGCCAGCAGGGCGCGCTCGCCACCGTCACCGCCGTGCAGCCCCCCGGCCGCTTCGGCGCGGTCGAGATCAACGGCACGCACGTGCGCAGCTTCCGGGAGAAGCCGCGCGGGGACGGCACCTGGCTGAACGGCGGGTTCTTCGTGCTCTCCGCGGGCGTCGCCGGCTACCTCGACGGCGACAAGACGATTTGGGAGCACGAGCCCGTGTCGAGGCTTGCGCTGGAGGGACAGCTCGCGTCGTTCCGCCACCGGGGGTTCTGGCAGGCGATGGACACGCTGCGTGACCGCAACCAGCTGGAGCAGCTGTGGGGCTCCGGCGAGGCCCCTTGGCGAATCTGGGCATGAGCGTCGAGCGCGACTTCTGGCGTGACCGCCGGGTGCTGCTGACCGGTCACACGGGGTTCAAGGGGGCCTGGCTTGCGCTGTGGCTGCAGACCCTGGGCGCGCGCTTGACCGGCTTCTCATTGGGGGTACCCACGCAGCCGTCCCTGTACGAGCTCGCGCGAGTGGGGGACGGCATGGAGAGCATCGAGGGCGACATACGCGACTTCCACGCCCTCGCCGCGGCGCTCGACCACGCGCATCCGGAGGTGGTCATCCACATGGCGGCGCAGTCGCTGGTGCGCCGCTCGTTCTCCGAGCCCCGTCTCACATACGAGGTCAACGTGATGGGTACGGTCAACCTGCTGGACGCGGTGCGTGCTTGCGATGAGGTGCGCGCGGTGATCAACGTCACATCAGACAAGTGCTACGAGAACCGCGAGTGGGAGTGGGCCTACCGCGAGTGCGAGCCGATGGGTGGGCACGATCCGTACTCGAGCTCCAAGGGCTGCGCCGAGCTGCTCACAAATGCCTTCCGGTGCTCCTTCTACGGGCACGATGACGGGCCGCGACTGGCTTCGGCGAGGGCGGGCAACGTGATCGGAGGCGGCGACTGGGGCGAGGATCGCCTGGTCCCCGACCTCATGCGCGGCGCACTCGAGGGCCGCGCGATCCGGGTGCGCAATCCGGACTCGGTGCGGCCCTGGCAGCACGTGCTCAACCCACTGAGCGGCTATCTGATGCTCGCCCAGGCGCTGTGGCACTCCGCGGAGCTCGCCGGGCCATGGAACTTCGGCCCGGCGGAGCCGGACGCTCGCCCGGTCGCGTGGCTGGTCGAGCGCATGTCCAGGCAGTGGCCGCGGGAGCTGCCCTGGGCTCTGGAGCAAAGTGCCCACACGGCGGGGCCGCAGGAGGCGCGGTACCTGAGGCTCGATTCCTCGCGTGCCCGCATTCACCTCGGCTGGGCACCGCGATGGGACTTGGAGGAAGGGCTGGACGCGACGCTCGCCTGGTACCGGGCCCATGGCGAGGATGAGGACATGCGAGTGCTCACGCTCGAGCAGATCGACGCGTTCGCTCGTGGGCTGAGTTCGACCGAGCACGCCCTCCGATGAGCCCCGCGCAGCTCAGCGCCCCGGTGCTGATCGTGGGCGCATCCGGGCAAATCGGGCACCACCTCGCGCGCTCGGCCGAACGGCGCGGACTCCCTTGGAGGGGCACCTTTCACGCCAACCCGCATCCGGGACTGGAGGCGCTCGATGTACGTGACGCCACGGCCGTGGCGCGCATGGTGCGTGCGGTCGATCCCGCGTTTGTTCTGCTGCCCGCGGCTGCCACCCACGTCGACCGCTGCGAGCTCCAGCCGCGGGCCGCCTACGAGGTGAACGTGCTCGGCGCCAGCCACCTCGTCGATGCTGCCAACGATGTGGGTGCAGCGATTGCGTACTTCTCCTCCGACTACGTCTTCGACGGTGCCAACGGTCCCTATGACGAGCGCGCGAGCGCCAATCCGATATCGCAGTATGGTCTGCAGAAGCTGAGCGCCGAGCACCTGATCGCCCAGCGTGCCGCCGACGCGCTGGTCGTGCGCACCACCGTCGTCTACGGTCCCGACCCGCAGGGCAAGAACTTCATCTACCGTCTCCTCGCGGCGTTGCGGAAGGGACAGCGGATAGCTGTGCCCGCCGACCAGGTCGGGACCCCCACCTACGCGCCCGTGCTTGCCGACGCGGTCTTCGACCTGCTGGCAGCAGGCGTGCGAGGCGTCGTCAACGTCGCCGGGCGCGAGCTGGTCGCGCGCGACGAGCTGGCGCGCGAGGCGGCCAGGGCCTTTGGTGAGGACCCGTCGCTGGTGCAGTCGGTGCCGACCGCCGAGCTGGGCCAGGCCGCGCTGCGCCCATTGAACGGAGGTCTGCGCGGCGAGCTCGCCGAAGCGCACCTCGGTCGTGAGCTGCCAGGGTATGTCGAGGGTCTGCGAAGCCTGGCCGGAGAAGGGGTTGCGGCGTGAGTGGCCACGCACCTGCGGCACGAGCGCCCGCGCCGGCGACGCCGAGGAGGAGCGATGGACGCCAGGGGTGAGATCCTCGAGAAAGTGCGCGAGCACTACGCTGCCAACTGGGGCGATGTCGCGTTTGAGCCCGGCCAAACCCCTGTGCCCGTCGCCGGCCGCGTCTTCGACGCAGAGGAGCTCGTCCTGCTCGTCGATGCGGCACTCGACTTCTGGCTGACGACCGGACGCTATGCCCATGTGCTGGAGCGAGGGCTCTCCCGCTACATGGGACTGCGCCACGCGATCCTGACGAACTCCGGTTCTTCGGCCAATCTGCTCGCCCTCTCGGCGCTCACCTCCCCGAAGCTGGGCGATCGGCGGCTGCGGCCGGGGGACGAGGTCCTGACGCTCGCCGCTGGATTTCCCACCACGGTCAACCCAATTCTTCAGAATGGCCTGGTGCCGGTCTTCGTGGATGTCGATTTGACGACCGGCAACGTGGCCACCGACCAGCTTGACGCGGCGATCGGTGAGCGCACCCGTGCGGTGATGATGGCTCACACGCTCGGCAACCCCTTTGATCTGGACGCGGTCGTCGACCTCTGCCGCCGCCATCGGCTGTGGCTGATAGAGGACAACTGCGACGCGCTCGGATCGACCTATCGAGGGCGCCTCACAGGCACCTTCGGCGATCTCTCCACGCTGAGCATGTATCCGGCCCACCACATCACAACCGGCGAGGGAGGATGCGTGTTCACCAACACGGGCCGACTCAAGGTGCTGGTCGAGTCGTTCCGCGATTGGGGGCGCGACTGCTGGTGTGAGCCCGGCAAGGAGAACACATGTGGTAAACGATTCTGCTGGCAGCTCGGCGATCTGCCGGCGGGTTACGACCATAAGTACACCTATTCGCACATTGGCTACAACCTCAAGATGACCGACATGCAGGCGGCCGTCGGTGTGGCCCAGCTTGAGAAGCTACCGGGCTTCGTCAGCGTCCGCCGGGATAACTGGCAACGTCTGCGCGAAGCGTTCGCCGCCTACGAGGAGCACTTGATGCTGCCCGAGCCGACGCCCCACAGCGATCCCAGCTGGTTTGGCTTCAAGCTGGTGGTGCGCAAGGATGCGCCGTTCTCCCGGGGCGAGTTGGTTGAGCATTTCGAGGAGCGTGGCGTGGCCACCCGGGAGGTCTTTGCCGGCAACCTCCTGCGCCAGCCTGCCTACTTGGACATTCCCCACCGCGTGGTGGGTGACCTGTCAAACACCGACATCGTCATGGAGCGTGCCTTCTGGATCGGCCTTTACCCCGGCATCTCTCCCGAGATGATCGATTACACGGTTGATGTGGCGGAGGGGTTCTTCAAGCATCATGCTGCCGTCTCCCCGGTGTGAAGTCATGGCCGACGCGTATAACACATATGGGGTGGCCGAGGAGACACACAACCGCGCTCGTGGGCGAGGGCGGCCGTGCCACACGCGGGCGTCGCGGGGCGCGAGGGACCGCTCCGACCGAGGGGCGCCCGATCGCGGCCTTCGGCTCGGCGGGCGTGTCCTTGGCGACGATCCGCGCGTTTGGGCGTTGTGCTCGCGGGACTGGTGGCGCTCGTGATCATTCGACCCACTGAGCTTGCGGGAGTAATGATCGTCGAGCTCGAGCCGTCGCTCGACGAGCGCGGATCGCTGGCACGCACATTCGATGCAGGTGTCTTTGCCGCTCACGGCCTCGACCCGCGGGTTGCGCAGTGCAGCACGTCGTTCAACGCGCGGGCGGGCACGTTGCGAGGGATGCACTACCAGCGAGCGCCGCACGGTGAGGGCAAGCTGATTCGCTGCACCAAGGGGCGGATCTTCGACGTGGCCATCGATCTGCGAGCCGATTCACCCACCCACAGACGTTGGGTGAGTATCGAGTTGGGCGCCGGCGGCGGGCGCTCCCTGTTCGTCGCGGAGGGCTGTGCACACGGCTTTCAGACGCTCGAAGACGATAGCGAGGTTCACTACCAGATGACCTCCGCGTATGTGCCCGCATCCTACGCCGGAGTGCGCTGGGACGATCCCGCGTTTGCGATCGAGTGGCCCGAGCCCCCCCGTGGTGAGCGGATACTGTCCGAGCGCGACCACAACCATCCTGATTACCTGATATGAGGGCGCGAGACTCGAGTGCATCGGGCCTGACGGCGAGCGCGCAGCGTCTCGGGGGGGCGTGGCCTCCGGTGGGGCGCGACCGGGGGGAGCGGACGCAACCAGTGAAGCCGCCGACGCCGGAGGTGAAGCTTCCGGCGCAGGATGTTTCCTCGGCCCCCGTCGCGTGCCGCTTCTGCGGGGCGCCGCTGCACATCGTGTTCGCCGACCTCGGCTCCTCACCACTGGCCAACTCCTATCTCTCACCCGAGCGCCTTGGCGCGATGGAGCCTTTCTACCCGTTGCGTGCACTGGTGTGCGGACGCTGTTTCCTGGTGCAGCTGGAGGAGTTCGAGACGCCCGCGCGGATCTTCTCCGATTACGCCTACTTCTCCTCCTACTCGACGAGCTGGCTGGAGCACTGCCGGCACTACGTCGAGGAGATGGTCGAGTGGCTGAGCCTGGGGGAGCACAGTCGCGTGGTGGAGATCGCCTCCAACGACGGCTACCTGCTGCAGTATTTCGATCGGCGTGGGATCCCCGTGCTCGGGGTCGAGCCCGCGGCCAACGTCGCCACGGTCGCGCTGGAACGGGGCATTGCGACGATGGTGGAGTTCTTCGGGTGTGAGACCGCGAGGACGCTGGTCGGAGAGTTCGCTGCCGACCTGCTGGTGGGAAACAACGTCCTCGCTCACGTCCCCAACCTCAACGACTTCGTGGGCGGCATGAAGATCCTGCTGGCGCCCGGCGGGGTGATCACGATGGAGTTCCCCCACCTGATGAGGCTGATCGAGGACCGGCAATGGGACACGATCTACCACGAGCATTTCTCCTACTTCTCATTCCTCACCGCCAGCCAGGTGTTCGCCGCCCACGGTCTGCGGCTGTTCGACGTCGAGGAGTTGCCCACCCACGGCGGTTCGCTGCGCATCTACGGCTGCCACGAGGATGACGCCGAGCGCCCCGACACCGGGCGAGCGCTGCAGATGCGCGAGCGTGAGCGCGAGGCTGGCTACGAACAGCTGGAGGTCTACACCGAGTACGGCGCCGACGTGGCGGCCGACAAGCGCCAGATCCTCGAGTTCCTGATTGGGCTCAAGAACGACGGCCGGCGCGTGGTTGGCTACGGCGCGCCCGCGAAGGGCAACACGCTGCTCAACTACTGTGGCATACGCCGCGACTTCCTCGATTACACCGTGGATCTCAGCCCGCACAAGCAGGGACGCTTCCTGCCCGGCAGCCACATTCCGATTCGCCCTCCGCAGGCGATCCTCGAAGACTGCCCCGACGTGGTGGTGATCCTGCCCTGGAACCTCAAGGACGAGATCGCACAGCAACTCGGCTTCGTAGGTGCATGGGGGGGGCGTCTCGTGGCACGCACACCGGAGCTGGCGCTGCTCCCGTGAGGGGCGCGATCGATGGTGAGCGCCGTCAAGCATCCCGGCGAGCAGACGCCGACCGAGCCGAACGTGCTCTCCACCTCGGCGGCCGGTCCCGCGGTCGTGCGGGGCGCGACGCTGCGGATCGGGTCGTTCCTTGCCGGCTCGCTGTTCAGCGTGGTCGCCGTCGCGCTTCTGTTCCGCCACCTCGGCGTGATCGACACGGGCCGCTACACCACGGCGATGTCGCTGAGCGCGGTGGTCACCGGCCTGACCGATCTTGGTCTCACGGGGGTTGGCCTGCGCGAACTCTCGGTATTGCGCGGCGAGCAGCGAGCCGCCTTTACCCGCAACCTGCTGGGCATGCGCATGGTGTTCGCGGGCGTGGGCGTGCTGCTCGTCACGGCCTTCGCCTTCGCCGCCTACGGGCCGCTGTTGGGGGTCGGAGTGTTGATCGCGTGTGGTGGGGTGCTGATCCAGAACACCCAGGGGATCCTGGCGGTGTCGCTGGCGGTTCGCCTGCGGCTCGGCTGGCTTTCGGCGCTCGAACTCGCACGTCTGCTCGTCACCGCGGGCACGATCGTGCTGCTCGTGCTCCTCGGCGCCCATCTGCTCGCCTTCCTGGCGGTGACGGCCGTCGCCTCGTCGATCGTGCTGGTGCCCACGATCGCATTGGTGCGAGGCGACATTCCGCTGCGACCGGCATTCGACCCCCGCCGCTGGCGCGCGCTCATCACTCCGATGCTTACCTATTCGGCGGCGGCGCTGACGGCGACTCTGTACCTCCGGGTGGCGGTCGTGCTCGTCTCGCTGCTCTGCAGTCCGCATCAGCTCGGGTATTTCAGCGTGTCCTACCGGGTGGTGGAGAACCTGTTCACCCTCTCCGGACTGCTCGTCGGCTCGGCCTTCCCGCTCTTTGCGCACACGGCGCAGGGCGATCCCGCGCGTTTCGCGTATGTGATCTCCCGGGCGTTCGACTCCGCGCTGATTATGGGTGTCTGGATCTCCCTCTCGCTGATCGTGGGAGCGCGCCTGGCGATCGAGGTGATCGCTGGCGCCAGGTTCCTGCCGGCCGCGCCCGTGCTGGCGGTCCAGGGCTTGGCCGTCGCGGCTGTCTTCGTCAACGCGGTGTGGGGTTGCGCGCTGTTGAGCCTGCACCTGCACCGCGTGATCCTGGTGCTCAACCTCACCCTGCTCGCGCTGGTGGGGATCGCGGTGGCCGTCGTGGCTCCGCTGTATGGAGCCCAGGGCACCGCGGTTGCGACCGCCTCGGTGGAGATCGCCGCCGCGATCGCCGGCGCGATCCTGCTGGTGCACAGTCGTGCGCATTTGCGGCCGAGCCTGCGAGTGCTACCAAAGGTGGCGCTGGCTGCGGCGATCGGCGCCACTCCGATGCTGCTCACCGGTGCCCCGGTCGTCGGCCGCCTGGCGCTGTCCACCTGTCTCTACGCGGCGGTTCTGCTCTGGCGCGGGGCGCTGCCCTCCGATTTGGGCGAACTGCTCCGTCCACGGACGGGGGGCTGAGAGATGCGTTCCCCCTGGGCATGGCGGCGCCGGCCCCTGACGCTTCCCGGAGCGTCCAGTCAGGCGAGCTCCGCCGACCCCACCTGCGTCGTTCACATCGTTCGCGAGGTGAACGGCCTCGACTGGCTACGGGAGTTCGCCGAAGCACTGCGCGCCAATCCTCCTGGCGTCAACTACGAGTTGGTGCTGGCGATGAAGGGGTTCGCTTCACCCGCGCGGGCCCGGCCGTATCTCGACGAAGTCGCCGATCTGGCGCCCGAGACTCTGTTCTTCGAGGATCGGGGATTTGACATCGGCACCTACCTTGCCGTCGCCGCGCGGCTGCGCCGCCACCGCTACTGCTTCCTGAAGTGCCAGTGCCGTCCGCTGGTGGCCGGTTGGCTGGCGAAGCTCGACGCCGCGCTCGAACGCCCGGGCGTGGGGCAGGCGGGGGCGACGGGCGCGCGGACGAGCATGCACTCCTGGCTGATGTACTCGACGGGTCTGCCCAGCGCCTACCGGAGCCTGCTGCCCCCCCGCCGGGAGATTCGCGAACTGATCGCGGCGATGCAGGTCGAGCAGGGGGTGATCGAGCGGCCCCCCTCGCTGGCGCATTCGATCCGGATGCGCCTGCAGACGCTGCCACACGTGCCCGAGGAGCTGTTCGGCTTCGCGCCCTTCCCCACGCCACACCTGCGCTCGACCGCCTTCGTGATCACACACGCGGCGCTCAGCGAGCTGCGCCTGTTCGTGGTGCGCACCAAGATCGACACGTTTGCGCTGGAGAGCGGCCGGCAGAACATCACCTCGCAGCTTGAGCGGCTCGGCTGCACCTCGCTGGTGGCCGATCGCACCGGCGCGGTCTACAGGCCCGAGCAGTGGCATCGCAGCCGCACCTTCATGCAGGGCGGTCAGGAGGACCTGCTGGTGGCCGAAAACCAGACGCTCTCCTACGCGCGGGCCGACTTCGCGGGGCGGAGGTTCCTGTCGAGGTGCGCGTGGGGCTCCCACGCCGACCCGGCTCCGCCGCGTGGAGATCCGCTCGATGCGGCGCCGGCGGGGGGCTGAGATGCTTCCCCAGGTTCGGCGTCGCGAGCGGCTGGTGCTTCCCGAGTCCTCGGGCGAGACCGACCGTCCCTGCCTCGTGCATCTGGTTTGGGAGCCGTACGGGCTCGAGACCCTGAGGGAGTTCGCCAAGGCGCTGCGCAGCCATCCCTCGGGCGTGGATCACGAACTGGTGCTCGCGATGAATGGCTTCGCGTCCGCCACCGAGGCGAGGCCGTATCTCGATGAGGTCGCCGACCTGGCGCCCGAGGTGCTGTTCTTTGGAGGTCGTGGCGTCGACATGAGCGTGTATTTCACCGCTGCCGCGCGTCTGCGCCGTGATCGCTACTGCTTTGTGAACTCGGCCGCCCGACCGCTGGCGGCCGGCTGGCTGGCGAAGCTCGACGCCGCGCTCGCCGGGCCCGGCGTCGGGCAGGTTGGCGCCACCGGCGCCTGGGCGAGCGGCCATTCCTGGCAGCTCTACTCGGCGGGTCTGCCCAGTGCCTACCGGGGCTTGATGCCGCCGCCGCCGGTGGCCCGCAAGCTGTTCAGGGACATCGAATCCGAAAAGAGGGGCGGTGGGCAGAGCTCAGCGACCGATGTCCTGCGGGCGCGGCTGGAGATCTTGCGTGGGCTGCCCAGGACGCTCTTCAGCTACGAACCCTTCCCCGCGCGCTTCCTGCGCACGAACGCCTTCATGATCACCCATGCTGCTCTGAAAGAACTGCACCTGTTCGCGGTTCGCAACAAGACCGACGCCTACGCATTCGAGGGCAGCCGCAGGAGCATCACCCGTCAGCTCGAGGGGCTCGGACTGTCATCGCTCGTGGTCGACCGTGCGGGCGTCGTCTACGAACCCGCGGACTGGCCCCGCAGTCACACTCTCTGGCAGGGCGACCAGGAGGGATTGCTCGTAGCCGACAACCAGACGCGCTCCTACACCGACGGCGACTTTGCTCGCCGGCATCTGCTGTCAACTCTGGCCTGGGGCCCCCAGGCAGATCCGCGGCCGCCACGGGAGGATCGATCCACAATGGGGGTGAGATGAGGTTCGTGCAGGCACCCCTGACCGGAGTCTGGCTGATCGATCTCGACCTGCTCTGCGACGAGTGCGGCCGGTTCGCGCGCACGTTCGACGCGGAGGAGTTCAGGGGGAGGGGACTGGACCTGAACGTGGTCCAGTGCAATACCTCGTTCAGCCCCCGCCGCGGCACGCTCAGGGGAGTGCACTACAAGGCCGAGCCCCACGGCGAGCCGAAGCTCGTGCGCTGCGTGCGCGGCGCCACCTTCCATGTGGCCCTCGACCTGCGCCCCGAATCCTCCACCTACTGCCGGTGGCACAGCAGCGAGCGCTCGATTGCGAGTTCGGAGGGCTGATGCGCCCTCCTTGGGATTGGGGTCGCAGGCCGCTGGTGCTACCCGAATCATTCGAGCGGGACTCCGCCGGCCCAACGTGCGTCGTGCACCTCGTGCGCGCCGTCAACGGCGCGGATTCGCTACGCGAGTTCGCCGCAGCGATGCGGGAGCACCCTCCCGGCGTCGAGCACGAGCTGGTACTCGCGATGAAGGGGTTTGCCTCCAAGGCCGAGGCGGCGCCGTATGTCGAGGAGGTCGCGGATCTCGCGCCCACGATCGAGCTCTTCCCCGACGTCGGTCTCGACCTGGGCCTGTACTTCGCCGCCGCCGCACGGCTGCGCCGCGGGCGCTACTGCTTCGTCAACTCTCACACCCGCCCCGTGGTCGCGGGGTGGCTGGCGAAGCTGGAGGCCGCGCTCGGCCTGCCCGACGTCGGCATGGTCGGCGCCACCGGATCGTGGTTGAGCATGCACTCCTGGGTGATGTGCTCGATGGGTCTGCCCAGCTTCTACCGCAGCGTGCTGCCGCCGATCCGCGAGGCGCGCCGGTTGCTGCAGGAGATCGACTTCGAACAGCTGCGCATCGAGGAGCGCTCGAAGCTCGACTCCCTGCGTACGCGAGCGAAGCTGCTCTCGCAGCTGCCGGAGGAACTGTTCGCCTTCGAACCCTTCCCCACCCCTCACCTGCGCAACACGACCTTCATGGTTTCTCACGAAGCTCTCAGAGCCATGCGGTTGTTCGTCGTGCGCAACAAGATGGACACCTATGTGCTCGAGAGCGGATCGCTGAACATCACCCACCAGGTGGCGCAGATGGGCCTGCGCACGCTCGTCGTGGACAGCACGGGGGCCGTCTACGAGCCCGGCGAATGGCATCGCAGCGGGACGCTTTGGCAGGGCGACCAGGAGCGGCTGCTGAGCGTCGACAATCGCACGCGCTCGTATGAGCGTGGCGGCATCGAGCGACGGCGGTTGCTGTCAAGCTTGGCGTGGGGCCCGCAGGCCGATCCGTTCCCTTCGAGCAATGGGTCGAATCCCACGAACATCGGTCAAACCCGATGACGAACGGCGCGGCAAACCACGTCGTGCGGCCCTTAGGCGGGCGATGCAACGGGCTCGCACCAGCAGCGCCGCGCCCCGATCAGACGATCCTTGTGGCGGGCGGCGCCGGCTACATCGGCAGCGTGCTCGTGCCCAAGCTGCTCGACCGTGGGTACCGGGTGCGCGTGCTCGACAGGCTCTTCTTTGGCGAGGAGGCTCTGGCGAGCGTGCGCGACCGCATCGACCTCCTGGTCGCGGACGTGCGGGATGTCCCCGCCGATGCGCTGGACGGGATCGACGGTGTGATTAACCTATCCGGGCTGAGCAACGATCCAACCGCCGAGTTCAATCCCGAGGCCAACTGGCAGATGAACGCGATCGCGACGGAGACGCTGGCGCGTACCTGCCTGGAGCGCGGCATCGAGCGCTACGTGTTTGCCTCCTCCTGCTCGCTCTACGACGGCCTGCCGCCGGGGATGCACGCCGAGGACGCCGACATCCAGCCACGAGCCGCCTACGCGACCTCCAAGCGCTACGGCGAGGAGAAGCTGATCGAGCTCGGCGCCGAAGGCCTCTGCCCCGTGATCCTGCGCAACGGCACCGTCTACGGCTGGAGCCCCCGCATGAGGTTTGACCTGGTGGTCAACACCTTCGTGAAGGACGCGCTGCTGTCGGGGTCGCTGAAGCTGCACGGCGGTGGCTGGATGTGGCGCCCGCTGGTGGACATCCGCGACTGCACAGACGCGATGATCGCCGCCTACGAGGCGCCTGCGGAGAGGGTGCATGGAGAGATCTTCAACGTCGTGCACTCCAACTACCAGATCCGTGAGCTAGCGATGATCGTCGCCGGCTCGGTGCAGCTCACCGGGCGCCCGGTGCGGCTCGAGGAGTTCCCCGCGCCCCAGCTGACGCGCAACTACGAGTGCGCCAACGCCAAGCTCTCGACGACGCTCGGCTTCGTCCCCAGACGGTCGGTGCTCGAGGCGGTGAGCGACCTGCTCGCACGGATCGAGGGCGACGACCTCGCGGGCCTCACAGACCCGCGCTGCTACAACATCCGCTGGTTGGAGCTGCTGCACGAGGTCAAGCCCGTCCTGGACACGTTTGCCGAGGTGCTTTGAGAGCGCTGGTCACAGGCGGTGGGGGGCAGCTCGCCGGCGACTTGAAGGCGCTGCTGGGCGACTCCGCACGGGCGTACTCGCATGCCGAACTCGACATCACCGACGACTCCGCGCTGCAGCGCGTCCTCGACGAGACTCAGCCCGAGATCGTGTTCAACTGCGCCGCGTTCCACAACGTCGATGTGTGCGAGCACGAGCCGGACGTCGCCTGGGCAGCCAACGCGAGGGCGGTGCGGGAGCTCGCGCGTCGCGGTGCGCGCCTCGTTCATCTCTCGACCAACTACGTCTTCGACGGCCGGCGCGAGGAGCCTTACGCCGAGCACGACGCGCCCGCGCCGCGTTCTGTGTACGCGCTGACGAAGCTCGCCGGCGAGTACGCCGCGCTCGCCTACGGCGAGGGCGCCCTCGTCGTGCGCAGCGCCGGCCTCTACGGCCTGCGGGGCAGCGCCAGCAAGGGAGGCAACTTCGTCCAACGGATGCTCGCGCGCGCCCATGCTCAGGGCGCCCTGAGCATGGTCGCCGACCAGCGCCTGCAGCCGACGTTCACCGCCGACCTCGCCCGCGCGATCCTCGACGCTGTGGACGCGGGCGCCACCGGCGTGCTCCACCTGACCGCGACGTCTGCCTGCTCGTGGCACGAGTTCACCGCCGCGATAATGCGGGAGGCCGGTCTCGACGTGCCGGTCCGGGAGCGCGCTACGGAGATCCCTCCGGGCGGCGCCGACCGACCGCTGAACGGCGTGCTCGCTCGCCCGCGCGCCGACGCGCTGGGGCTCGCCCCGCTGCGGCCCTGGCGGGAGGCGCTGGCCGACTACATGAGCCAGGCCGGCCTGGCGAGCGCCTAACCTATCGCGTTCTCTCTACAACCGCGCGACCGGAGGAATCCACATGGAACGTCTCGCTACTCGTCTGAATGGCCCGATCCTGATCGCTCCGAAGGTGTTGGGGGATGAGCGTGGTTTCTTCGTGGAGACCTACCGCCGCTCGATCTTCGCCGAGCTGGGCATCGCCGAGGAGATGGTGCAGGACAATCACTCGCGTTCACGGCACGGAATCGTTCGTGGCATGCATTTTCAGGTCGGCCAGGGCGCCGCCAAGCTCGTGCGCGCGGGCCGCGGCGCGATCTACGACGTGCTCGTTGACGTGCGCCTGAACTCGCCCACATTTGGCCAGTGGGAGGGCTTCGAGCTGACCGACGAGAACATGCACATGCTCTACTGCCCGATCGGGTTTGCCCACGGCTTCTGCGTGCTCAGCGACGTCGCTGACGTGATGTACAAGCAGAGTAACTACTACGCCGGCGCCACCGAGCGTGGGATTGCCTACAACGACCCCGAGGTCGCGATCGAGTGGCCGCTCCCGACCGGGGACCTGATTCCCTCCGGGCGCGACGCCTCCGCCCTTCGGCTCGGTGAGATCGCCTCCGAGTTGCCGTTTCGATACGCGGGGTGAGCTTCATGCCCCCGCGCGGGGGCCCTCGGTTGGGGCGGATGAGCTCCCCGGTCATGGGGTCGGCGCCGGGGTCGTGCATGTACTTTTCAGACCCCTACCCTTCATTTTGTGGAGAGCAGGGCCGCTCAAAAGACATCCTCACACACTTCAGACGAAGATCCTGCGCAGCAGCGCATTGGCCAGCGGTGAGCCCCGCTGCGCTCTCCACCGGCGCGGGTCGCGATCGCCGTCCACCCGCTCCACCACCTCGCTGATGTCGGTGTAGCTTCCCGGATCGTGCACCGGCACCCACCAGGGAAACTGGCGCGCGATCACGGTCGCCACGCGCGGTGCCTGGGACTTGGCGCCGGCCGGCAGCACTCGCTGAACCGCACGGAGGATCGAGAACGGCAGGCCGTACAGGAGGCGCTCGCGCTCGCTCATCAGCGACTGCAGCTCGGCGAGTTCGGCCGCGCTCACGCTGCCCCGCAGGTGGTGGCCGTTGTAGACGTGCACGATCTGCAACATCCGGTAGCGCCGGTAGTTGGGCTTGAGATCGGCGGGACAGCCCAACTCGAGGTACAGATCCTCGACCGCGCGCAGCCAGCCGTTGTTGATGTTCGTGCCGGGCAGCAACGGCGAGTGCCCGGGCGCGAGTCGCTCGGGCTGCTCGCCGCCTTCGAGGAACGCCCGGCCTTCGACCTCTCGGTTGTTGTTGTAGAAGAAGCCGTAGGAGCGCGGAGACACCCCGATCACCAGCAGCGGATGCGGCTCCGCCACGATCGTGCGGGCCCGCGCGAACAGGTGGTTGATCGCGTAGTAGTCGGGGAACGGCGAGCGGAAGAAGCTCCCCCCGCCCGCGAGCTCTTCGACTACGCCGCGACTGACGGTGACGAACTGCATGTTGAAGCCATAGCCGAGCTGGAGGTTGGCTGCGGCGCGCGCGAGCCGGCGGGTCTCCTCAGGGGGCACGCGAAACGGGCGGTCGGCCCCGCCCCGCAGGAAGCTCGCGTATCCCTCCCCCCGCAGGAACCCCTCCGGTTCGGTCGGGATGACCCCGGGATAGGCGTAGCCCAACGCGTTGTGATAGATGACATCGGGATGGTCGAACTCGGCGATCGCCTGCCTAACCCGTGTGAAGTAATTGCTCAGCAGCGCGTCGTCGTCGCCTAGCATGATCACGTAGTCGCCGGTACTGTGCTCGAGCGCGTTGTTCCAATTGTCGGTGATCGACAGCACCCGCGGTGTGCGTATGCAGCGCACGCGCGGATCTTCCAGCGACGCCACATAGCCCGCGACGTCCCCCGACGAGCAGTTGTCGGAGATCACCACCTCCCAGTCGGGATCGTCGATGCGCCTGACGCTTGCCACGGCGTGCCGCAGCAGCTCCAGCCGGTCGCGGGTGGGAAGCAGCACCGAGATCTTCATCGGCGCTTACCCGTGGTCGGACCGTCGCGGTGGGGTGGTGGGAGGCGCATCGTGGTTGATCAGGCGGTGTGATCCGTGTACACCCTGCGTCGCAGCGCGAGTGAGTCGCGAAAGCCGATCTGCCGGTCGATTGCCGCCTCCGGCGGGCGGGGATGGCGGGGACGGCATTGGCCGGCGCCCCAGCCCCGCACGCGCCCCCGCAACGCTGCCAGATCGTGTGAGATGAGGAGGTCTCCGAGTACGACCAGCGCCTCGGTAGCCAGTGCCCGGGCGGTGGCAGCCCCGTGCCCCAGCCCGTAGCGGCGCAGCAGGTAGCCCCGTCCGAAGCCCCCGTTGCGCCGCTGCCACGCGGAGCGGTGCCCGTGCGTGGCCGAGCCCAGGTGCACGCCCACCGCGTCGGGGGCGGCGACCGACTCCCAGCCGGCGCTACGCAGCCGCAGCGCCAGGTCGAGATCCTCCATGTAGGTGAAGATCATCTCGTCGAGGCCGCCGGCCTGCTCCCATGCCGTGCGCCGGTAGGCCGCCGCCGTGCCCGCCGGGCCGGCGAGCACGGGGCAGGGATCGCTCGCTCGCGTCGCCGGCAGCCCGTGCAACCGTGGGAAGCCGGCGAGCGTGACATCGGCCGTCAGCCCGACGCTGTCGATCCGCTCCCCGCCTGGCTGGAGCATCAGTGCGGCGACCGATCCCATTGAGGCGTCCGCCAGCGGCTCGAGCAGCTGCTCGAGGAAGTCCGCGCGACATCGGACGTCGTTGTTGAGCAGCACCACGAACTCCCCGGACCCCGCCGCCACGCCCCGGTTGGAGCCGACCGCGAAGCCGTAATTTCGATCCAAGGCCACGAGGTGCACATCGGGCCAGTCGGCGTGCAGGCGCGCCGGCGTGTTGTCGGTCGAGCCGTTATCGACCACGATCACTCGATGGTCGATCGTCTGCTCCGCCAGGTGGCGCAGGCAGCTTTCGGTGAGCTCGTACCGGTTGTAAGTCACGATCACGACGTCTACGGAGCTGGACACGCCACCACCGTAGTTGCGAGCCGGTGCCGTGGGAAGACGCAATCCGCGTTACCGCTTTAATCCACGGCGAGCCGACCCTGAGTTCGGCTTCAATGTTTCCAAAGGTCTCGCCAATGACGAGCACGGTCGCAGCGTCAAGCGCCGTTGTTGGCACGCCACGCGAGGCGGTCGACCCTGAAGGGGCTGGGCCGGCGCGTGGCAATGAACGTCGCGTTGTTTGGACGCTGCTGCTCCTCGGGCCATTTACCCAGCACGTAGATATCGTGCGGATAGCGGATCTCGAGTGCGAGCAGCTCCAGTCCGGCATAGTCGAGTAGCGCCAGCAGGGAGTGGGTGGTGAATGTGTGGTGGTGCATGACGCGCGTGGTGAGATTCTCCCGTCGCCGCGCTGCCCACGTCTTCTGATCGCCGGGCTCAATGCTACGGCCGCGGTCGTGCAGGCGCAGATCTTCTTCGAGATGCGTGAGATCGTCCTCCTCCACCGCGCCCTCGAAGTCCTCGATCAGATGACTTAGAGTCGTGAGTGGCTTACGGTGATCGAACGTCCCCGCCATGTGCGGCACGACCATCAGCAGGTGGCCGTCGGGACGGGTCACTCTTCGCCACGAGGCCAGTGCGCGTAGCGGGTTGGCGAGATGCTCAAACACGTGCGAGGAGATGACCGCATCGTATGTCCGCTCTGGCAGAGTGCCGAGATTCGAGCCCTCCATCACGTGCAGCTCGCCTACGCGTACGCCCTCCGGCCGATAGCCCTGCTCGGGATCGAGGTCGTGCCATACCGTCCGCGTAGCCCACTGGACACCGTCCACGGTGTCGAGGAGCGGGTAGACGGGGATCAGGCCGGCCGCACTGAATGTCCAGCTGGGACCGCCGACCTCCAGCACCCGCCTGCCTCGCAACGGCTCGCTGAATGCCTGCGGCACTGGGCGTGAGTAGTGGCCGGCTGCACGCCATCTCCATTCCGCCAGCTTCTCCGGGAGGCCCATCGAGCCAGTCTAAATCAGCCGAGCTCTCGGGATTAATGATCGGGGCGGGCTCGGACATCCAGTGTTGGGGGCTCACGACTTGACAGGGAGGGTGGTGAACAGCCGGCACCACGGGCCTTGTGGATAATTTGGCCCTCACACCCGGCAGTGACGCATGCGTGCGCCCGACCGGGACTCCGGTCGCGGTTTTCGGCTGAATGTTTCCCAGGAGCCGCTTTCTGCCGCGAGTTGGTGCAAACGGCGAGACAGAACAGCGTCGTCACCCAGCTATGTGAGTGCGGACCCTGAGCTCCCACAGGACTGCGAGCACGACCGGTCGCCCCACGGCTCTCCGATCTCAGGTTCCCACCGCGGGTGGGCGTCGGTGTATTTCAACTGTGGTTCGCCCGGCGGTTCGATCATCGGGCCGACACTGGGCTCAGTGAATCCAAAATTCACCGCGCTGCGGTTTGATCTGAAACCAATGTCCGTCGTGCACGACGTCGTGCGCCATCCCCCCATACAGCCACGGCCGGTATTTGGATGAAGTTCCGAGGTCCCAAGGTCCCATACCCGCGCGGACTCCAAGTGCGATCACGAAGATGGCTCGCCGGGCGGAAGCGGCACCGCAGCGCCGGTCGGCCGAGGCGATCGTCGGGCGGGGATGGCCGGCAACCAGTCGTATCCGTGGCCTCGGGATGCTGTCGCTCCCTACGATGCAGTGGTGCTCTGCCACCGCGACCGCCCACGCGAGTGAGGCTGCGCCTCTACCACCATCCCGACGGTGCGCGGGTGGCCTACCGTGAGCTCGGCGCCGGTCCTCCGCTGGCGCTGCTTCACTCCGCGATGCTCTCGCACATGGAGTGGGAGCCGGTTGCGCGGCGGCTGTCCGAGCGCTTCCGCGTGGTGCTGCCCGACCTGCCACTGCACGGCGACTCCGAGGACCGCCCGCGCCACCCCTACACGATCGACTGGTATGCCGAGGTGCTGTGCGGCTTCGCCGCCGACGTACTGGGCCCGCGGCCGCTGATCGCCGGACACGACATCGGCGCGGAGATCCTGCTGCGCGCGATCGAAAGCGGGGGGCTGCGCCCCGCGCGTGTGGTGTTGATGCCCAACCGCCTGCACCGCCCCGAAGAGCACGCCCGGCTGCGCGCTGCCTGGCGGATCGCCGCGCGCAGCGGCTCGCTCCCGGGCGCCGACCGCGTGCTCACGCACGCTGCGCCGCTCGTGCTCTCTCCCTCGCTGGGGTTGCGGCTCTCCGCGCGCGCAGAGCCGGCGGCGCGCGACCTCGTGCGTCACGCCTTCGCCGACGTCCCCGGCAACCCCAGCCTCGCGCGCTCGTGGGCGAAGTTCGCCCGCCGCTGGCCGCGCGGGCCCCAGACGCAGCTGCTGGAGCTCTACCCGCGCCTGGAGATGCCGGTGCTGCTGCTGTGGGCCGACAGCGACCGCCTGTACCCGCTCGCCGGGGCCGAAGAGACGCTGAGGCTGCTCCCCAACGCCCAGCTGCGCGAGCTCTCCGGCACCGGGTTCCTGATCGCCTACGACGACCCGGTGGGCGTGGCACGGGAGCTGGTGGCCTTTTGCGGATAGGGTCCCGCGAGAGCATCGATTCAAGGAGACCCAATGGCAGACGAACAGTTGTGGGGTGGGGAGACCGCCAAGGCCGTCGAGAACTTCCCGATCTCGGGAGAGACCATGCCGGTGGCGGTGGTGCACTGGCTGGCGCGGATCAAGGGTGCCGCTGCCGCTGTCAACGGCGAGCTGGGGCTGTTGCCCAAGCGCACGGCCACGCGGATCGAGAAGGCCGCGGGGGAGATCGCAGCCGGCAAGCACGACGCGCAGTTCCCGATCGACGTCTTTCAGACGGGCTCCGGCACGTCCACGAACACGAATGCCAACGAGGTGATCGCGCGCCTCGCGGGCGAGCCCACGCACCCCAACGATCACGTGAACATGGGCCAGTCCTCCAACGACGTGTTCCCTTCGGCGGTGCATCTGGCAGCGCTCGACGTCGCCCAGAACGAGCTGCTTCCGGCCCTGAAACAGCTGGAGCGCTCGTTCGGGAAAAAGGCGAAAAGCTTCGAGAACGTCGTCAAGGCCGGGCGCACCCACCTGATGGACGCCGTTCCCGTCACGCTCGGGCAGGAGTTCGCAGGCTACGCCGCGCAAATGCGCCTCGGCCAGGAGCGCGTGCAGGCGGCGCTCATACACGTCGGGCAGATCCCGCTCGGGGGCACCGCGACGGGCACCGGCCTGAACACGCACGCGCGCTTCGCGGAGAAGGTGCGCGCCCGCCTGAAGAAGAACTCCGGCCTCAAGCAGATCGCCCCGCCCGCCGACCCGTTCGAGGCGCAGGCCAACCGTGACGCGCTGGTGGAGCTGTCGGGTGCTCTGAAGGTGGTGGCGGTGTCGCTGACGAAGATCGCGGGCGACCTCGCGCTGATGGGCTCCGGCCCGCGCGCGGGCATCGGCGAGCTCTTCCTGCCGGAGCTGCAGAAGGGCTCCTCGATCATGCCCGGCAAGGTCAACCCGGTGATCCCCGAGGTTGTGCTGCAAGTGAGCGCGCAGGTGATCGGCAACGACACCGCGATCACGATCGGCGGGATGCAGGGCCAGTTCGAGCTCAACGTGCGCATCCCACTGATCGCGCGCAACCTGCTGCAGTCGCTGCGCCTGCTGTCGGCGACCACGCGCGTGTTCGCGGAGAAGTGCGTCGACGGCATCCAGGCCAACAAGGCCGGCACCGATGCCTCGGCGGGCGGGACGCTGGCGGTGGCGACCGCGCTGAACGGCGCGATCGGCTACGACAAGGGCACCGCGATCGTGCAGAAGGCCACTGCCTCCGGGCGCCCGCTGCGCGAGGTGGCGCTCGAGGAGGGCGTCGACGCCAAGCTGTACGACGCCACGATCGACCTGCGCAAGATCGCGCGGGGGAATCGGTAGGGTGCATTCAGGGTATAACTGAGTTATACTCACCAGCAATGAAGACGGCGATCTCGCTTCCGGATGAGACCTTCCATCGTGTGGACCGAGCCGCAAAGCGGTTGGGTGTGTCACGTAGCGAGCTCTTTGTGCGGGCGGCCGAAAGCTGGCTGGACACACTGGGTGACGATGGCACTACGGACGCGATCGACCGTGCGATTGCCGGACTCCCAGCCGATCACGAGTTCACCGATGCCGCTGCCGCGGCGCTGGTGGCAAGCGATCAAAGCTGATGGTGCGGGGAGAGCTTTGGTGGGCCGATCTCGGCCTGCCCAGGGGCTCCGCTCCCGCGTTGCGACGCCCGGTGCTGCTCATCAGCGCCGATCCATACAACCGCTCGAAGTTGCGCACCGTTACCGTGGTTGTGGTTACCGGCAATGCCAAGCTTGCTTCCCTTCCGGGCAATGTGGTAGTGACGGCGGATATCGCCGGCCTCGACTTCGACTCCGTCGTCAACGTCACGCAGATCGCCACCATTGACCGGGGGGCTCTCGAAGAGCAGGTCGGCGCACTACCGGATTGGCTGATGGCCCAGGTCGACGCTGGCCTTGGTCGAGCACTCGCACTTGCCCATCTCTGAGCGCAACTGCGTGGGGGAGTCGGGTCCCCGCCCGACGGGCGACGCTTCAGGGCGCCCCACCGCTGTGTCAGGCTGCCTCGGCTGCGTGGAGATAACGTGTACGCCGACCACCCCCCGCCAAAAGGAGATCGCATGTCCCGCTTCGCCACTGTGAACCTGTTGGACCTCGAGGATGCTGTGGGCGATCGGGCCCCGGGGATCGAGGGCCGTTTTGCCCGTAAACAGTTGGAGTCGCGTGACCTTGGGGTGAGCCTCTTCCGCTATGCGACCAACATGCGCAGCCCCGTGGCTCACAGCCACCGTGAGCAGGAGGAGGCCTACATAGTCGTCGCCGGGTCGGGGCGGGTGCTGCTCGACGGCGATACCCAGGAGCTGCGTCAATGGGATGTGCTGCGGGTGGCGCCCGACGTGGTGCGTGCCTTCGAGGCGGGCCCCGACGGGCTCGACATCGTTGCCGTCGGCGGTCCGCGGCCCGAGGAGGGCGACGGCGTGATGGGCACCGCCAATTGGCCTGACGCCGAGTAGCTGGGGCTCGCGCGACAGAGTCGGGTGGCGCGGCAGGCGACTTCGCCGGTACTGCTGCGACGGTCAGAGTCGGCGACAGCCGGGCCGCCGCGCGACCCTCAGCCCGCCGCGGCGGGCGACTCCGCGGGGTACTCCTGCGCCCAGCGCGCGATCGCCCCAGAGCCTGTGAGGACCTCGCCGTCGTCGAGCACGAGGATCGGCACCGCACGCTGCCCACTGAGTCGCTCGACCTCGGCGCGGTCGCGGGCCCGGGAGGGCCAGGTCCAGAACTTCGCGCTGCCGCCCTTGACCTGCTCGACCTCGTAGGTGTGGCCTGCATCGTTGAGTGCCTTCGCCGCGCGGCCGCAGGGATGCGCGATCGGCGCCGGCAGGCCGCCAAAGGAGGTGCCGGAGGGGCAGACGTAGAGAACCATGATCGAACCCTACCGTAGTGCGGCTGCCATGCCGATAACCGATCTCCCCAAAATAGTTCCGATCTATGGTATCCAGCCCCGTATTTGCTACTGTGCTCCCGAGGCAAGCGGATGCAGGATGCGGACGACAAGCCGAAGGGCGCAGATCCGAGAGAAGATGCACTCGGGGAGCAGCAGGGCGGCGTTGACAACTTGTTTCTGCTTCCCGTGGATCGGACGGCCTACGACCCGGACGCTGACTCCTCGGCGCGAGGCCGCACGGTCGAGGAGAGTGCGACGGCGGGGCGGGAAGAGCAGGCATTCAGAGCAGCCCGCGATCGTCAGCGCGCGGCGGACGATCGCACCAGGGCGGCGACCGATCGCCGGCGAGCCTCCGAAGAACGCGCCCGCTCAGCTAGCGACCGCGTCCTGGCGGCCCAGGACCGCGCCCAGGCCGCATTGGACCGCGAGGCGTCGGAGACCGACGAGCTGACCCACGTCCGGCGGCGGGGCCCCGGCATGAAACAGCTCCAGCACGAGATCGATCGCGCACGGCGCAACTCGGAAGAGTTGGTTGTCACCTTCATCGATGTCGACGACCTGAAGGCGGTCAACGACAGCGAAGGCCATCTCGCCGGAGACTCGTTGCTCGTGGCCGTCGCCGACTCGCTGCGGAGATGTTTGCGCTCGTACGACCTGATCATGCGCTACGGCGGCGACGAGTTCATGTGCGCGCTGCCCGACGCGGATACCGACGACGTCCGCCGGCGCTTTGCCGACGTGTCAAGCGCCCTGAGGGAGGGACCGACCAAAGGCTCGATCACGGTCGGCTTCGCGGAGCTCGGCGACGACGACACCGCCGAAGACCTCATCCGCCGGGCCGACGCGGACCTGCTCGATCGCCGCCGCCGCGCCGGGCGGTCGCGGTGATGGTTGGTTGCGCCCCTGTGTGCCTGGTAAGGCGCGCGGTGCGCCGCAGGCCTGGACGCGAAAGCTCGGCTGGGTGTACCTGGCCGCCGACGCTCCCCTCACACCGCCGGCAGCGCCTTGAACAGCCGCGCGACCGCGTGCTCGGCGGGCTTGGGGTGGCCGGCGTAGTCGAATAGGCCCTTGCCGAGGATCCCTTCGATCAATTTGATGTGGGGGTCCTCGGCGAGGACCGAGCCGCCGTAGTAGGTGGGGTTGAGCGCGAAGTCGCGCAGCACCCATACGAGCATCCCGCTGAGCGCGGGGTTGGCCTCGTAGAGGCGGATGTGCTGGGTGAGCAGGCGGGTCTGGAAGGAGTAGGAGCCGGGGCGCCCGGGCTTCTCGAGCGGGGTGCCTTCGGCGCCGAACTCGCTGATGATCTGGACTTTGCCGGCGAATGTGGCGTTCATCGCGGCGAGGCGGCCGTCGATCAGCTTGCGCAGCTTGGCGGGCTTGTCGTGCAGGCCCTCATACCAGCCGGAGTAGTCGGTCTCGGAGACCGCGTCGACGTCGCCGTACAGGTGGCCGGCGCCGTGGCGGGGGGGGTGCTCGCCCCACACGTCCACCGCCACCATCCGGCCGGGGTCGTAGGCGTGCAGCCACTGCGACATCGCTTCGACGTACTGCGCCTGCCCGCCGGGGTGGCCGTTGCCGGCCATCTCGTTGGTGAGGTTCCAGGCGATGATCGAGGGGTGCAGCTCCTCGGATTGCACGGTGGTGCGCACGTCTTCGCGCGCCCGTTCGGCCAGCTGCGGGGTGATGCCGGTCCAGTCGCCGGAGGGGTCGACGGGGCCGACTCCCTGCCACACGAGGATCCCGGCGGCGTCGAGGCGTTCGAGCATGGAGGCGGGCAAGGGATGTTGGGTGCGGGCGGCGTTGGCGCCGATCGCCTGCAGCTCCTGGATTAGCGTGTCCTCTTCGGCGGGGCCGAGTGCATCGCCGTGGCGGGGCGCTTCGAACTGGATCGAGGCGCCGTGCAGCTCCAACGGCTGGCCGTTGAGGTACATCTTGCCCCCGCCCCACGTGAGCTGGCGCAGGCCGACGCGCGCGGAGTAGCTGCTCTCGCCGGGGATGTCGAGCGTAAGTTCGTAGAGGTTGGGGCTGCCCGGCGCCCACAGCGCCGGCGTGGGCACGGTCACGGTGGCGGTCATCGTCACCGCCTGTTCGGTGCCGACGAGCTGCGGAGTGAAGGTCACGGGGATCGTCTGCCCGGGGCGGGTGAGCGTGCCTTCGGGGGCGAGTATGCGCGCCGGCCCGTTGTTGTGTACCACCACGCCCAGCTGCACCGTTGCCTGTGTCGCCGTCGGTGCGTCGGGCGTGAGCGTGGTCTGGATCGTGGGGTCGGAGAGTTCGCTGGCGGTGAGCTCGCGCATGCTGACCACGCCGTTGAGACCGCCGAAGTTGAACCATGCGCGGTTGAAGCCTTCGTTGGTTTGCAGCAGCGGGTCGCGCCAATCCACGCGCACCACCAGCGTGTGCGTGCCGGCGGACAGCGCGTCGCGGAATTCGAAGGGCAGGTAGAAGCCCACGTGGGAGCCGAGAGAGTGGCCGTCGACCCACACTTCGACGAGGTAGTTGGCGGACGCGAATTCGAGCGCGTAGGTGCCCGCCGAAGGCGCGGTGAGCGTCGTGCGGTACCACGCGACCGAGCCTTCGAAGTCGGGGACCGCCCGCTTGCCTTTGATCGGGGTGGGGTTGACCACGTCGGGCACGCTCACGGACGCGCCCCCGAAGTCGCCGGTGGGCCACCCCCGCAGCTGCCCGACCTCTTCGGGGTCGCGGCGCAGCGTCCAGTCGCCGAGCGCCACGCGCCCGCCGGGGCCTTCGCCGAGTTCGACGGCCTGGCTGGCGAGAGCGATGGGGCCGCCCGGGCCATTGCGCAGGGTCTGGCCGGCGCGGCCATGCGGGCCGTCGAGCCCGGCGCTGCTGGTGGGTGCGGCGATCGCCAGCGCCAGCAGCGCGGCGAGGCCTACGATCGCTCTCTTGCCGGGGACGCCTTTGGGCACGCGCCGTCCATTGTGACGGGCGCGCTTGTTTGGTTCGCAGGTTACGTTGCGGCCTGGACCGCCAGCATCCCCTCGAGCAGGAGTCGCGCACCACCCTTGGCGAGTGGTTCGTTGAGGTTGCCGCACTTGGGCGACTGCACGCACGAGGGGCAGCCGGCGCGGCAGGGGCACTCGGAGATCAGGCGGTGGGCGTCGCGGCAGAGCTCCTCGAAGCGTAGGAAGGCGGCGCGGGTGAGCCCTACGCCGCCGGGGTGGCCGTCGTAGATGAAGATCGTCGGCAAACCAGTCTGGGGATGGAGATTGGTGGAGAGCCCGCCGATGTCCCAGCGGTCGCACATAGCGATCAGCGGCAGCACCGCGATCTGGGCGTGCTCGGCAGCGTGCAGGGAACCAAGTGCATCTGCGTCGAGCGCATCGGGGTCGAGCTCGAACCAAAGCGCCTGCGTGGAGAAGGAGGTTTCGGGCAGGTCGAGCGGGACGAGGTCGATCTGGGCGTGATCGAGGAGGCGGCGGCGCTGGTAGGCGAGCACGGTGTCGGTGACCGAGACCTCGCCGAAGAAGAGCGAGACCCCGAGCGGGTCGCGGTGGTCGAGCACGCTCTCGATCGTCGTGGAGGTGTCGCGCTTGGGCTGCGTGTACCAGCCGCCGTCGAACGGCGTCACCAGCGCCCGGCGGCGCTCCAGATCGAGCTCGCATACTTCGTAGGAGCGCCCCAGGTGCAGGTAGATCGCCCCTTGGTGGACGGTGGAGAACGCGCGCGCGGCCTCGGTGGTGCCGAGCAGCTCCCCGGAGGTGGTGTCGACGATCGCGAAGCTGTCGAGCGAGGCGGAGCGCAGCGAGACCGCCGCGGCGGGGTAGTCGGCGGGGTTGCGGGGGACGTAGGCGGCGGGTGGGTGGGCTGCAGATCTTCGCCGCAGCTGGCCGCGGCCGAGCAGGATCTCCGAGTAGGCCTCCCAGCGAGGCCCGAGGATCTCGGCGTCGGAGCTCGACAGCGGACCCTCGAAGGCCGCGCAGAGCAGGTGGGCGAGGTGGATCTGGGGGTTCTCGTGGTCGAGGATTGCGGACTCGACGGGCCGCTCCAGGAACTCGTCGGGGTGGCGGCAGAAGAACTGGTCGAGCGCATCCTCGCCGGCGATGTACACCGCCAGCCCCCGCCCGCGGCGCCCGGCGCGCCCCCACATCTGGCGCAGCGAGGCGACGGTACCGGGGAAGGTGACGACCACGGCGGCGTCGAGCTCGCCGATGTCGATCCCCAGCTCCAGCGCATCGGTGGTGATCACCGCGCGCAGCTCGCCGCGCATCAGGCGGCCCTCCAGGTCACGCCGCTGCTGGGGGGTGTAGCCGGCGCGGTAGGGAACTACGAGGTCGGCCAAGCTCTCCCGCGAGGCGCCCCGTCCCTCCTCCGGCCGCCCCCGTCCCCCTGGCCGCGCACCCGATCCGTCGCGATCGCCATTCGGCTTTGCCCCGCCCTCGTCAGGCCCCCTGTCGAGCTCCTCGCGCACAAGCCGCGAAAGCAGCTCGACGCCCTTGCGCGACTTCATGAAGCAGATCACGCGCGCGCCGTCGCGCACCAGCCGCGAAAGCAGCTCGGCGGCCTCGCCGAGTGAGGAGCGGCGCGCGCCGAGCGAAGCGTCGGTGAGCGGGGGGTTCCAGATCGCGATCTGCCGCCGCGGCGAAGGGGCGCCGTCCTCGTCGATCAGCCCCACCCCCTCGAGGCCGGTGAGCCGCTCCGCCAGCTCGAGCGGGTTGGCGATCGTGGCGGAGGCGAGCAGGAAGCGCGGGGCGGTGCCGTAGGCGGCGGCGACGCGGCGCAGGCGGCGCATCACGTTGGCGACGTGGGAGCCGAACACGCCGCGGTAGACGTGTGCCTCGTCGATCACGACGACGGCGAGGTTGGCGAAGAAGTTGGCCCACGATTCGTGGTGGGGGAGGATCCCGAGGTGGAGCATGTCGGGATTGGTGAGAACGATCCCCGCGCGGCGGCGGATCTGAGTGCGATCCTCGCGGCGGGTGTCGCCGTCGTAGATCGCCGGCCGCAGGCGATCGCCGAGCCCGAAGCGGGCGAGCGCGCGCGCCTGGTCTTGCGCGAGCGCCTTGGTCGGGTAGAGGTAGAGCGCACGCGCGTGGGCATCGCGGCAGAGGATCTCCAGCGTGGGGAGGTTGAAGCACAGCGACTTGCCGGAGGCGGTGCCGGTGGTGACGATCGAGGGCCCCTCCCAGGCGGCCTCGAGCGCCCGCGCCTGGTGGGAGTAGAGCCGCTCGATGCCCGCGCGCCCGAGCGCTGCGAGCACGTCGGGGTGAAGCTCTGCCGGCGGGTCAACCAAAGTGGCCGCAGTCGGCCCTTCGGAGGCTCCGCGGACCAGCCGCCCATCGGCGCGCCCGTCGTCGAGCAGGGCGCTCCAAGGCTCGATCGTGCGTTCTATCGCCACCGGTTGCGATAGTAGACGCGGATGCGCACCTACCACCACTCCCGCTACTCCGTGGAGCGGATCGCGCACGAGCGCAGCGAGAGCGTAACGGTGTGCGTGCCGGCGAAGGAGTGCGCGGGGACGGTGGGGAGAGTGGTGGGGGAGCTGGTGAAGCTGCGAGAAGCGGGCGCGATCGACGAGGTGATGGTGGTGGACGCCGCCTCCGCGGACGGCACCGCGGCGGTGGCGGCAGAGGCGGGAGCGACGGTGTGCCAGGAGGCGGAGCTGATGCCGCACATCGGGCCGGTGCTTGGCAAGGGCGACGCGATGTGGAGGGCGCTGGGAGCGACGGAGGGCGAGATCGTGTGCTACCTGGATGCCGACAGCGAGGAGTTCTCGGCCCACTTCGCGACCGGCCTCCTCGGCCCGCTGGTGTGCGAGCAGGGAGTGGAGCTCGTGAAGGCCTTCTACAAGCGCCCGTTCGAGCATGGCGGAGTCTCGCTGCCCGAGGGTGGGGGCCGCGTCAACCATCTCACCGCGCGTCCGGCGCTGGCGCTGTTCTACCCGCAGCTGGCGGAGGTGCGTCAACCGCTCGCGGGGGAGGTGGCGGCCCGCAGGGGTGTGCTCGAGCGGCTGCCGTTCGCGACCGGGTATGGGGTGGAGATCGGGATGTTGATCGACGCGTGGCAGGCAGTCGGGCTGGAAGCGATCGCGCAGGTGGATCTGGAGGTGCACCGCAACCGCCACCAGCCACTCCAAGACTTGACGCCGATGGCGACGACGGTGCTGGCGACGATCGCACGGCGGTTGCGGCGCGAAGGGCGATTGACGGATCTCGAGGGTGAGCCGGCCGGCCCCGACCTTGCCAGCTTGGACCCAGCCGGCTCCGACCTGGCCGGCCTCGCGGGATCGAGTGTCTTCCCCCCGGAACGCCCGCCGCTCGCCGGCGTGAGAGCCCCAAACCACACTTCACAAAATGAAGGGTTGGGGTCCAAAAAGAACACATACAACACACCCCTCACCCCCCTCGACCGCGGGCGGCGATGAGCACGCGCTGCCTGTACCTCGACCTCGACGGCACGCTGCTGGGCAAAGGCGCCTCGCTGATGCACGACGGCGAGGGGGCGGTGGCAATCGAGGGCGTCAAGGCTCTGCAGGCGTGTTTGCGCGCGAATGTGGAGGTGGTGTTGATATCGGGCCGGCGCAAGGCGCAGCTGGCGGAGGACGCGCGGCTGCTGGGAGGGAGCTCCTACATCTACGAGGCCGGGGCATGCGTCGTGGTCGACGGCGAGGAGCACTGGCTGACCGGCAACATGCTGCCCGGCGAACTTACGATCGCCCAGCAGATCGAGCGCACGGGGGCGCCGGCGCTGCTGCTGGAGCACTACGGGGAGCGACTGGAGCACCACGACCCGTGGCACACCGAACGCGAAGTGTCGCACCTCTTCCGCGGTCTGGTGGACGCGGAGGAGGCCGACAGGGTGCTGGCGGAGCACGGGTATGAGGAGCTGCGGCTCCTCGACAACGGCGCGGTGAGCACCCGCTCCCCAAGACAGGCGGGCCTGGAGCAGGTGCGCGGCTACCACCTCGTGCCGAAAGGCGCGTCGAAGGCGGGGGCGGTGGCCTTCCACCAGCGCGTGCGCGGGTACACGCGCGAGGAGACCTTCGCGGTGGGGGACTCGCGCGAGGACATGGCGTGCGCGCGGCACGTGCAGACCTTCTGGTTGGTGGCGAACGCGCAGCTGCGCGATCCGACGATCGGGGAGACGATCGGGCAGTACGCAAACGTGCGCGTGTGCGAAGCAGCGAACGGGGCGGGCGTCTATGAGGCGGTCCTCAGCACGCTGATGGCGGGGTAGGGGCATAGCCCGCACGCGGTGGAGTAGGGAAGATCGTCGGCGCGCGTGGCTGGCGGGGGTAAGGGGAGCGTCCGCGCGATGGCTGGTGGGGCAGGGAGATCGTCCGCGCGCGTGGCCGTCTCAAACATCCGCTTGGGGGCGGGGCCTCCATGCCCCGCCACGGCGGATTGCCGGCGCCGAGGTCTAGGCCCCCGGCCGCCGCCGCCACAGCCGCCGCCAAAAGCCCGGCTGAGGCCGCCGGCGCCACAGTGCCGGCGGGGGCACGGTGGCGCGCACGAGCGCGACCCACTCCTGCAGCGGCAGCTCCCCGGAGATCAGGCGGCCAAGGGCGTTCGTGATCGGTGCCCGCCCGCCCCGAGTTCGCTCACCCGCAGTCTTTCCGCCCGCGCGTTCCAGTACAAGCGCCAGCAACGGCACCGACTCGAGCGCCTCCACCGCCTGGCCGATGCGCGCGGGGATCTCCGCGGCCGGAAGGCCCGCCGCGAGCAGCTCGCCCGCGAGGCGGTTGCGGCTCTCGGGAGCGAGCGCAGTCGCCACCAGGTCGCCTGTGCCCGCCAGGCCGATCATCGACTCCGGCCGCGCGCCCAGCGTCTCCGCGTAACGCCACACCTCCGCGAAGATGTGGCCCGCCGCGGCCCCGGCGGCGTTGAGGCCCTGCGCTTCGGTGGCCCCCGCGGCGAGCGCCGCGGCGTTCTTGGCTGCTCCCGCGAGCTCCACCCCGAGTGGGTCGTTGGAGCGCTCGCACACCACGCCCGCGCGCGTAAACACCTGCGCGAGCTGGTCGGCGAGCTCCTCGTCGTGGGCGGCGGCCACCAGTCCCGCGCCCGCGTGCACCATCTCCTGCGCGTGCGCTGGGCCCCCGAGGCACGCCACCCGCTCGGCACCGAACGCCGCCTCGAGGACGCTGGTCGGCGGTGAGCCGTCCGGCGGGACGAGGCCCTTGGCGACCGACACCACCGCCGTGCGACGCCCCAAGCCTGCCTCGCTCAGGCCCGCCACAACCGGGCCGAGCTCCTGGGAGGGCACCGCCAGGAACACGTAGTCGGCGCGCGCGAGGCCCGCGGTGGAGGGCTCGATGCGCAGCTGCGCGGGCAGCACCACGCCCGGCAGGTAGGCGCGGTTCTCGCGCTGCTCCTCCAGCGCCCTGGCCTGCTCGGCGGTGCGGGTTTGCAGCGTCGTGCGTAGACCGCCCCGCGCGAGCAGCACCGCCAGCGCGGTGCCGAACGAGCCGGCCCCGATCACCGTCGCGCGCTTGGCCCCGGGCGTCGGCAGCGAGCGCGCGCGGGGAGAGCGTGTGGCCGCAACCTCCGTCCCTGGCGCCGGCCCCGGGGTGGGGGTAGGCTCATTCATCGGTGAGCGAGCCTATTGCAAGCGATGGCGATCGGAGGCCTGCATGACGGCAACGGTCGCCGGTGTCCCGAAGTGGAGCAACTGGGCGGGCGACCAACATTGCACCCCCGCGGCGATCGAGCGGCCCTCGTCGATCGCCGAGATCGCCGCCGCGCTGGAGCGGGCCAGGGCGCACGACCAGCGGGTGCGGGTGGCCGGCGCGGGGCACTCCTTCAGCGACATCGCGCTCACCGACGGGCGCCTGCTGCGGCTCGACCGCATGAGCCGGCTGCTGGAGGTCGATCGCGCGAGCGGCCTCGTACGCGTGCAGGGTGGCATCACGATCCATGCCCTCAATGCGCGTCTTGCCGCGATCGGGTTGGCGTTCGAGAACCTCGGCGACATCGACGTGCAGAGCATCGCCGGCGCGATCTCCACCGCCACACACGGCACGGGCGCGCGCCTGCGAAACATCCCCTCGCAGCTGGCGGCGCTCACGCTGGTGCTCGAGGATGGCTCCACGCTGCGCTGCTCCGAGCACGACGATCCCGAGCTGCTGCGCGCCGCGCGGGTGGGGCTGGGCGCGCTCGGCGTGGTGGCGGAGGTGACGCTGCGCTGCGTACCGGCCTTTCGCCTGCATGGCCTCGACGCCCCCGCCCCCTTGGAGCAGACGCTCGAGCGCTTCGAGGAGCTGGCGCTCGCCAACGACCATTTCGAATTCTACGTCTTCCCCCATACCCGCACCGCGCTGACGCGTACCAACAACCGCACCGAGGAGCCGGCCCGCCCGCGCGGTAGGGCGAGCGCGTACGCCAACGACGTGCTGCTCACCAACCACGCCTTTGGGCTCTTCTGCCGCCTCGGCCGGCGGATGCCCGCCCAGATCCCGCGCATCAACCGGCTCCTCACGCGCCTCGCGGGCGCCGGCCGCCGTGTGGACCGCTCCGATCGGATCTTCGTCAGCCCCCGGCTGGTGCGCTTCACCGAGATGGAGTACGCGCTGCCACGCGAGCGCACGGTGGAGGCGGTGCGCCGCGTGCTGGAGCTGGTGGAGGGGGGGCCGCTGGAGGGCGGGTCGGGTGGCCGCGGGTCGCGCACCGGCGGGCCACGGCCGGCTGGCGGGGGTTGGCGTGGCGGGCGACGGGCTCCCTTCGCCGTGCCCTTCCCGATCGAGGTGCGCACCGTGGCCGCCGACGACGCGCTGCTCTCGACCGCCGCCGGGCGCGACAGTGGGTATGTGGCGGTGCACATGTTCGAGGGGATGGCGTGGGAGCCCTACTTCCGCGCCGTGGAGGCGATCATGGACGAGCTTGGCGGCCGGCCTCATTGGGGCAAGCGTCACTTCCAGAGCGCCGCCACGCTGAGTGCGCGCTACCCGGAGTGGGAGCGCTTCCAGGAGGTGCGCCGGCGGTTGGATCCCGAGGGCCGCTTCGCCAACGACTACACCGACCGTGTGCTCGGGCCGATCCACCCCCCCGCCGGCCTGCCGCCCGCCGGCTCTGACCCAGCGGCGACCGCGGCGGCGGGGTAGGAAGCCCCGCCCCCATGCGCCTGTTTGCAAACCACTTGCGCGGATGCGCCCCATGACCCCGATCTCGGATGCCGACGTGCTCGATCGCCTCGAATACGCCACCGCCGCGCTCGATCCCCCGTTCGCGGTCGTCGACCTCGACGCCCTCTGGGCCAACGCCGCCGACATGGAACGACGCGCCGCGCCCAAGCCGATCCGCCTGGCGAGCAAGTCTGTGCGTTGCCGCGCGCTGCAGGAGCGGGTGCTCGAGCGGCCCGGCTTTCGCGGGACGCTCGCCTATACGCTGCCCGAGGCGCTGTGGCTGGCGGGGCGGGGGTTCGAGGACATTCTCGTCGCCTATCCGACCGCCGATCGGGGCGCGCTGCGCGAGCTTGCGCGGCTCACCGCCGAGCGGCCCGAGACGCGGGTTTCGATCATGGTCGACTCGCTCGCCCAGCTCGACCTGCTCGACGCCGCGCTTGCCGCTGCCCCCGCCTCTGCCTCTGCCCCTTCCTCGGACGTGCTCCGCTCCTCCACCGGCGGGCCCGCGCGGCAGCCAGTGCGTGCCTGCCTGGAGCTCGACGCGGGGCTGCGGCTGCTGGACGGGCGCGTGCGCATCGGCGCCAAACGCTCTCCCGTGCACACCCCGGCGCAGGCCGCTGCGCTCGCCCGCGCGATCGTCGCCCGCGAGGGTGTCGAGCTCGTCGGGATGATGGCCTACGAGGCCCAGATCGCCGGGCTGGGCGACGCGCCGAGCGGCCCGGGCCTCGCGCTCGAGCTCCGGGCCGGCGCCGTGCGTCTGCTGCAGGCCCTCTCCGCCCGCGAGCTCGCCGCGCGTCGCCGTGCTGCGGTGGCGGCCGTGCGCGCCGTCGCCCCGCTGGAGCTCGTCAACGGCGGCGGCACCGGCAGCCTCGAAGGCACCGCGCGCGAGGACGCCGTCACCGAGCTTGCCGCCGGCTCGGGGCTGTACGGGCCGGGGCTGTTCGACGCCTACCGCGCCTTCTCTCCCCGTCCCGCCGCGCTGTTCGCGCTGCCCGTCGTGCGCCGCCCAGGCCCCGGCGTGGTCACCGCGCTCGGTGGCGGGTACCTCGCCTCCGGTCCCGCCGACCGGGCGCGCCTGCCCAGGCCCCACCTGCCTGCCGGCCTGCGCCTCGATCGCCAGGAGGGAGCCGGGGAGGTGCAGACCCCGCTGCTCGGTGCCCCCGCGGACACCCTCGCGGTCGGCGATCGCGTCTGGATGCGCCACGCCAAGGCCGGCGAGCTGTGCGAGCGCTTCTCGCGCCTGCACCTGATCGAAGGCGATCGCGTCGTCGAGGAGGTTCCCACCTACAGGGGAGAGGGGCAGTGCTTTCTTTGAACGCCTACACCACTCCCGCCAGCTCTTCGCCCGCCCTGCGCAGTGCCCGCGTGTCGCGCGCCTGCACGATGACCTGTAGGTCGAGGATTCGCGCGTCGAAGAGGCTCAGCGCGTTCTCTGCGGTCACCGCGTATGCGGGCACCCCCGTCTGACGAGCGCGCGTGGCGATCTCGAAGGTCGCGCTCCCCAGCAGCGTGCGCTCGTCCAGACGCTCCGCGCCCACCACCACCGCTCGCGCTGCGCGCATCCGGGCGTCGAAGTCCAGTGCCTGGAGCAGTCTGCTCACATCTGCGGGCGTGCTCGGCGTGGCCGGCTGGTCTCCGGGTTCGGTGCGCTCATCTTCCTGCGCAACCTGCTCGATCGGGCACAGATCGACCCTCAGCGAGGGGTCGCCCGCCTGCACCCCCCGCCCGATCGCCGCACCCGCGCGCTCGGCGCTCAGCCCCTCGCCGAAGGGCTCCACTGCGATCAGCACGGTGCGCGGGATCGTTGTCGGGTTCGTCAAGGAATGGTTGAGCGGTCGGGGTCGGCACTGCACGAGGGGCCCATCCGGCATCCTTACAGGCATGGCAGAGGAGAAGGAGCACGTCACGATCGAGGCGGCCGGCCAGCAGCTGCGGGTCTCCAGCCCCTCCAAGCTCTACTTTCCCGAGCCCGGCTTCACCAAGCTCGACCTGATCGGCTACTACGTGGAGTGCGCCGATGCCGTGCTCGTGCACCTGCGCGAGCGCCCCACCGTGATGAAGCGCTGGGTCGACGGCGTCGCCGGCGAGCCCTTCTTCCAGAAGCGCGTCCCCAACAACGCGCCAGAGTGGCTGCAAACCACGGTCGTCGAGTTCCCCTCCGGGCGCACCGCGCGCGAGCTCGTGGTCAACGACGCCGCCCACCTCGTGTGGGGCGCCAACCTCGGGGTGATCGACTGGAACCCATGGCCGGTGCGCCGCGCCGACCCCGACCACCCCGACGAGCTGCGCATCGACCTCGACCCGCAGCCCGACATCCCCTTCGCGCAGGTGCGCGAGGTGGCGCTGGCGGTGCGCGAGGTGCTCGAGGAGCACCGGCTGCGCGGCTTCCCCAAGACCTCCGGCTCGCGCGGAATGCACGTGTTCGTGCGGATCCCCCCCGAGCACTCCTTCCACGATGTGCGCCGCGCCGCGCTCGCGCTCGCGCGTGAGGTCGAGCGGCGCCAGCCCGGCCGTGCCACCTCGCGCTGGTGGAAGGAGCAGCGCGAAGGCGTCTTCATCGACTACAACCAGAACGCCCGCGACCGCACCGTCGCCTCCGCCTACTCGGTGCGCGCGGTCGCCGACGCGCGCGTCTCCTGTCCGCTGGAGTGGGATGAGGTCACCGACGTCGAGCCCGCCGAGCTGCGCCTCGACACCGTCCCTGCCCGGCTGCGCGAGCGCGGCGACCCCGCCGCGGAGATCGACAGCCACCCGGGGTCGCTCGACTCGCTGCTGGAGCTCGCCGACCGCGACGAGCGCGAGGGCCTCGGCGACGCCCCCTGGCCGCCGCACTTCCGCAAGCAGCGTGGCGAGCCGCGGCGGGTGCAGCCTTCGCGGGCGCGGGCGGAAGGGGAGGGGGTCGAGAGCGAGGAGAGTGATGAGGTGCGCGCCGGCCACCCCACCACGGGGCGCCGGGCTCGCCGCCAGCCCTCACCCGAGGCCAACCCGCCTACGGGCGCCGAGAGGTGAGTGCCACGGCCCTCCCCCTCACACCCCCGCTGCAGCCACAGCTCGCGCTCTCCCGCAAGGCGCTTCCCGAGGGCGAGATGTACGTGTACGAGATCAAGCTCGACGGCTTCCGCTGCCTTGCGTTCGTGGACGGTGAGGATATCTTCCTGCAGTCGCGCAACGGCCGCCCCCTGGGGCGCTACTTCCCCGAGCTGCGCTTCCCGGCCGGGCATTATGTGCTCGATGGGGAGATCGTCCTCCGCGGCGCCGACGGGCGCGAGGACTTCGACGCGCTCGGCCAGCGCATCCACCCCGCCGCCTCGCGCATCGAGCTGCTCTCGCGCGAGACCCCTGCCGTGTACGTCGCCTTCGACCTGCTCGCGCGCGACGACGACTCCCTGCTGGAGCAGCCGCTCGGCGCGCGCCGCACGGCGCTCGAAGCGCTGCTCGCCGAACCCCGCTTCGAAGGCGCCCCGATCGAGCTGATGCCCACCGCCGACACCGTCGGCGAGGCCGAGCGCTGGCTGCGGGATGCGGAGGGCGCGATCGCCAAGGAGCGCGCAGCGCCCTACCGGCCGGGAGAGCGCCGGGGGATGTTCAAGGTCAAGCGCACCCGCACGATCGACGCTGTCGTGGCTGGCTGGCGCCCGGGCAAGGAGCCCGACACGGTGGGCGCGCTGATCCTCGCGCTCTACGATGGCGATGCTCTGCGCGTCGTCGGTCACTGCTCCGGTCTTACCGCGGCCGAGAAGCGCCGCCTCGTCGGTTTTCTGGCGCCATACGAGACGGGCGAGCGCGGCGCCGCCGACCCCAGCCGCTGGAGCGCGGGGCGCAACCTCGAGTGGGTGGCGCTGCGCCCGGAGCTGGTGGTCGAGATCGACTTCGACCACATCTCCGCCGGGCGCATCCGCCACGGCGCCAAGCTGCGGTGCTGGCGCGAGGACAAGGATCCCCGCCAGTGCACGTTCGATCAGCTCCAGTAGGCGTGGTCCACTCAAAGCGACCGGAGGCGAGATCGGAGCAGGCCCGGATCGGGTCAGGCCCCCCTCCCGATCCCTCCCCCAATCCCCACGCCGACCTCTCCCCGAGTTCCCGGCTAGCATCGTCGGTGGGATGAGCACCGACAGCGCCACAGTGGGGGAGGAGGAGTACCTGCAGATCCTCTTCTGGCTACAGGAGGCCGGGTTGCCGATGACCGGCGCGAACGTGGCGCGCGCGATGCAGCTCTCCGCGCCGACGGTCCACGAGATGGTGGGGCGCCTGGAACGCGACGGCTACATCACCCGCGGGCAGAGCCGGACGATCGCCTTCACCGACGACGGCGCCACCCAGGCCGAGAGCATCGTGCGCCGTCACCGCCTGATCGAGCGCTTCCTCACCGACGTCCTCGGGATCCCTTGGGATGAGGTGCACGAGGAGGCCGAGCGCCTGGAGCACGCAATGTCCCCGGTGCTCGAACAGCGGATGCTCGCCGCGATCGGCGACGCCACCACCTGCCCGCACGGCCACCCGATCGTCGCCGGTGCCCGCGAGACCGGCGTGCCGCTCGCCGACGTGCAGGTCGGCGCCGCCGTGCGCGTGCTGCGCTTCGAGAACGAGGCGGAGGACCTGCTGCGCTACCTCAAGGATTCGGGTCTGTCGCCTGGTCTGCGGGGCACGCTCGCCGCCCACGATCGCCGCGAGGTCGTCGTCGAGACGGCCGACGGCCGCCGCTGCGCTGTCACCCCATCGGTGGCCGAGACCGTCTCGGTCGTGGCCGACCCCTCCCCGCCGCTGCGCACCGCTTTGCCCGAGCAGCTTGTGCTGGGCCAGCAGCGTTACGGCAGGTGAGCACGGCTAGGTTAACTGTGTATTTTTTCGGCCCCAACCCTTTATTTTGTGAAGTGGTGGGGGAATGGGATCAGGGTCTGAGGGCACGGAGCCAGCGAGTGTGTGCCGGGACCTCTACACCGCCGCCGGCAGCGAGCGGTAGGCCGCAGCCAAGCGGGCGACGCCCTCTTCGATCTGCTCCGGCGTGACGCCCGAGTAGGCGAGGCGCAGGGTGTTCTCGCCGCCCTCCATCAGGAAGTCGGTGCCCTTCACAAACACCACCCCCAGCTCGGCGGCGGCCTTGTGCAGGGTCGCCACGTCGGTGCCCTCGGGCAGCGTCACCCACATGAAGTAGCCGCCTTCCGGCGTGACGAACTCGGCGTCCGGCAGCTCCTCGTGCAGCGCCACCTCGAGCGTACGCACCCGCTTGGCCAGCGCCGTCCTGACGGTCTCGATCGAGCGCTCCAGCGCACCCGAGGCGCAGAACTCGTACACGATCGACTGCGCCACCATGTTGGGCGAGATGTAGGTGTTGGTCGCCAGTTGCGCGATCGCCGCGATCATGTCCGGCGGCCCCACCAGGTAGCCGACGCGGATGCCCGGGCACACGGTCTTGGAGAACGACGAGGCATACACCACGCGCTCGGGGTCCAGCGAGAGCATCGTCGGCCGCCCCTCGCCGCTGAAGCGCAGATCGACGTAGGGGTCGTCCTCGAACACCGTGAACTTGTGCTCCGCCGCCAGCTTCAGCAGCGCGTGACGCTTCTCCACGGAGAGCGTGTAGCCGGCAGGGTTTTGGAAGTTCGGGATGATGTGCGCGAGCTTCGGGCGCAGTCTCCCTCCGCGTCTGCCTCCTTTGAGGAACGTTCCGCTCTCCACTTCGGTTGGTGGGCCCCGTAGCAACTTCGCCAGCGCGTCGATGTCGATGCCGTCCGTCAACAGCTCCACCTGCTCCACTCGCGCGCCGCGCTCACGCAGCGAGAGCAGTGTGCGGTCGTAGGTGGGGCGCTCGACGATCACGTCGTCGCCGGCTTCCACCAGGTGGTCGAACAGAAACGCGTCCGCCTGCATCGAGCCGTTGGTGACCAGCACGCGCTCCGGCGCCACCCCGTGGCGCTCGGCGATCCACGCCCGCAGCCGCGGATAGCCGATCGAGGTCCCGTAGGCGGTCGTCCCCGCGGGGTCGTTCTCGAATGCGCGTGCCGCCGCCTCGCGCAAGCCGTCGACGTCGACGATGTCGAGCGAGGGGGCGCCGCGGGCGAAGGAGATCGAGGCGTCGGCCATGATTGGGAAGCTTACGCGAACCGCGCCTCAGCCCGGCGCCGGGCGCGAAAAAGCCCACTGGCGCCAGGGCGGCGGGGTCGCGGCTCAGGATTCGTCGAACGTCAGCAGCACGCGACCGTCCGCGACCTCGCGGACGCTGAAGCCGCTCTCGACCGTTCTGCGCAGCTCGCGCACCAGAGCCACCGGCGCCGCCAGTCGCACGTCCACCACCGCGTGGCTGGCCTCGAAACGGCGCACCGACGCCTCGACGACGTAGGGGAGGCTCGCCAGTCCCCGCTCGAACGCGCTCACCGAGGCGATGTCGTAGAACGGTCCCACGCCCAGCTCCACCCTGCCGTCGAACAGCATGTCCTCGGGTGACGCGTGGGCCGGCGGGATTTCCTCTGCGATGGGCTCGACAGCCACCGGTAGATCCTCAACGGGTGCGGGGCCTGCCACGGTTGGGGTCGATGTTGAGGTCAGCCCCGACATCACCCGACCCAGCAGCGCGTCGTACTCCGCCGCCAGATCCCGCGCAAAGCGCTCCAGGCGGTCGCGAAAGCGCCGCAGCTCCGCCAGGCTCGCCAGCTGCGCCTCACTCGGGCGGGGACGTTCCCGCGGTTCGGACTCCGCCTGTGGCTCGCTCTCCTCGCGCGACTCGCTCGAGTGGGCTGGCTCCCGGGATGCACGTGGCCGGACCGACTCGGCTGGCCTCATGAACTTCATCGGTTGCCCAGTCGCGGGGGGTGTGGGCGCAGGCTCCGGGGGAATCGTCATAGGCGCGGCCTGCGCTGGTGGCGCCGCTTGTGCCTGAGGTGCCGCTTGTGCCTGTGGTGTCGCTTGTGTCGGCGGTACCGCTTGTGCCGGCTGTGCCGGGGGGGTGATCGGAGTGGGGGGGGTGATCGGAGTGGGGGGGGTGATCGGAGTGGGCGGTGTGATCGGCGCCGCCGATGCCAGCGGCGTTGGCGGCTCGAGTGCCTCATCCACCAGCCTCCCACCCGCCGACGCAGACGATGCCTCGCTCGAGTCCGGTGGGGTCGCGCCGGCGACCTCGCGGCGCCGGCCGATCGAGCTCAGCTCGCTCTCCAGCTCGCGCAGCTTGCGCTCCAGCTCGGCGAGCGTGCCGGTCACGTCACCGGCCTGCGGGGCCGCGTTCGGCGTGGCGCCACCGGGCGTGCTCGGTCCGTTGGGGAAGGTGTCGGTCATCGGCATCGGGGAAGCTGGTCTACCGTCCATCCTACTCGGGCGGGAGGGGCGTTCACACGAGCCTTGGGCCGCATGTTGCGGGCTCGGGCCTTCCTCGTTCGACGATGGTCGAGGCCCCGGCGGATGAAGTCGCTCTGCGGAATCGGCCGCGCGGGCTCAGCCGCTCAGGATCAGCCGCGCGGGATCAGCCGCTCAGGATCAGCCGCGCGGGATCAGCCGCTCAGGATCAGCCGCGCGGGCTCAGCCGCTCAGGATCAGCCGCGCGGGATCAGCCACGCAGGATCTGCACAGCCAGCTCGGCGACCTCGGTGGGGGTCCGTCCCACGCGCACTCCCCGCTCCTCCAGCGCCTGCGCCTTGGCGGCGGCGGTGCCCGAGCTGCCCGACACGATCGCTCCCGCGTGGCCCATCTGCTTGCCCGCCGGCGCCGTGAAGCCGGCGATGTAGGCCACCACCGGCTTGGTGACGCGCTCCGCGATGTACTGCGCTGCCTCCTCCTCCGCGGAGCCGCCGATCTCGCCCGCCAGCACGATCAGCTCCGTCTCCTGGTCGGCCTGGAAGAGCTCGATCACGTCCACGAACGACGACCCCGGCACCGGATCGCCGCCGATCCCCACGATCGAGCTGTTGCCAAAGCCGGCCCGGGCGATCTCGTTGCCGATCTGGTAGGTGAGCGTGCCCGAGCGCGACACCACGCCGACGTTGCCCTCCCTGAAGAACGAGGCGGGGATGATGCCCACGTTGGCCTTCCCCGGCGAGAGGATCCCCGGGCAGTTGGGGCCGATCAGACGGGTGTCCGGATGATCGCGCTTGAGCGTGTTGTACACGCGTAGCTCGTCGTGCGCGGGGATCCCCTCGGTGATCGCGATCACCAGCGCCACGCCGGCCGCCGCGGCCTCGAGGATCGCGTCGGCGGCAAACCGCGGGGGGACGAAGATCATCGCGGTGTTGGGCTGTGTCTCGCGCGCCGCGTCCGCCCAACGGTCGAACACCGGGATCCCCTCCACGTCTTGGCCGCCCTTGCCCGGGGTCACGCCGCCGACGACGTTCGTCCCATAGCGCCGGTTATTGAGCGTGTGGAAGGAGCCCTCCTTGCCGGTGATCCCGGCGACTGCCAGGCGGGTGTCCTTGTCGACGAGGACGGACATCAGCCCTGCCCCTTCGCCAGCGCCACGACCTTCTCCGCGGCCTCGTTCATGGTCGCCGCCGGGTGCACGTTGGGCAGCGCCGCCTCGCCCAGTAGCTGGCGTCCCGCCACGTCGTTGGTGCCGTCCAGGCGCACCACGAAGGGCACCGACGGCTTCAGGTCCTCGAACGCGGCGATCAGCCCTTTGGCCACCTCGTCGCAGCGGGTGATGCCGCCGAAGATGTTGAACAGCACTGCTTTCACGCGAACGTTTGAGAGAATCAGCTCGACCGCCTGCTTGATCTTGGCCGCGTCCGAGCCGCCGCCGGCGTCGAGGAAGTTGGCGGGGCTGCCGCCGGCCTGGGCGACCACGTCGAGTGTCGACATCACGAGCCCGGCGCCGTTTCCGAGGATGCCGATGTCGCCGTCGAGCGCCACATACTGCACACCCTGCTCCTTCGCGCGCCGCTCGATCGGATCTTCGTTCTCCGCGTCCGAGAGGCCCTGGTTGTCGGGGTGGCGGTAGAGCGCGTTGCCATCGAGCGACACCTTCGCGTCGAGCGCCTTGACCTGTCGTTCGGGGGTGACGATCAGCGGGTTGATCTCCGCGAGCGTCGCGTCCTCCTGCATCCACACCTCGTACAGCGCCACCAGCGCGTCGGCGACGCCCGCCACCACATCGGCGTCGGCCTGCCCGTCGGTGGCGATCTTCACGGCCTCCTCGCGCGAAAGGCCCTCCAGCGCATCCACGTGGTGGCGCACCAACTTCTCGGGGGTCTTCTCCGCCACCTCTTCGATGTCCACGCCCCCCTCGGTGCTGAACATCACGAGCGGCTGCTTTGCCTGCCGGTCGAGCAGCACCGAGGCGTAGTACTCGCTGGCGATGTCGCTGGCGTGCTCGATCCACAGCTTGCGCACGGTGTGCCCGTGGATGTCCATACCGAGGATGTTGCTCGCGTGTTCACGCGCCTGCGCCTCATCGGCCGCCAGCTTCACGCCGCCGGCCTTGCCACGCCCGCCGATCAACACCTGAGCCTTGACGACCACGGGATAACCCACCTCCGCGGCCGCCGTGACGGCGTCCTCGACGGTCGTTACCGCCTTCCCGGGGGAGACGGCCAATCCGTGGCGAGCGAACAGCTGCTTGCCCTGGTACTCGAGAAGATCCATTAGTGGCGCGGCACCTTAGCGGGAGAGGGAGGGGGTCCTGGAGGGGGTCCTGGGGGAGGGCAGGCCCTCCCCCAGCTCAGCGGCGCGGGACTCTAACTTAATGTGGCGTGACCGCGCGGCGATCCCCTCGCGCGGCATAATGCCCGCTCGATGCCTCTGCCCAAGAACGTCACCTTTGTCACATTCGATGTGTACGGCACGCTGATCGATTGGGAGAGCGGGGTCTACGACGCGTTCGCCAAAGAGGCCGAGCGCGATGGCATCACGCTCGACCGCGCCGAGCTGCTCGCGCTCTTCCACGAGATCTCCCGCGAAATCGAGGCCGGCTCCTACGAGCTGTACGCCGAGGTGCTGCGGCGCACCGCCCTGGAGATCGCCAAACGGCTGGAGTGGCCGCTGGAAACCTCGCGCTCGGGCTTCCTGCCCGACTCGGTGCAGCGTTGGATGCCCTTCAAGGAAACCCCGATCCAGCTGCAGAAGCTCGCCAAGAAGTACAAGCTCGGCCTGCTCTCCAACATCGACGACAAGCTCCTCGGTCAGACCCGGCGCCACATCCCGATCGACTTCGACCTCGTCGTCACCGCCCAGCAGGTGCGCTCCTACAAGCCCGACCTCGCCCATTTCACCGAGTGCGCCCGGCGGATCGGGAGCAAGAAGGGGTGGGTTCACATCGCCTCCAGCCACCACCACGACGTGGAGCCCTGCCTCAAGCAGCGTGTCCCTGTGATCTGGGTCAACCGCAACAAGGAGACGCTCGACCCCTCGCAGAAAAAGCCCACCGCGGAGGTTCCCAACCTGCGCGAGGCGGCGAAGCTGCTCGAAGTCTCCTGACCCGCCGTGCGGGTGCTGGCCCTGCACCCGGACGTGCTGGTGGCGACCAGCGCGATCTGGCAAACCAACTGCGTGGTGGTGCGCGCCCCGACGGACGCTGACGGCGGCGGGGCGCTGGGCGGCACGGCGGGCGGAGAGCGAGGCGAGGAGACCTTCGTCGTCGACTCGCCGGTGTTGCCCGATGAGCTCGACGCGCTGCCGACGCTGCTGGAGCAGGCGCGGTTTGCCGCTCCCAGCGGGCTGCTGGCGACTCACGGCGACTGGGACCACCTGCTCGGCCCGCTCGCGTTTGCGGGGGTTGCGCTGGGCTGCGCGCAGAGCACCGCGGAGCGGCTGCGCGCAACGCCGGGAGCTGCCCAGCGCGAGCTGCGCGCGTTCGACGAGCAGTACCTGATCGAGCGCCCCCGGCCGCTCGCGTTGGGCGCCGTTCAAGCGCTTCCCGTCCCGGGGCGCTGCGGGCTCGGCGAGCATGAGCTGGAGCTGCATCCGACCGAGGGACACACCGAGGACGGGATGGCGCTGTGGGTTCCGTGGGCGCGGGTGCTGGTCACCGGGGACTACCTTTCGAGCGTTGAGATCCCCACTCTGAGCCACCATTCGGGGGCATCAGGTCACACCGGGAGACCGCTCGAGGGCTATCTTGCGACGCTGGATCGGCTGCGACCGCTGGTGGAAGGCACCGAGCATGTGGTTCCGGGTCATGGGCCGGCGCTCGATTCCGCGGGGGCGCTGGCGATCCTGGACGAGGACCTCGCCTATCTCCATGCCCTCGGCGAGCATGGTGCCAAGGCCGAGATCCCTCCCGGGCGGCGCAACGCGTTCCAGCGGGGTCTGCACGGAGAGAACGCTGTCCGTGTGGTGAGCTGAACCGGTTGCGCGCTATCGATCTCGCGCTGGGGGGAGGGGCCCTGCGACCAATTGCTGCTTGCGGAAGACGATGACCGCGCTGTCGTGGCTCATCCGCCCGAGCCCGGCGAGGAAGCGAGTGTGCCACTCGGCGATCCCAGCTTGCGCAAGCAGGCGACCGAGGCGGTTGAGCGAGTAGTGGTTCATCTGCATGTGCGGGTACGACCACGCCCTTCGTCGCGCCACGTTGACGAGGTTGTACGCAAATGGAACGCTCTTCATCGTCCAGTGGAACGCTCCCGTCGCCGGATGGCTCGGGCGCAGCGCCACCTGGATCGATCCCACCCCGCCGGGGCGCAGCCCGCGCACCAGCGCGGCGAAGATCCGCTCGCCCTCGCGCACCGGTATGTGCTGGAAGACCAGGAACGAGTGCACGAGGTCGTATGTGCCGCTCAGCTCCTCGAGCCGCTCGGCCGGTACCCACTCCACGTTTCGCAGCCCCAGGCGCGCGGCGTTGCGCGTGGCCTCGTGCAGCATCGAGGGCGACACGTCGACGCCGTAGACGTGCTCGCAGCGCTCCGCCAGGGGCAGCGTCAGGCGTCCCACGCCGCAACCGTAGTCGAGCGCCACGCGGCACTCCAAGCCGGCTCCCACGGCTGACTCGATCATCGCCAGCGACTCGGCGACATGCCTGCGACCGCTCTCGAAGAAGCGCTCCCGCGTTGTCTTGTCAAGGCGGGAGCGGTGGAAGTCGGGCTCGGACAGCACCCCGTAGTAGGGATCGAGCGCTCCGTAGCGCTCCCACTGGCGCGTTGGGTCGTAGACCATCGACGCCAATACCTCAGCCGTAGTAGCGCGAGATCACCAGCAGCTGGCTGAAGATGTCGTGCGCCAGAACGAGGCTTACGATCGCCACGCCCGCAATCGGTCCCCAGCGCCGTCCGGCGCCACGCGCCGCCAACGCCAGCGCGGCGCCCCACAGCACGAGCATCGGCAGCAGGTAGCGGGGCTCGTCGTACTCTCCGGGAAGGTTATGCAGGTAGTCGTCGGCGCCGATCAGGATCAAGACCCCCAGCGTGATCACGGCGTAGACGGCGATCTCGATCGCGCGACTCTTCAGCGCGTTGCGGTAGATGAACAGCGCTCTCGCGAGGAGCGCCGCGAGCAGAGCCGCCGGGATGAGTGCGATGTTGTACACCCAGGCGGGGAACGTCGTATCCAGCCAGCCGTACTCCCCCACCAGCCCGTCGAACCAAAACACCCGCGTGGTGAGAATGCCGTGGAAGTAATGGCTCATGCCGGGCAGCCGCGGGAGATAGAACTGCCAGATGTAGCTGATCTCGTCGAGGATCGATCCGCCGCGGTGGCTGAACGTGATGATCGAGGAGAACGCGCCGCCAACGGGGTGGCCCGAGAGCAAATTGACCACGCCGTACAGCAGGATTGGGCTGGCGCCGATACCGAGCGCGAGGGCCAGGCAGCGATAGGCGCTCCGCCTCGATCCCCGCCCCTCGATCGCGCACAGCGCGAGCACGCCAAGGATCGCGCCGGGGACCAGGCCGACGAAGTTGAGCTTGGTGGTCACACCGATGGCTAGCACCGCGCCGATCGCGGCCGCCAGCCGTGGGGTGATCCCGCGCCGGAACCCACGTGCCAGGCAGTAGAAGAGCGCTGCCGACACCGCAAACAGCATCGCGTCGGGGTTGATGGCGCCCGACATCTGCCCGAGCAGCGGCCCGAGCGCCAAACCGAGCCCCCCGACCGTCCACGCCCACGGCGCCCCCGGCAGCGCCTCGCGCACGAACAGGAATGCGAACAGCGCCGTCAGGCCACCCATCAGGGCGGAGAACAGCCGCATCAGCGCAACCTGGTCGAGCAGACTACCGACCGACGCCAGGCCGTAGGGGATCGTCTCGAGCGCGTAGTAGAGCGGTGGCTGGGAGGCGGATACCCCGGTCGCGCCTTCTTCGTCGGAGCGTGCGAGTGGCTTGGCGAGGTCGCGTTCCAGCTGACGCTGCTCGGCCTCTGTGGAGATGGTGCCCTGTTCGGAGTGGTAGCGCACCTGCGAGTAGTGCAGGTCGCTCAGCACCGTGTACTCGGCGCGGGGGAAGCTTTCGGCGCTCGAGGCGGGCAGTTTCCCGGTCTGGGCCAGGCGCTCCACGTAGGCGAAGTGGGAGGGTTCGTCGGGGTTCTCGAACGGGGGCGAGATCACCGACCAGCAGGCCGCGTTGAGGAACGCAACCAGCGCGCACACCCAGGCGGCTCGCGGCACGCGGAGCAGCAGCGGCCCGAGCCGCTGCTGCTCGCCGGGTGCTCGTTTGCGCGCCGTGCGGCGCTGGGCGTTCCGGGCGCCGCGCGTGAACGACCTCGCGCCGACGGCTGGAGCGGCGGGTGGCTCGCTGCGCAGTGGCCTGTTCTTCACGGGCACCGACGTCCTCGCGGCGGAGCGCTTGCTCATCGCAGTTCCTTCACCACCAGCCACGAGGAGAGCGTGATGACCGAGGCCACCAGCACCAGCACGAGCAGAGCGTTCCAGGTGCCGCTAGCCGCCCGGTCGAGGCCGAGACGTCGCGCAATCGCGGTCACCTGCGACCACCAGGAGTCGCTGCCCGGGCGCAGATATTCGATGCCCATCCTGCCCGCGAGCGGGCCTTCGGGGGACCGTATCGCCAGGGCGGGTCCAGTGGGGGTTCCCCGCATCGCGATCTTCCCGTTCATCTGCGCCATCGCGAAGCACACCTTCACGGGCGCCACCGTGTGCGACAGGGGCTGCACGGGAACGGTCACCGAGGCATTCGACCACCCGGGTGGGGTCGCGCCGTGCGCGATCACGCGCGAGCCCGACAGCACCTTCACCGTCACCCGCGGGCCGAGGGCCGCGGTCAGGCTCAGGCGTAGCGCCGTCGTGCCGTGCGGCAGCGTTTCGCGCTTCTGGCAGGCCGACGCCGGCTCGGCGGTGCTCACCAGGGTGTGTTCCGTTGCCACTCCCCTTCGGGCGACCGTGAGCGGCGCGTGCGCGAGCGTCACCACGAACGCGAGCGCGATCAGCGCCAATCCGACTGCGAGCGCCACCTTGATCCTCATCAGCGGCGCCGCAGCCCGATGATGCTGAGCAGGAACGAGGCAAAGATCACCTGGATGCCGAGCACCATCAGTGTCGCCGCGAGGATCGCAAGGCGCTCCTCGGAGAGGCTGCCGAAGCCGCGCTGGACCCACTCCAGCACGATCCCGGCGAGGATCGCCAACCCCATGGCGGCGATCGCGCTGCCGAGCAGCAGGCCATGCTCGAGTCTGTAGCGCGCCCACATGCGCTCGAACCAGGGGTCGCGCTCGCCCATGAAGCAGATCCCGTAGGTGCGCGCGCACAGCCCGAGCGTGACCACCTGCGTGCCGACGATCAGCAGCAGCGAGCCCCCGATCAGCGTGTGCACTTCCCAGCGGCGGCCGAGCACATCGATGTGTGCGAGCACCGTGGCGCAGATCAGCCCCCCGAGCGTCGCCATCGCTGTGCCCGGGAAGATGAAGAGGTGCTTGGGCGAGTGCATCATCAGGTAGCGCAGGTGCCGCCAGCCGTCGCGGAAGCTCGACAGCTTCGACTCGCCCCCGCGCGGGCGGTATTCGATCGGCATCTGGTCGATCTCCAAGCCTGCCTTCGCGGCGCGCACAACCATCTCGGAGGCGAACTCCATGCCGCGGGTGCGCAGATCCAGGCGCTCGAGGTGCTCGCGACGGAACGCGCGCATCCCGCAGTGGGCGTCGTTGACGCCGGTGTGGAAGAGCAGGTTGAGCAGGCGCGAGAGCAGCGGATTGCCGATGTAGCGGTGATGCCACGGCATCGCCCCGGGCTGGATGTTCTGCATCCGATCGCCGATCACCATGTCCGCGCCCGCTTCGAGCGCTGCGAGGAAGCGCGGGATTTCGTTGAAGTCGTAGGTGAGGTCGGCGTCCGCCATCAGGATGTACGTCCCGCGCGCCTCACCGAACCCTGCTAGGTAGGCACTGCCATAGCCGCGCACCGGTTCCTCGATCACCCTCGCGCCGGCCAGCTCCGCCAGCGCGGCGCTGCCGTCGATCGATCCGTTGTCGGCGACCACCACCTCGCCGGCGATGCCCGCCGCGGTCATCGCGGCGCGCGCCGTGGAGACACACTGCTCGATGTTCTCCGCCTCGTTCAGGCAGGGGATCACCACCGACAACAGGCAGGTCGGCTCCCCATGGCTCTCGGCGAGCGGTACGTCTGTGGTGGTGGTGCTCATCTCGGCATGGCTGATCGGTCCGCGCGGGCGGGCGGTTGGGCTGCGTCGGAATGCTGGGACCGACCGGTCGAACGTTGGCCGATCGCCGAGGGAGGGTCAAACGGCCGTTACGACGCGCCGTATCGGTGGGGCCCGGTCGGCCCGCGGTGTCTCCGATCGGTCGGGGCGTCGGGGTGTGCATGCACTTTCAGGGCCCAACCCTTCACTTTGTGAAGTGGTAGGCCACCGAACCGACCGCCCTGCCGGGGGGGGGTTACTCGGCGCTCGTGATCTTCGCGATCGGGGCGCCCGCAGCGATTGGGGCGCCCTCGGCGATCGGCAGATCGGCGATGATTCCCGCCTTGTGGGCGGTGATCTCATTCTCCATCTTCATCGCCTCGATGATGCACAGCAGCTGGCCCTCCTGCACGGTGTCGCCCTGTTTGACGAGCACCTTCCACATGTTGCCCTGCAGGGGGGAGGGTAGGATGTCGGGCCCCCCGGCGGCCGCCGACTTCCGCTCCCCTCGGCGCGGAGCGCGGCGTCCGGCGGCCGCACCCGACCCGTTCGGCGCGCCCTCCACTGCGAGGCCATAGGCTGCGCCGGAGGGGGGGCCGACCACCTTCACGTCGAAGCGCCTGCCCGACACCTCCACCGTGTAGGACTGCTCGACCAACTCCTGCTCCTGCTCGCCGGAGTCGGCCACCGGGTCCTGCTTCTCGAACGCCAGCGTCTTCAACCAGGCGCGATCCTCCAGGAGGTCTCGGCAGGTCTCCCCGCGCGCCCACTGCTCGGTCGCCAGCAGCGCTTGGTGGAAGGGGATCAGCGTGCGCAGCCCCTCGATCTCGTATTCGCCGAGCGCCCGCAGCATCCGCTGGGTGGCCTGCGCGCGGTCGGCGTCCCACACGATCAGCTTCGCCACCATCGGGTCGTACATCGGCGATACCTCGCCGCCTGCGCCGACGCCCGAGTCGACGCGCACTCCGGGCCCCGTGGGCTCTTTGTAGCTCCCGATCTTGCCGGGCGCTGGGGCGAAGTTCTTGGAGGCGTCCTCGGCGTTGATGCGGCACTCGATCGCATGGCCGCGCAGCTGCACGTCCTCCTGCGCGTAGGAGAGCGGCTCGCCGGCGGCGGCGCGGATACCCTCCTTGACGATGTCGATACCGGTGGTCAGCTCCGTCACGCAGTGCTCCACCTGCACGCGCGTGTTCATCTCCAGGAAGAAGTATTCGCTCCCACCCGCCCCCTGACCGTCGGGGCGCGCGGAGAGCAGCCCCTCGATCGTGCCGGCGCCCACGTAGTCGACGGCGCGAGCGGCCTCCACGCCGATCTTGCCGATCCGCTCGCGCATCTCGGCGTCCACCACCCACTCCGGCGCGGGGGACTCCTCGATCACCTTCTGGTGGCGGCGCTGGATCGAGCAGTCGCGCTCGCCGAGGTGGATCACGTTGCCGTGTCGGTCGGCCAGCACCTGCACCTCCACGTGGCGCGGGTCGGGCAGGTAGCGCTCCAGGTAGACGGTGGGATCGGAGAAGAACTTCTCGCCCTCGCGGCTGGCTCCCTCGAAGGCACCCTCGAGCTCCTCCTCGGTGAGCGCCACGCGGAAGCCCTTGCCGCCGCCGCCGCCCGCCGCCTTCACCGCCACCGGGAAGCCGATCTCACCCTTGGCGATCTCCAGCGCCTCGGGGACCGTGGCCACCGGCTTGGTGGTGCCCGGCACGATCGGCACGCCCGCGGCCTGCATCAGCTCGCGCGCCCGCGTCTTGGAACCCATCGCCTCGATCGCGCTGGGCGGGGGGCCGATGAACACCACCCCTGCGTCGGCGCACGCCTGTGCGAACGGGGCGTTCTCCGCCAGGAAGCCGTACCCGGGGTGGATCGCCTCCGCGCCCGAGCGGGTCGCCGCGTCGAGGAGCTTCTCGATGCTCAGGTAGTTTTCCGCCGCCGGGCCCCCGCCGAGGTTGTAGGCCTCTCCGGCGCGCGCCACGTGCAGGGCGTCGCGGTCGTGCTCGGAGTACACCGCCACCGAGGCGATCCCCAGCTCCTCTAGCGCCCGCAGGACGCGTACGGCGATCTCGCCTCGGTTGGCTACAAGCACCTTGGTAAACATCAAGGCAGAGATATTGTCGTGGACCCCAAGGGCCGGCAGATTACCATCCGGTTGGCGTGCGTCCCTCGTGGTGGGTGCGTTCCGCCGGGACAGACCAGCGACAGGCGCCCGCGCCCGGGGTAAGCGCTCCACAGACCCCGGACGCGGGCTGCGGCACCGCCCTGGCGCGCTCTCGCGCTCGGTGCCCCCTGCCGGCGGACAGCCGCTGGGCCGTCTCGCCAGCACATTTATCGACGGTTTGAACTTCTGGGTTCTACTTGTCGGGTTAAACTCGAATGTCTGTCGAAAAGGACGGCAGCGCGTGTGCCGGAACTACGCAGCGTGCGCTCGGCTGTGGCCGAATGTTCGAACCGCCCCAGAGGTGGAGGCCCCGGGGCGTGGGTGGGTTGAGCGCCGGGCTGGCGCGCGCGAGGTCGATACCGAGGCGCTCAGCCGGCGCCGACCATCCCCGCGCCCACCGTCTCGTTGGTGGTCTCATCGATCAGGATGAAGCTACCCGTGCGGCGGTTGGCGCGGTAGGGGTCGAACGCCAGCGGAGTGCTGGTGCGCAGGCGCACCCTGCCGATGTCGTTGAGCGCCAGCTGCTCGGGCGCGCTGGCGCGTTCCAGCGTGTGCACGTCCACCACGTCCTGCAGCTCGTCCACGATCGCCGTCGCACCGCGCGTGGTGTGCTTGATCACATACCGGCCCCCCGCGCGCAGCGGGCGCTCGTTCAGCCAGCACACGTCGGCCTGCAGCTCCCGGCTCACCGTGGGCACCTCCTCGGCGCGGCAGATCAGCTCGCCGCGCGAGACATCCAGCTCGTCCTCGAGGCGCAGCGTCACCGACATCGGCGCCTGCGCCTCCTCCAGCTCGCCGTCGTACGTGTCGATCGCGGCGATCCGCGTGTGCAGGCCGCTCGGCAGCGCCACCACCTGCTCGCCGACGCGCAGCGCCCCACTCGCCAGCTGTCCGGCGTAGCCGCGGTAGTCCCCGCTCTCGCCCGGGCCGGCGGTGCCATTCGCCGGCCGGATCACCCACTGCACCGGGAAGCGCGCCTGCTTGTCGTAGGGGTGGTCGTACGCCACCTCCACCTCCTCCAGGAACTCCAACAGCGGCTGGCCGTCATGCCACTCCATCCGCGGCGAGCGCTCCACCACGTTGTCGCCCTCCAGTGCGGAGATCGGGATGTACGACATCTGCGTGTGCCGTGGGTTACTGCCGCCGCGCAGCTTGCGCGCAAACGCCTCGAACTCCTCCACCAGCTCCTCGTAGCGCTCGCGCGAGAAGTCAACCAGGTCCATCTTGTTGATCGCCACCACCATCTGCGGGATGCCCAGCAGCGCGCTGATGAAGGCGTGGCGCTTGGACTGCTCCAGCACGCCCTTGCGCGCGTCGATCAGTACCACCGCCACGTCGGCAGTCGAGGCGCCCGTCACCATGTTGCGCGTGTACTGCTGGTGGCCGGGGCAGTCGGCGATGATGAAGCGCCGCCGCGCAGTGGCGAAGTAGCGGTAGGCCACGTCGATCGTGATCCCCTGCTCGCGCTCCGCGCGCAAGCCGTCGGTGAGCAGCGCGAGGTCCAGCGCGCCCGAGCCGCCGCGACGCGCGCTGGCCTGCGCGACGTGCTCCAGTTGGTCCTCGAACACCTGCTTGGAGTCGTACAGGAGGCGCCCGATCAGCGTGCTCTTGCCGTCGTCCACCGAGCCGGCGGTGGTGAAGCGCAGCAGGTCGAGGGTCATCGGCGCGGCCCCATCGCATCGGCGCGAGCCCCACCCCTGCTCCCCCCTTTGGTGGGGGGCTTCATCAAATCTCTTTGCCTTCGCATCAGAAATACCCGGCCTTCTTGCGGTCCTCCATCGCGGCCTCCGACACGCGGTCGTCCGCGCGCGTCTCGCCCCGCTCGGTGATCCGCGTGGCGGCGATCTCCACCACCACTTCCTCCAGCGTCGCCGCGTGCGAGCGCACGCCGCCGGTGCAGCTCATGTCGCCGACGGTGCGGTAGCGCACGGTCTCGGTGAAGATCTGCTCGCCGTCGATCAGCTGGGTGCCCTCGCGCCACGCGTACAGCATGTCGTCGCGCTCGAACACCTCGCGCTCGTGCGCGAAGTAGATCGATGGCACCTCCAGTTGCTCCTGGGCGATGTACTCCCACACGTCCAGCTCCGTCCAGTTGGAAAGCGGGAACACGCGCACGTTCTCGCCCTTGCGGATGCGCCCGTTGTAGAGGTTCCACAGCTCCGGGCGCTGGTTCTTGGGGTCCCACTGACCGAAGTCGTCGCGGAAGGACATGATGCGCTCCTTCGCCCTCGCCCGCTCCTCGTCGCGCCGCGCGCCGCCGAAGGCCGCGTCAAAGCCGTGCTGGGCGATCGCGTCCAGGAGCGTCACCGTCTGCAGGCGGTTGCGCGAGGCTCGCGGCCCCGTCTCCTCCACGGCGCGCCCGGAGTCGATCGACTCCTGCACGCTCGCCACGATCAGCAGCTCCCCCAATTCCGCCACACGGCGGTCGCGGAACTCGATCACCTCGGGGAAGTTGTGGCCGGTGTCCACGTGCATCAGCGGAAACGGGAACGGCGCCGGGCGGAACGCCTTCTCGGCGAGGCGCAGCAGCACGATCGAGTCCTTGCCGCCGCTGAACAGCAGCACCGGTTTCTCCAGTTCGGCGGCGACCTCGCGCATCACGTGGATCGCCTCGCTCTCCAGCGCGCGCAGATGACTCAGCTGTGGGCGCTCCGCGACGCTCATCACGCTCACTCCGCTCGACTCGCCGTACATGCTTCCTCGTCTTTCATCGCACTGCCTCGACCACGTGCAACCCGCACTCCGTCTTGCTTGTGCCCGCCCAACGCCCTTCGCGGCCGCTGCCCGGCTGCGTGCACGGCTCGCAGCCGATCGAGGCGTAGCCATGGTCGTGCAGCGGGTTGTACGGCAGGTTACGCTCGTGTATCCGGCGCCACAGATCCTTCTCGGTCCAGTGCGCCAGCGGGTTGTACTTCCACAGGCCCCTGCCGTCGTCGTGTTCGCTCAGCTCCGCCCGCTCCCGCGTCGGGCCCTGCTCGCGGCGGATGCCGGTGATCCAGCCCTCGGCTCCGTCGAGCGCTTGCTCCAGCGCGGCGACCTTCGCCTGCGAGCAGCAGTGCTCGGGCCCCGTCCAGCGGTCGGATTCGTGGCCCGCCCGCCCGCTGGCGTCGAACACCTCGACGACGACCCCGAAGCGCTCCTCAAATGCCCTCCAGGTTTTGAGCGTCTCCTCGAACAGCACACCGGTGTCGATCGTCACGATCCTCACCTGCTCGCCGCCGTCGGTCCGCAGCAGCTCGTCGACCAGCACCGACTCCTCCTTCTGGAAGGAGCACAGCAGAACGGTGCGGCTGCCGTGGCGCTCGACGGCCTCACGCAGGGTGGCGCTCAGGCTCTCCTGTTGGCTGTGCGCGGCCGCTGAGGTAGACGGGGGGGACAAGGCAGAGGACGCCGGGCCCGGGGCCTGTGGGGCCGGGGCCACGGAGACCGGCGTGGAGGTGTGACTCAGACCGCGCACTCGCCCTCACCGCGGATCACTTCGAAGGGGACGTTGCGGTTCCAGTCGATGAACTGGCCCATCGTCTCCAGGCCGAACTCCACCGGCAGGGAGAGATCTTTGACGAGTCCTTCCAGCTCTGGCGTGCCCACGCGTTGCACGAAGGCGCCCCACTCCTCGCCCTCTTCGCGCGTGGACTCGTAGTGGCGCAGCCACCGCTCCACGGCATCCGGCACCCGCTTGGAGGGCAGGCGCGCCTTCAAGCGCACACCGAACGCGATCTCCCTGCCTTCGAAGGCCCCGCCGACGTGCGGGATGTAGGCGGGGATGGTGTGCTCGCCGACTTTGATCGACGCTCCCGTGAAGCCGATCGAGCCCACGTGGTGCTGCCCGCAGCCGTTGGGGCAGCCGCTGATCTTGATGTGGATCGCACGCGTCAACGGGTCGGAGATGTCCATCGCTTCGATCCGCTCCTGCACCGCCTGGTTGAGCCCCATCGAGGAGGTGATGCCGAGCTTGCACGAATCGGTGCCGGGGCACGACACGACGTCGTCGATCTCCCGCGAGCCCGCGTCGCCGAGGCCGAGTTCGCCGAGCGCTCGCCACACGTCGTAGGCGCTCTCGTGGCGCACCCAGCGCAGCACGAGGTTCTGCTGCACCGTGGTGCGGGCATACCCGCCGGAGTAGTCGCGTACGATCGCCGCCAGCCCGCGCAGCTGCTCGGGGGTGAGGTCGCCGCGGGTGATCTTCGCCTCGACCGTGACGAAGCCCTCCTGCTTCTGCCCACGCACGTTGGCCGCCGCCCAGCGCTCGAACTCCGAGTGCTCGCCGTTGGGGCTGCCGTAGGTGGCCGGCGGCGCCGGGGCGCTCTCGCGCTCGTCGTCGAGGAACAACCGGTGCTCGACCGAGAAGTCCCGTTCGGCCACCCACTCGCCCTGCAGCTCCTCCTCCACTTGGCGGCGCAGCTCGTCGATCCCGTACTTGTCCACGAACACCTTGATGCGCGCCCGCGCACGGTTGGCGCGCAGCCACTCCTGGCGGTCGAAGATGCGGAAGACGGCCTCCGCTACCTTCAGGTACTCGCCGTCGTCGAGCCCCACCCACTCGTACAGCACCGGCGCTTTGCGGGGCATGATCGAGGTGCCGCCGCCAACCAGCATCTGCGCGCCGCGCACCTCGCCGGGGTGGGCGGGATCCTCGGACTCGCGTACGCGTGCCCGGAAGGCGATGTCGTGGATTTCGCTGATCGCCCGGCCCGGCTCGCTGGCGTCGAACGCCGTCTTGATCTTGCGCGGCATCGCCTGCGTCGTGGGGTGGCGCACGAAGTAGCGCACGTACGCACCCGCGTAGGGGGTCATGTCGAACAGCTCGTCGCTCGCCACCCCCGCCCATGGATCGCCGGTGACGTTGCGCACCGTGTTGCCGCACCCCTCGCGGCTGGAGAGCCCCGCCTCGCCCAGCTCGCGGATCGCCCGCTCGGCGTCGGGTAGCGGGATGTGGTGCATCTGGATGTTCTGGCGCGTGGTGACGTGGCCCTTGTTGAGCGGTACGTACTTCTCGATCACGTCGGCGAACTTCTCCAGCTGCTCCGGGGTGATCCCCCCGAACGGCAGCTTCACGCGGATCATCTGCACGTCGGCCTGCCGCTGCCCGTACACGCCCTGCTTGAGGCGGAACTTGATGAACTCGTCCTCCGGCGTCTGCCCCTCGAGGAATTTGGTGGCCTCGGTCTTGAAGTCGTCGAACTCCCGCTGCAGGATCGGGATCACGTGGCCAGGCACGTTCTGCAGGATCTCGGGATCCTCCAGCGTGCCGCGGGGGGCGGCGGTGGGTACGGCGGTTGGCTCCATCTACGGGACCTCCTGAGGGCTTTCTCGGGGGGGCTTGGGGGTTGGGAGGGACTGTTGCTGAGGTGCTACGGCCTGCTTGTGACCGCGGTGGCTGGATGCTGGCTGTGGTGGCTGGCTCGAGGAGGTATCGGCTGCTGGGAGATTGACCCTAAAGGCTAGCGGCTTTTGGGTATTTGTCCAAGGCGGGATTTGCCGGCTGTGAAAGAGCTGCTCACGGCCGCGCCGGGGCGAGCGTCAACCGGCTCATTCCCAGGGGTGCGGGTCCCCCCAGTCGGACGGCCACTCATCCTCGCGCCCGACGCATTCGAGCATCGCCATCCGCGTCCACAGGTCGCGGCGCTCGGCCACCGGCGCCAGCCGCGGTGCGGTGTCTCTCATGAAGCGCTCCAGCGCCGCCACCACCGCGGCTGCCTCCTGCGGCGAGGCGGCCGGTGCGATCAACTCCAGCTGCGGGCGGCGGTTGACCATCGCCCCCCATGATAGTTCGGCGGGGCGCCTCACCGCATCCGAATGTTTCCGCGCTTGGCATGCCTCCCGCAGGGGGAACGATCGGGCGCGCGCGGCTACAGCGGGATGTTCCCGTGCTTGCGCTTGGGCCCCGGTTCGCGCTTGGTCTCCAGGGTGCGCAAAGCGGTGATCAGCCGCGGGCGTGTCTCGTGGGGGACGATCACGTCATCGATGTAGCCGCGCTCGGCGGCGGTGTAGGGGTTGGCGAAGCGCGCCTTGTAGTCGTCCATCAGCGTCTTGCGCCGCTCCTCGGGCGTGGGGGAGCCGGCGATGTCGCGGCGGTAGATGATGTTGACGGCGCCCTCCGGTCCCATCACAGCCACCTCGGCGGTCGGCCACGCGAAGTTGAAGTCGGCCCCGAGATGCTTCGAGGACATCACGTCGTAGGCGCCGCCGTACGCCTTGCGGGTGATGATCGTCACCTTCGGCACCGTCGCCTCGGCGAACGCGTACAGCAGCTTGGCGCCGTGGCGGATGATCCCGCCCCACTCCTGCGCGGTGCCGGGCAGGAAACCGGGGACGTCGCAGAAGGTGAGCAGCGGGACGTTGAAGGCGTCGCAGGTGCGCACGAAGCGGGCGGCCTTGGCGGAGGCGTCGATGTCGAGTACGCCTGCCAGCTGGTTGGGTTGGTTGCCGACGATTCCCACCGTCCAGCCGTCCATGCGCGCAAAGCCGCAGATGATGTTCTTGGCGTGGTGTTCGTGCACCTCCAGGAACTCGCCGTCGTCGACGATCAGCCGCACGACGTCGCGCATGTCGTAGGGCTTGTTGGGGTTGTCGGGGACGACGTGGTCGAGCTCCTCGTCCATCCGCAGCGGGTCGTCGGTGGGCTGCACGCGTGGGGGGGTGCCGAGGTTGTTGGAGGGCAAGAAGCTCAGCAGGTAGCGGCAGTCCTCCAGGCAGGCGTCCTCGTCCACGGCGGCGAAGTGGGCGACGCCCGACTTGGTGTTGTGCGACATCGCGCCGCCCAGCTCCTCGAAGCCGACTTCCTCGCCGGTGACCGTCTTGATCACGTCGGGGCCGGTGATGAACATGTGCGAGGTCTCGGCGACCATGAAGATGAAGTCGGTGATCGCCGGCGAGTAGACGGCGCCGCCGGCACACGGCCCCATCACAAGGCTGATCTGCGGGATCACGCCCGAGGAGCGGACGTTGCGCAGGAACACGTCGCCGTAGGAGCCCAGCGAGACCACGCCCTCCTGGATGCGCGCACCGCCGGAGTCGTTGATGCCGACCATCGGGCAGCCGATCTTGGCGGCGAGGTCCATGATCTTGCACATCTTCTCGCCCATCACCTCGCCGAGGGAGCCGCCGAAGACGGTGAAGTCCTGGCTGAACACGCACACCTGGCGGCCGTCGATCGTGCCGTGGCCGGTGACCACGGCGTCGCCCCAAGGACGGTTCTTCTGCATGTCGAACTCGTAGGTGCGGTGGCGTACGAAGGTGTCGAGCTCCTGAAAGGAGCCGGGGTCGAGCAGCTTTTCGACGCGCTCGCGGGCGGTGTACTTGCCGCGGGCGTGCTGCTTCTTCTCGGCCTCCGGCGCCGAGTGCACGGCGGCCGCGCGCAGCTCCTGCAGCTGGGCGAGCTTCTCGTCGTAGGTCTCCGGTGCCTTCGCGCGCGTCATCGGGCGCCGGATGTTATCCGGGCCGCCGCTGGTGGGGAGGTTTCGGGGACCACAGGTGAAAAAACCACCGTTTCACCCCGTGTTTAATGCTATGCGATGCGCCAGAGTGGTGTGGTGCGGCCGCTCGGCTGCGCCAGGATGGCCATCGCTGGTACATCGGCCATCCCGGACCCATCGCTGGTACATCGGCCATCCCGGACCCATCGCTTGTGCCTCGGCCGTGCCGGACGGCCGTCGCGTCTGCGCGACTCACCGCAATGGTCCGGTCGCCGTCCGGCTCACCCGCGCGAGAACGGCCGATGGTGCGCCGCGCCGAGACGATCCAGCACCGCGCTCAGCAGCTCCGCGTCCTGCTCGGCCATCGTCGCTTCCACCCGCGCCAGCTCGGCGGCGAGTTCGCCGGCGAGGTCGAGCGGCGGCTCCTCGGCCTCGAGTGCGGATTCCGGCTCGGGCGCAGGATCGGCCTCCACGCTCGGCTGCTCCCTGCGCCAGCGGCGGAAGAGCCGGGCGAAGAACTTGGGAGGCGAATCTGCAGATGCTGGCAAGGGCTCGGGCTCGGGCTCGGGCTCCGGCTCGGGCTGTGGCTCTGCGGCGACCGGCTCGGGCTCGGGCTGTAGCTCCGCAACGACGGGCTGCGGAGCCTCGCGAGCGACCGTGAGCGTGACCTTGGTGCCCCAGCCGGAGGGCTTCAGCTCCACCCTGCCGCTGGCGGACTCGGCCTCCCACTCGACACTGGTCTCGGCCTCGACGCGAGCGATGCGGATCTCGCCGAACTCGCCGAGATGCCGCGCCAGGCAGGTCGGATCGCTCAGCTCGGCCCACAGCTCGGGCGGAGACTTCACGAGGGTGCGTTGGGCTTCGATGGTGGGCATTGCCCCCATGTTTCGAGGGCGACGGCGGGACTCCTTCAGACTGCAACCCGCTCCCGTGAAGGCTTGATCAAACCCCGCGCGTGCAGTAGCTCCGCGATCTGCACCGCGTTGGTGGCCGCCCCCTTGCGCAGGTTGTCGGCCACGATCCAGAGGTCGAGCGCGCGCTCGTGGCCGGGGTCGCGGCGGATGCGCCCGACGAACACGTCGTCCTTGCCGGTGGCGTCGATAGCCAGCGGGTAGAGCGCGGTGGCGGGGTCGTCGAGCACGGTGACGCCGGGCGCCGCGGCGAGCAGCTCGCGGGCGCGCTCGGGGGAGAGCTCGTTGCGGGTCTGCACGTTGACGGCCTCGGAGTGGCCGTTGACGACGGGCACGCGCACGCAGGTGGCGCTGACGCGAATCGCGGGGTCGCCGAGGATCTTGCGGGTCTCGTCTATCAGCTTGCGCTCCTCGTCGGTGTGGTCGTCGCCGGGCGCGAATGAGCCGGCGTGGGGGAGCGCGTTGAAGGCGATCTGGTGGGCGTAGGCGCGGGGCGGCTCGATCGCGCGCTCGTGCAGGAGGGCGTGCGACTGGTCGAGCAGCTCGTCCACGGCGGCCTTGCCGGTGCCGGAGACCGCCTGGTAGGTCGAGATCACCAGCCGCTCGATGCCGGCGGCGTCGTACAGCGGCTTCAGCGCGACGACCATCTGCATCGTGGAGCAGTTGGGGTTGGCGACGATCCCACGGTGGGCTGTGAGCGCGTTGGGGTTGACCTCCGCGACGACCAGCGGCACGTCCTCCTGCATGCGCCAGCGCGAGGAGTTGTCCACCACCACGGCGCCGGCATCGGCGAAGCGCGGCGCCCACTCGTCCGAGGTGGAGCCTCCGGCTGAGAAGAGCGCGAGGTCGAAGCTCTGGATGGACTCCTCGGAGAGCCCCTGAACGGTGAGGTTCTCGCCCGCCGGGCCGGCGCCCTCGAGCACCCGTCCGGCGGAGCGCTGGGAGGCGAAGGGAACGACCTCGAGCGCGGGAAACCCCCGCTCGCGCAGCAGCTGGAGCATCAGCGAGCCCACCTGGCCGGTGGCGCCGACGACCGCTACTCGGTGTCCCTGGCTCATGAGCTCCAGGGTACAGCGCCCCGGGAGTGCGTTCCCAAGGCGGGGTTGCGCGTATGGCGCGATACCGTCCGCCCGTGCCTGCCGAGAGCCTTGCCCCCTCTATCCCGTCCGCCCGCGAGCCTTCGCCGAGCGGGGGTGACGCCACCGCGAGAACCGCGATGACGGCACTCACGCTCGGTGCGCTGGGAGTGGTGTTCGGCGACATCGGCACCAGTCCGCTCTATGCACTGCAGGCGGTGTTCGCCGGCGATCACCACGCAGTCCACACCACGCAGGGGGACGTCTACGGCGTGATCTCGCTCGTGTTCTGGGCGATCACGCTCGTGGTGTCGGTCAAGTACCTCACGTTCATCATGCGCGCCGACGACCGCGGCCAGGGCGGCATCATGGCGCTGACGTCGCTGCTGCAAGCCGCGCGGCGCAGCGGCCGCGCGGTCGTGCCGGCGGCGCTGATCACGCTCGGGATCGCCGGCGCCGCGCTGTTCTACGGCGACGGCGTGATCACGCCGGCGATCTCGGTGCTCTCCGCGGTGGAAGGGTTGAAGGTCGCGGTGCCGAGCCTGCACTCGCTCGTGCTGCCGATCGCGGTGGCGATCCTCTGCCTGCTGTTCGCGATCCAGCGCTTCGGCACGGGCGTAGTCGGCAACCTGTTCGGGCCGGTGATGGTCATCTGGTTCTGCGTGCTCGGCGTGGTGGGAGCCGTGGAGGTGGCGCACCACCCCGGCATCCTGCGCGCGCTGTCGCCGAGCTACGGGGTGCAGTTCTTCGCCGAGCACGGTGGCGTCGCGTTCATCGCGCTCGCCTCGGTCGTGCTGGCGGTGACTGGCGCCGAGGCGCTCTACGCCGACATGGGCCATTTCGGGCGCCCGCCGATCCGCCGCGCATGGTTTCTGATGGTGTTCCCGGCGCTCACCCTCAACTACCTCGCCCAGGGAGCGCTGATATTGCGCTCCCCCCAGGCGATCTCCGATCCCTTCTTCCTGTTGTTCCCGAGCTGGGCGCAGATACCGATGGTGGTGCTGGCGACCGTCGCGACGATCATCGCCTCGCAGGCGGTGATCTCGGGCGCCTTCAGCGTGACCCAGCAGGCCGTGCAGCTCGACTTTCTGCCCCGGCTTACGATCCGCCACACCTCCGAGCGGCAAATCTGGCAGATCTACGTGCCGGCGATCAACGGCGCGATGTTCGTGACCGTGCTCGCGATCGCCATCGGATTCGGTTCGTCCACTGCGCTTGCGTCGGCCTACGGCGTCGCGGTCACCGGCACGTTCATCCTCAACACGATCCTGTTCCTCGCGGTGGCGCGGCTGCTGTGGCGCAGGCCGTGGGCACAGATCGTGCTCGGCGCCGCGGTGTTCCTCACGGTGGAGGTCGCGTTCTTCGCGGCGAACCTCACGAAGATCGCGCACGGAGGATGGCTGCCGCTCGTGATCGCGCTCGTCGTCTTCGCGCTCGTCATGACCTGGTATCGGGGGCGCGAGATCGTGAACGCCAACCGCGAGCGCGCGGAAGGGCTGCTCGCGGACTTCATCGAGCAGCTCGGCGGGCAGCACCTCCCAGTTCGCCGGGTCCCGGGCGTCGCGATCTTCCTCAGCCCCAACCTGCGCGGCGCGCCGCTGGCGCTGCAGGCCGACTTCGAACACAACCAGACCCTGCACGACCACGTGATGATCGTCGCCGTCGAGACGGAGCGCATCCCTCGCGTAGCGGACTCGGAGAGGGTGGTGGCGGAGGCGCAGATGCTGTTCAGCGCCGCGACCGGAGATCCGCTTGACCCGCTCGTAGAGAGCATCACGTCGCTGACGGTGCGCTTCGGCTTCCTCGAGGAGCAGGACGTCCCGGCAGCGCTGCACATGGCGGTGGAGCAGGGCTTGATCGAGTGCGGGCCGGACCTCGCCAACGCCACTTACTTCGTCTCGAAGGTCGCGATCGAGCCCACCCGCGAGCCTGGCATGGCGATGTGGCGCAAGCGGCTGTACGTCGCGATGGCGCGCCACGCCGCCGACCCGGCCGACTACTTCAGGCTGCCGGACAGCCAGACCGTCACGACCAGCGGGCGAATCCCGCTATGACGCACGATCGGTCTAGGAGCGCGGGTCAGTAAGGGTTAGGGTCGGCGCTCGCGTGAGCTGCTGGTCGCGGGCGTGGCTGAGGTCGCTGGGTGTCGGGCGGGGCTCTGGGGTGGTGGTGAGCCCCGTGTGGGTTTCACCC